>Ga0335069_10016810_pt1 | contig 10203 bp, 8 predicted proteins | sample Lox_Sample_11_FD_206714 | JGI IMG/M metagenome (GOLD analysis project Ga0335069, IMG submission 206714) | Soil microbial communities from Loxahatchee National Wildlife Refuge, Florida, United States - Lox_Sample_1.1 | ecosystem: Environmental > Terrestrial > Soil > Wetlands | place: USA: Florida...
CGGTGTGGTGTCCGCGTATCTCGATCTGCTTCATCCCGCTTTCCTCGCTTCCGTCCGATGGCGTCGTTCCTGCCGCCGCGCGGGGCAGGCATCCGGGTCCGTGAAATGGCTGCACTTCGCGCACCCTTGACAGAGGTAGATGCGATGTGCCTCGCCGATGCGGGCCTTCTGCGCCCACGCCGGGTCGGCGAGCATGCCCCGGCCCACCGCGACGAGGTCCGCCATTCCTTCGCTCAGCGCCCGCTCGGCTTCCTCGGGACGACGGATTTCCCCCACGCAGATGACCGGAATCCCTACCGCTTCTCGTACGGTCGCCGCCAGGTGGACGCGGCTGCACCACGGGCTGCCTTCGGGGGCGAGCGGCGGACAACCTCCCATGCCTTCCGATACGTGGAGCAGCGGCATGCCGACGGACTTCAACCAGCGGGCGACCTCCAATCCTTCCTCCAGCGTGAGGCCCCCGGCCTCTCCATCCACGGGCCCGAACCGGCACCAGCAGTGGATGCCGCCCCCGGTTTCCCTGCGGACCCTCTGGACAGCCTCCAGGAGAAAGCGCGCGCGGTTTTCGAGGCTTCCACCCCACCGATCCCGGCGCCGGTTGGAAAGGGGGGACAGGAACTGGCTGAAGAGGAACCCGTGCGCGGCGTGCAGCTCCACCGCGTCGAACCCGGCGTCCATGGCGCGGCGGGCTGCGGCGGCGAAATCCTGGAGGATCCTTTCGATGTCCGGCTCGGAGAGCTCCCGGGGCGTCTCCCCGCCCGGGTTGATGGCCGAAGGGGCGAGCAGCCCGTTGCCGAAAAACGACGCGTGGGTGCGTGTATTGCGGCCCGCATGATGGATCTGCAGCGCCGAGACGGCTCCTTCGGCGCGGATCACATCCGCAAGTGCCCGCAGGCCTTCCACCTGCCGGTCGTCGAACACTCCAAGCTGGTCCGCGGACAGCCTGCCCTCCGGCGCCACGGTGGTGGCCTCCACGATGACCAGGCCTGGTCCTCTCACCACGGCATAGTTGGCCACCGACCTTGGTGTTACGGCTCCGTCCGGGGGGGCGATCCACCGAACCATGGGCGGCATGACCACGCGGTTGGGCAGGGAAAGCGACCCTGATCTGAAGGGAGAGAATAATCGTACGTGGTTCATTAATGCTCTTGCCTAACCGGATTCTAACTGACCCGAATTTGATTTGTCAACAAAAAACAACTTATGATAAGATACGACACGTGGACATTTCCATTCTGATAAAAAACAACAAAAATGCGGCCGCCATTCCGCCTACCAGTCGGCGTGCGTCCTTGCGCCTCGGCTTGTGCCGGCAGGGGAAAGGGGATATGCCGTTGCGGATGAGAAAGGTCATCAGGCTCGGACCACCGGCCGCGCTCGCGGCGAACGTCCTCGTGGCGGTCCTGCTGGGTGGATGCAGCCCGGCGGCATCGCTTGAGTTCTCCGTCCGTGACGCCCAGAGCGGGGGCTGGGTCTGGGACATGACCGCCCGGCTTCAAAACCGTTACCTCACCGGGTACTACCAGTCGGATGCCGGCCCAAAACCGTTCCGGTTCACCGAGCTCGCCCCCGGCGACGCGGTGTTGGATCTCTCCGCCCCCGACTACCAGCCGAGGCTGGTTCCCGTACACCTCAAGCCGGGACAGAACCGACTGGAGTCCCCCATCTTCTTACAGGGACTCGAGATCCCCGGTCTCGACCATTTCCTCGCCTTCGAGACCCCGCACGGCTCCGACCTCGTCGTGCAGCTTCGTCCCGTGACGGCGGCCGGCAAGGCGATTCTCAACCATCCCTGCCTCCCCTTGTGGGTGGCCGCGGAGGTTTACGTGGAAGTGAAGGATGGCGCCCCGGTCCGCGATGACCTGGAACAGGGCTCCGGCCGCGGGAGGCTGCTTTTCCGCGGACCCCTGGAGTGGCGCTGGGACCCGACACCGGAGACGCAGTTCCGCTATTCCGCTGTACTTCCCGGTGCCGCCGTGACACCGGACCCCGCGCCGCTTCGCGTGGTGGACTACCTCGTCGTGGTCGCGGATCCACTCAAGGTGAGCCCAGGGGAGCTCGCCGCCGTCATGGGGGAAATCTGGTCCATGCCGCCGTCGGAGCGGGCGGCCGCCTTGAAGGGGCACGCGGACCGGCTTCGGGCCTTCACCGACACCTCGTGGAACGTGAAGGGAGGCGGCGCGTGATCCAGGCGAGGGGGCTCGTGAAGCGCTTCGGCGCCTTCACGGCGGTCAACGGCGTGGACCTGAACATCGACCGCGGCGAGGTGTACGGGTTTCTCGGCCCCAACGGCGCGGGCAAGACCACCACGATCATGATGCTGCTGGGCATCACGCGGCCCACCGAAGGAGAGGTGCGGCTGTTCGGGGAGCCCGCCGGGCCCCGCCGCACCGACCTTCGCCGCCGCGTCGGCGTGGTTCCCGAGAGGCATCCCCGCGGCGTCTGGCCGTGGATGACCGCAGAGGAGTACCTCTCGCTGTTCGCTGACCTGTTCGAGGTGTCTCGCAAGGAGCAACGGATCGCCGAGCTCCTGGAACGCGTGGACCTGCTTCGGTTCCGATGGAAGCGCATCCGGGAGTTCTCTCGGGGAATGCTGCAGAAGCTCAGCATCGTGCGGGCGCTGCTGCCGGACCCGGACCTGCTTCTCCTGGACGAGCCGATCTCGGGGCTGGACCCGCTGGGCATCAAGCAGGTGCGGGACCTGGTCCTGGCGGAGAACCGCGGCGGCCGCTCCATCTTCATCTCCTCCCACCAGCTGTCGGAGATGGAGAAGATCTGCCACCGCGTGGCCATCATCTTTCGGGGGAAGCTCCTCGTGGAGGATCGCATGAAGAGCCTGCTCGCCCGGCTTTCTCCGCAGCGGGAAATGCACGTTGAGCTGGACCGGCCCGACGCGGATCTCCCGGCACGCGTGCGCACGCTCCCGTTCGTAGAGGAAGCGGCCGTCCGGGGGAACACCCTTGTGGTGAAGATGTCGCGCCAGGGCGATCATCGTCGCGACCTGTCCCAGCACCTCATCTCGCTGGGCCTCGTTCCACTTTCCATCGAGGAGAAGATCCCGTCCCTGGAGGAGGCGTTCGTGACCATCACGCAGGAGAACGTGCTGGCCCTGGCCCAGGGAGGACCGGCATGAGAGGCAGGATGCGCGTGGCGCTCGTGCTGTGCCGCCGACAAGTGTTCGAGTCCCTGGTCTCCCCCGGGTTCTACGTCCTGCTCTCCCTGTGCCTGGCCATCTCCAGCGCGCTCACGGCGGGCTTCGCCGCCTCGGTGGATTCCAGTGGCTTCGATCCAGGGTTGAGCCCGTTGTACCGTCTCGTCTCCGGGGCGGTGAGCGGCACGTTCGGTGCGAGCTTTTTCTCCCGGCTGTTTGCAGAGGGCCCGCTCCCCTTCGGCCTCGCGGTCTCCTTCCTTCCCATGCTGGCGTTCCTTTCCGTCACGTCGGTGTTCCGGTTTGGCCACGAGAGGGGCGCCGGGGCGGTGGAGCTTATCGTCTACGGTCCGGCGGATCCCACCGCCTACCTCCTGGCCGCCTTTCTCAAGGACGCGACGCTGTGCATCCTCTCTCTCGCCGCGCTCTCGGCCGCTGTCCTCGCGGCGGGCGCGTTCGTGCACGTGCTCCCCGGCCGGCTGTTCGTGCTCACCCTGGCAGTGGTGGCCCTTGCCAGCCTGGCGGTGTTCGCCTACGGGGCCTTGTGCTCCACCCTCCTGTCCACCGTCACCTCGGCCCTCGCGCTCTTCATCGGGATCCAGCTCGTGTTCGCACTTCTCTTTGTCGGGGGATTCGCGTTGGTGAGCGAGCCCGTGCGCTCGGTGTCCTTTGTGGCGGCGGCGGCGCTGCAGTGGGTGTCGCCGCTGTTCTACTGCAGCCTGTGCTTCCGTGCGGCCGAGGCAGCCCAGGGCGCCGAGCTCGCGGGCGCCTGCCTGCTGCTCGCCGTCCTGAGCGCGTCGCTGCTCGCCGTTGGGCACCTGGTGATCCGGGAAACGGGGGTGCGGGCATGAGGCGGGCCGCCCGGGCGCTCCTGGCCCTGGCCGCGTTCGCCGCGGCCGGTTCTCCGCTGTTCGCGGACGTGCCCGTGCGCACCGAGCAGGTCATCTATACGCTGGTGGCCTTCAATGGGAAGGACTATTCGCCCACGTTCGCTCCGGAGTCGTCGGACACGGTTTACGTGCTGGCAAACACCGACAATTTCCTTTCGGTCCGCAAGACCTTCGTGTACTGGTGGCCGCCGGAGGGCAGGTGGCAGACCGAGGCGAGTGTCTTCAACGAGCTCGAGCCCGGCATCCTGGAAGTGCGCCGCGGCTCCGGGGAGCCTCGGCTGTTCGAGCTGCAGCGCTACACCTACTTCAATGTGAACGGCGAGTACGAGCAGAACTGGAAGGTGCTCGTAGGGGACGCCGCGGATGCCGAGGTCCGCCGGGCCCAGGAGATCGCACGTGCCTACCTGCAAGCCGGCGAGGAGTACGAGCGGCAGCACGAGGCCTACCTCGCCGAGCTTCGCGACCTCTCGGGCCGCGTCGAGAAGCTGAAATCCCTCGGCCGCGACTGGTCGATGCTGAAGGCGCGCATGGATTCGCTTCCCGCGCCCGTGCAGCCCCGGCCCCCCCGGGACTACGTGGTTCCCCCGTCCCCGGTGCAGGGCGCGTTCGTGGTGAATCTCCCGGTGGGCCGCTACCGCGTGCGCCTGCTGGACCACGACGCGCGCGTCCTGGAAGGGTCCGAGAAATGGATCGTGTCCCACGCCGCGCGTCGGATCAACGGCGTGGGCTACGAGGTGATCCCCGGCGACAAGTGGACACGGCCCTCGGAGTCCCGGGAGCTCGATTCCGTCCTGTACGTCAGCGGCGCCGCGGACTTGTACGTGAGCCCGTTCTTCGAGCAGGAGTTCAACGACCTGCAATACGCGCGCACCACGGACAACGGCGCGCGGGGAAACCCGCGCATCTACTCCTGGAGCCGCATCCAGCAGGTGCCGCACGCGGTGCTGCTCCTGCAGGACGCCGCGGGAGCGCGGCATCGGCTCACCGAAGAGCCGTACTTCGTGCAGCAGACCCGAGGAGCAGGCCTGGGGTACACCATCGTCCCGTTCACCGGCACCGGAGACCAGGAAGGCAGCGACGCGAACCTCAAAGCCTTTCGCCTGCCGGTGCGGGACGCCGTCTCCGAGTCCGGCGGCATGACGCTGAAGGCGACGGATGACAGTGGGAAGTATCTCCCCGGCAGCGATCGACGGATCGTGGTGGTGCGGCCCGGCCGCGGGACGGCGGCCCTGGTGATCATCGTGCTCGCCCCCCTTGCCGTGATGGCCGCGGTCGTCATTGCCCGGTCGAGATTGTATTCCAGGAACCGGGAGACGGAACGCCGAGCGGGGTGATGCGCGCCGTGACTCACCTATACATTCGTTGGGATGTGGCTGGAAGAGGTTTTCAAAAGTCATTGTCTAATGACATAATAGAACTGGGTCACGGGCCGGCCCCGCGCCGGTGGATCGGATGGCTCGAAGGGAGGTCTGCATGCTCGCAGTCGCGGTGATGGAGCCCGGAAAAATCGAGATCATCGACATCCCCAAGCCGTCGCCGGGTCCGTACGATGCCCTCGTCAGAAACCAGGCCGCTTTCATCTGCAACGCTACTGACCGCAAGCTGGTGGAGGGACATTTCCCCAACATCGGCCGCGACCAGTACCCCATGCTGCTCGGGCACGAAAACGTCGGGGTGGTGGAAGCCGTTGGCCCGAAGGTGAAGAGCTTCAAGCCCGGCGACCGGGTGATCGGCGGCCTCCTGTTTGCCCCCACGGACCCGAAGTTCCATTCCGGCTGGGGCGGGTTCTGCGAGTACGTGTTCGCGACGGACCACGCTGCCATGGCCGCAGACGGCGTGGCCGACGAGGCGCACGGATGGCTGGAAGTCTACCAGATCATGAAGAAGGTGCCGGACGACATCCCGCTGGAAGCGGCGGCGCTGCTGTGCACCTGGCGGGAGGTGTATGGGGGGTTCAGCGATTTCCAGCTCAAGCGCGGAGACGCGATCCTGATCTTCGGAGCCGGGCCCGTCGGCCTCAGTTTCTGCCGCTTTGGGAAGCTCCTGGGCATGGGATGGATCGGCGTGGTGGACCCGCTTCCGGTCAAGCGAGAGAAGGCGGCAGCGCTCGGAGCGGATGAAACCTTCACGCCCGACTCCCCCGGGCTCAAGGCCCTCGTGAAGCGGCGCGGCGCGCCGCTGGACGCCGTGATCGACGCCGTGGGAAACCAGGCCATCATCAACGCGGGACTTCCCTTGATCCGTCTCGGCGGATCCATCTGTGTCTACGGCGTGGTGGGAACGCCGAACATCGTCGTGGAAAAGGATACGGGGCCTTACAACTTCAACCTGTTCATGCACCAGTGGCCCACGCGGGCCGCGGAGGCAGCGGCGCAGGCACCCCTGGTGGAATGGATCCGGTCCGGCGCCATCTCTCACCGGGATTTCGTAAGCGCCGAGTATCCGGTCCGCGAAGCGGCCAGGGCCCAGCAGGCCACCGCCGCGCCGGACGCCATCAAGACGCTGCTGCGGTTCTGAGGCGGGAGGTCGGGATGAAACGCTACCTGCTGGCGCACGACCTGGGGACTTCCGGCAACAAGGCCACGCTGTTCACCACCGAGGGCTCGCTGGTGGCCTCGGTCACCTCCGCGTACGGCACGCACTACTTCAACACCAACTGGTCCGAGCAGGATCCCGCGGACTGGTGGCACGCGGTGTGCGACTCCACGCGGGCCCTGGTGCGGGACGTGGACGTCTCCGAGATCGCGGTCATCTGCTTCAGCGGCCAGATGATGGGCTGCCTCTGCGTGGACCGATCGGGCCGCCCTCTTCGGCCGGCCATCCTGTACAGCGACCAGCGGTCCGTCCAGCAATGTGACGCGCTGTTGCAGAAGGTCGACGCGCGGGAGTTCTACCGTATCGTGGGCCACCGGGCCAGCCCTTCGTACTCCGCCACCAAGCTGATGTGGGTACGCGACCGGGAGCCCGAGGTATACGGCCGCACCTTCAAGATGCTGCACGCCAAGGACTACCTCAACTTCCGCCTCACGGGCGTGATGGCCACGGAGTACTCCGACGCGTCCGGCACGAACCTCCTGGACCTCAACACGCTGCGCTGGAGCGACCGCCTGCTCGCCGCGACCGGACTGGACGGGGAGAAGCTGCCGGCGCTGCACGCGTCCACGGACGTGGTGGGGGAGCTCACACGGGAGGCCGCCGCCGAGCTGGGCCTGCGCCCCGGCATCCCGGTGGTGGCCGGGGGCGGGGACGGGGTCTGCGCCGGGGTCGGCGTGGGCTCGGTGGCGCCTGGGATCACGTACAACTACCTGGGATCCTCGTCCTGGATCGCCACCACGACGAAAGAGCCGATCTACGACGAGCAGATGCGAACGTTCGTCTGGGCGCACGCAGTTCCCGGCTACGTGCACCCGTGCGGCACCATGCAGACCGCCGGCGGAGCCTACGCGTGGCTCAAGAACGAGGTCTGCACGGCGGAGAAGGCCCAGGCCGCCCGGACCGGAGAAAACGTGTACGAGCTCATCAACGCGCAGATCGCCTCCTCTCCCCCCGGGGCGAACGGGCTGGTGTTCCTCCCGTACCTCCTGGGCGAGCGCACACCGCGCTGGAACCCGGACGCCAAGGGCGCGCTCATCGGGCTGACGCTGGCGCACACGCGGGCCGACATCCTCCGGGCGGTGATGGAAGGAATCACTATCAACCTCAGCATCATCCTCGACATCTTCCGCACCCGGGGCCCCGTCGACCGCATCACCGTGATCGGCGGGGGCGCGAAGGGTGAGGTATGGCGGAAGATCATGGCGGACGTCTACCAGGCGGAGGTGCTCCGGCCCAACTACCTGGAGGAGGCGACCTCGATGGGCGCCGCGATCATCGGTGGCGTGGGGTGCGGCGTGTTCGAGAGCTTCGACGTGGCCTCGAGGTTCATCTCGATCACCGACCGTGCCGATCCCGACCGGTCGGTTGCGCCGCTGTACGCGCGCAGCAAGGCGCTTCTAAATGAAAGCTACGAATCGCTTGCGCCCCTGTTCCCCAAGTTCGGGCGGGCGGGCTGACAGGGTCGGCACGAGAGGAGGACCTGCATGGAGAACTTCACGTTCGTCAACACGACGAAGATCATTTTCGGAAAAGGCGTGGAAGAGGGCGTCGGCCGCGAGGTCAAGCCGCTTTCTTCCCGGGTGCTGGTGCACTACGGGAAGGAGAGTGTACGGAAGTCCGGGCTGCTGGACCGGGTGTATCGATCCCTGGACGCGCACGGCATCTCCCACGTGGACCTGGGCGGCGTGGTTCCCAATCCGCGGCTTTCCCGCGTCCGGGAGGGCATCCGCCTTTGCCGCGAGAAAAAGCTGGACTTCATCCTGGCGGTCGGCGGCGGGAGCGTGATCGACTCCGCAAAAGCCATCGCAGCGGGCGTGCCGTACGACGGAGACGTGTGGGATTTTTTCCTGCGCAAGGCGACCATCTCCGCGGCCGTTCCGATCGGCGCGGTGCTCACCATCCCGGCGGCCGGAAGCGAGAGCAGTTTCGGCACCGTGATCACCAACGAGGACGGGGCCCTGAAGCGGGACGCGCTCTCCGAACATATGCGCCCGCGGTTCGCGTTCCTGAACCCCGAGCTCACCTTCACCCTTCCTCCCTACCAGACCGCGTGCGGCGCCGCGGACATCATGTCCCACGTCCTGGAGCGGTACTTCACCAACGTGACCTCGGTGGAGTTCACCGACCGCCTGTGCGAGTCCACGCTGAAGACCATCATTCACCAGGTGCCCCGCGTGCTCGAACGCCCCGACGACTACGATGCGAGGGCCGAGATCATGTGGGCAGGCACCGTGGCGCACAATGACCTGCTGTCCACCGGGCGCATCGGGGACTGGGGATCGCACATGATCGAGCACGAGCTGAGCGGGATCTACGACGTGGCGCACGGGGCGGGGCTGGCGGTGGTGTTCCCGGCCTGGATGAAGCGCGTGTACCGGCACAACGTGGCCCGTTTCGCGCAGTACGCCCAGAGGGTGTGGAACGTGGATGACGACCACGAGGATCCGGCGGCCGCGGCCCTGGAGGGAATCCGCCGCACGGAGGAGTTCTTCCGACGCATCGGGCTGCCGGTCACGCTGGAGGAGCTCGGCGTGAAGGACGACCGCTACCTGGAGATGGCGAGCAAGTGTACCGAGCGAGGACCGGTTGGAAACTTCGTGAAGCTCGGCCGGGACGACGTGGTGGAGATCTATCGCCTGGCGCGGCAGTCGTCCCGGACTGCCGCCTGACGCGGAACTCAGAGAAGGAGAAAAACGTGGGAAACCGGATGCAGAAGCCCCGCCTCTTTGCAAAGCTGCCGGACTTCGTGGCAACCCCTGACGGGATGGCCATCGACTCGGACGGCAGCCTCGTACTGGCCTGCCCCAACTACGGGGACTACTCCAAGCCCGGGTGCCTGGTGAAGTTCGACGCGGAGCGGCGGGCCCGCAAGTGGGTGGACATCCCGGTGCACCCCGAGACCGGCCACGCGTTCCCCATGGGTATCGCCTTCGGCCCGGACGGGGACCTGTACGTGGTGGACAACCAGGGCTGGACCGACCCCAGCGTCCGGGGGTGCCCCGGCTTCCCGTTCAAGGGCCGCATCCTGCGCCTGCGGATCCGCGACGACAAGGTGGTGAAGACCACGGTGGTCGCGCACGGCATGGAGCATCCCAACGGGATGCGCATCAACCGCAACCACGTCTACGTGACCCACAGCATGCTCTCGAAGGTGAAGGATCCATCGGGCCTGCTGGTGAGCTGCGTGTACCGCTTCCGGCTGGAAGACGAGGACATCGCCATCACGAACACGCTCGAGGACCCCAACCTCTTCACCACGTTCATCACCCACAACCCGGACATCCAGTACGGCGCGGACGGCATCGAGTTCGACAAGTTCGGGAACCTCTACGTGGGCAATTTCGGGGACGGGGCCGTGCACAAGATCACGTTCAACGATGACGGAAGCGCCCGGGAGAACCGGGTGTGGGCGAAGGACCCCGCGCAGCTCAAGTCCACGGACGGGATGATCATCGACTCCGAGGGCAACATCTACATCGCGGACTTCTGCGCCAACGCCGTCGCGCGCGTGGCTCCCAACGGCTCCGTGACGCGGATCGCGCAGAGCCCGGATTCCACGGGAGTGAACGG
>Ga0335069_10016812_pt1 | contig 10203 bp, 8 predicted proteins | sample Lox_Sample_11_FD_206714 | JGI IMG/M metagenome (GOLD analysis project Ga0335069, IMG submission 206714) | Soil microbial communities from Loxahatchee National Wildlife Refuge, Florida, United States - Lox_Sample_1.1 | ecosystem: Environmental > Terrestrial > Soil > Wetlands | place: USA: Florida...
GGGTGGGCGGAAACAAGTGGAGGACATTCCGGACGGGACGTGGATCTCGCGGGAGGTGAAGGAAGAGAGGTCCTCTCCGGCGCACGCCTCGAGCGCTTTGCCAAGAAGGATGAAGCCGGGATCGGAATACTCGGCGCGCTCCCCGGGAGCGGCTTCGAGGGGGAGTTTAAGGCAGGCATCGAGGAGCTGGTCCGCCGTCGACGCCGTCCGGAAGAACTCGACATAGCCCGGCAGCCCCGAGTTGTGAGCCAGCAGATGGCGCAAGGTAACGCCGGGGGCGGGGTCAGCGGGTTCGCGGCCCTCTGCAAAGGCAGGCAGCCAACTCGCAAGCGGAGAATCGAGGTCGATGCGCCCGCGCTCGAAGAGCAGCATGACCGCAGCCGTTGTTGCTACGACCTTGGTGAGGCTGGCGATGTCGTAAATCGTCTCCGGAATCACGGCGGGCGAGTCCGGCTCATAGGTGAAGCGGCCAAGGGCGCCAGCGTAGGCAACTCCGGCGGCGAGTACTCCGAAAGCGCAACCCGGGAAAGCGCGGCCGGCGATTGCCTCATTGAGTACGCGGTAAACAGAGGCAAAGCGGCCCGCCGCGCTCATCGTTTCAGTTTCAAGATTTTCCGGCGCAAGGTTCATCGCACTCCTGCCGCTGCCATTGTAAATTCGGCGGGTGGCAGCAGGCGGTACAGGGTCAACAGAAGCGCCGCTCCTCCGCGGTTTGCAGAACACTTGGGTCGTGGCTATCCTTATGGCAAAGTAAACCGTCTATCGGCCAGAGGGATGGCACGTATGCGAGTTTTGAAGACCCTGTGCGCTACCGCATTCGCGATCATAGTGGGAGCAGCCGTAGCTCAGGAGCCGGCCGCGCAATCGGCGCCGGTTGCAGCGGCTCCGGTTGCCGGTACTGAGCCTGCTCCGAGCCAGGCGGCACAACCCGCGGCAGCAACTTCACCTGCAAGCGCGCCGGCCGCGCCAGAAAAGAAAACTTACACCGTACCCGCCGGGACAAAGGTACTGCTGCAATTGAAGTCCGGTATCAACAGCAAAAGCGCCAAAGCGGGGGATGGGGTTTATCTGTCGTCGATCTTTCCTGTGGTCAGTGGAAACCACGTCATGATTCCGGCGGGGGTTTACGTACAGGGGGTGATTGACCGCGTGGAACGCGCCGGACACGTGAAGGGCAAGGCGCAGCTCGATATGCACTTCACCTCGATGATCTTTCCCAACGGCACGCTGGTGGAGCTTCCCGGGGTAGTCAACAGCCTTCCGGGCGCCAAGAAGCAGCAGATGCAGGGCGATGAGCAGGGCACTATCCAGCAGGATAGCGACAAAGCGCGGAATCTTGGGACGGCCGCAGAGATTGCGCTGCCGACGGCTACAACCTCCGGAACCATTGCCGGAGCGGCGGCAGGACACCCTTTGGCCGGAATGGGAGCCGGTATTGGGGCAGGACTAGCCGGTATGGCGCTGGCCACGGTCTTTACACGCGGAGCCGATGTGAACCTTGAGGCTGGCACGCAGGTGGAGATGATTCTGCAGCGGCCTCTGGTGCTCGAGGAGGAAAACCTTGCCGGTGGAACCTTAACGGGCGAGAGTCCGGCACTGGTTCCGGCGGCGAGCCAGCAGAAACCGATGGATAAACCGAATCGTCCGCGCGTGATGTGCCCGCTTGGCGGGCTTGGCTGCGGATAATGCGCAGCCTTCTCACAGAATCGTGACCACGAATGTTGTATTTTGAAAATCAGTGGAAAGAGTTCCAGTGAGCGACCCTGCTTCTTGTAACGACAACGCGAACGCTGCACCTGCGCGGAAATCCAGCAGCCTGCGGCTGTGGGTGCGCGATCTGTTGATTTCAGCCGCTGCCTCGGTTTTTATTATCACGATTCTCTACCAGCCCGTGCGCGTGGAAGGCACCAGCATGCTGCCGCGGCTGGAGGATCAGGACCGGCTGTTCATCAATAAATTCGTGTATCAGTTCACGGCGATTCAGCGGGGTGACGTGGTGGTTTTCCACTATCCGCGGGATCCGCAGGAGAGCTATATCAAGCGGGTGATCGCCCTGCCTGGAGACCGCATCCGCATCGTACGCGGCCAGGTGTGGCTGAACGGGCGGCCGTTGAGGGAAAGTTATGTGCCTGAAGCCTACCGGGACAGCCGGTCGATGATCGAAACAATTGTGCCCGAAGGATGCTACTTCATGATGGGTGATCACCGTTCGATCTCATCCGACAGCCGGGATTTCGGCCCCGTGGAACGCTCCCTGATCTATGGAAAGGCCGCATTTGTCTACTGGCCGGCCCAGGACGCGGGGGTCGTGCGATAAGCGTAGAGATTGAGTCCTGAAATCCACCGCCCGAACCTGCTAAAATCTATTGAATCCACTCTTCGGAGCGGCAATGCAGGCTATCCTTGCGCTTGAAGACGGGCGCATCTTCCGCGGCTACGGCTACGGCCACCCAGGCGAATGCCAGGGAGAAGTTGTTTTTAATACTTCACTTACCGGTTACCAGGAGATCGCCACCGATCCCTCGTACGCCGGGCAAATCGTCGTTCTCACCAATCCGCAAATTGGGAATTACGGCACCAACGTCGCTGATAACGAGTCGGGAAAGCCCTACATCGAGGGCTTGATCGTTCGCGAGTTCTCCGCGATCGCGTCAAACTGGCGCTCCGAGCAGGTGACCGACGAGTACATGGAGCGCTACCAGGTTCCGGTGCTGGCCGAGATCGACACCCGCGCGCTGGTGCGGCACCTGCGCACCTACGGCGTCATGCGCGGAGTGATTTCGACCGTCGAGCAGGACACCGAAAAACTGGTGGCGCGGGCGCGCAGCATCCGCAAGATGGATGGCACGGATCTGGCGAAGGTGGTCACGACGCGGTCGATCTACGAGATGGGCCCGGGCGACCCACGCGCCCAGTTGAGCGACCCGTTGCTGGCCAGTTGCCTGGACCAGAGCCCGGAAGCGCGGGAGCGGCGCCTTCATGTAGTGGCTTACGATTTCGGCATCAAGCAAAACATTCTACGCATGTTGTGCCGTGAGAATTGCCAGGTGACAGTGGTTCCGGCCCAGACCACCGCCGATGATGTTTTTGCGCTCAAGCCGGACGGGGTTTTCCTCTCGAATGGGCCGGGCGACCCGGAACCGGTGGACTATGCGGTGCGGGCGATCCGGCAGTTTTTGGGGCGTGTGCCGGTTTTCGGGATCTGCCTGGGCCACCAGTTGACCGGCCTGGCGCTGGGGGGGCGCACCTACAAGTTGAAGTTCGGCCACCACGGCGGCAACCATCCGGTGCGCAACAACGTGACCGGAAAGGTTGAGATCACGGCGCACAATCACAACTTCGCCGTCGATCCGGATTCGATCAACCCGAGCGAGGTGGAGTTGACGCACGTGGACCTGAACGACCAGACGCTCGAAGGGCTGCGGCACAAGACCCTGCCGCTGTTCAGCGTGCAGTACCACCCGGAGGCGGCGCCGGGGCCGCATGACTCGCATTACCTGTTCCGCGACTTCCGCAAGATGATGGAGGAGTGGAAGAAGTGAAGCGTCGAGGGAGAAACTCGATTTTGGCGAAACCAGCGGGGCCGAGGCTCCGCTGTTTTTTGGGATTTGCGTTTTTGAAAGGGCACGCTCTAGCCGGTGAAGAGCAAGGCTCCAGCGTGAAGGGTACGGGCTTTAGCCCGTACGTCTGAGGAAACAAGAAACCGGGGCTTTAGCCCCTGAGGGAATGGGATGCGGCCAGCGAGAGAGACAGCCCGAAAGAGCAACGCCGCTTATTTTGTCTCGACTCAGACGGTCGATCGCAAACCCTTTTTCCGGCACGAGCGGTGGGCAAGGCTGATGACGGCAACTCTAGCTCACTATGCAGAAAGTGATTTCATTCTGCATGCTTATGTGATCATGCCCGACCATCTGCATCTGCTCCTCACACCATCGGAGTCGGTGGAAAAAGCAGTCCAGCTGATCAAAGGAGGCTTCTCTTTCAGGGCAAAACGCGAATTGGAATGGAAGTCTGACATCTGGCAACCGGGATTCACTGATCACCGCATCCGCGACGAAGAAGATTGGAAGCGGCATCTGGGGTACATTCGATCGAATCCGGTTGATGCGCGGTTGGTGGAAGATTCAATTCTTTATGAGTTCATGGGTTTCCCGAACATCGCATTCCCTCAGGGGCTGAAGCCCCTCTCAACGGGCGATGGTGATGTACGGGCTGAAGCCCGTACCCTTCACGCGTCAGGTACCACGGGGCACGCCTGAAGCCGTGCCCTTCAAGGCGAGCAAACAAGCATCAAGCAAATGGACGGCCGGGCTCACGGCTTGAAGTTATCGCAAGAAGCGAACAAGAAGAAACTATGCCACGCAGAGATGACATACAGAAGATTCTGGTGATCGGCTCGGGGCCGATTGTGATCGGCCAGTCGGCCGAGTTCGATTATTCGGGCACGCAGGCCTGCAAGGCCCTTCGGGCGGAGGGTTACGAGGTGGTGCTGGTGAATTCCAACCCGGCCACTATCATGACCGATCCCGAGTTTGCCGACCGCACCTACGTCGAGCCGCTGACCCGCGAGTATGTGGGCGAGATCATCCGCATTGAGGCGGAGATGCTTGCCGCAAAGCCCGGTGCGGGCAAGTTCGCCGTGCTGCCGACGGTAGGCGGCCAGACGGCGCTGAACCTGGCTGTCGATCTCGCCGACTCGGGAATCCTCGAGCGCTACGGCGTGGAGTTGATCGGCGCCAAGCTCGAGGCCATTAAGAAGGCCGAGGATCGGCTGCTCTTCAAGGATGCGATGATCCGCATCGGGCTCGACGTCCCGCGGTCTGCGCTGGTCAACAACCTTCGCGACGGTCTCGATCATGCGACGAAGCTCGGCTTTCCGGTGCTGATCCGTCCCAGCTTCACGCTGGGCGGCACGGGCGGCGGCGTGGCTTACAACCGCGAAGAGTTGATGGAAATTCTGGCGCGCGGGCTGGATCTCTCGCCGGTGCATGAGTGTCTGCTCGAGGAAAGCGTGCTCGGTTGGAAGGAGTTTGAGCTTGAGGTGATGCGCGATTTAGCCGACAACGCCATCATCATCTGCTCGATTGAGAACTTCGACCCCATGGGTGTGCACACGGGCGACTCGATCACCGTGGCTCCGGCGCAGACGCTCACCGACCGCGAGTACCAGAAGATGCGCGACGCGGCGATCGCCGTGATGCGCGAAATTGGCGTGGAGACCGGCGGATCGAATGTGCAGTTCGCCATCAATCCGGCCGACGGGCGCATGATTTTGATCGAGATGAACCCGCGCGTCTCGCGCTCTTCGGCGCTGGCATCCAAAGCTACTGGTTTCCCGATCGCCAAGATCGCGGCGAAGCTCGCCGTGGGCTACACGCTCGACGAGATTCCGAACGACATTACGCGCAAGACACCGGCCTGCTTCGAGCCGACCATCGACTATGTTGTCGTAAAGATTCCCAAGTGGCAGTTTGAAAAATTTCCCGGCGCTGACGACGTACTCGGTCCACAGATGAAGTCTGTGGGCGAGGTGATGGCCATGGGCCGCACCTTCAAGGAAGCGCTGATGAAGGCGTGGAGGGCGCTCGAGACGGGCCGCAAGACCGGCGCAGAGGTGCTGGAGCCGCGGCGGTTGACGCAAATGCTTGTGACCCCGAGACCGGAGCGGCTGGGCTATCTGCGCTTCGCCTTCGAGCGCGGCATGAGCGTGCGCGAAGTAGCCAGGCTGACCAAAATGGACCCGTGGTTCCTGCACCAGGTCCGAGAAGTGACGCTGGCGCAGATGGAGATCGCACGAACTTGTCCTGAGAGGGCGAGTGCGGAGGAATTGCGCCGGCTGAAGCGGCTGGGCCTGAGCGACGAGCGAATCGCAACGGAGTGGAAGCTCGACGGGCACGCGGGCGTGCAGCGGGTGAGGGAACTGAGAGAGGCGAAGGGCGTCCGGCCGGTCTTCAAGCTGGTGGACACCTGCGCCGCCGAGTTCGAATCGATGACGCCCTACCTCTATTCGACCTACGACGAAGAGGACGAGGCGCCGCCCACCGATACGCCAAAGATCATCATTCTGGGCTCGGGGCCGAACCGGATCGGGCAGGGAATCGAATTCGATTACTGCTGCTGCCATGCGTCGTTCGCACTGAAAGAGGACGGCTACGAGACGATCATGGTGAATTGCAACCCGGAGACCGTCTCGACCGATTACGACACCAGCGACAGGCTGTATTTTGAGCCGCTGACTCTCGAGGATGTGCTGGCTGTCTACAACCACGAGTCGCAGAGCGGGGCGAAGGTGGGTATGATCGTCCAGTTCGGCGGGCAGACGCCGCTGAATCTGGCGCAACGGCTGCGCGCGGCGGGAGTGCCGATCATCGGCACGTCGCCCGATTCCATCGACCTGGCTGAGGACCGCAAGCGCTTCGGCAAGCTGCTCGTCGATCTCAATATTCCGCAGCCGGCGGGCGGCACGGCCACCAGCGTCGATGAGGCTCTGGCAGTGGGCGGGCGCATTGGCTACCCGGTGCTGGTGCGGCCGAGCTACGTGCTCGGTGGCCGCGCCATGGTCATCGCCTACAGCGATGAAGAGGTCTCGCGCTATATGCGCGAGGCGGTGGAGTACTCGCAGGAGCGGCCGGTTCTGGTCGATCACTTCCTGGAGAATGCCATCGAGGTGGACGTCGACGCGCTGTGCGACTCCGAAGATGTGTTGATCGCCGGTATCATGCAGCACATCGAAGAGGCGGGCATCCACTCCGGCGATTCCTCGTGCGTGCTGCCCGCGGTAAGCATTCGCGAAGAAACGCTAGAGACACTGCGTGCGTACACGCGCAAGCTGGCGCTGGCGCTCAAGGTGGTGGGGCTTGTGAATCTTCAGTTCGCCATCCAGCGCGATGCCGAAGGCCGGGACAATGTCTACGTCATCGAGGTGAATCCGCGCGCGTCGCGGACCGTGCCGTACGTCTCGAAGGCAACGGGCATTCCGCTGGCGAAGGTGGCGTCGCGGCTGATGACGGGCCGCAAGCTGCGGGAACTACTGCCCGAGCAACTCGCGTCAGGCAAGGACCTGGGCACGGGCACGCATTACTACGTGAAGTCGCCAGTCTTTCCATGGTCGAAGTTTGCCGGCGTGGATACGGTGCTGGGGCCGGAGATGAAATCCACCGGCGAGGTGATGGGCGTAGCTGAGAACTTTGGCGAGGCATTTGCGAAGGCGCAGCTCTCAGCAGGGCAATTGCTCCCAACCGGGGGGACGGTCTTCTTCAGCGTCAACGATCACGACAAAGCGGGAGCGGTTGAACTGGCACGGCGTTACGTGCATCTGGGCTTCCAATTAGTGGCTACGGAAGGCACGGCCAATGCGCTCGAAGGCGCGGGAATGGCCGTCGAACGGGTTTTCAAGGTGAAAGAAGGCCGGCCTAATGTGGTGGACCTGATCAAGGGCGACCGCATCCAGATGATCGTGAACACGCCGCGCGGGCAGGACACGTTTTTCGATGAAAAGGCCATCCGGCGGGCGGCGGTGACAGCGCACATTCCGACGATCACCACCATTGCCGCAGCGCAGGCCGCGGCCGAGGGCATTGCGGCTATGCAAAAGCGCCGGACGACGGTTTACGCGCTGCAGAAGCTGCACGAGGAGAGAGAGCGGTAACGGGGCGCGGGCAGGGATGTCCGCGATCCCGCCGGCCAGGAGGCCGGCGGTACACGGGCGAGACTAGCCTCTAAAATAGGTTCATGCTCACAGAAGGCGTGATTGCCGCAATCCCTACCCCGTTTTATCCCGATGAGCGGCTCTATCTTCGGAAGCTCGAAGCCAACATGGCCCGCTACTCGCGCAGTCCGCTGGCCGGAATGTTGGTGCTGGGTTCGACCGGCGAGGCGGTGATGCTGGACGACACCGAGTCTCGCGAAGCCCTCAAAGTTGCCGCGCAGGCGACGGCACCTGGAAAGGTGCTGATTGCCGGCGTGAGCCGCGAAAGCGTGCGCTCAACCGTGGCCATGGCTGAGGCCGCCGCCGAATACGGCTACGATGCACTGCTGGTGCGAACACCATCGTATTTTTCACCACAGATGAGCTCGACCGCGGTTCTGCTCTATTTCCAGAGCGTGGCTGACAGGTCGCCGCTGCCGGTCATGCTTTACAACTTTCCGAGACTGGTGCGTTACGAGATCCCGGTGGAACTGGTGGCTGAACTGGCGCAACATCCGAAGATCATCGGAATTAAAGACTCCAGCGGGAACTCCGAATATTTAAACGCTGTGCTCCAGGCAACACGAAGCGCGCCGCGCAGGACAGTGACCGTCACGCCGACCTTCGAGGCGGTGACGGGACGCATGCTCGCCGCGACTGCGGAGGTGCAGGAAGAAGCACCCGCAGCCCTGGTCCCAGTTGGACAACTCGCGGGAACCACTGAAGACAAGACGGCGAGGAAGGGAAGCGGCACGCATCCAGGACCGGCGGTGAAGACGCGAACCAAGGAAGTCGGCTTCCAGGTTCTGACCGGGGCGGCCAGTACTTTGCTAAACGCTTTGGAGGCTGGAGCAAGCGGTGGCATTCTGGCCTTCGCGGCGTTCGCTCCCGAGGCTTGCCAGGAGATCTACCTCGCCTGGAAGGATCACGATCTGAAGCTGGCCGCCGAGAAGCAGGCGCGCGTCTCAGAAGCCAGCCGCCATATGTTCGGCTTTGGCCCGGCCGCCGTCAAACATGCCTCCGATTTCAATGGCTATTACGGGGGCCGCGTACGCAGCCCGATGTTGGGGCTCTCGGCCGCGGAAAAAGCCGAGGTTGAAGAGGCGCTGGCGGGCATTCGGAACTGAATTCTCTTGGGGGCAAGGCTGATCCAGCCCGATACGAGATTTCCCAGCCAACGGTGATTTGCGCGCATCAGACCTGGCCACGCGCCGCTGCACTTGGCGTGTAGGAAAAATCCTACAGATACACTTCCTCTTTCCTTACGCGGCGTTCAGCGACTTCTGATAGTTCGCCGACGCGCTCAGCGCTAACTTGGAATCTCGCATCAACCTTTGCCTGAATCCTAGAAATTCAGCGCAGTGAGGACGCATCCAGAGACGGTCGGAAATGCGCCTTGCGCCAAGCGGCTCTAACGGAGAATTTCCCCCATGAAGCGTTCCCATCGGTCCATCATCGCCCAAGGTGCCCGCGCCCCAGCGCAGGCGAAGCTCACAGAGTGCTCAGCTTGTTTTGTTTCCGGCGAGAGAGGCAAGCCCAGGCCGTCGAACCCCACGCGGCTTACGAACCTCTTCTGTACCCAGTGCATGCTCGCGAAAAGTCCTGCGGCTCCCCCGCCCTATCACTAGATAGGCGCCACAACAGCGGCGCTCGCGTTGATAGAATCCGCTGACCTAAGGAGGCCATAGATGTATACCGAAATCAATGCACGGCTCTCGCCACCTTTTTGCGAAATCTCGGAAACGAGAGATCGCATGCGCGTCCACCGCGCCTTTGAGGCGATGACTCCGCAGGCCCGGAAGTTTTTGTGGAACTGGCTGGAGATTGACAGCCGGTTCGAATCACGCGAGATTCCAGAGGCAGCCACAGCAACGGGCCAGGAGTTCCTCTGGTTCGAGTTGCTTCACGCAGCAGACCGGAATGGCAGGCCTTTCTACATCGTGCAGGAAAACATAGAGGGCGAGACCGACCAGGTTTTTGTTTCGTCGGATCTCGCCAGCGCCAACAATTTCGCCAGAAATCGGGCGGAGCAACGCCTGAGATCGGCGGCCTAACCCGGCCTGCCCAATCGTGGGCGCACGAGATGCCCGATGCATCGGCCAATAGAGCGGTAAGAAAGATACTCAATAGGAGGCGGGCCATGTACAGCCGCACAAAGAACCCGGACGGAAGCGTAAACAGCAGATGCCTGCATTGCCTTATAACAATTGCGTCGGGCGTGCGCACACCGGCGAAACTGGACCGGCTGGAGCAAAAGCATCTTTGCATAGAGAAGGCGCTCTTTCAGCTGATGAACGCGAATAGACCGATCGAAGTGCGGCGCGCTGCATAGTTGGTGCAAGAGCGCGCAGCGGACCCGAACTCCTTTATTTTGAGCCAAAATTGGTGTGCGGCAGAGCACTTTCCACCAAGGTTTGATGCGCTACGCTAGCCCGTAGAGTAGATTCCCCCATGCATCTTCCAAATCATATAGAGTTGATCGTCGCAGGTTCCGTTGGGCTTATTCTCATAGCCGC
>Ga0335069_10016813_pt1 | contig 10201 bp, 8 predicted proteins | sample Lox_Sample_11_FD_206714 | JGI IMG/M metagenome (GOLD analysis project Ga0335069, IMG submission 206714) | Soil microbial communities from Loxahatchee National Wildlife Refuge, Florida, United States - Lox_Sample_1.1 | ecosystem: Environmental > Terrestrial > Soil > Wetlands | place: USA: Florida...
TACTTTAATCCCCTTGGAGTGCTAGGCTAAGTGTCTGATAATGCGTACAGTTGACTTGATTCAGCGGAAACGCGACGGGCGTGAGCTTACGCCGGAAGAGATCGAGTACCTGATTAGCGGCTACACCAGCGGCGACATCCCGGACTACCAGATGTCTTCGTTCCTGATGGCCGTCTATTTCCAGGGCATGACGGATCGCGAGGTCAGCAGCCTCACCGAGTGCATGTTGCGCTCCGGTGACAGCGTGGACCTGTCGGCCGTTCCCGGCGTGAAGGTGGACAAGCATTCGACCGGCGGCGTGGGCGATAAGACCAGCTTGATTGTTGCGCCCCTTGCGGCAGCGGCGGGCGTGGTGGTGCCCATGATGTCCGGGCGCGCGCTGGGCCATACGGGCGGCACGCTGGACAAACTGGAATCGATTCCCGGCTTCCGCACGAACCTGACGGCGGAGGAGTTCCAGAAGCAGCTCGCCGAAATCGGCTTGTGCTTCATCGGGCAGACGGGGCAATTGGCTCCGGCGGACATGAAGCTGTACGCGCTTCGCGACGTGACGGCGACGGTAGAATCGATTCCGCTGATTTCGTCGTCCATCATGTCGAAGAAGCTGGCCGAAGGGGTGGACGCCCTGGTGCTGGACGTGAAGGTGGGCGCGGGCGCGTTCATGAAGAAGCAGGTGGATGCGCGGCGGCTGGCGCAGATGATGGTGGGCATTGGGCGGCGCATGGACAAGAAGGTCCAGGCGCTGATTACGGATATGAGCCAGCCCCTCGGCTTCGCGGTGGGTAATGCGCTGGAAGTGATGGAGGCTTCGCAGACGCTGCAGAACGCCGGCCCGCACGACCTGACCAAGCTTTCGCTCGAACTGGCCGCGCGCATGATCCACGTGGGCAAGAAGGCGGCCACGCTTGAAGAAGCGCGGCGCATGGCGGAGACGCACCTGGTGAACGGCACGGGCTTCCTCAAGCTGAAGCAGGCCGTGGCGGCGCAGGGCGGGAACGCGCAGGCGCTGGACCGCTTCGAGCTGCTGCCCAACGCCACGGGCATGCGCGAAGTGGTTTCGCCGCGTGGCGGGTACGTGACGTCGATTGACGCGGAGGATATTGGCGCGGCTTCCAATCTGATTGGAGCCGGGCGCGAGCGGCGCGAGGACGCCATTGACCCGGCCGTGGGCATCATCCTGGAAGTGAAGGCCGGCGAGAAGGTGGATGCGGGTTCGGTTCTGTGCCGCCTCTACTACACGGCCGAAGACCGCGTGGAAGAGGCCGCCGAAATGGTGGAGGATGCGTTCCGCATCTCCGGCCAGAAGCCCGAGGAGCGCGAGCTGATCCTAGAAGTCGTGGGGTAAGATGGGCCGCTTCACCGGCTTCCTAGGCCTGGTCGTCATTATGGCGGTTGCGTGGCTGTGCTCCAACCGCAAGAAGGCCATCAAGCTGCGGCTGATTTGCTGGGGGCTGGGGCTGCAATTCGGCTTCGCGCTGCTGGTGCTGAAGACGGATTTCGGCAAGGTATTTCAAGCCATCGGCGCGGGCGTGACGGCTATGCTGGGGTTCTCCGAGGCCGGCACCAGCTTTCTGTTCGGCAATGAACTGGGCACGAAGGGCGGACCTTATGGCGTGATTTTCGCCTTCCAGGTGCTGCCCATCATCATTTTCATCGCCTCCTTTTTCTCCATCCTTTATTACCTGGGCATCATGCAGTGGATGGTGCGGGGCATGGCGGTGGGCATGCAGAAGGTGATGGGCGTGAGCGGCGCGGAATCCCTGAACGTGGCGGCGAGCATCTTCATGGGGCAGACGGAGGCGCCGCTGACCATCAAGCCGTTTCTGGCAGGGCTCACGGAGTCCGAGCTTTTCGTCATCATGACGGCGGGCATGGCGCACGTAGCCGGTTCCACCATGGCGGCTTACGTGAAAGTGGCGGGCGTCTCCGTGACGCATCTGCTGACGGCCGTCATCATGACCGCGCCGGCCACCATCATGCTGGCCAAGATCTTCATTCCGGAGACCGAGAAGCCGGCTACGGCGGGCCGCGTGGAAATCCAGGTGGAAAAAACCGCGGTGAACGTGATTGACGCGGCGGCGCAGGGCGCGGGCGACGGGCTGCAACTGGCGCTCAACGTGGGCGGCATGCTGATTGCGTTTCTGGCGCTGATCGCCATGCTGAACGGCATTCTTGGGTGGGTGCACGGGCTGCCGATGATGGGGTGGCTGCCGCCTTCCCTGCAGCAGATTTTCGGCGTGCTGCTGGCGCCGGTGGCATGGATGATGGGCGTGCCGTGGAAGGACGCTTCCGCCATCGGCAACCTCCTGGGCACGCGCGTGGTGACCAATGAGTTCGTGGCGTTTCTGGCGCTGGGGCCGATGAAGGCGTCGCTGGAGCCGCGGTCGTTCGTGATCGCCACCTATGCGCTGTGCGGGTTCGCGAACTTCAGCTCCATCGCCATTCAGATTGGCGGCATTGGGGCGCTGGCGCCGAACCGCAAGTCGGATCTGGCGCGGCTGGGATTGCGCGCGGTGGCTGCCGGCTCCATGGCGAACTTCATGTCCGCATGCATCGCGGGGATGTTGTTGTGAGTTCCCCGCGCGCGGCGGCCAGAGCCTTCATTGAAGGCCGCTGCGCCCTGCGCCCGTCCGTGGCCGTGGTGCTCGGCAGCGGTCTGGGCGGCTTCGCCGAAGCGCTGGCGGACCGCGTGGAGATCCCCTACTCGGATATTCCAGGCTGGCCGGCCTCCACGGCCGTGGGGCACGCCGGCAAGCTAATCCTCGGCCGCCTTGGCGCGCAGCAAGTTGCGGTGATGGCCGGGCGCGCGCACCTGTATGAAGGCTATACGCCGGAGCAGGTGACCTTCGGCGTGCGCGTGCTGGGAAGCCTGGGCGTGCGTTCCGTGGTGTTCACCAACGCCGCCGGCGGCATCAACTTGACGTTCCGGCCGGGCGCGCTGGTGTTGATTTCCGACCACATCAACCTGCAGGGGAGCAATCCGCTGGCGGGGCCGAACGACGATTCGCTGGGCCCGCGCTTTCCCGATATGTCCGAAGCCTATTCGCGGCGGTATCGCGATGTGGCCACGTTGGTGGCGTCTGAAATCGGCGTTGAGGTGACCGAGGGCGTGTACGCGGCCATGCTCGGGCCCAGCTATGAGACGCCGGCCGAGATCCGCTTCCTGCGTACGATTGGCGCGGACGTAGTGGGCATGTCCACGGCCGCGGAGGTGATCGCGGCGAATCACATGGGGATGAAGGTCCTGGGCATATCCTGCGTGACCAACATGGCCGCCGGCGTTCTGCCGAAGAAGATCCATCACGGGGAAGTGCTGGAAACGGGAGCCATGGTGCGGGACACCCTGGTGCGCTTTCTCACGGCGCTCCTGCCGCGCCTGGACGGAGAGCAGGCGTGAACGACGAACTGATTGCCGCCGCGCTGGCCGCGCGGGCGCGCGCGGTGGCGCCCTTTTCGAATTTCCAGGTGGGCGCGGCGCTGGAGGATTCCGATGGGCTGGTTCACACGGGCTGCAACGTGGAGAACGCCACTTACGGGCTGACGATTTGCGCGGAGCGCGTGGCGGTTTTCAAGGCGCTTTCCGAGGGGGCGCGCCAGTTCCGGCGCATCGCCATTGCGGCGGATACCGAAACGCTGACGCCGCCTTGCGGGGCATGCCGCCAAATCCTCTGGGAGTTTTGCGGAGACGTGGAGATCCTGCTGGCGAATCCGCGCGGGAAGACCGAGAGCTACCGGCTGAAGGACCTGTTTCCGAAGCCGTTCGATACGACGTACCTTTAGCGCTCGCGGGCCGTCAGGCGAACGCCTCATCCTCTGCGCTCGAATAGAGGCTGCTCCCGTACTCGGTCATCCCGCCCCGTTTGTGAAGTCATAGACCGGCGTCTTGCATGCTTCAGTGTTAACCTGTCCCAAAGCCCTGGAATGCGACGAATCCTCATCGCCTTCGTCTTCGTTTGCGCCCTGGCCGCCGAACCGGCGGATTGGATCTGGAGCGGGCGGTATGTGATCACCGAGAATGCGCAGAAGCGCGTGATTGCGGGCGGCGCGGTGGCGGTGCGCGGCGACCGCATCGTGGGCGTGGGAACCAAGACGGAGATCGACGCGCGCTTTCAGGCGGCGCAGCGATTGGACCTGCCGGACGTCATCCTGGCGCCGGGGCTCATCAACACGCACACGCACGCGGCCATGGCGCTGTTCCGCGGCCTGGCAAACGACCAAACCCTTCAAGACTGGCTCAACAAGTACATGTTCCCGGCCGAAGCCAAGAACGTGACGGCCGATTTCGTGCACTGGGGCGTGCGGCTGGGCTGCCTGGAAATGCTGCTCGGCGGGACCACCACGTTCACCGACATGTACTACTTCGAAGACGTAGCGGCGCAGGCGGCCAAGGAAGCCGGCATGCGCGGCGTGCTGGGCGAGACCATCATCGGCTTCCCTTCCCCGGACGCCAAGAGCACGGACGCCGCGCTGCAGCTCGCCGAAGCGTTCCTGCAGCGGTACCGCAACGACGCGCTCATCACGCCGGCCGTGGCGCCGCACGCGATCTACACGAATTCGGACACGGCGCTGCGGCAGGCGCGGGCGCTGGCCAACCGATACCGCGCCCCGCTGCTGATCCACCTTTCGGAAACCAAGAAGGAAAATGACGACGCCGAGGCCCAGCGGCATCGCAGCCCCACGCAGGCTCTGGATGCGCTCGGCGTCCTCGGCGGCCGCACGGTAGCAGCGCATTGCGTGTGGATGAGCGATGCGGACCTGCGCATCATTCAAGCGCACGGCGTGGGCGTGGCGCATTGCCCATCCAGCAACATGATGCTGGGCAGCGGCGTGGCGCCGGTCCCGAAGATGTTGGCCATGGGCATCGCTGTGGGCCTCGGTCCAGACGGCCCGGCGGGCAGCAACAACGATTTCAACATGTTCGAGGAGATGGATCTGGCGGCTAAGCTGCAGAAGATCTCGGCGCTGAACCCGCGCGCGCTTTCCGCGGCCGCGGCGCTGGAAATGGCCACCATGGGCGGCGCCCGCGCGCTGGGCATGGAAAAGGAAATTGGGTCCCTTGAACCCGGCAAGCGCGCGGACATGATCGCCGTGAGCCTGGGCCGCCCCAACGCCGTGCCCGTATACGACGCCATTTCCCAGATGGTCTATTCGCTGAAGGCGGAGGACGTGCGGGACGTGATGGTGAACGGCCGCCCTGTGGTGCGCAACGGCGTGTGCGTCACGCTGAACCGGCAGGAGATTCTGCGGAAAGCCGGGGAGTACGGCGCGCGGGTGGCGGCTTCGCTGAAGTGAGCGGGCCGGGCGCTCGACTCGGGATGCGACCGGGACGTGAATTGCCGGGGGCTACTTGGTCCGCGGCGTGACTTCGTCTCCCGCCTTTTGCGGCGTGTCCCCCGGGAGAGCCACCAGTTCCCCCGCGCTGAGGCCCTGGGTCACTTGGGCCAGCGCTACGTTGGAAATGCCGGTTTTCACGGGACGCCGTTCCAGGCGATTTCCGGAGAGGGCCAGAACATAGTCGCCGGAGGGATCGCGGCGCAGAGCCTCTTTGGGAATCACCAGAGCGTCCGGCGCCTGGGCGGTACGGATTTCCGCGTTGACGTTCGCGCCGATGGGAAGTTCGCGGCCCGGGTTCTCAATCACGCAGGCAACTTCGCCCACCTGCCGCGATCCGAGAGTTTCAATGCGGTCCGGCAGTTGCTCCACCGTGCCCTGCCAGGTCTTGCCCGGCAGCGCGTCCCAAGTGATGGCCACCGGCTCGCCCTCCGAAACCCGGCCCAGCTCCGGCTCGTCCACGTAGACGCGCACGCGCAGGCGGTCCGTGAGGCCGATCTTGGCGATGGGCGCGCCCACGGCCAGGTATTCGCCCTGCCGTGCGTCGAGCTCATAAACCACGCCCGCCATGGGCGCCTTGATCAGGGCTTGCGAAGCGCGCTCGTGAGCGAGTTTCAAAGCGGTCTCGGCGGCATCCAGGCGGGCCTTGGCGGCCGCCACGTCGGTTTGCGCCACGAGCGAAGCGCGGCGCTTGGTGAGCCCATCAATCTCCAACTGCGTCTGGCGGACTTTATCCGCGGCAGCGGCGGCGTCCTGCGCGGTGGCGGCCTGCTTGTCCGCCAGGCGCTTCAGGGCGTCCGCGTCGCGCTGCTCCTGTTGCAGATCCAGGCGGGCGCGCGAGAGGCTATTCTCGATTTCCGCGAGCTCCGCCGGCCGGCCGCCGCCTTGCAGCGTCTGCAAGTCGGCCTTCAGCTCGTTCACGCGGGCCTCGCCGGATTGGATATCGGCCTGCAGCGACGGATCGCCTAGAGCCGCCAGCTCGGCGTCCTTGGCGACGCCCTTGCCCTCCTGCGCGGGAACCTCGTTGACGACGCCGGCGATTTCGGAGCGCACGTCCTGCCAGACAAGCGGTTCCGTCTTGCCGTTGGTGGGAATGGCGGCTACCAGCGCTTGCTGGCGCACACGAGCGAAGGAAACCTCGGGCGGGTTGTGGCTGCGCAGAAGCTGCCAACCGCCAACGCCGATGGCGGCGAAGCCCGCCAGCACCCACAGGAGCTTCTTCAAGTCGCGATCTCCACCTCTATTAATAGCGTAGTTGCCGCTCGGCTCGCGCCTGCGTATCGGATCCGTTCCGGCGAAGCGGCGGAGCGGCCGTACGGCCGGCCAGCGCGGTTACGCCAGTTCCAGTTCGATCCTCTTGGCGGCCGGGTCCAGCTTCACGATGCGGAAACTGCGGATCTGCCCGGAGCGCGGCGGCTCCTGCCGGGCGCCCTGCCCGCCCTTCCACTTGGCCTGCAACATGGAGGTCAGCGAGGAAAGGTCCGCGGCGTCGGCGGCGGCCGGCTTGCTCTCGGATTCTCCGGCGCCGGAGCGGCAGGTGGCCTGCACGCCTTCACCCAGTTCCACACGCGCCCTTCCGCCGGAGACCTCGGTCATGCGGCCGGTCACCACGTCGCCTTCCTTGTGTTCCGCAATGTATTCGTCCAGGCTCGTGGGGACCAGTTGCTTCATGCCCAGCCGCAGACGGCGGCGCTCCACGTCGGCCTCGAGAACCTGCGCCTTCACGGTCTGCCCGACTTTCAGCACGTCCTGCGGATGGTCGATACGCTTCTCGGCGCTCAGGTCGCCCACGTGGATCATGCCTTCCAACCCTTCCGCAAGCTGCACGAACGCGCCGAACTTGGTGAGGCTGGAGACCGTCCCTTCCACAACGGACCCGGCGGGAAACTTGGCCGGAACGTCCGCCCACGGGTCGCCCAGCGCCTGCTTCAATCCCAACGCAATGCGGCGGTCCGCCTGGTTGACGCCGAGAACGACCACGTCCACCTGTTCGCCCGGCTTCACCACGTCGGCGGGCTTCCGCACCTTCTTGGACCACGACATCTCGGAAAGGTGGATGAGGCCCTCGATACCTTTCTCAAGCTCGACGAAGGCGCCGAAGTCCGCCACGCGGGTGATGGTTCCCTTGACGCGGTCGCCCACCTTGTACTTCTCATTCGCCAGATCCCAGGGGTGCGGCTGAAGCTGCTTCATGCCGAGCGAAATGCGGCGCTTGGCCGCATCCACTTTCAGCACCTTGGCTTCCACTTCCTGCCCGATGGTGAGCACGTCCGCGGGCTTGCTCACGCGCGACCAGGAGATGTCCGCCACGTGCAGCAGCGCATCCACGCCGCCGATATCGACGAAAGCGCCGTAATCGGTGAGACCCCGCACCGCGCCGCGGATCGTTTCGCCTTCCTTGATCTCGGCGTAACGGCGTTCGCGGGAGGCCTGCTCTTCTTCTTCCAGCACGGCGCGGCGGTCCACCACTACGTCCTCATCCGCCACGTCCAGCTTGATGATGCGGCAGCGAATTTCCTGGCCGACCAACTTCTCCATCTCGGCCGCGTCCCGGGCGCCGGAGCGCGACGCCGGCATGAAGGCGCGCACGCCCACATCCACGTTCAGGCCGCCCTTCACCACGGCGGACACTACGCCGGCGACCGCGGCTTTCTCCGCGAAGGCCTTTTCGAGCGAGGACCAATCCTTGGGCCGCTTAACGGCGATGCGCGAAAGCTCGTAGTAACCCTCGTCGCTGCGTCCCTTGATGGACACGATTAGCTTGTCGCCGGCCTTGACGGTCTCGCCGGCCTTTTGAAGGTCGGCCAGCGGGATGAGGCCCTCGGTCTTGAAGCCGATATCGAGAAACACCGAATCGGCGGAAACGGCGATCACTACGCCTTCCAGCCCGCGCTCGCCTTGCTCGGGGCGGTGCTGATGCGCCTGTTCGTACTGGGAGAGGATATCGCCGAAAGACTCGGCGCTCTCGTTGTTAGGCTGCGAATCGGTAGGGGCGGTCCTATCCTGATCGAGCGGGCTTGGGTTGACCATGAGGCTTACCTCCTCATTGTGGCATAATCCCGGCAGGGATATCATTGTGCCTCAAGAGTCGAATATCCGCTGGTTCAAGGTGATCCGGCCCCAGGATTTCGTCTGGATTCTGCTCTTCGCCGCGCTGGCCGTCACCCTCCCCGAGCGCATCCGCGACGCCCCTTCCATCACCTGGCTGGTGGGGCTGGCGATTGTGCAGGTGCTGGAGCCAAAGATCCCCTCGCTCGATACCACGCGCGGGCACATTTTCTGGATTGTGCTGAAGCTGGGTCTGGGGTACATGCTGATCGGGTATACCTACGGGATCGAAAGCCGCTATTGGCTGGTGCTGCTCTTTCCCGTGGTCAACGCGGCCACGCTGCTGGGAGCGGCCGGCACGCTGGCGTTCACCCTGCTGGCCAGTGGCGCGTACCTTTCGTTTTTCCTCATCCACCCGGGCCCATACACCGGTCCGGAGTGGGAGCAGTTGACCGTGCGGCTGATTTCCCTGGCCATCGTCGGGAACCTGGCGAACACCATGGCGGAGGATCTGCGGGCGCAAACGCGCCAGTCCCGGCGTACCGCCGAACAGCTTTCCGCGGCCAACGCCCAACTGCGCGAGGCGGAAGAGGCCGTGCGGCGCTCGGACCGCCTGGCCGCCCTGGGGCAGCTTACCGCCGGGCTGGCGCATGAGCTGCGCAATCCGCTGGGCACCATCAAAGCCTCGGCGGAAATGCTCTCGCGCAGCGTTTCGGAGAATGCCGTGGCGCGCGAAGTGGCTGGGTTCATCGCCTCCGAAGTGGACCGCACCAATTCCCTGGTTACGCGCTTCCTGCAATTCGCGCGCCCGCTGCAGGCGCGGCTTGAGGTAGCGGACCTGGCGCAGGCGCTGGACCGGGCGCTCGCCATGGTGGAAAAGGAAACCCCGGCGGTCTCCATTTACAAGAACTACGAGCCGGGCATTCCGCCGTTTCCCTTTGACGCGGAGCTGATGGAGCGGGTCTTCTACAACCTGGCGTTGAACGCCGCGCAGGCCACCGCCGCGGGAGGGGCCATTACGGTGAAGGCCAGAATCGCCGACGGGACCGCCGAAGTGGCGTTCATCGACCGCGGCGTGGGCATCGATCCCCGGCAGCTCGATTCCATTTTCAACCCGTTCGTGACCACCAAGAAGGAGGGCGTGGGCCTGGGCCTGGCCATTGTTTCCACGATTGTGGATGAGCACGGCGGTAAAATATCGGTGGAAAGCGAGCCGGGCAAAGGCAGTATATTCCGTGTGTTTCTGCCGATGGACCGGGCCGCATCGCCGCCCTCCGCATGAAGAGACGCATCCTGGTTGTGGAAGACGAAGAGAAGCTGCGGCGCGTCATCGAGCTGCAACTGGCCTCCTCCGGCTTCGACGTGGATAAAGCCGCCACCGCCGAAGAGGCGCTGAAGATCGTGGACCGCGCGGACCTCGTCCTCACGGATTTCAAGCTGCCCGGCATGGACGGCATGCAACTGCTGGCGCTGATCCGGCGGCAGAACGCGCAAGTGCCGGTGATCATGATGACGGCCTTCGGGAGCATTGAAACGGCCGTGGAATCCATGAAGGCTGGCGCCACGGATTTCCTGCTGAAGCCCTTCTCGCTCGATCACCTGATGCAGGTGGTCAATAAGGCGCTCGAAGTACGCGAACTGCGCGACGAGAACCGCAAGCTGAAGGCCGAGCTGGGCCGGCGCTACGAGTTCGATAACATCATCGGCCGCAGCGAAGCCATGCAGGAGATTTTCGCCGCTATTGAGCGCGTGGCGCCCACACGCGCCACCGTGCTGCTGGCGGGCGAGAGCGGCGTGGGAAAGGACCTCATCGCGCGGGCCA
>Ga0335069_10016814_pt1 | contig 10201 bp, 9 predicted proteins | sample Lox_Sample_11_FD_206714 | JGI IMG/M metagenome (GOLD analysis project Ga0335069, IMG submission 206714) | Soil microbial communities from Loxahatchee National Wildlife Refuge, Florida, United States - Lox_Sample_1.1 | ecosystem: Environmental > Terrestrial > Soil > Wetlands | place: USA: Florida...
CAGTTCATCCCCTGGTGCACGCACGCGCGCGTGCACTCGCGCACGCCGACCGAGATCGTGGCCACGCTCGGGGTGCGGCAGGGGGCGTTGCACGGCGAATTCACCACCCGCAACAGCCTCGAGGCCAACCGCCGTATCCACATGCACCTGCTGAGCGGACCGTTTCGCACGCTCGAGGGCGAGTGGCTCCTCACCCCGATCGAGGCCGACGGCGCCCGGGTCGAGCTCTCCATGCAGTTTGCGTTTGCCAACCGCCTGACGGCGCTCCTCTTCGAGCCGAAGTTCGCGGCCACGATCGGCTCGCTCGTCGATGCCTTCGTGGCGCGGGCACGTGCGCTGCCATGAGGCCCGCCGTGCCCGCCGGGGTGCGCAAGCGCTGCACCGTCGCCTTCGCGACCCCGGCACGACAGTACCTGTGGAGTGTCGAGCTGCCTCCCGACGCCTGCATCGCCGATGCGCTCACGGCCGCGCGCGAGCAGGTGCCGGAGGAGCTCGCCGCGGAGGTGCCGTGGGATTCCGCGCCGGTGGGGATCTTCGGCGAGTTATGCGCGCGCAGCGACAGCTGTGCCGACGGCGACCGCATCGAGCTCTACCGGCCGCTCGCGAGCGATCCGCGCGAGCGTCGGCGCGCCCGCGTCGAGCACGAGCGCCGCGGCCGCAAGCGCTAGATCTTCGGGAACTTCTCGATCGGAGCGCCCTCATCGGGCGCCTGCGGCGCGCTCTGGGGCACGTTGATGCGCTCGAAGCGCGTCACCTTGTCGTCCTTGAAGTACACCTCGAGCCGTCGCGGCGAATCCGGACGGTGCCGGCCGTGGCGGAAGTAATAGAGGTAGTCCCAGCGGTCCTTGTCGAACACATCCGGCACGAGCGGAGTGCCGAGCAGGTAGCGAACCTGCGTGCGAGTCATGCCGACCTGCAGCTGATCGACCGTCTTGCCCTCGAGGTAGTTGCCCTGCTGGATGTCCATGCGATAGACGCAGCCGCCGAGGGGCAGGGCACCGAGCAGCAGGAGCGATACGGCAACGACAGTCGAGCGCATGTGGGTGCGATGGAGGATAATCGAGGCGGGGATGATACCCGATCGCGGCGCCGCTCGAGCGCCACGAGTTCCGGAGGCCGACGTGGAAGGTAAGGACCTGCGCAAGGCGGGTTTGAAGGTGACGCTGCCGAGACTGAAGATCCTCGAGATCCTCGAGGGCAGCCCGACGCGCCATCTCTCGGCCGAGGACATCTACCGCACCCTGCTCGAGTCGAACGAGGACATCGGGCTCGCCACCGTATACCGCGTGCTCACGCAGTTCGAGGCCGCGGGGCTGGTCACCCGGCACCATTTCGAAGATGGCATGGCGGTCTTCGAGCTCAATCAGGGGACCCATCACGACCACATCGTGTGTCTCGACTGCGGACGCGTGGAAGAGTTCATGGACTCCGGTATCGAGGAGCGCCAGACGGCGGTCGCGCAAAAGCTCGGCTTCACCATCCGGGATCACTCCCTGATCCTCTACGGGCACTGCCGCCGCGAGAGCTGCCCTCACCGCACGCGCAAGTCCGCTCAGGCCGGCGGCTGAGTCGCCGAGCGCTGCGGCTGAGTCGCCGAGCGCTGCGGCTGAGTCGCCGAGCGCTGCGCCAGCCCGTTCGCCGGTGCTCTCTCTAGCGTCGCCGCGCCGCGGGCGGTCGCGGCTGGCGGACGGTATCCCCGCCCTTGGACGCCGCTTCGCCCGGCGTTGCCGCCGCGCCCGTCGACTCGGCTTTGGCCGTGACCGTGGCCTTGCCGCCCGCGAGCGTCGCAGCGGAGAGCATGTCGCGCGCGTGCTCACGGGCTTTGGCGGTGATCTCGACTCCACCGAGCATGCGCGCGAGCTCCTCCACGCGCTCATCGCCATCGAGCTCCCCCACCGTGGTGCGCGTCGTGCGGCCATCGGTGAGCTTGGTGACGCGCAGATGCTGGTGCGCCTGGCAGGCGACCTGTGGCAGATGCGTGACACACAGCACCTGGCCCCGCACCCCGAGCGAGCGCAGCTCGCGACCCACGATCTCCGCCACTGCACCGCCGATGCCCGCGTCGACCTCATCGAACACCATGCAGCGGCTCTCCTGCGACGCGCAGGCGACCTGCACGGCGAGAGACAGTCGTGAGAGCTCACCACCGGATGCGACCTTGGCGAGCGCCCGCGGCGGTGAGCCGGGATTTGCGGTCACGCGGAACTCGATCTGGTCGATACCGTGCTGGGCGGGCTCGGCATTGCCGTCCTGGGAGACGTCCACCTCGAAACGGCCTCCGGCCATCCCGAGCGTCTGCATGCGCGCACTGATATCGCGCGCCAGCACGCGCGCGGTCGCCATGCGCTTGCCCGAGAGCTGCTGCGCCTGTCCGCGATACGTCTGCAACGCGGCGGCGAGCTCCTTGCGCAGGTCCGCGAGATCGGTGTCGGCGCGCTCGAGGGTCTCGAGCTCGGTGGCGAGGCGCGCCGCTTGCGCGGGGAGCTCCGCGCTGGTCACGTGGTGCTTACGGGCCAACTCCTCCGCAGCGGCCAGCCGCCGCTGCACCTCCTCCTGGCGGGCGCTGTCGACCTCGAGCGACTCTCCGTAGCGCTCGAGCTCGCGCGCCGCCTCGCGCATCTGCACGGCCGCTTCATCGAGGAGCGGCAGCACGGCCGCGATCTTGGGGTCGAGGGTCGCGAGCGCGCGCAGCGACTGCAACGAGCGGCTCACCATCGCATGGGCACTGACCTGGTCATTCGCATAGAGGGCGTCGAGTGCCGCCTGTGCTCCGCCTGCGAGCCGGCCGCGGTTGGCATGCCGTACCGCTTCCTCCGCGAGCGCCTCGGCCTCGCCGGGCTTCAGCTGCAAGGCACGCAGCTCCTCCACCTGATAGCGCAGGAGCTCGAGCTTCGCATCGCGGTCTCGCGCCTGGCCCTCGAGAGCCAGGGTGCGGTTGAGCAGCTCGAGCCACACGCGATGGGCGATACCCACCTGACCGACGCTCGTCGTGAGGGAGCCGTAGCCATCGAGCAGCTCGCGCTGCGCGGCGCCGCGCGTCAGGGACTGGAATTCGTGCTGACCATGGATGTCGATGAGGATGCTTCCGACCTCGCGCAACAGCTGCACCGGCACGGATTGCCCATTGAGGTAGGCGCGCGAGCGGCCGTCGCTCCCGACCACACGACGCACCAGGAGCTCCGTGCCGCCCCCCAGCGACTGCTCCTCCAGCCATTGGCGCAGCTCGCGCGGCGGCTGGCTGAGCTCGAAAGTGGCGGCGATCTCCGCACGCTCGGCGCCGTGCCGGACGACCTCTGCGCCAGCACGCCCGCCCGCGAGCAGCTGCAGCGCATCGACGAGTATCGACTTGCCGGCTCCGGTCTCACCCGTCAGCACGGTGAGTCCCGGACGGAACTCCAGCTCCACCGCATCGATGATGGCGAAGTCGCGGATCTGCAGGTGCGTCAGCATGCTTCAGTGCTCGAAGCTGCCGCGGCCCCAGCGGAGCTTCGAGCGCAGCAGCCGGTAGTAATCATGGCCGGGTGGGCGCAGCAGCGTCACGCGCTCGCGGCCGGTAGTGACCTCGAGGCGGTCGGCCGGAGTCAGCGCGCCGAGCAGCGCTCCATCGCAGGTGACGTTCGCCTGCGTGTCGGCCCGCTCGAGCAGCACCACCTCCACCACGCAGGAGGAGGCGACCACGATCGGCCGGTCGGAGAGGGTGTGCGCGCAGATCGGCACGATGACGAGCGCGGGCAGGTGCGGCTCCATGATCGGGCCGAAGCAGGAGAGGGCATAGGCGGTCGAGCCGGTCGGGCTCGCCACGATGATGCCATCGCCGTCGTGGGTATTGACGTAGGTGCCATCGATGCGCGTCTCGAAGTCGAGGGTGCGGCCGGTGTCATGCTTCTGCATTACGACATCGTTCAGCGCGAAGGATTGCAGGACTTCCCCGGCGGCGCGGTGCAGGCGTGCCGTGAGCAGCGGGCGCTCGTCGGGTTCGAGCTCCCCGGCGAGTGCGGCGTCGACCGACGGGAGCATGTCCTGCGGCATCACATCGGTGAGGAACCCGAGCCGGCCCCGATTGACCCCGACGAGCGGCACGTTGTGTCGGGCGACGAGCCGCGCGGCATACAGAAGCGTGCCATCGCCCCCCACCGCGATCACGAGGTCGGCCCGCTCCGCGAAGGTGGACTCCGGGACGCGCACGGCCTGCGCGTGCGCGGGTAGCTGCGCATCCTCGCTCACCAGCACCTGCACGCCCCGCAGCGCGAGGTGGGGAAGCAGCGTGCCGACGCTCTCCGCGATCCGCGGATCCGAGAATCGGCCGACCAACGCACAGGTGCGCACCGGAAAGGCCATCTGAGAGCGCCTCGATCTGTCCCACCTCGCCGAAAGGCGCGCCTTTGTAGCATGGGGGGTGCGCCGGGAGCCAATGGCGCGGGTCACATATCCTCAGGGGATGCGGCCCGGTACGTCCTTTGCTTGACGGTCTGCAGGGCCGAAAGCTAGTTTCCCCGGTCTATGGTGCACGACACCCGCGATGAGCCCCTCGGGGAGCGCGCCCAGCAGCTGCTGCGAACGCTCATCGAGAGTTACATACGCGATGGCCAGCCGGTCGGCTCGCGTGCACTCTCACGCGAGTCGGGACTGCAGCTCTCCGCCGCGACCATCCGCAACGTGATGGCCGACCTCGAGGAGCTCGGCTTCGTCGCTTCGCCGCATACCTCCGCCGGGCGCGTGCCGACCGACAAGGGCTACCGCTTCTTCGTCGACACGCTGCTGCAGCTGCGTCCGCTCGATGAAGCGGCCGCCGCGGAGATCCGCCGGCAGTTCGAGGCGAGTCTCGACACCTCGACCGAGCTCATCGCCACCGTTTCGCAGCTCCTGTCCTCGGCCACGCAGCTCGCCGGCGTGGTGACGCTGCCGCGCACCCGGCAGGCGGCGGTGACGCAGCTGGAATTCGTGGGTCTGTCCGAGAACCGGGTGCTCGTGGTGCTCGTCTTCAACGACCGCGAGGTGCAGAACCGCATCATCCAGCTCGAGCGCCATTACCCGGCCGATGAGCTCAAGCGCGCCTCGAACTACCTCAACGAGCAGTTCCGCGGCCGCTCCGTGCGCGAGGTCCGCCAGGAGCTGCTGCGCCAGCTGTCGGACGCGCGCGCCCACATGAACCAGATCATGCTGGACGCCATCTCCGTCGCCCAGCAGGTGTTCGAAGCCGGCAGCGAGGACAAGCTCGAGTACGTGATCAAGGGTGAGACCAACCTCATGGGGATGGCCGAGCTCAGCAGCGTCGAGAAGCTGCGGCGACTGTTCGAGGCCTTCAACGAGAAACGCGATTTTCTGCACCTGCTGGATCAAAGCCTCAAGGCCGAAGGCGTGCAGATCTTCATCGGCCACGAGTCCGGATACCGCATCCTCGATGACTGCAGCGTGGTGACCGCCCCTTACGCGGAGGGCGATTCGGTAGTCGGCGTACTCGGGGTCATCGGGCCCACCCGCATGGCTTACGAGCGGGTCATCCCGATCGTCGACATGACGGCTAAACTCCTCGGAGCCGCCTTGAATTCGCGGCGCTGACCCCCACCCGGGGGAGGCCCGGCGGGAGCAACCGGCGACTGGCCGGCTGGACCTACCGGTTTGACTTTGGAGACCATCGAAGATGAGCGCCAACGACTCCGCCCGGGGTGTGACCGCCTCGACGGGAGCGGACACGACCGTTCTGCCAGAGAGCACCTCGCCGGAGGTCGAGCTCGAGCGTCTGCAGCAGGCCCTGCTCGAGTCCGAGGAGCGCGCCAGGACGCACCACGAGCAGTACCTGCGTGCCGCGGCGGAGCTCGAAAACGTCCGCAAGCGTGCGCAGCGCGATATCGAGGCCGCGAACCGCTATGGGCTCGAGAAGTTCGCCGCGGATCTGCTGCCGGTGAAGGACAGCCTGGAGCTCGCGGTGCAGAATGCGCCGCGCGCGGACGTGAAGAGCCTCCGCGAGGGCCAGGAGGCAACGCTTCAGCTGCTGGCCCGGGCACTCGAGAAGCTCGGCATCACCGTCATCGACCCCGTGGGGGAGCCGTTCGACCCAGCGCGCCACGAGGCCATGATGGCCCAGGAATCGGCCACGGCGGAGCCGAACTCGGTCCTGCAGGTGATCCAGCCGGGGTATGAGCTCAATGGGCGGCTGCTGCGGCCCGCCCGGGTGATCGTATCGCGGGCGCCGGCTTGAACGACGGAGAGTCGCCGGGGAGGGGTATGGGCTTGAAAGCGCTGCTGTCTATCCCTAAGAAGAGACCCAGACTTCCCCCATCAGACCCAAGAGCAATTGCGGCGGAGTGACCCATGGCTAAGGTAATCGGCATCGATCTCGGCACGACCAATTCGTGTGTCGCCATCATGGAGGGCGGCAAGCCCCGGGTGATCGAGAACAGCGAGGGCGACCGCACGACCCCATCGATCGTCGCCTTCACCAAGGACAACGAGGTGCTGGTGGGCCAGCCCGCCAAGCGCCAGGCCGTCACCAATCCGCAGAACACGCTCTTTGCCATCAAGCGCCTCATCGGCCGCAAATTCGAGGACGAGGTCGTGCAGCGGGACATCAAGATGGTCCCCTACAAGATCGTCAAGGCCGATAACGGCGACGCCTGGGTCGACGCGCAGGGCAAGAAGATGGCGCCCCCGGAGATCTCGGCGCGCGTGCTCATGAAGATGAAGAAGACCGCGGAGGACTACCTCGGCGAGCCCGTAAAGGAGGCCGTCATCACCGTCCCCGCGTACTTCAACGATTCCCAGCGCCAGGCGACCAAGGATGCCGGGCGCATCGCCGGGCTCGAGGTGAAACGCATCATCAACGAGCCGACCGCCGCGGCACTCGCCTACGGGCTCGACAAGCAAGGCGGTGACCGCAAGATCGCGGTGTACGACCTCGGCGGCGGCACCTTCGACATCTCGATCATCGAGATTGCCGAGGTCGACGGGGAGCGGCAGTTCGAGGTGCTCTCGACCAACGGCGACACCTTCCTCGGGGGCGAGGACTTCGATCTGCGCATCATCAACTTCCTCGCCGAGCAGTTCCTCAACGAGTCCGGCGTCGATGTGCGCAAGGACCCGCTCGCCATGCAGCGTCTGAAGGAGGCCGCCGAGAAGGCGAAGATCGAGCTGTCCTCGACGCAGCAGACCGACATCAACCTGCCCTACATCACGGCCGACCAGTCGGGTCCGAAGCACCTGAACATCAAGCTCACCCGCGCCAAGCTCGAGTCGCTGGTCGAGGACCTCGTGCAGAAGACGGTGGCTCCGTGCCGCACCGCGCTCAAGGACGCGGGCGTCACCACCAATGACATCGCCGAGGTCATCCTCGTCGGCGGTCAGACCCGCATGCCGATGGTGCAGAAGTACGTCAAGGACCTCTTCGGCAAGGAGCCCCGCAAGGACGTGAACCCCGACGAGGCGGTCGCAGTCGGCGCCGCCATCCAGGCGGGCGTGCTCGCCGGTGAGGTGAAGGACGTGCTGCTGCTCGATGTGACGCCGCTGTCGCTCGGCATCGAGACCCTCGGCGGAGTGATGACCAAGCTCATCGAGAAGAACACCACGATTCCGACCAAGGCGTCGAATGTGTTCTCGACGGCGGACGACAACCAGACGGCCGTGACCATTCACGTGTTGCAGGGCGAGCGCGAGCGTGCGGCAGACAACAAGCTGCTCGGCAAGTTCGACCTCGCTGACATTCCTCCGGCCCCGCGCGGCATGCCGCAGATCGAGGTGTCCTTCGACATCGATGCCAACGGCATTCTGAACGTATCGGCGAAGGACAAGGCCACGGGTAAGGAGCAGAAGATCGTCATCAAGGCCTCGAGCGGACTGAACGAGGACGAGATCAAGCGCATGGTGCGCGATGCCGAGGCGCACGCCGAGGAGGACAAGCGCTTCCGCGAGCTCGTCGACTCGCGCAACAAGGCCGATGGCCTGATCCACGCGGTGGAGAAGTCCCTGAAGGATCTCGGCGACAAGATCGACGCGGCCGAGCGCGCCCGGCTCGAGAGCGCGGTCTCCGACCTGCGCACGGCGCTCAAGGGCGATGACCGTGGCGTCATCGACAAGAAGGCCGAGGCTCTCGCCCAGGCCTCCGCCAGCCTCGCGCAGCGTGCCTATTCGGCCGGTGATGCCGGTGCGGGTCCGCAGGCCGGTGGCGCACAGGGCGCGGGCGCCCAGAGCGGCGCCGGCGGTGGCGGGTCCGGTCGCGAAGACGTCGTCGATGCGGAGTTCGAGGAGGTCAAGGACAAGGGACGCAAGGCTTCCTGATAGCGCTCCATGGCGAAGCGCGATTACTACAAGGTACTCGACGTACCGAAGGGGGCGACCGAGGCGGAGATCAAGAAGGCCTATCGGCGTCTCGCCATGAAATACCATCCCGATCGCAATCCGAACGATCGGGATGCGGAAGAGGCGTTCAAGGAGGCGAAGGAGGCCTGCGAGGTCCTTACCGACCCGCACAAGCGCGCCGCCTATGACCAGTACGGACATGCCGGCGTCGAGGCAGCCTCGCGCAGCGGCGGACGTGGCGCCGGTGGGTTCGGCGCCGACACCTTCAGCGACATCTTCGGGGACGTCTTCGGAGATATTTTCGGGGGCGCACGCCGCGGCAGCCGCTCCCAGGTGTACCGTGGGGCTGACCTTCGCTACGAGCTCGACCTCGATCTCTCGCAGGCCGTGTTCGGCCACCAGGTGGAGATCGAGCTCGAGCGTCTCGCCGAGTGCGAGGTCTGCCACGGAACCGGGGCGGCGAAGGGAAGCACCCCCACGACCTGCGAGACCTGCGGCGGAGCCGGCCAGGTCCGCATAGCGCAGGGATTCTTTCAGTTACAGCAGACCTGCCCGCGCTGCCGTGGGTCGGGCACGATTGTTCGCAATCCCTGCGACGCCTGCCTCGGCCAGGGCCGCGTGCGGCGCAACCGCACGCTCTCGGTCAAGGTGCCCGCCGGGGTCGACACGGGCGACCGCGTCCGGCTCGCCGGGGAGGGCGAGGCCGGTCGCAACGGGGGTCCCCCGGGAGATCTCTACGTCGAGATCCACGTGCGCGAGCATCCGATCTTCGAGCGCGACGGCGTGCATCTGAGCTGCGAGGTGCCCGTGAGCTTCGCGACCGCCGCTCTCGGCGGCACGGTCAACGTCCCGACCCTGGAAGGTGACGTAGCGCTCAAGGTTCCCGCGGAGACTCAGTCGGGCCGCGTCTTTCGGCTGCGTGACAAGGGCGTGAAGCCCGTGCGCGGCGGCGCGCGGGGCGATCTGTTCTGCCGCGTCGTCGTCGAGACTCCGGTGCATCTCTCGTCCGAGCAACGCGAGCTCGTACGGCGGCTCGAGGAATCGCTCCAGGCACATGCGGGACGGCACACCCCGCGCGAGAAGGGCTTCCTCGATGGGGTGCGCCGCTTCTTCGCCTCCGGGTCGGGTAAAGGCTGAGCCGTGGCCTCCGCAACTGCCCAGAAGCCGCTCGTCCGCGCAGTGATCGTTGGAGCGAGCGGGCGCATGGGGCAGGAGCTGTTGCATGCGGCGCCCGGCTTTGCGCGGCTCGTCATCACCGGTGCGGTGGCGTGGCCGGACAGCCTTGCCCTGGGACGGGATGCGGGCGAGGTCGCCGGCATGCCGCACATGAACCTGCCGATCACCAGTGAGCTGGCGCCTGCACTCGCCCAGGCGGATGTCGTTCTCGATTTCAGCCACCGCGATGCGGCCGGCGCCACGCTCGAAGCCTGCCGTGCCGCCCGCAAGCCGCTGCTCCTCGGCACGACCGGTTTCGGGAAGCAGCTCGATGCCGACCTCGATCGCGCCGCACGGGAGATCGCCGTACTCGTCGCGCCCAACACGAGCCTCGCGGTTGCGCTTCTCGGTGAGCTCACCCGCATCGCAGCGCAGGCGCTGCCGGCGAGCTTCGACATCGACGTGCTCGAGCTCCATCATCGGCTCAAGCAGGATGCGCCCTCGGGCACCGCGCTCGCCCTCGCAGACGCGGCCGCCGCTGCACGGGGACTCGCCTCAGGGCCGGTGCGCAGTCCGCCGGGGCAGGCCGCAGGGCCGCGTCCGGACGCCCAGGTCGGGATTGCCTCACTGCGGGCGGGGGACATTGTCGGTGAGCACACCGTGCTCTTTTGCGGCGCGGGCGAGGAGCTCGCGCTCACGCACCGCGCGCACGATCGCGCCGTGTTCGCCCGCGGCGCGCTCTCCGCCGCGCTTT
>Ga0335069_10016815_pt1 | contig 10200 bp, 12 predicted proteins | sample Lox_Sample_11_FD_206714 | JGI IMG/M metagenome (GOLD analysis project Ga0335069, IMG submission 206714) | Soil microbial communities from Loxahatchee National Wildlife Refuge, Florida, United States - Lox_Sample_1.1 | ecosystem: Environmental > Terrestrial > Soil > Wetlands | place: USA...
TCAAGGACGTGTTCGCGCGGGCACGGACGGAGGGCTACCGGCTGACGATGCACTGCGACGTCGACCAGGAGGACTCGGTCGGCCACATCTGGCAGTGCCTCGACGAGATCGGCGTCGAGCGGATCGACCACGGCGTCAACTCGCTCGAGGACGCGGCGCTCGTGCGCGAGATCGTCGGCCGCGGCCTCGGGCTCACCGTGTGCCCGATCTCGAACAGCTACGTCGCCGGCGGGCTGAAGGCGACGGAGCTGAAGCACATGCTCGACCACGGCATGCGCGCGACCGTCAACTCCGACGATCCCGCGTACTTCCCTGGCTATGTGAACGAGAACGTGGTCGCCGTGCAGGCGGCGGCGGGACTGACACGCGAGGAGATCGTCGCGCTCGAGCGGAACGCGTTCACGGTGAGCTGGGCGGAGCCCGACGAGCGGGCGCGCCACCTCGACGCGCTCGACGCATACGCGGCATCGGCTCCGGCCGAGTAGAGTCCCGCTCCTGGGGCTCCTGCGGCGTACCCGACCAGATCGGAGGAGCCAATGCCTCGCCCTCGCCTGTCGCCGAACGCGATCGCGCCCGAGACCTCGCTCGCGGTCGCGACGCTCGCCCACCAGCAGATGGTCGCCGCGAGCCTGCACGGGATGGACGCCGTCGCAGGCGCGACCGTCGCGGCCGCGCCGCAGACCATCTACGACCTGAACGGCGAGCCGCTCTTTCACGACTACCCGCTCGTGGAAGGCGGCGCCGTCGTCGGCACGGTTCGCGCCGCCGCGCACCGCGCGCTCGGCGCGCCCCTGATCTCCGTCAGCCACGCCGCGCCCGGCTGGAGCGCCGCGAGCGGGCTGCGGATGGCCACCGAGTCTCTCCACGCCGAGCAGCCGAGAGCGGTGGTGACGTCGTCGCGGCTCGTCTGCTACGCGTATCCGAAGATCGGCGTCGAGCTGACCTACACCGTCGGTCGCAGGACGGCGAAGGAGATCTTCGACGCATCGAGCGGCGCCGCGGTCGCGGCCTCGAAGGACGCGGCCCACCAGTTCACGCGCTACTCGCTCCTCGGCACGATCAAGGGGGCGCCCGCGCGCGTGCGGGCGTCGCGGGCGGTCGAGGCGCAGGTCGCGAAGATCCCGATCTCGCCGAGACCGGTGATCATCCCGCACACGGTCCAGAAGCTCGTCCTGCTCTCGCCGTACTGCTCGGGCAGCGTCGTCGGGCTCACGCACTACGCGCAGATCACGAACTACTTCTGCGTTGACGCCAGCGCGCAGATGCTGCTCGAGCACTACGGCTGGAACTACACGCAGAACCAGATCGCGGTGGTCATGGGCACGACGGCGGCGCAGGGGGGAACGTCGGGGACCGGCCTGACCACGGGGTTCAAGAGCCTCACCGACAACACGCTCATCCTCTCGTTCGACAGCGGTGCAACGCGGGCGGCGCAGTTCAACGACGCCGTCACCGAGGTCAACGCGAACCGGCCGCTGTTCACGCAGGTGCCGCACCACTACCGCGTGTGCGTCGGCTATTCCGAGGTGATCACCGGCCTGCTCGGGGTGATCACGAACCAGATGCTCTACATCTACGACCCCTGGCCGTGGAACCCCGACCTCTGCCAGCCGGGGGCGCCGTACTGGGAGACGTGGGCGAGCTCGCCGGTGATGTGGTTCGTGCACCACGCCTGATCGCCGACGCGGCGCTCGAGGCGTTCCGGGGGATCGGCGCGGACGACCTCGAGGCGGGCGCGCCGGCGGAGGTCCGGGAGCCCGGCGGCGGGCTCGACTACTGGCTCGTCCCCGGGCTCCGCGGCGGCGGCGTCGTCGCGCTCGCGCGGATCCTCCCGGACGGCCGCGTCGCGACCGTGGGGGAGCTGCGCAGGCCGGCCGCCGACGCGGCGGAGGCGGCGACCGGCCTCGGCGCCGAGGCGGCACGTGCGCTCGCGGATCGGTTGCGCGGGGAGCACGCCGCGGTCGCCGAGCCGGTGCTCGTCCACGACGGCCCGGTCGGGCGCGAGGCCTGGCTCTACGCGGTGACGACGGGGGACGGCCGCGCGCGCTGGGTCTTCGCCACGGGCGGCGGCACCTACGACCGCGAGGCGGGCGCGTCCCTCTAGAGCGCGCCTCCGGCCGCGGGCGGCTCCGGCGTGCTCGGCGGCGCCGCGGTCGCGCCGGCGGCGCGGACGAGGTAGTCCTCGACGAGGAGCATGTTGTCGACGCCCGCGCGGTCGATCACCGCGAGGAGCGTCGTCATGCTCGCCACCTCCTCGCGCTGCTCGTCGAGGAACCAGCCGAGGAACTGCTCGCCGACGTACTCGGAGTCCTCGCGCGCGATCTTGACGAGGTTCGCGATCTGCGCGGTGACGCTCTTCTCCTGCTCGAGCGCGAGCGCCACGGGAGTGCGGTCGTCGGCGAAGGTCGTCTGCGGCGCCGAGACGGCGGGGATCGCGACCTCCGCATCGGCGTCCAGCAGGTACTGCACGATCATCATCGCGTGGTTCCGCTCCTCGACCGCCTGCTGGTAGAAGTGCGCGGCGAGCTGCGGCAGCGACTCGGCGTCGTAGTGGACGGCGACCGCGATGTACTGCTGCGACGCGCCGAACTCGCTGGCGAGCTGCGCGTTGAGGGTGTCGGTGAATCGGCTCATGTCTGCTCCTCGTGGGTTCGCGCCTGAACTTTGCACGAAGTTGTGAACCTCGTGTGACAGGTCGCCGCGTAGCGTCGGGGCGTGCTCGCACGCGCGGTCACCCATGCTCTCGTCGGCCTCGAGCCGCGGCGGGTCGAGGTGGAGGCGCACATCCAGAACGGGACGCCGGGGTTCGCGATCGTCGGGCTCGCCGACAAGGCGCTGAACGAGGCGCGCGAGCGCGTCCGTAGCGGGATCGCGTCGGCCGAGCTCGAGTTCCCACGGCGGCGCGTGACCGTGAACCTCGCGCCGGCGGAGCTGCGGAAGGAGGGCTCCGGGTTCGACCTGCCGATCGCGCTCGCGGTGCTCGCCGCGTCGCGCCAGGTTCCGCGCGACGAGCTCGAGCGCCACGCGTCGGTCGGCGAGCTCGCGCTCGACGGGCGGCTGCGTGCCGTCGGGGGCGTGCTCGCCGTCGCCGAGGGCGCACGGCGCATGGGGATCGAGCGGCTGCTGTGCCCGTCCGAGTCGGCGGCGGAGGCGGCGCTCGCGGGCGTCGAGCCGGTGCCGGTGCGGCACCTCGCCGACGCGGTCGCCTACCTTCGGGGCGATCTCGAGCCGGATCCCGTGCTGCCGCGGAACGGCGGAGCGCCGGCATCTTTGCCGGATCTCGCGGACGTGCGCGGCCAGGAGCGGGGACGCCGTGCGCTCGAGCTCGCGGCGGCGGGCGGGCACAACCTCCTGCTCGGCGGGCCGCCGGGAACGGGGAAGACGATGCTCGCGCGGCGCCTGCCGGGTATCCTGCCGCGGCTCGACCCGGAGGCCGCGCTCGAGGTGACGCGCGTCCACTCGGTTGCGGGGCTGCTGCCGGCGGAGCATCCGCTGATCGAGATCCCGCCCTTCCGCGCTCCGCACCACAGCGCCTCGACGGCGGCGGTCGTCGGCGGCGGGCCGCGGCTCCACCCGGGGGAGGCGAGCCTCGCGCATCGCGGCGTGCTGCTCCTCGACGAGCTGGCGGAGTTCGCGCGTCCGTCGCTCGAGGCGCTGCGCCAGCCGCTCGAGGACGGCTTCGTCTCGATCGCGCGCGCCGCGGGTCGCGTCGTCTTTCCGGCGCGCTTCCAGCTCGTCGCGACGATGAATCTCTGCCCGTGCGGCGCGCGCGGCGACCCGGCGGCGGAGTGCACATGCTCCGCGCAGCGGCTCGCGCGGTACCGCGACAAGCTCTCCCGGGCACTGCTCGACCGGTTCGACGTCGTCGTGGCCATGCCGAGGTCGCGGGCGGTCGAGCTGGCGGCCGGTCCGGGGGAGCCGTCCTCGGCGGTCGCCGAGCGTGTCGTCGCGGCGCGCGCAGTGCTCGCGACGGAGTCGCTGCCGCGCACTGCTGACGCGGACGCGCTGCTGTCGCGTGCGGTCGAGCGGCTGCCGCTGTCCGGACGCGGTCGCGCGCGCGTCGCGCGCGTGGCGCGGACGATCGCCGCGCTCGCCGGCGCCGAGCAGGTCGGGACGGAGCATCTGGCGGAGGCGCTGTCGTACCGCTCGCCGCAGGAGCTCGGACAATGACGGATCCGGTGAACGAGCTCGCGCTCGCCGTCTTCGGGTCGGAGACGGGAAGGCACATCATCCGCGCACCGTCGGACCGGGCCTGGTCCCGGCACCTGCGCGAGTTCGACGCAGACGCGTACGAGCGGCGGCTCGCCGAGCGAGGCTTGCGCTTTCTCGCGCGATCGTCGCACGAGTTTCCGCCGCTGCTGCGTGCGATCCACGATCCTCCGCTCGGGCTGTTCGTCCGCGGCGGATCCGCGCTCGAGGTGCTGCGGCGTCCGGCGGTCGCGGTCGTCGGCGCGCGCGCGTGCTCGGGCTACGGCGCGTCCGTCGCCCGCACGCTGGCGCGCGAGCTCGCGGGGGCCGGGCTCGTCGTCGTCAGCGGGCTCGCGCGCGGCGTCGACGGCGAGTCGCACCGCGGCGCGCTCGAGGCGGCCGGGACGACGGTCGCCGTCCTCGGCTGCGGCGTCGACCGTGCCTACCCGGCCGCCCACGCGGAGCTCGCGGAGCGCGTCGCCGCCACGGGCCTGATCGTCTCCGAATACGCGCCGGGCGTCGAGCCGGCGCCGTGGCGATTCCCCGCGCGCAACCGGATCATCGCCGGGCTGTGCGCTGCCACGGTCGTCGTCGAGGCGCGCGAGCGCAGCGGCGCGCTGATCACGGCCGACCTCGCGCTCGAGGAGGGACGGGACGTGCTGGCCGTCCCCGGCGAGATCACGAGCGCGCTCTCGGCCGGCACGAACGACCTCCTCAAGCTCGGCGCCTCGCCGCTGACCGGCGCCGCCGACGTCCTCGCCTGCTTCGGGATCGAGCCGGAGCCGACGGTCGCGACCGCGGTCGAGGGCGTGTCAGGTCGCGTGCTCGAGCTGATCCGCCGGCACCCGGCGGGCGCCGACGAGCTCGCCGGGAGCGCGGGGCTCACCGCGGACGAGGTCGCCCGCGCGCTCGTCGAGCTCGAGCTCGCCGGGCTCGCAGCCGGGTCGGACGGGGTCTACCGGGCCGTCGGCTCGAGCAGCTGAGCCCGGGCGGCCAGCGGGTCGTCCAGCGGCATCGGCTCGAGCACGAACCGTGCGTCGCTGTGCTCCGCGAGGCGCAGCAGCAGCGCGTAGAGCGCCGCGCGCTCGCCGGCGTCGAGCGGGGCGAGGAACTCGTCCTCGATCGCCTTGACGATCGTGCGGAAGCGGGCGAGCTGGCGCTTGCCGGCGGGGGTGAGGCTGACGAGGTGGCGGCGGCGGTCGTTCGGATCGCGGCGCCGCTCGACGAGGCCCTTCTCCTCGAGGGTGTCGAGGATGCCGACGAGCATGCTCCGGTCGAGCTGGAGCGCGTCGGCGATCGTCGCCTGCGTCTCGCGCGCGCCCTCGTCGAGGAGCGCCAGGACGCTGTGGTGGTACGGGCTGTAGCCCGCCTGCTCGAACTCCTTGAACGCCCGCATCTTCAGACCGACGCCGAGGCGGGCGAGGAGGAAGGCCGGGCTGGCGACGAGCTCACGCGGAAGGCAGGGCTGGCGCCGCTCGGCGGGGGTGACCGCAGCCGGTGTGTCCATGGGAATAAGCGTAGCGCAGACTATCGTTTCTGTGGTATATCGTAGAGCCAGCAAACGATTTTTGGGGGAATCGAATGAGTGACCAAACTATGGCGTACCCGGCGGATGGAATCCGGGAACGCGACCGGAGGCGCTGGGCGATCCTGTCCGTCCTCGTGCTCTCGCAGTTCATGGTCGTGCTCGACGTCGCGATCGTGAACGTCGCGCTCCCGACCATCAAGAACGACCTGCACTTCAGCGAGGACGGGCTGCAGTGGGTGATCACCGCCTACGCTATCCTCTTCGGCGGCGTGCTCCTGCTCGGCGGCCGGATGGCCGACCTGCTCGGGCGGCGGCGCGTGTTCATGGCCGGCATGGCCCTGTTCACGGTCAGCTCGCTCCTCGACGGCGTCGCCTGGTCGTCGGCATCGCTCGTCGTCTTCCGCGGCCTGCAGGGCCTCGGCGCGGCGCTGCTCGCGCCGGCGGCGCTGTCGATCCTGACGACGACGTTCCAGGAGGGCCGCGAGCGCAACGTCGCCCTCGGCATCTGGGGCGCCGCCTCGGGGAGCGGAGGCGCCGCGGGCGTCCTGCTCGGCGGGGCGCTGACGAGCGCGCTCAGCTGGTCGTGGATCTTCTTCATCAACGTCCCGGTCGGGATCCTCGTCCTCGCCATCAGCCCGGTGCTGCTGCACGAGAGCCGCGCCGACCTCGATCACCGCCACTTCGACACGGCCGGCGCCGCGTCGATCACCGGCGGGCTGATGCTGCTCGTCTACGCGCTCACGCACGCGAGCCAGCACGGCTGGGCAACGGCCGAGACGGTCGGCCTGCTCCTCGCCTCGGCCGCGCTCATCGTCGCGTTCGTCGTGATCGAGGTGCGCTCGCCGGCGCCGCTGCTGCCGCTGCGGATCTTCCGGCTGCGCACGCTGACGGCGTCGAACATCAACGCGCTGCTGATGGGAGCGGCGATCTTCTCGCAGTTCTTCCTGCTGACGCTGTACATGCAGCAGGTGCTGCACTACTCGGCGCTGCAGACCGGCGTGGCGTACATCGCGCTCACGACGGCGATCGTCGGCTTCTCCGCCGTCTCGCAGGGGCTCGTCACGCGCTTCGGCATCCGGCGCGTCCTTCCGGTCGGGATGGCGCTGTCGGCGGGAGGGCTCGTGCTCTACGCGCAGCTGCCGGTGCACGGGCACTACTTCTCCAACCTGTTCCCGGCGTTCATCCTGAGCGGGATCGGCCTCGCCTTCGCCTTCGTGCCGATGTCGATCGGCGCGCTGATGGGCGTGCACGAGCGCGACGCCGGCGTCGCGTCGGGGCTGCTCAACACGAACCAGCAGATCGGCGGGGCGATCGGCGTCGCCATCGCCACGACGATCGCGACGACCTACACGAGCCACTACGTCCACGGACACCCCGGTGCCGGCCCGCTCGACGGCGCGGCCCTCACCTACGGGTTCCAGATCACGTTCTACGTCCTCGCCGCCCTCGCAGCGCTCGCGGCGATCATCACCGCGGTGATGATCGAGCCGGGCGCCGCGGCATCCGCGTCCCCGGAGGACGAGGTCGGCGAGCTGACGCCCGCACTCGAGGAGGCTGCCTGATGCTGATCCAGACCGAGACTCCGAGACGGGTCCCGCGGCGGCGGCGCTACCAGGACGAGGTCGAGCGGCTGCTCGACCAGATCCAGCGCCAGGTGCAGGAGCTCCGCCGCCTGAAGACGGCGGGCGCCTCGCGGCACGCGCTCGCCGACCGCAAGCAGCTGCTCGTGCGCACGCGCGAGCAGCTCGCGAGCCTCGTCTCTGCAACCGCGGCGGCGCCGACCGCCTGACCGTCGTCGCGTTCGGCTCCGCGGGTCCCGCCCGGCCCGCGGAGCCGCCGCCTGTCAGAGCAGGCTCTTCGGCAGCTCGACCGACGCCGCGACGAACACGTGCGACACGTCGCAGAGGCCGTGGATGCCGATGACGTTCCCCTTGTCCGTGTACTGGTGTGCCGCGAGCGTCTTCCACGGCGGCGGCAGCTTGCCCGTTGGATACTCGCGGCCGTCGTCCTTCCCGTAGGCGGCGAGCCACAGCGGGCCGGGCGCCGTCGCGAACGCGCACTCCTGGAGCCACCAGCCGCTGCCGTACATGAGCGGCTTCACGCCGGTGCGCTTCGTGACGATCCTCGCCACCTCGGTGATCCATGTGCCGACCTGCGGGCTCGGCTTCCCGAACTCGCAGTCGAGCGCGGGCCGTAGGTCGCGACCCGGGACGAGCGGGGAGGGGATGAGCTTGAGGAAGTAGCTCGCGGCCTCCTGCGGCGTCGCCGCCAGCGGCTCGAGGAAGTTGTAGGCGCCGACGCGGAGCTTCGCCGCGAGCGCGGACTTCCGCAGCCCCGCGTAGGTCTGGTCGGTGAAGTGGCAGCCCTGGCAGCGCTTGAGATAGACGCGGCGCTGGCCTCCCTTCACGTACGCCTTCTTGAAGTCGTGGCCCGTCGCGTTGTTGTTCGACAGGTCGATCATCCCCGTACCCCCTTTCCCCAACGGCACGCTGGAATCTACGGCACGGCTCGTGCGCCGTCCACGTAGCATCACGCGCGGCCGTGAATCCGTACTGGCTCGAAGACGAGATCCCGCCGCGCCGGCAGAACCGGCTCGCGGGCCGCGTCGACGTCGCGATCGTCGGCGCCGGCGTCACGGGCTGCTCCGCCGCGCTCCGGCTCGCCGAGGCGGGGAGGACCGTCCGGGTGTTCGACGCCCGCGGCGTCGCCGAGGGCGCGAGCGGGCGCAACGGCGGCTTCGCGCTGCCGGGCGGCGCGACGCGCTACGACATCGCGCGCGACACGTACGGCCGCGGGCGCGCGCGGGAGCTCTGGCGCTGGACGGAGGACGAGGTCGAGGTGCTCGCCGGGCTCGCGGGGGACACGCTGCGGCCCGTCGGCAGCTACCGTCTCGCCGCCGACGAGGCCGAGCGGGACGAGATCCGCACCGAGTACGAGGCGCTGCGCGAGGACGGCTTCGGGGTCGAGTGGCTCGACGACCTCCCCGGCGGCCGACTCGCGGGGCGCTTCCACGGCGTCGTCGTCCATCCGAGCGGCGGCTCGATCCAGCCGGCGCGGTTCGTGCGGGGCCTCGCCGCGCGCGCCGCCGACGCGGGAGCGGAGTTCCGCGAGCACGAGCCGGTCGCGGACGTCGCGGTGCTCGACGCGGACGCGGTCGTCGTCGCCACCGACGGCTACGGGCACGGCCTCGTGCCCGAGCTCGCGGATGCGATCTGGCCGACCCGGGGCCAGGTGATCGTCACCGAGCCGCTCGGCGACGTGCTCTACGACCGGCCGCACTACGCACGGCAGGGGTTCGATTACTGGCAGCAGCTCCCCGACGGCCGCGTCCTGCTCGGCGGCTTCCGCGACGTCTCGATCCTCGACGAGCTGACGGACGAGGAGGTGACGACGCCGACGATCCAGGCGTCGCTCGAGCGCTTCATGGCCGAGCTCGTGGACGGCCCGCCGCGGATCAGCCACCGCTGGGCCGGCATCTTCGGGCTGACGCAGGACCTGCTCCCGCTCGTCGGCCGCGTCCCCGGACGCGACGGCGTCTGGGTCGCCGGCGGCTACTCGGGACACGGCAACGTCCTCGGCTTCGCGTGCGGGAGGCTCGTCGCGGGCGCGCTGCTGGGCGAGGGCTCGCCGATGCTCGAGCTGTTCGACCCGGCCCGCTTCGTGGCCTAGAGGTCGATCGCCTTCGGGTGCTTCGGCTGGTAGAGCAGCAGCTCGACGCCGCCGGGGAGGAGCATCGTCGTCGTGATCCCGAAGCTCTCGTCGACCGGCGCGCCGCGGAACTCGATCCCCTTCTCCCCGAGCTCGGCGATCGTGGCCTCGAGGTCGTCGCACATGAAGCAGAGCTCGTGCTTCGTCGCGCCGCCGGACGGATGGACGCCGAGCTCGGCCGGCGGCAGCTTGAAGATGAGCCAGCCGGGCGAGTCGGGGTCCTCGACGAACTGCCAGCCGAGCACGTCGCGCAGCACGGCCCGAAGCTTCTCCGCCTCGGGCGTGTACAGAAGCACGTGGGCGCCGACGATCCCCATCGCGCGCATCCTACGGCGGTTCGAGGCCGGGACGGCGGGTCGGGCCGCCGCGCGCGACGCCCGTTCCCGCCGTCCCCCCGGTCGGTCTAGGCGCCGGTCTCGGCTTCGGCTTCGAGCTCGGCGAGGTCGAGCGCGATTCCGAGCGCGCGCGCGATCTTGCCGGCCGCCGCAACGACGTGGGCGGTTCCGACGATCGGCGCGATCGCGGCGAGCACGCCCTGGACCTGCTCCGCGTCGACGCCGACCTCGTCGGCGGCGCCGAGGTTCAGCAGGTAGGACATGGGCGGCGCATCCGTCGCCACGAGCGCGGCGATGCGGACGAGCATCAGCTGCTCGGGATCGAGGCTGGAGGCCTCGACCGAGGCGGCGGTCATGGTGGCGAGGAGGTCGAGGACCGGCGTCTCGCCGTCGTTGGTCGGCATTCGGGTCTCCTTTCGGGATGTGTGAGCCCCTGGATCT
>Ga0335069_10016816_pt1 | contig 10200 bp, 9 predicted proteins | sample Lox_Sample_11_FD_206714 | JGI IMG/M metagenome (GOLD analysis project Ga0335069, IMG submission 206714) | Soil microbial communities from Loxahatchee National Wildlife Refuge, Florida, United States - Lox_Sample_1.1 | ecosystem: Environmental > Terrestrial > Soil > Wetlands | place: USA: Florida...
CAGCGCCTGTTGCAGCCGCCAATGCTGCGCCAGCGCCGCGTCGTCGGCGGGCGGCTCGCGGTCGAGCAGGGCGAGCGCCTCAGCCGCGCGGCCGTCGCGCAGCAGGTCGACGGCGAGGTTGACCCGCGCCGCCGCGGCCTCGGGATGTGCCTTCAGCAGCCCGTGCAGCATCGCCTCCGCTTCCTCGGCGTGGCCGGTCAGCCGCAGGAAGGTCGCGAGGTTCGTCCGGGCGGACTGCTTTGCCGGGTCCGCCTTGAGCGCCGCCAGCATTGCCTGCCGCGCTGGCTCGATCCGCCCCGCCCGGTAGCGCGCCACCCCCAGATTGACCCAGGCGTCGGCGAAGCCCGGCGCGATCCGCGTCGCCGCCTGGAAGGCGTCCGCCGCACGGTCCAGGAACCCGCCCGCGAGGTAGGCGAGGCCCAGCGTGTAGTTGCCTTCAGGCGTGTTGCCGCCCCGCAGGCGGCCCTTGCGCGCCGCCCTGATCGCGCCTGGAGCGTCGCCCAGCGCGAGCAGCGCGGCCGAAAGGTTCAGCAGCGGCGCAGCCTCGCCCGGCAGCGCCTCGGCGGCGGTCCGGAACAGCGTGGCGGCCTCGGCGTGCCGCCCCGCGGCCTGCAGCGCGATTCCGTGGTGCAGCGCCGACCAGGGATCGCCGGGCTCGCGCGCACGCGCATCGGCCAGCAGCGCGAGCGCGTCCTGCACCGCCCCCTGACGCAGGCGGCATAGTCCCAGCAGCCGCGCCGCCTGCGGCGGCTGCGTGCGGCCGCGCAGAGACTCGAGCAGCGCCGCGGCGGCGGCGTAATCCCCCGCGCGATAGAGGACTTCTGCCGGAGCCAGCCCCTCAGGGCCCGGCATCGCGCGGCGTCGATGGGAGCGATGAAGCGGCTATCTGCTGCCCCGGGCTGCCCGTCTCAATTTGCTCAGCAATCCTCATGGCACGCGAGTGTGGCTGGCGCTGCCGAGGCTGCCAAGTCAGCAATGTTCCGCTTCCCGCGCGAAACGGCGTCCTCGCGCAACCGTGTCCGGAACGGCTCCCGGAGCGATGGTCAGGCGGGAGCGGCCTCACTGACGACGAACAGGATTACGCTTTCCGCCGTCAGCCGCAGCTTGGCGCATAGCGACGGATCGGATGCTGCGGTCATCGCCCCGGCAATCCCAGCCGCGCCCGAAGGGGTGGAGGCGGGGCCGCCGCAATCGCGCAGCAGGGCGGGGGCGGCGATAAGCGTCTCCTCCGCGACCGGCACGACGACCGCCGCGTGACAGCGCAGCGCGGCCAGGGCAGCGGCGCTCGCCTCGCCGCAGGACAGCATCGCGGCCGCCGTCTCCAGATCGCCCGCGATCCGCACCACCCGCCCGGCTTCCAGCGCCGGGGCGATGCAGCACGCCGCCGCCGGTTCGGCGACCACGATGGCGGCGGGCGCGTCCATCCACCCGGCCAGCCCTTCCGCCATCGCGGCGGCCAAGCCGCCCACGCCAGCCTGGATGAACAGATGCGTTGGGCGGAACAGGCGGGCTTCCTCGATCTGCGCCCGCGCCTCGGCGGCGATCACGCCGTAGCCTGCCATCACGTCGCCCACCACCGGATCGTCCGGATCGGCCGCGGTGTCGGCGATCAGGATGCCCGCGCCCGACGCCGTCGCCCGCGCGGCCTCATCGACGGCATCGTCGTAGGTGCCGCGCACCCAGACCACGTCGGCGCCCGCCGCCTCGATCCGTGCCGCGCGGGCGGGATCGACGGTCGCGTGCAGGTAGATGCGCGCCGGCGCGCCCGCCATCGCCGCCGCCGTCGCGACCGCCAGCCCGTGGTTGCCGTCGCTCGCGCAGACCAGCGCCGGCAGCCGCGCCGGCCTGCCTGCCAGCAGGTCCTCGACGCCGGTGCCGGCATGGCGCGCCAGCGCCCGCAGCCCGGCATAGGAGCCGCCGAGCGACTTGAAGCTGCCCAGCATCCGCCGGCCCTCGTCCTTCGCCAACACCCGCGAGACGCCGAGCCGTGCGGCAAGGCGCGGCAGAACGAGCAGCGGCGTCGGCGCATAGGCGGGGGACAGGCGGCGCAGCGTCGCCGCGATCTCGTCGTGGGTTGGTGCGGTCATGCGGGCATCCCTGGGACCCCGCCGGCCGCGCGGGGTCAGAAGTCGAGCAGGTTGTCGCGCAGATGCTGATGGGCGTAGGCGCGCCGCACAAGGCCGCGCTGCTGCAGGGCCGGCACCAGCCCGTCGGCGATCTCGGCGATGCTGCGCCGGCTCATGTGGCCCTGCGTGAACAGGAACCCGTCGCCGCCCACCTCCTGCATCACCTCGTCCATCTGCGCCGCCACCCGATCGGGCGTGCCGACCAGATCGACCGACCCGCCGGTGGTCGAGTAATCGACGATCGCCTCGCGCAGGGTGCGCTTACCCGCTTTCAGAAGAAACTGCCGCAGGCTTTCCTGATGCCCGTGGGTGGTAAGTTCCCCCACCGGGGCTCGAGGTCGAAGTCCGAGAAGTCGATATTGGTGATCCAAGCCAGTTGAGCGAGCCGGATATCGACGCTCGCTTGCGCGTCGGCCACCCGCTTGGCGGCCTTGGCCTGCGCCTCCTCGGCGGTCTCGGCGATCGTGGGGGTGACGACGAACAGCAGCTTGCCGGTGGAAGGATCGCGCCCCGCCGTCCGCATGCTGGCGTGCAGCTCCTGCCTGTACGCCTTCATCGCCGCCGGGCCCTTCACATGGGCAACGATCGTGTCGGCGTATCGGGCGGCGAACTTCTTGCCGCGCGGCGAGCCGCCCGCCTGTGCGATGATCGGGCGGCCCTGCGGGCAGGGGCCGGAATTGAGCGGCCCGCGGCTGCTGTAGAACTCGCCTTGGAAGTCGATCTGATGGACCTTGGTGTGGTCGATCAGCACGCCGCTCTCGCGGTCGGCGACGATCGCGCCCGGCGCCCACGAATCCCACAGCTTGGTGACAATGGCGACGTATTCCTCGGCCATGTCGTAGCGGCGGTCGTGTTCGGGCAGCCGTTCCATGCCGAAGTTCTGGGCGGATAGGTCGGAGCTTCCGGTCACCATGTTCCAACCCGCGCGGCCCGAGGAAAGCTGGTCGAGCGAACTGACGATTCGGGCGGTCAGGTATGGGTGATAGGCGAAGTTGGACAGCGTCGGCACGATGCCGAGCCTGCGGGTCGCGCCGACCAGCATCGCCGCCACCACCGAGGGCTCCTGGCGCGGCACCGACATGCCGTTCCTGAGGAAGATCTCCCGCGAGTTCCGCCAGTTCTGGCCGATGTAGATCGAGTCCTCCAGCAGCAGGTAGTCGAACCCGGCCCGCTCGATCGACCGCGCGAGGTCGATGAACAGGTCGAGCGTCATCCACTCCTCGCTGATGTTCCCGGTCCACTTCTCGCCCCACGACTGGATGCTGGAGCCCTGGAGGAACCAAGCCAGATGGAACGGGTTGGCGGGCATGGGTGGGCCTTTCGTGTCGGTGCCGGCATCCGGTGTCGACACTGTCCAAGCAATCCACAGGCCACCTGCCGGCAGGCGATCCAGCTCTCCTTGCGGATCCCCCGAGACCACCACGGTAGCCCGCGCCTCGCGGCGGCACTATTAGTTGATATTACGTAACGAAATAGACACGGCTCGGCATTGCGGCCGATCAATCGCGAAAAACGGTGGGTCCCGGCAAAGGCGCCACCTCATCCGCGCGGACGACATGCGATGCCGCGGGGCGGCGGAGGCGCGAAATCGGGATCAGCAGCGCCCCGATGGACCGGGTCCCAAGGGAACGGGCCGCCATCGCCTGCGCCGCCACCGCGCGCTCGATCCGGCGCAGCATCCCGTCCAGCTGTGCCGCCAGCGGGCTCCTGGCACGGCGCGCGCGGCCGAGCGGCGGCGTCGCCGCGCTCAGATCCCGGCGCAGCCCTTCCAGCGTCTCCTCGATCGGGCGCGCGGCGAAATCGGCCAGCATCGCCTCCCGACACGCCGCGTCGCTTGGCCCGGACGTCGCCGGCACCGCGGGCACCGTGTGGGCGGGCAGGAACCAGCGGCGGCCGCTTCGGCGCAGCAGGCGCCGCCCAGCCGCGAGCCAGGCGCAGAACAGTGCGAACGTCGCGCGCAGCCGCGCGAGCCGCGCCCAGAGGTGCATTGTCTCCGTCAGTTCCTCGAGCCGCCGGCGCTCGGCGGTATCGAGCTTGTCCCCGGCATCGGCCGCGAGCCCCTCGGCGATAGCCGCCAGCTGCGCCAACGCCGCGGCCAGAACCAAGCTCTGAGCAGCCGGATTCCCGACACCGGGACGTTGGGCGGGCGCGGCGCTATGTTGGGGGAGGGAAGGGGCGGCGGTGTTCATGAACAAAATAAGAACAGACCCGACGTTGAGGCGGTATCAGGAATTTCACGGTGGGGAGGGTGACGCTTATCCCTCTCGCACCTCGACCTGGTCAGAGTCCTTGTAAGAAATGTCACGGGTGGGCGATGCGGCGCCGACGAACCAGCCAACCGAAGGGTCGCTCAACGACGCACTGGCATCGACCGCCCTTGGCGAGCGCCTGTCCGGCGGAGTGCTAGGTCCCCCCACCCCGCCGACCGGCCGCCGCGCCCAGGCGCAGGCGCAGCGCGTTCAGCTTGATGAAGCCCTGCGCGTCCACCTGATCGTATGCGCCCTGGTCGTCCTCAAATGTCACGACCTTCATCGAATAGAGGCTGTTCGGGGACTCGCGGCCGATCACCGTGACGTTGCCCTTGTACAGCTTCAGCCGCACCCGCCCGCTCACCGAATGCTGGCTGGTGTCGATCAGCGCCTGCAGCATCCGCCGCTCCGGGCTGAACCAGAAGCCGTTGTAGATAAGCTCCGCATAGCGTGGCATCAGGCTGTCCTTCAGGTGCGCCGCCTCGCGATCGAGCGTGATGCTCTCGATCCCCCGGTGGGCCGCCAGCAGGATCGTCCCTCCGGGCGTCTCGTACACGCCGCGCGACTTCATGCCGACGAAACGGTTCTCCACGAGATCGAGCCGGCCGATGCCGTTGGCCTTGCCCAGCTCGTTCAGCCTCGTCAGCAGCGCTGCCGGCGACAGCGCCATGCCGTCGATCGCCACCGCGTCGCCGCGCTCGAAATCCACGGCGATCACGGTCGCCTTGTCGGGCGCATCTTCGGGCCGGATCGTCCGCTGATAGACGATCTCGTCCGCCTCGATGGCGGGGTCCTCCAGGATCTTACCCTCCGAGGAGGAGTGCAGGAGGTTCGCATCGACCGAGAACGGCGCCTCGCCGCGCTTGTCCGTGGCGATCGGGATCTGATGCGCTTCCGCGAATTCCAGCAGCCGGGTGCGGCTGGTCAGGTCCCACTCGCGCCAGGGCGCGATTACCGTCACGTCGGGCTTCAGCGCGTAGTAGGACAGTTCGAAGCGCACCTGGTCGTTGCCCTTGCCGGTCGCGCCATGCGCCACTGCGTCGGCGCCCACCTCCTCGGCGATCTCGATCTGGCGCTGCGCGATCAGTGGCCGCGCGATCGAGGTGCCGAGCAGGTACTGCCCCTCGTACAGCGCATTGGCGCGGAACATCGGGAAGACGAAGTCCTTCACGAAAGTCTCGCGCAAATCGTCCACGAAGATCTGTTTCACGCCGAACATCTCGGCCTTCTTGCGGGCGAACTCCAGCTCCTCGCCCTGGCCGAGATCGGCGGTGAAGGTCACCACCTCGCAACCATAGGTCACCTGCAGCCAGCGCAGGATCACGCTGGTGTCCAGCCCTCCGGAATAGGCGAGAACGACTTTCTTGACGGATTTGCGGGACATGACGGTCTCTCTGGATGGCGGCTGGCCGGGAGTAATCCCCGCCGCGCGCCCCCGCAAGACCCCCGCGCCGCCGGCCTGTCAGGCCGGCTGCACCAGGGAGGGGAAGCGGCGCATGTGGCCCCACAGCAAGCCGCCCAGGCTCGCCAGCAGCGCCGCCGCCACCCAGATCGTCGGCCGGTATCCCCAGATGCCGATGGCGCCGCCCGCCAGCAGCGCACCGCCGCCTTGGCCCAGGAACAGCATGAACACGAACAGCGACACCGCGGTGGACCGCGCGCTGGGCAGCAGTTCACTGGCCCGCGACTGCATCACGGTGTGGAGCGTGAAATAGCTGAACCCGAGCCCGACCTGGGCGGGTATGAAGGCGAGCCAGGTGCGGCTTGCCATCATCGCGGCGAGGATCGCGGCGGTGGCCAACGCGCCTGCCAATACCATCGACGCTTCGTCGAACTGTACCAGTAGGCGCTTCGTCAGCCGCGTGTAGAGCAGCGTTCCCAGCCCGAAACAGGCCAGGATCAGGCCGATCACCGCGTAGGGAAGCTGGAATGCACCGCGCAGGTAGGGCGCGACGAAGGGGAACAGTCCGCCGGTCAGCGCGCCCTCGGCGGCGGTCGCCGCCAATAACTGCCGCGCGTCGGGACGCGCGAGCAGCGCGCGGTACGTGTCCAGGTTGAACGCCTTCTGTCCGGACCGGTCCGGGAGATGGCGCAGCTTGGCCGCGAGCAGCGCCGCCGTGCCCAGCCCCAGCGCGCCCAGCAGCACGAAAACCCGGCGCCAGCCGATGAACTCTCCGAACGCACCCCCCAGGGGGCCCGCCAGGATCTGCGCCACCACGATGCCCGAGGCGAAGCGGCTCAGCGTCAGGGCGCGCTGATCGTACGGCACCGCGTCGCCGATATAGGCGATGCAGATCGGAATGAGTCCGGCGCTCGACGCACCCGCGCCGATGCGCAGCAGCGTCAGGATCGGCAGGCTGGAGGCCAGCGCGCAGGACGCATTGAACAGGGCATAACCGGCCAGTGAGGCCAGCATCACGCGCAGCTTTCCGTAACGGTCTCCGATCGGACCGAGGGCGAGCTGCGAAAGCGCGTACGGCATGGTGAACGCGGCGATCAGCACCGAGACCGCCGACACCGTGGTCCGGAAATCATGCGCTATGATCGTCAACAGCGGGTCGATCACCCGTGCGGCGGATATTGACAGGAAGCCGGCCGCGGCGAGAAGGCCGAGCGGCAGACTATGGTATTTCGTATCGCCGCCTGGTGCTGAATCACCCATGAAGCGATGCTTGCCCGTTCCGGTATCCAATGCAAGCAATCCGTTCGCAGGATAGCGCGGCCGCGATCTGCGTCGCGCTATCGTTCGATGTAAGTCGGCAACGGTCTACCTTCGTAACCTCCCATATGCGGACCGGCGCCGGCGAGCGCGCCGGTCTTGGCGGCATCGTCGAGGCTGCGGAAGAACGTGTAGGACAGCGTGATCACGTGTACGTCCGCGGTGTTCGGATCACTGGCGACTGCCGGGTCGACCCAGAAGGTAACCGGGAATTGCATCTCCTGTCCCGGTTCCAGCGTCTGCCGGTTGAAGCAGAAACACGCGGTCTTGTGGAAATACTTGCCCACCTTGTCGGGGGTCACGTTGTAGAGGGCGATTCCGGTCACCGGCGCAGGCGCGGTGTTGCGCGCAACGTAGAACGCGATCTGGTCCTCGCCCAACTTCAGCGTCACCGACGGCTGTTCGGGCCGGAAGCGCCAGGGCAGGTTCGGGTTTACATCGCCATTGAAGCGCACCGTGATCGAGGGGACGCCGGCTTCCCGCCCGCCCGCGCGCGCGCCCCCCCCGATCTTCGGCGTGCCGCCGTATCCCGTCACCGCGCAGAAAAGCCTGTACAGAGGCACGGCGGCAAAGGAGGCCCCGACCATCCCGACGACAATGCCGCCGAGCGCGATCGCCACCGCCACGTTCCGGCGCCCCGCGCGCGGGCTTCCGCCGTCACGCCGGGCGGTTTTCACGGACGCGCCATCTTCGCGAGCGTTATCGCGTAGAACAGGGCGGACAGCGCCAGCAGTGCGACCAGCATGGCGCGGTTGCGGATCCGCCTGCGGCGGGCGATTGCTTGCGATTTGTCTCGGCTCATGGAAGGCGGCATCGAGCGATTTATCCTTGCGCGGCGCGGGCCGGGCGTGCGGGTGCGGCGATCGTCAACCCGCGAGCTTGTCAACCGCGAGTGCGGCGAACAGCACGAATAGATACAGGATCGAATATTTGAACGTGGCCCTGGCAGGCGCGTCCTTCGTCAGACTGCGGCCTACGGCGTCCTGGCGATCGGTCAGAACGCGCCACGCGCTCACCAGGAACCCTGCGCCAAGCGCGGCGGCCGAGAGCCCATAGACCGCGCCGGCGTAGCCTGCCGCCCAGGGAAGCAGGGACGCGGCGACCAGCAGTACCGTGTAAACAACGATCTGACGTCGCGTCGCCCGGGCGCCCGCCACCACCGGCAGCATGGGAACGCCCACGCGCTCGTAATCGGCATTGGCCCACAGGGCCAGCGCCCAGAAATGGGGCGGGGTCCACAGGAACACGATGCCGAACAGGATGAGCGGAAGCGCCGAGATCGACCCGGTCGCGGCCGCCCAGCCGATCAGAGGCGGAAAGGCCCCGGCCGCGCCGCCGATGACGATATTCTGCGGCGTGCGCCGCTTCAGCCACATCGTATAGACGAACACGTAGAATGCGATGGAGGCAGCAAGCAGGGCGGCGCTCAGCGTGTTGGCCGCGAGTTCCATCACCACCACGGAGCCCAGCGCCAGCACCACGCCATAGCCGAGCGCCGCGTCGGGCGGGATCCGGCCCGCGGGGATCGGGCGATGCCGCGTCCGCCGCATCGCCGCATCGATATCGCGGTCGTACCACATGTTGATCGCGCCCGCCGCGCCCGCCGCGACGGTGATCGCCAGCGTCGCGGCGAACGCCAGCACCGGATGCATGTGGCCGGGCGCCACCATAAGTCCGACCACGCCGGTGAAGACGACCAATGTCAGGACACGGGGCTTCAGCAGCGTGAACCAGTCGCGCAGCGACGCTTCCGCCGCCAGCCCCGGATCGGGCGCGGCGACGGTCGCGGTCGGGAGCAGCGCGGAGGGCTCGTTCATACGGTAGGGGAGCCTCGCCAATCCTGCCTCAGATGATGCGGGGCAGTTCTTCGAAGGTGTGGTGCGGCGGCGGGCTGCTGACCGTCCACTCCAGCGTCGTCGCTCCCTCGCCCCAGTAGTTCGCTGCCGTCCGCTCCTTCGAGGTGAACGTCAGATAGCAGACGTACAGGAAGGCCAGCGTCGCGATGCCCGAGATGTAGGAGCCGATCGAGGAGACGAAGTTCCACCCCGCGAAGGCGTCCGGATAGTCCGGATAGCGGCGCGGCATCCCCGACAGGCCCAGAAAGTGCTGCGGGAAGAAGGTCAGGTTCACGCCGATGAAGGTCAGCCAGAAATGCACCCGCGCCCAGAATTCGGGATACTGATGGCCCGACATCTTCCCGATCCAGTAGTAGAAGCCCGCGAAGATCGAGAACACCGCGCCGAGCGACAGCACGTAGTGGAAGTGCGCCACCACGTAGTAGGTGTTATGCACCACCTGGTCGATGCCGGCATTCGCCAGCACCACGCCGGTCACGCCGCCGATGGTGAAGACGAAGATGAAGCCGATCGCCCACAGCATCGGCACCTCGAGGGTGATCGAGCCGCCCCACATCGTCGCGATCCAGGAAAAGATCTTGATGCCGGTCGGCACCGCGATCACCAGCGTCGCCGCCATGAAATAGGCGCGGGTATCGACGTCGATCCCGGAGACGAACATGTGGTGCGCCCACACCACGAAGCCGACCACGCCGATCGCAACCATGGCGTAGGCCATGCCCATGTAGCCGAACACCGGCTTCTTGCTGAAGGTCGAGACCACGTGGCTGATGATCCCGAAGCCCGGCAGGATCATGATGTAGACTTCGGGGTGGCCGAAGAACCAGAACAGGTGCTGGAACAGCACCGGATCGCCGCCGCCGGCGGGATCGAAGAAGGCGGTGCCGAAGTTGCGGTCGGTGATCAGCATCGTGATCGCCCCGGCCAGCACCGGGATCGACAGCAGCAGCAGGAAGGCAGTCACGAGCATCGCCCAGATGAACAGCGGCATCTTGTGCAGCGTCATGCCGGGCGCGCGCATGTTGAAGATCGTGGTGATGAAGTTGATCGCGCCCAGCAGCGAACTGATGCCAGCCAGATGCAGGGCGAACAGCGTGCAGTCCATGCCGGGCCCGGACTCGAAGGTGGCGTTCGACAGCGGCGGATAGAGTGTCCAGCCGGAGCCGGATTCGCCCAGCAGCAGGCCGGTCATGATCAGCCCGAACGCCGGCGGCAGCAGCCAGAAGCTGATGTTGACCGGCCTGCTGCTG
>Ga0335069_10016818_pt1 | contig 10199 bp, 11 predicted proteins | sample Lox_Sample_11_FD_206714 | JGI IMG/M metagenome (GOLD analysis project Ga0335069, IMG submission 206714) | Soil microbial communities from Loxahatchee National Wildlife Refuge, Florida, United States - Lox_Sample_1.1 | ecosystem: Environmental > Terrestrial > Soil > Wetlands | place: USA...
CCGCCGATGTCCACCACCATGGAGCCGGTGGGCTCGTGGATCGGCAGGCCGGCGCCGATGGCGGCCGCCATGGGCTCGTCGATGAGGCCCACGCGGCGCGCTCCGGCGTTGAGGCAGGAGTCGTTGATGGCTCGGCGCTCCACCGCGGTCGCCCCGGACGGTACGCAGACGATCACCTTGGGATTGGTGAAGCCGCGCCGATTGTGGACCTTGCGGATGAAGTACTTGATCATCTCCTCGGCCACTTCGAAATCGGCGATGACGCCGTCGCGCATGGGGCGGATCGCCTCCATGTGGCCGGGCGTCCGGCCCAGCATCATCTTGGCGTCGATGCCGACGGCGTGGACGATCTTGCGCCCGCCGACGTTCCTGAGGGCCACTACCGAGGGCTCGTTGAGCACGATCCCTCGCCCCTTCATGTAGATCAGGGTGTTGGCGGTGCCGAGGTCTATGGCGATATCGTTGGAGATGACGCCGAACAGGGACGAGAACATTCAGGACTCTGCGCGCAATGAGGGCTTGTTCTGGAACGCGAAAAGGGGTCGCCCTCCAAGCCGTCCGGCCGCGGCGCGCGCCCCCCTAAAGACGCCGGCGCCGCCTCCTGACCCGTCGGCTCAAGCGGACTAGTCCGGGTGTGCCCTGACCCACGGTCGATTGCAAGAAGGTAATCGGGACCTTTCAGCGCACGGCGGATTTCAGAACCCGCTGGCGATGATCGGGGCCGGGGCCGACTTCTCCTTGCGCGCGGCGAGATTGTTGAGGGCGTTCACATAGGCCATGGCGCTGGCGGTGAGGGTGTCGGTGTCGGCCGCCTGGCCGGTGGCGATTCGGCCGTCCTCCTCCAGTCGCACCGAGACCTGGGCCTGGGCGTCGGTGCCCTCGGTCACCGCATGCACCTGGAAGAGCCGCAAGGTGGCCGTATGCGGAAAGATCTCGTGGATGGCGTTGAACACCGCGTCGACCGGTCCGTCGCCCGTGGCCGTGGCCGAGCGTTCCACGCCGTCGACCTGGAGGGTCAGCTGCGCCTCCTGCGGGCCCTCCGTGCCGGCGATCACGCGCAGCGCCTTGACTTGGATGCGGTCGTGGCCGCGGGCGAGCGCGTCGTCCACCAGGGCGATCAGATCGTCGTCGAAGACGTGCTTCTTCTTGTCCGCCAGGTCCTTGAACCGGCCGAAGGCCTCGTTGAGGGCGTTCTGGCCCAGGTCGTAGCCGAGCACCTTCAGCTTTTCGCGGAAGGCGTGGCGTCCGGAGTGCTTGCCCATGACGAGGTTCGAGGCGCCCTGGCCCACGTCCTCCGGCCGCATGATCTCATAGGTGACCGCGTTCTTCAGGACGCCATCTTGATGGATCCCGGACTCATGGGCGAAGGCGTTCTTGCCGACGATGGCCTTGTTGAACTGGACCGGAAAGCCGGTGATGGCCGACACATAGCGGCTGGCGCGGGTGATCTGCCGGGTGTCCAGGCCGGTGTGGTAGGTCAGCCGGTCTGCGCGCACGCGCAGGGCCATCACCACCTCCTCCAGGGCCGCATTGCCGGCTCGCTCGCCGATGCCGTTGATGGCGACCTCGACCTGCCGCGCCCCGGCCTCCACGCCCGCGAGGCTGTTGGCCACCGCCAAGCCTAAGTCGTTGTGGCAATGGGTGGAGAAGATGACGCCGTCGGCGCCGGGCACAGATTCGATGAGGTCGCGGAAGATCTCGGCGTATTCGGTGGGATAGGTGTAGCCGACCGTGTCGGGGATGTTGATCGTGCGCGCGCCTGCCTGGATGGCGGCCTCCACGCAGCGGCGCAGGAAGTCGCGCTCGGTGCGGGTGGCGTCCTGGGCCGACCATTCGACGTCGTCGCAGAGGTTGCGCGCGTGGGTCACCGAGCCGGTGATGGAATTGAGCACGTCGTCCTGGCTCATGCGCAGGATGAAGTCCCGGTGCTGGGGACTGGTGGAGAGGAAGGTGTGGATGCGCCCGCGCTTCGCCGGCCGGACGGCCTCAGCGGCCCGCTCGATGTCGGCGATTCCGGCGCGCGCCAGGCCGCAGACGGTGCTTTCGGTGACGATCTTGGCGATCTCGCGCACGGCCTCGAAGTCGCCGTTGGAGGCGATGGGAAAGCCGGCCTCGATCACGTCGACCTTCATCTCCTCGAGGATCTTGGCCAGCTCCAGCTTCTCATCCAGGGACATGGAGGCGCCGGGCGACTGCTCGCCGTCGCGCATGGTGGTGTCGAAAACGATGACGCGGTTCTTCTCGGACTGGGTCTCAGCCGAGGCGGGATTGGGGTTGGTCATGAAACTGTTTCTCTTCGCTTGAGGCTTCAGGGCGGCGGGCGTGTGACCCCTGGGCGCCCGGCCGCGAAGATCGCGAACCTTAAGGCAGCGCCCAGGGGCTGCTAAGCCCCAGCGCGGCGAGACGAAGGTTGTCGCGGCGAATACGCATCGCCGGGCGTGTAGACTGATCTGGCCGGCGGAACAAGGGCGCCAGCGGCGTGTCTCGGGATCACCTCCCGATGGTCACTGCGAACTCGCCGGGGTCGTCCTCCCAGGGATTGAACACCGCGGCGCCGGTATGACGGACATCCCGCGTGTTTCGCGTGACCAGAAAGAGCTGCGCCTCGATGGCAGTGGCCGCAAGCAAGGTGTCAACGACCGACGGCGCCGCGCCCGTGTCGCGTTTGATCCGCCCCGCCAAGGCGCCCCACCGCCGCACGATGGCGTCGCTAATGGAGATGATCCGATCGCCGAAGCGGGCCTCTATGGCGTCGCGATTGGCGGCGAAGCGAACGCGCCTGGGATCGTCATCCGGCAACTGATGGATGCCTTTGTCGTACTCAGCGAGAGTGAGGACGCTCAGAAAAAATCGCCCCTCATCCTGGGCCGCGGCCCAGGCCTTCACGGTTGGCGCCCCCTCCGAAGCGGCCAGGGAGGCGATGACATTGGTGTCGAGCAGCCAACCCCTCACAGCTCGACTTCGCGGCCGGTGTCACGCTCCCGAGCAAGATCGAGATCTTCCATGTGAAGGCTTTCCAGGAACGGGACGAAAGGAACCGTCGGCTTGGGCGTCGCCAGACGCTCGTACTCCGCGGCGTCCAATACGACCACGGCGGGGCGGCCGCGCACCGTGACCGGCTGTGGTCCCTCGGCGCGAGCGCGGCGCACGACTTCGCTGAAGCGCGCCTTGGCGTCTTCCAATTTCCAACTGGTCGGCTTGGGCATCGAGAGCATCCTGACTAGCTAGTCAGATATAGCTCATCCTGCCGCTGGACGCCACATCGGGGACAAAGGAATGACCGATCAGCGATGCGCGACGTGCCTGGCGAACAGCCAGCGGCCGCCTTCCTTCACGCAGTCGTCGAGGTAGTTGGCGCTGCCCCTCAAGGAGAGCTCGCCTTCCGGACCTCGGCTCACCCACAGGACATAGGACTTGACGCGGCAGCGGTCCCCCTCGCCCTCAAAGATGACCGCGTTGATGTGATGCTGCCAACCGGGGCGCCCAGGCCATTTGGCATAGTCCTCGACGAACCGCCGCAGCTCCGCCGCCCCGCTTATCTCCTGTCCCAGAACATCCAGCTCCGGCTCCGGGATGAAGCAGCCGATGAAGGCCTCGACATCGCCGTCATCCATCGCCCGCGCGTACCGGGCGAGGAGCTCGAAGATCGCCAGGCGGTCGTCTGCGGTGAGGGGGGTGGTCATGGGGTTATCCCTTGCGTTCGACTTCCGACCATCCCTCGACCGCCTCCCGCGCCCGCATCCATCGGCGGGCGAAGAAGGCCGCGCCGACCCAGAGGGCGATGGCGAAGAGGAGGAGGCCGATCTGGATTTCGTCGCCGCGCATCGCTCCGGTGAGGGCGCCGCCCGTAAAGGCGATCAGCAGGATCTTCGGCGTGATGCCGATCGCGGTGCCTAGGGCGAAGGCCCCCCGCCGGACGCGGGCGACGCCGGCGGCCATGTTGACCACGATGAAGGGAGCGGCCGGCGCCAGTCGCACCATCAACGTCGCCATGAAGCCGTTGCGCCCGACCAGCGCCAAGACCTTGTCCACCGTGCGGCTGTTCAGGTCGGCGATGATCCCGCCGCCGAAGGCCCGGCCTAGCTCGAAGCCGACGAGAGCGGAGACCAGGGTGCCGATCCAACTGTAGAGCGCGCCGTTCCAAGGGCCGAAGACCACCGCCGCCGCGCCGATCATCACAAACTGGGGCGCCCCCAGGAAGGCCAGGATGGCGAAGGCCGCCACCGCCATCGGCAGGGCCCAAGGCCCATGCACCAAGGCGAGCCACCGCTGCACGCCGGCCTGACCTTGCAGCCCCAGCGCGGGGGCGGCCACAAGCAGGACCGCGCCCAGCCCGCCGAAGAGGACGAAGGCGATCCCCAGCCCCCGCAGGGTCTTCAAATCCAGGTTGGGCATGCGGGCGAGAAGGGTGCGCACGGGGGCTCCTATACCGTCGGCGGAGGCGCGCGCCTACTGTCCCAAAATGGCGCGAAGGTTTGCCACAGTGCTTTTTCAGCGAAGAATCGTTATCAATGGTTGTAGCCACGCCGTGGGGGCAGGGCGTTGGAACTCTCATGCACGCGCTATCGAGCTTCTTTGGCGCCGCGGGCTTCCTGCCACACGGCTATTGCATCCTGTGGCGACCCGACATCCTGGCGTTGCATGTCACCTCCGACCTGGTCATAGCGGCGGCCTATTTCAGCATCCCCATGGCGATCTTGTCGTTCGCCCGGCGCAGGACCGACCTGCTTGCCGAGCACCGGCTGATCGCCCTGCTCTTCTGCGTCTTCATCCTGGGCTGCGGCGCCACCCACCTGATGGGCGTGGTCGTTCTGTGGCGGCCCTATTATGGGCTGGACGGCCTGATCAAGGCCTTCACGGCCCTGGCCTCTATCGTCACCGCCGCTCTCCTCTGGCCGATGGTGCCGCGGCTGCTGCAAATTCCGTCGGCGGGCGCCCTAACCCTCGCCAATGAGCGACTTCAGGCGGAGGTTAGCGCCAAGCTTGCGGCGCTGGACCAGCTGGGCGCGATCCGCGCCTCGTTGGAGGCCGAGGTGGACCGTCGCACGAGGCAGGTCCAGGCCCTCGCCCGCCGCTTCGAGATCGCCACCGAAGGGTCGTTGATCACTGTCACCGAGCAGGATGAGAACCTTCGCTACACCTGGGTCCACAATCCGCAGCGTCTGCCCACATCGGCTTTCATGGGACGCTCCGACGATGAGCTGCTGGAACCGGAGTCCGCCGATGTCCTGACCCCTCTGAAGCGCCGCGTGCTGGAATCAGACGAGGCCTGGCGCGGCGATGTGGCGGTCGGCTCAACAGATCAGATGCGGCACTACAGTCTGAAGATCACGCCCGCCGAGCTGGAGGGCGGCGGGCGCGGCCTGCTGGTGGCCTCGGTGGACATCTCCGAGCGAAAACGCCAGGAGGAGCATCTGGGCACGCTCATGCGCGAATTGGCCCATCGCGCGAAGAACCTCCTGTCGATGGTGGACGGCCTGGCCCGTCAGACGGCGCGGGCCGAGGGCCTTCCCGACAGTTTCGTCGCTCGCTTCGCGGAGAGGCTGGCGGCTTTGGCGGCGGCGCACGACCTGCTCGTCGGCCACGAGTGGGAAGGCGCCTCGCTGGACGAGCTCGCCCGCTCTCAGATCGCCCACGTGCTGCCGGGCGCGGGCGCGCGGATCATGATCGAAGGACCGGACCTGATCCTGCAGCCCGAGGCCGCCCAGTACCTCGCCCTGGCGCTTCATGAACTGGCGACTAATGCGACGAAGCATGGCGTGCTGGGCCGCGATAGCGGAACCGTGGCGATCAGCTGGACGATCGAGCAGGTCGCGGGGCGTCGCCGCATTGCCCTTAGCTGGCGCGAGAGAGGCCAAGCCGTCGCGACGCCCACGCGAACCGGCTTTGGCCGTCGGCTTCTTGAGGAACTCGTACCCCGCGCCGTCCGCGGCGAAGCCGCGCTGGAATTTGGCGACTCCGGACTACTTTGGCGTATCGATTTCGAGGGCTAGGCTGTCCGCCAGCGAGTCGTAAGGCGGATAGTATGGCGCAGGTGCTCATCGCCGAGGATGAGGCGTTCACGGCCTTGGCGCTGGCCGACGTGCTCGAGGATTTCGGGCACACGGTGCGCGAGGCCTCCGATGGCGCGGCGGCCCTGCGCGTCCTGGAAAGCTTCGAGCCGGACGTGCTCATCACCGACCTGATGATGCCCAACGTCGACGGCTATCAGCTTATCCGGCGCCTGCATGACCGACCGGGGCGGATAATCCCTGTTATCCTCATCACCGCGGTCCCCGAGGCCATGTTGCCAACGGACCTGCGCTACGACGGCTATCTCGGCAAGCCGGTGGACTATCGCGCCCTGGGCGCCCTGGTGGAGCGCCTCTCGGACTTGCGCGAGGATCGAGAACAATAGCGCGCAGCGCGTTGCCTGCTCGCGCGGCGGTCAGTAAAGAGCCGGCGCCCCTCAAGGAACGGGAGTTCATCTGATGTTCGTCCAATCGGCCGCGTTGGCCCGCGTCAAGCCTTCCGCCACCTTGGCGGCGGACGCCAAAGCGCGCGCGCTGAAGGCGTCGGGGCGCGACGTGATCTCGCTGGCCGCCGGCGAGCCCGACTTCGACACGCCGGAGAATATCAAGGCCGCGGCCATCCGCGCGATCCAGTCGGGGAAGACCAAGTACACCGACGTCGATGGAATTCCCGAACTGAAGGACGCCATCTGCCAGAAGTTCAAGCGCGAGAACGGGCTCTCCTACGAGCGCGGCCAAGTGAACGTCTCGCCGGGCGGCAAGGCCGTGATCTTCAACGCCATGGTCGCCAGCCTGAATCCCGGCGACGAGGTGGTTATCCCCGCTCCCTACTGGGTCAGCTATCCGGACATGGTGCTGCTGGCCGGCGGCGAGCCGCGCTTCGTGGCCACCACGGCCGAGACCGGCTTCAAGGTGCAGGCGGCCGACCTCGAAGCGGCCATCACGCCCAGGACCCGATGGCTGATCCTGAACTCGCCGTCCAATCCCTCCGGCGGCGCCTACACCCGCGCCGAGCTGCGGGCGGTGGCTGATGTCCTGCTGCGCCATCCGCACGTCTGGGTGCTCACCGACGACATGTACGAGCACCTCACCTTCGGCGATTTCGCCTTCTCGACGATCGCCGAGGTCGAGCCAGCGCTTTACGATCGCACCCTGACCATGAACGGGGTCTCCAAGGCCTACGCGATGACCGGCTGGCGGATCGGCTACGCCGCCGGCCCCGAACCTCTGATCGGGGCCATGCGCAAGGTGATGAGCCAGTCCACCTCCAACCCCAGCTCCATCTCCCAATGGGCGGCGGTGGAGGCCCTCAACGGCCCGCAGGAGTTCATCAAGCCCAACGCCAAGCTCTTCGAGGAGCGACGCGACCTGGTGGTCTCGATGCTGAACCAGGCCTCGGGCTTGAGCTGCCCGACACCCGAAGGCGCCTTCTACGTCTACCCCTCCTGCGCCGGCCTCATCGGCAAGGTCGCGCCCAGCGGCAAGACCATCGGCTCGGACGAGGACTTCGCGACCGAACTCCTGGAGAGCGAAGGGGTGGCGGTGGTGTTCGGCGCGGCCTTCGGTCTCTCGCCACACTTCCGCATCAGCTACGCCACGGCCAACGCCGTGCTCGAGGACGCCTGCGGACGCATCCAGCGATTCTGCGCCCAGGTGCGCTGAGGGGGGCCGCGGCCGTGGGCGCCCTTCGCAAGCGCTCCCTGGTCGTGGCGGGCCATTCGACGTCGCTGGCCCTGGAGCCTGAATTCTGGAATGCGCTTGAGGACGCCGCGGAGGCGCGCTCCGTGACGCTCGTGCGGCTCCTGGCCGACATCGACGAGACGCGCAGCGGCCGCTCGCTCGCTTCCGCCTGCCGCGTCGCGGCGCTGAAGTTCGCCGCCGAAGCGCCGCCTAAGGCCTCGAAGGCGGGATAGACGGCGCGAGCATGATCGCCGCAGCGATGATGGCGGCGATCAGCGCCAGCCCCAGCGCGCCCCAGACCCAGGGCATGATGGTCTCTTCCCGTTGAGCCTCGGCTTCGGCGCCGGAAGGCTCGTCCAGGTCCTCGGAATCGTCCATGGCGCCCCCTATCGTCTCCGACTCAACGGCCCCGACGGCCGTAATTCGGCTGATATTCACCCAGGCTGCGCCGGATTGGGAGTCGCGGGGAGAATCGGCGCCCCCGGCGCGGCGGCCAGGTGCACGGGGCGGACTTCCAAGCGGGTCGGCGGACCCTCGTAGATCGCTATGGCCAACACCGCGATCGCCACGGCGATCGCGCACATCATCGCGCCGATGACCGAACCGAAGCCTTCGTCTTCTTCAGAGGGAGGCACATCCTATGCTCCGACGACGTCCCCCTTCCGGAGTTCAACGGGTCGCGGTGAGTGGGGTTCCGGCCCCATGCTCTCCGACCGATCGCCTTTGGCGCCCGCAAAAGAATGCGACTATCTTAGCGAATCCTCGTCGAGCCCTCCGTGTCCGATCCCCAACCCGTCCGTCTTTCAGAGCTCGCCCGCCCCGGCGGCGACTATCTGCAGGGGCTGAACCCTGAGCAACGCGAGGCGGTCGAGACGATCGAGGGACCGGTGCTGGTGCTGGCCGGCGCCGGCACCGGAAAAACCCGCGTCCTCACCACGCGGCTGGCTCACATATTGGCGACCGGCCGGGCCAAGCCGTGGGAGCTCCTGGCCGTCACCTTCACCAACAAGGCCGCGCGCGAGATGCGCGAGCGGACCGCCGCGATCATCGGCCCCGCGGCCGAGGGCCTGCGCTGGCTGGGCACCTTCCATGCCATCGCCGCTCAGATCCTGCGCCGCCACGCCGAGCTCGTGGGCCTGAAATCCAGCTTCACCATCCTCGACGTCGACGATCAGGAACGGCTGATCAAGCAGCTCCTGGAAGCCGAGCGGATCGACGCCAAGCGCTGGACCCCCCGCCACCTGGCCGGCCTGATCGATCAGTGGAAGAACCGGGGGTGGGGCCCGGCCAAGCTGCCGCCCGAAGAAGGCGCCCACTTCGCCAACGGCCACGGCAAGGCGCTCTATGCGCTCTATCAAGAGCGTTTGCGGGTCCTGAACGCCTGCGACTTCGGCGACCTGCTGCTCCACAACCTGACCCTGCTTTCGGAGCATGCGGACGTCCTGGCCGACTACCACGCCCGCTTCCGCTACCTGCTGGTGGACGAGTATCAGGACTCCAACACCGCCCAATATCTGTGGCTGCGGCTTTTGGCGCAGGGGCGGCGCAACATCTGCTGCGTCGGCGACGACGATCAGTCCATCTACGGCTGGCGGGGCGCGGAGGTGGACAACATCCTGCGCTTCGAGCGGGACTTTCCGGGCGCCAAGGTGATCCGGCTCGAGCGGAACTACCGATCCACCGGCCACATCCTCGCCGCCGCCGCCGGCCTCATCGCCACCAACAAGGGACGCTTGGGAAAGACCCTGTGGACCCAGGCCGACACCGGCCAGAAAGTCAGGGTCAGCGGCGTCTGGGACGGCGAGGCTGAAAGCCGCCTGGTCGCCGACGGGATCGAGCGCTGGACCCGCGGCGGGCGGCGCCGGCGCGAGGCGGCCATCCTCGTGCGCGCCTCCTTCCAGATGCGCGCCTTCGAGGAGCGGTTCGTCCTGCTCCAGATTCCCTATCAGGTGATCGGCGGGCCTCGCTTCTTCGAGCGCGCCGAGATCCGCGACGCCCACGCCTACCTCCGCCTCGTCCAATCCCCGGACGACGACCTGGCCTTCGAGCGCATCGTCAACACGCCCAAGCGGGGTCTGGGCGAGACGACGGTGCAGAAACTGCTGGCCCTCGGTCGCCGGACCGGCGTGTCGGCGCACCAGGCGGCCGATGAGCTCGTGCGCACGGACGAGCTGCCGGCGCGGACGCGCACCGCCTTGGCCAATTTTCTGCGGGACCTCGGCCGCTGGCGCAAGCTGGCCGAAACCACGCCCCATCCGCGGCTGGCCGAGACCATTTTGGAGGAGAGCGGCTACACCGACGCCCTGCGCCTGGACAAGGGACCGACCAGCCAGGGCCGCCTCGACAACCTCAAGGAGCTGATCCAGTCCATGGGGGCCTTCGACACCTTGGGCGCCTATCTGGAGCACGTCTCGCTGGTGCTCGACCTGGACCGCGACAGCGACAAGGACGCGGTCCAGATCATGACTTTGCACTCGGCCAAGGGCCTGGAGTTTCCGCTGGTCTTCC
>Ga0335069_10016820_pt1 | contig 10197 bp, 15 predicted proteins | sample Lox_Sample_11_FD_206714 | JGI IMG/M metagenome (GOLD analysis project Ga0335069, IMG submission 206714) | Soil microbial communities from Loxahatchee National Wildlife Refuge, Florida, United States - Lox_Sample_1.1 | ecosystem: Environmental > Terrestrial > Soil > Wetlands | place: USA...
GTCCACCGCGAGCCGCCAGGGCCTGACCGATGGAAGAACCGCAGTCGGACCTATAGCGGAATCGCTGACGCTATGGCGGCCCAGTGGACGCCCGACCAAAAATCCGGGTCACATGACCACGAGAAGTGGTCGAACGAAAAGGAGTAGCAGATGTGCGCAGTGTCAATGGTCTATGACTCGTTCAAGCCACGGTTCGACCAGGTTGCTCCGGTGTTCTATCCGGTCGTTGACCCGAACGCCGTACACCTTCTGATCGAAGAGTTCAGGAAGTCCCTTGCGGAAGCTCGCAAGAAGGACGCCGAGGAAGGCGCGCCCGACTGCTTTGATCCCGAGAAGGCCAAGCTTTCGGATCGCGTCGCGGAACTTGAGCGCCGCCTGGCCGAGATGGGGAAGTGAAGTCGCCGCACACCGTGACGCGCACGGGTAGGAGGGGATGATGGCGACGAAGCGAAAGATGTGGTTGGTGCCGGACTTGGCCGAGAGGGGACGCTACTACGCTTTGTGCGCCAAGCACATGTCGTTGGTTGCCCCAGAACAGACCTACTGGAGCTTTCTTGTGGGTCCATGGATGCTTTGCTACAGATGCCTGAAGGAGAAGCCATGAAACCGGCCAGCGAGATCGCGCGGGAGATCGCGGAGTCTTGGATCGTTGACTGCAAGGACTGCGCTCAAGATCTCGCCTCCTGCATGGAAAGCCCCGCAGACGACCCGCCAAACAGGTGCGCGATCCTTCGCAAAAAGATCGCCGCCGCAATTGAGGCGGAACGCGACCGCGCGGCGCGGATGGAGAAGGTCATCGAGGCGGCAAAAGGGCTAATGGCCATTGATCTTGGCGGCGGGTGCATCGTTCGCGGGGAGTCCCTGCGCGCGCTTCTCGACGCTCTCGCCGCGCTCGATGAAGGGAAGGAGTAGAAGGTGAGAAACGCCTACGTCGCCCATCAGATCCGAACCCTCGGCCGCGACCGCGCAAGGCGCTTCTCCAAATGCCCCAACTGCAGACGCGGATTCCACCTCGGCGTTCACCACGGCCCCATCGGCTGCACTGATATCGTAGAGAAGGCACCACGCGATTACGTCTGTACCTGCCAGGTAAAACAACCACGAAGGAGAACCAATGGCGCTGACGGAACTACAGAAATCGAGACTGGCGAACAACCTCAAGGACATCAAGCAGAGCACGGGATGGAGATTCATCCGCCAACTGGCGACGGCGGAAGCAGCCCAGGATAACCCCGACTTCCACGGGCTGAAACTGGACATCCTGACAATGCTCGACGCAGCCCTCGAAGAAGAATTCAATAACGGCCTCGAAAGGCAGAAAAAGTGAGACGACGAGATTCCGAGGACATCCCATACGCCTACTACTTCAAAGCCTTCGGATTTCCGACACCCGACATGGAAGTGAGGTTCCACGGCCAACGCCGCTGGCGTATGGACTTCGTTTTCCCCGGAAAGGTTGCCGTCGAGGTGGACGGCCTATTCGGAGCTCACGGCCACGTCGGGGGTCACCGATCCGTCAGCGGGAAACTGAACGACAACGAGAAGTCAAACGAAGCCCAGATCCTCGGATACATGGTCTTGCGATTCACGCCACGGGAAATCAGATCCGGGCAGTTTGTTGACACGTTGACACGTGCCCTGCAGGAGCGTGCTAAGGTAGGACAACGCCCGCCAAAAGAAAAAGGGGCCTGAGAGTATCAGGCCCCTCCCGCCAAACCGTCTAGAGGGTTAAGAGGGGAACTTCTGGTTCAGTTCATCGAGGCTCGCCTGGGCGGCGGCCTGATTCGCCTGAACCGCGGAGATGGCGCCAGAAAGGTCCACCGGAGCGGCCGGTGTGATCGCGTCAACCTTCGACTTCACCTGGGCGAGAACGGCGGCTTCAGCGGCAATGGCGGCATTCAGATCGTCAATCGCGGCCATGAGAAATACTCCTTCTACAACTTGAATGATAAGACTCAAACCGACCAGCAGAACAAGAAACTGTAGCACGGTTCCTCCTCGCCCCTAGTCATCCTCCTCGTCATCCTCCTCATCGTCATCTCTCGGATAGTCGTCAGGAACATCAACCGGCTCGTCTCCAGGAAAGATCGGCATGACGGCCCCCTACTCTGCATCGAAGCAGCAGTATACGACCCCATCAACCGCCTCCTTCGCGGCCTCCGTAAACAGGTCTCTTTTGAGAAGGTCACATTCCGGCCCGTATTTCAGCCGAGCCCTGTCCCACGCCGCAGATGCCTGAGCCAGAAAGGCTTCCTTCGGCATGTGCGAGATCATGTCGAGAAATCGCGCCAATCCGTGCTCGAACCTAAAGTCAAGCACGTCAAGGTATTCCTGCTTGGTCATCGCCACGCTGAACCGGCGAAATCGACCATCCCCACAAAAGGCGCCACCTTCACGGCGAGCTCGTTGAGCGCCACCACGTCCGAGCGGTTCCTGGCCTCCAGCTTCTTCCACGCCGAATCGTCGTCGTTCAGGATGGCGTCTCGCCAGACCGACTCACCGAGCGGCATCTTCTGTTCCTGCGCCTCGATGAAGTCGAGCTGCGACGCGAGCGAATTCGACCCGAGGGCGAACTTGTTCTTGGCGAGTTGCACCGGGTCCACTAGTTTCCGGTTCAGCGGCGCGAAGCCGTACTTGAGCGACAGCGCGTTCATCCACCGCACGTCAAACCACCGGCCGTGATGCGCGTACCAGATCGCGCACGGCTCAAGAGTGTAGTAGAGGCGGGCGAATACCTCCGCGTCGTCGCCGCGGCGCCCGCTTTTGTAAGCCGTGGAGTCGCGCAGCGAGAAGGTGTGGAGCTTCGGGCCCCCATCACCGTGGACAAGAACCGTCCCCATAAGCAAAACGCCCCAGGATCTATCTAGGGCGAATGTCTCAAGGTCGAATACGGCCTGTTTAAATGGCGGGGCTGATGGCACCTGCATGTCCTCAGCCCTGCGGCTCTCGTCGGCTGGCGGGGCCCAGTCCGGGGCACCCTCGCACTTCTTGTGTCTTGCGCTTGGCTCCTGAGTCCATCCGAGACACGCCCGGCAGACTCTTCTTCCCTCCATCGTCAGGACCTCTACCGGGGCAGCCTGAGACTCGAAACGTCTGGCGGCGTTCTCCAACGCGGCTTTCTTCCTGTTCTCACAAGAACACTTGAAACAGAGCGCCGCACCGTATTTCTTCAGCGACCCACAACCAGAACAGGGCTGCTTTGGGCTCGGCATCTAGTCTCCTACTCGCTGCCTCTCGAAAATACGTATCCACTCGTCGTGGCGTCCGACCTTCCCGTTTAAGTCGCTCAAGTGCTGGTTGATGTCATCGAGTGCCGTCTTCAGGTCCTTCCGATCAGAGCGCGCGGTCGTCAGAAACCAGAGAATCGCTGGCTGGAAGGCAAGAACGAGAGCGAAAAGCCCGATTGCAATGGCGTTCATCTCAATAGGTGTTCCACAACGGGCAGATCCTTCCCTACCCGCCCCCCGGAATCCGCCCTGTACCCGAGGTTCGGCACTTCGACTTCCCGCGCCCTCTTCAAACACTCGGCCGTAGCCTCGTCAGGGGTCCGACCGGACCCCAAGGTGATTCCGACGACACCGCACGTACCGGCCATAACGGTCTTCCCGTCCTCATTCACCTTCACGTCGTATGGCACGAATCCCTCGTTGGGCGTGAGGGAAGCCGAAACCGGCGTCCCCTCGATAGTCTTGAACGCCTGACGGTAGAGCTCCTTGTCCATCGTCTCGAACGGGTACGGCGGGACCCAGAGACGCAGGGCGGCCACGTAGTCCCACGGCCGCTTAGATGCGTCCAGAATGTTTCCCCCATCTCCTACCCTTAGGGCGCTGGAGATCGCGTGGCCAAAGCCCGTGTATGCGTCATTTTTGCCACCTAGCGCGATGGCCAGGTTCGAGGTTCCCTCATAGCCGCACCGTGGGGTGAATTCCAGGGCGAACGGGTCGCCGTCGTCTGAGACGATGGCGTTGACATCAATCTGGCCGGTGTACCCGGCTTTGGTCAGGAGTGGGACGAGGGGAAGAAGGAGTTTTTGGGCTATCCGGGGGGTCTTAGCTCGGATCTGTCGCACCATTGAGAAGGCGCAGCCGACATTGGGGCCGAGGTTGTCGGCCAGGAGCTTTTTGTCCTCCATCGTCCAGTTGAACGGGTATAGGAATCGCTCCCCGTCAAACCAGCCCTCGACGCTGATTTCGGTACCTTCGATGAACTTCTGGACGATGCCGCCGTGAGCCACGGCCTCCCCGTAATGCTTCTCCCACGACTCGATCTCTCCGAGGCAGTCCGCGACGTCCTTGGAACAGTAGGAGGACGCCGAGGTGGCCTTGTTGAGCTTGACGACGACTCGCTCGGATGGCGTGAAGTTCTTCTCGATGACCTTCTTGGCCTCGGAGCCGTTTCCGAAGAAGAAGGTTTCGGGGACCGGGATACCGGTCTTCTCAAAGACTCTTGAGCCGAATGTGCGGTCGTGTTCGAGCCTATCCGCGATGGCCCCGCCGCACCACACCTTGACGCCATCCCGTCTGAGCCTGTCTGCGATCTCGCCTTTGCCATTCTGATCGAACAGAACGATGTCGGCGGCGTGAGCGTCGCGCTCCCAGTCGTTCGAGGACCAGAGCATTCCCTGGCCCTGCTGCCCGTCCCACGGATCGAAGAAATGGACGACGACGGAATGACCTTCGGCGGCGAGCTGATGGCAGAGCCCGATCCCGTCCCCGCTCGGACTCATTACGAGGATTTTCACTGACCAGCTTCGCTCGCAGACTGCGCCGCACGAATAGCATCGCCAATGTAGGAGCGAACACCAGCGGTGACAAAAGCCCTTCTGGCCAGAAGGTTCGCCTCCCCCTCACTTCCCTCGATCCAGGTATTGACGGCTTTTTTGAGAAGGAGCGCAGACTTGGGATGCATCAGGGTCTTTTCCAGAATGAATGCTGAAGCCGTTGGCGTTGCCGCACCGATAGCGGCACCGGCAACAGCGCCCTTGATGCCGCCAGCCTCATACCCAATGCCACCGCCGACAGCCGACCCAAGCATTCTCTTCGCAAAAAAATTGACGTACCGATTGGAAAACTCAAGAGCCTTGGTGCGGTCAAACTTGGCTCGCATGATCGAGTTGTAGTGATCGTAGAGGGTCAGTTCATCGCCCTTGAGTTGGCTCCTGATTGTCGAGTCCAACTCCTGAGCCATCTGCTTGAACACCTTTCCCTCTCGGTAGGCCGAATGCTCATACGCGAACTGCTGCACGTTTCCCTTGATCGTAATCAGGACGTCGAGCGGTTGCTTGGTTGAGTCGGCACCGCGGGCCGCATCAAGTCGTTTTGCGATATCGGACACAAGGGCATCGGCGTCTCGCTTGACCTTCAGCCTCTTGGCGGCGTCGTATCCGAACTGCGGCCTGGATGCGACCTCTTCTCCGGCCTTCTCGGCCCTGGAGGCGGCGGAGCGAAGTTGTCTTTCGAGAACCGGAGTGTCGGCCTTGGCCTTCAGCCCCGCTTTCATTTTTCCCAACACTTCTTCGGTCGCGCTAGTCTTGGAGGCGAACTGTTCACCGAACTCTCCCTTACCGACCGGGAGCTCGGCCAGCCTCGCCTCAGCCCGTCGCATCAGAGGAGCGATGTCGGTATCAAGAGTCTCACGCGATACTCCGACGGATGCCTGCAGGCGACCCTCAAGGCCATAGATGGTCCGCTCCGACATGTTCTTTAGCGCCTCTTCGCCCCTGGCGACTTTTGAGGCCGAGCGCATGACCATCGACGGCAATACCTTCTTGGCGAACGCTCCGATTGCTCGACCACCAGCCTCAGAAACGGCAAACGTCGCGGCGTCAAAGCCGGTAGTCCACGCCAGGTCTTTGATGTTTTTGGCCGTCTCATCGGAGCCCATAACGGCCTTGACGCCCTCTGCCACGAGAGACGCGCTAGCCCCAGCGGCCGCCATCACGGCGGCGGCGCCAACCAAACTCATCCCAGCAGTAGCCGGAGCGGCGAGTGCCGCACCGCCAGCCAGAATCGCATCCTTCGCAACACGAGCGCGGCGCGTAGCGATGTCCTTGTCCGCGCTCCTTATCGCGGAGTCGTACTGCTCCTTGGCGGGCCCGCTTTTAATGGATTCGAGTCTCTTGCTCGCCCTCTCGCTGACCGACATCTTGTCGAACGTGGAAGCCGACTCCCACGGCGGAGGAGGAATACCGACCGACTTCGACTCCCACGGGGGCGGCGGAACTACTCCTTCTGCCATTTGCCATCCTTGTAAACCCACCACGCCCCATCAGGAGCCTTGCGGCGAGTCTCGGTCTCCTTCGCCTCACCAAAAATCGTCTCGGCGTCCCGGCCGAAGGCCTTCCGATACTTGGGGTCAGAAAGACCCTGATACGCATCGGCCAGGGCCCCACGATTCTGCTGGATGTACTGACGCCAGGCGTCGATGACACCAAGCATCTTTTCTGGCGTCATGTTCTTGTCGGTGGCAAGGCTCTCGAAGAATCCTCGCTCCTGCGGCCCGAATCCGCGGGCCCCGGCACCGGTAGACTTGATGGTCTGGGCGACCTCCAGCTTCAGGTTCGTCATGAACGCAGAGACGTCACGCTTGATGTACGGCGCCGCGTTACCTAGCGTCCTACCGGCCGCGGGACCGATATAGTCCTTGTACTTATCAATCTTCGATTCGATGTTGTCCAGCGACTTTTCGGCCGCGGAGAGGTTGGCGAGCTTTTCGGGAACGGTCTTCGGGACCTCAGACTGCTTTTCGACTGCCTTCTTCGCGGCGGCCTCCTGCCCGGCCTCGAACCGACTCATCATGGCCCGCTCGCGGATTTCCGTGGCCTCGATCATGGTCTTGTCGCGCTCTGCCTGCCGCCGCTCGGCGGAATCCGCCGCAGCCTTTCGCATCCTCTCCTCGGCTTCAAGCTTCTCCTTGGCAAGCTGAGCCATCTTTTCGTCATGCTCAATCCGGTATTTGTCGAGAGCTTGGCGGCGCTCCTCTTCCTTCTGCCTGCGCTCCTCTCCCATCTTGAACATCTGAAACTCTTGCCGAGTCCGAGTCTGAGCCTCCGACAGTGCACCGATCCCGCGTAGGGCGGTCTGCTCCTGATTGAGTACCCCGAGTTTCCGGGTTTCCAATTCCTGATACGTCGGATTCATCTCTCTGGCGGTGGCGCCGAGAGCTCGCACCAGTGGCGGCAACCGCTTGTCCTCAAGGGCCGCATTCCCACCCAACGTCGCAAGAACGTTCAGGATCGGATTCGCGCTGATCTGTTTCTGCTGCGCATTCAAACGCCCGATCTCCTGCTGATAGGCGTCCACGACCTGCGCGTAGTTCTTCATCGTGTCCGTGAAAATCTTCGCCTGCTGCGCGTCCATCTCGGCCGAGAACCGCGTCCCGTCCTCGCCGTGACTCATCGTCCACTCAATCGGCGGCGCGTTCTTGTCCTGAAGGTTCTGATTGAACATCCCAATCGTGTCGTTCATCGAGGAGATCACGTTTGTTACCGGGTTGTCAGGCATGGCTATGTCCCCTCAAATCCAGCAGAAGCCGTACTCGCGGCACCGGCAAACGGGTTCCCGTACCCGGCCGCCGCACCAGGATTGCCCGAGAACAGCCCGGCCTGCTGCCCGGCCCCGTACAGGCTTGCCCCGAGATTCAACGCCCCAACGACGTTGCCGTAGGTGGAGTTGTAATTCTGCATCAGCGGAATATTGCCGAGGGCGTTTCCGAAGGCCGAAAGAGACCCCGACCCGGCTACCTGAGACTGCCCGAGCGACATCCCCAACAGCTTGTCCTGCTCCTCCAAGGCCCCCGTGGCTTCGGTGATGCGGGAACCGTAGAGGGACCGGGCGAGGGTGGCCCCCATATCGGTTGGGGTGGCCATAGAAGCCCCGATGTTGCCCCCGAGGGCTGCACCCTTGGTTCCCTGCCGTTCGCGCTTCAGCGAGTCGGCAGAGCTTTCTACGGCAGCATCCAAAAGCCCCGCTCGGGCCCCGCCGAAAGCCTCACGCAGCGCCGATGGCTCCCCACCCTGAGCCTGCAGCGCCGCAATACCAGACTGCTCGCCCCTGATGGCCGAAAAGCCGAGCGGATAGGCGTTGGCCGCAAGTCTGGTGAGCTCGGTTTCCGACTGCTCTGCGGCCTGCTGCTGTGGGCTAGTTCCCATACGACAACGCTCCGTATCCCGCCCCGACGACAGCCCCGATCAGCGTCCCCCACCCGGGAGAAATGCTCGTCCCGAGGCCCGCGCCAGAAATAGCACCGCCTGCTATAGACTGCCCCTGAGACGTGTTCGGCAAAAGCCCGATGGCCGTGTTGGACTGACCGGACCACCCGCCGCCCAACGACAGCGCCTCCGAAGACGCGCCGCCCATCAGGTCAAGAAGCGTGTTGTACTCCTGAAGCCCCGCCGCGGCCTCCGAGTAGGCGATGTTCTGCTGCGACTGGCGCCGCGACCGCTCAAGACTTTGCCCGGCCTGAAGCAGACTGTCGGAGACTGCGTTCTGGTTGTAGATGTTGCCCGACTGTCGTGCAACCTGCTGGATGTACGCCGACTGCCCCTGCCCGGCCATCGCGTAGTCCTTGTTCGTCTGCTCGATGATCGGAGCGTACTGGGCCTGAACGTTTGCCGGGATACCGCCGCCGCCCTGCGCGCTCTGTACCCCGCCTATCAGGCCGGATAGGGTCTCCTGAATTTCCGGCAGCGTGATGTTGGCGAGCGTCTGCGCCTGCGCCGAGTTGAAGCGCATCTGCTCGGCCGACTGAGACTGTTGCGGACTCTGGAAGGACACCTACGCGCTCCTTTGATCCATCAACCGCTCCGTCACCTTGACGGAGATCCCCGCTATTTCCCGAAGTATTTTAGCCTTCTCCGGCGAAGGATGTACGCGGCTAACAAGCGCCACGAAGAAATCACACGCCCTCTCATCGAATTGGCTGTTCCAGAACTGGCACCCGAATGCCGAGATTGCCCCCCACAGGTTGGACCCGACATACCGGGCCCCTTGGGATTCGATGAACCTCAAATCTGTCCCATGCAGGTTGGAATCCCGGAAACTCGTCTCCCTTGCCGTGCAATCGAAGAAGCTCGCGTACTGAAGCTGACAGTCCCGGAATTCGACGCTCTCCAAAGGAGTGACGCCCACAAAAACAGACTGCCTCATGTCGCATTCTTCAAACCTCACAAGTCGTAACTTCGAGGCCCGGAAATTCACCATCCTCAGATCGCAACCGACAAACCGACAATCCACGAACTCCGACTGCTGCAGATTCGACAGACTGAAATCGCACTTCGTGAACGTGCATCCGTACCAGGTCGAACCGAACGCCTCCGAGGAGGACATGTCGAGATTGACATACTCCTGCTTCTCTGCCCGGTATCCCTGAAGTCGCCGCTTCTGAAGTGTGAGGCTCATACGATGAGTGTCGCTGTCGGTGCGCCAGAAGTCGAGCGGACCCCGGCACGAGATACCGCCACGAACGTGAACGTAGTCGTGTGGGACCCGTCCGGGACCATGTAGAACTGGCTGAAGATGGTGGAACCCGGAACGGCATCCCCGGCATTCACAAACAGGCCTTCAACCGTCCCGCCCCCCAGATAGTTGGTCAGATAGAGCTGGAACCCGTCGAAGGCCGAGGACGTCCCCAGATAGGCCGTTGCGGCTGCACCGCTGCCAGTAGCAGCCGTGAACACGACCGACGGGGCAGAGACATAGCCCTGACCCGATGTGGCCAACTGGACGCCGATCACTTGCCCTAGCGTGTTCAGAACGGCACTTCCGGTAGCCGCAACGCCTCCTGCCGCCAGACCGCCCGAGAACGTCACGGTCGGCGGGAACGTGTAGGCCCCACCGCTGTTCGTCACGACCACCGAAATGACCCCGTTGTTGTCGGACGGCACCACCGCCGAAGCCTTGACCAACGAATACGTCACGCCATCCACAGAAGGCGAGGTCTTGCTGACGGCGGGGCTGGAGCAGTTCGGAGGGATGCTCAGGTTGATGAGGCTACCGTAGGCTGGCGCTCGGTACGGCATCGTCGGGTCCGACTCGTTCCCGTTTGACCCAACAGCCGTTGCCCAAAACCAACCGTCGGTACTCAGGAACCTGTCGTTCGTAAACGTGACGGTACCACCGGTCAACGGGGCAGAAATGCTCTCAACAAGTGTCGCGTTTCGGAACGCGCTCGCCGCCGTAGCCGGATCGGCCAAGGCCG
>Ga0335069_10016821_pt1 | contig 10197 bp, 6 predicted proteins | sample Lox_Sample_11_FD_206714 | JGI IMG/M metagenome (GOLD analysis project Ga0335069, IMG submission 206714) | Soil microbial communities from Loxahatchee National Wildlife Refuge, Florida, United States - Lox_Sample_1.1 | ecosystem: Environmental > Terrestrial > Soil > Wetlands | place: USA: Florida...
AGATCCACTGGAGGTTGCAGCCCGCCTCCCGGATCTTCGGGAACTGGCGCGGCACGCGCTCGTGGTAGTTCGACTGGAAGGTGCTGATGCCCGCTTTCTCGCAGTCGAGCAGGAACTGCACGACCCGCTCGTCGGTGAACCACTCCAGCATGTGCTGGCTGTACTGCTCGTTGAAGTGCGAGTAGCCGTAGAGCGGGTTGCCTCCGGCAATGAGCCGCGTGACGCGGCTCGGACCCAGGGCCACGGTCGGCAAGGAGGTCGCTGCCTCGGCGGAAAACGACCGGGTCGCGACCGCGCCAGCGGCGACGGTCGTCGCCCTCCTGAGAAAGTCGCGTCGGGTGGAACGCAGGACGCCGGTGGCGGCCTTCTTCTTGGCCATGGATGCTCCTGTGTGATGGGGTCGGCTGGCCATTCGTATACACGGCGGCCGCGGTGCCGTCAATTTGCCGCTACTTCAGCCCCTCCACGAGGTATATAGCGATGACAGACAGCGGGCCAGGCTGTACGCGTACGCGCGGCCGTCGGCCGAGACGAAGGGGTAGAGATAGACGAGACCGACCTGATCGGGAGGGCGCAAAAGCGGAGAAGCCGCCACCGGTGCCGGAGATCCTCCGCGTCGCCGAGCACGGAGACGGTTGGGGTGTGCCGGCGGACTGGGACTGACCTCCGAGCCCCTCCGAGGCTTGATTGATCACCGCCGCCGGAGCGGGGTAGTCAGCGCCGGGTCGATGGAATGGTTGTTGGCGCAAGCTGCGGCGCGGCCGGGACGCCGAACACGTGAGCAGCCCGGCGCCCTGGGCGCTCGCTTCGGACGCGTCGCACAGCCTGAACGCTCCTCACGAGAGGCGACCCGCGGCGGCGCCAGATCGAAATGCCCTACTGGTCGGTCCTCAGGGAGAGCCTCGCGCTGCGCCGGAGCTCCCTGCCGCCCGGCCACTGGCAGATCTCGTCCGCCGAGAGCGCGCTCGGCGCGTGCCTCACGGCCGAGGGCCGCTACGCCGAAGCCGAGGCGCTGCTCCTGCGCGCGCAAGGCGCGCGGCCGGCTCGTCGCCTTGTACGAGGCCTGGGGCCGGCCCGATCGCGCCGCGCGGTGGCGGGCCGGGGCGCCCAGGACCGGCGGCGAGGGCCGCTCGACGCGCTGAACCGTCACTCCTGCCGCAGCGCCTCCATCGGAGGGATGCGCGTCGCCCGGCGCGCCGGAGGCCACGCCGCGACCAGGGCGGCGGCCAGGAGAACGGCGACCGCGACCAGGAGCAACACCGGGTCCCGCGGCGTCACGCCGAAGAGCATCGACTCGACCATGCGGCAGGCGAGCAGCGAGGCCGCGACCCCGATCACCACGCCGACGCCGACCGGAGCGAGGGCGTCGGCCAGGACGAGCCGGGCGACATCACCCGCCCCCGCACCGAGCGCCGCCCGAACGCCGATCTCGGGCGTGCGACGCGCCACCTGGTAGGCCAGTGTGCTGTAGATGCCGACACCCGCCAGCACCAGCGCGACGACCGAGAAGCCGGAGACGAGGGACGCCAGGAGCCGCTCGCGCCGGGTCGCCTCGGCGATCTGTTGAACCTGCGTTCGGACGCGGTAGAGCGGGACGTTCGGGTCGACCTGGGCCACCGCGCGGCGCAGGGCCGGCAGGAGCGCCTCGGGCGCCGCCTCGGAGCGGAGCACGAAGGTCATCGAGTACTGCTCGCTCTGGCGGAAGGGAACGTAAGCGGCGGGACGCACCGCCGCTCGCAGGCTGTCGAACTTCGTGTCGCCGGCGACGCCCACGACCTCGGCCGCGCGGCCGCTGATTGTCACGCGCTCGCCGACCGGGCTCCGGCCGGGGAACAGGCGGCGGGCCATCGCCGCGTTGAGCACGGCGACGGGAGCGGCCTGCTCCCGGTCGCCCCACGAGACGTCGCGCCCGAGCAGGAGCGGGAAGCCGAGCGTCTCGAAGAACCGCGGGGCGACGAAGTGGATGTCCGCGTTCAGCCCCTCCTGTCCGGGGACGGAGACCCGGTCGCTCGTCCGACTCCCGGTGAGGAGCCCGTGCCGCGACATCGAGGCCGAGCGGACGCCGGCCACGCCCTCCAGGACCCGCAGGACGCGCTCGTGAAAATCGAGGAGCCGGGCCCCGCGGTAGCCGTTCAAGCTGGGGTCGAGCTGGAAGACGAGCAGGCTCTCCGGCCGGAAGCCGAGCGCCTGCGAGCGCAGGGTCACGAGCGTGCGGACGAGGAGCGAGGAGGTGGCGACGAGAGCGAGTGACAGCGCGACCTGCAGGGCGATCAGGACCTTCCCGGACCGCCGGGGCGCGCGGTCCGTGGTGCCCCGGGTCCCGCGGAGGGCAGGAAGGAGGTCGACGCGGGTCGCGTTCAGGGCGGGGGCCAGGCCGAAGCCCACCCCCACCGTCACGAGGACGCCCGCGGCGAAGAGCAGCACGCGGCCGTTCAGCGCGATCTCGACGGCCGGCGCCCGCTCGCTCGCGAGGAACAGGCGTGCGATCGCGTCCCCCGCGACGTAGGCGAGGAGGACCCCGGCCAGGCCGCCGAGCGCGGACAGGAGCAGGCTCTCGGTCAGGAGCTGCCGCACGATGCGCCCGCGCCCCGCGCCGAGCGCGAGCCGGGTGGCGATCTCCCGCTCCCGCGTGCTCACGCGGGCCAGCAGCAGCCCGGCGAGGTTGAAGCAGGCGACGAGCAGGACGCTCGCCACTGCCGCTCCGAGGATCTGGAGAGGGCGCCTCAGGCTGTTGCGCAGGTCCTCCAGGCCCTGCGCCCCCGGCAGCAGCAGGACTCGCGGGAGATCGTACGTCTCGGGCGGCGCCGCGGCACGGATGGCCTCGGCGAGGAGGCGCTCGGCCTCCGCGCGCGCGGGCTCGTCCTTCGCGTCGCGCCGCAGCCGGCCCATCACCTGGAAGTACCAGTGACCGGGCCGGGCGAGCACGTCGCCCGCCCACGTCTCGACGGCCGGCTGCATCGCGAGCGGCAGGACCAGGTCGGGGCACCACGACGGGTCGACGCCGCAGGACCCGCGAGGGAGCACGCCGACGACCACGACGGGCGTGCCGTTGGCGAGGAGAGTCCGCCCGAGGACGCCGCGGTCGCCGCCGAAGGTGCGAAGCCAGAATCCGTGGCTCAGCACCGCGGGATAGCCCACCCCGCCCGGGCGGTCGTCGGCGGGCGAGAGCAGTCGTCCGAGCGACGCGGACGTGCCGAGGGCCGGGAAGTAGCTGCCCGAGACGAGCTGGCCGCTCGCGAGCCGGGGCTCGCCGCCGATCGTGACGTTCATCCGCTCGAAGCCGCTGAACGCGAAAAGGTCGGTGAAGCTCGAGGTCCGGTCGCGCAGGTGCCGGTAGGCCGGGTAGGAGAAGGAGGTCGAGATCTCCTCCCCGTTCGGCCCCGTCCAGTTGTCGCCGCTGTACGACTGGCAGAAGCCCGAACGTGGAGCGGTCCAGGCCAGTCGGCGCAGCTCCTCGGGGCGCTCCACGGGAAGGCGCCTCAGGAGGGCCGCGTCGACCGTGCCGAAGAGCGCCGTGCTCGCGCCGATCCCCAGGGCCAGGATCGACGCGGTGGCGAGCGAGAAGCCAGGGGCCCGCCGGAGCTGACGCCAGGCGTACACGAGGTCGGCCCGCAGCGCGTCGACGAGGCGCAGGCCCACGGACTCGCGGCACTCCTCCTTGTACCGCTCGACGCCACCGAACTCGACCCGCGCCTCCCGGAGGGCCTCCGCCGGCGAGAGCCACCGCCCGGCCAGCTCCTCGGCGCGGGCGGCGATGTGGAACTCCATCTCTTCGGCCATCTCCTGCTCGAGCTTCCGCCGGCCGGCGAGGGCGCGCAGCCACGACCGGGCCCGGGCGAGCACGGTCAGGCCTCGCTCGGCGCGGCACGCAGCGCCATCGCCACGGCGGATGCGAACCGCTCCCAGCTCGCCACCTCGTCGCGGAGCTGCCTCCGCCCGGCGGCCGTGAGCTTGTAGAACTTGGCACGACGGTTGTTGCTCGAGGTGCCCCACTCCGACTCGAGCCAGCCCTGGTGCTCCAGGCGGTAGAGGGCCGGATAGAGCGCCCCCTGCTCGATGGCGAGCGCCTGCCCGCTGATCTGCTCGATGCGGAGCAGGATCCCGTAGCCGTGCTCGAGCCCCAGCGAAACGGCCTTGAGGATCAGCAGGTCGAGCGTCCCCGGCAGGATCGCGGCGCGCTCGGGCATGGGCCAGCCCCCCTAATTCGATTAGGAATGTAGGCCCTTTTCCTAAGTTGTCAAGGAGAAAGTCGACTCGTCCAGGCTCTATCCCGGGTGCGCCATATCCTCTGGCAGTGGTTCCTTGCTCTCTCTGGTCGTCGACGGCAGGAGCAGCATCACGGCCACGGCGAGGTACCCCAGCGCAAACGGGTTCCGGGGCTCCGGCCACCCCGGCGAGCCCGAGGCGCCGTCCAGAGACGAGCCCACGCCGCGCAAGCGTTGCCCGCCCAACTGGGCGCGGCTGATCGCCAAGGTTTGCCAGGCGGACCCGCTCGTGTGCACCCGCTGCGGCCAGCGCATGAGCCTGATCGCCTTCGTGATCGACCAGCTGGCGATCGGGAAGATCCTCGACCATCTCGGCCTCGGCAGCTCCGAGGCAGCAAAGCCGCCACCGCCGTTGAGGGAGGTGCTCCGCGTGGCCGAGCAGGGGGACGGCTGGGGCGTGCCGGCCGAGTGGGAGTGAGCCCCGGGTGCCACGCTGACCCGGGGCCTCGTCCGTGACGGCCGCCATCCTCGGGGCGTAGCGCCGTCTGCCGACCGATCTCAGGCGCCCTCGAAGGATGCGACACGGCCGGTCGAAGGGACGGTGGCCGCCCGCCGAGGCTTCGCCGGGCACACCATTGGCCGCTCTGCATCCTCCGGGCAGACCGTGAGCCGGAACCGTGGAGCAGTGATCGTCGATCGAATGCCCTATCGGTTGAAAACCGCCCTGCTCCTCGCCGCGGCTCGTCGGACCATCCGGTCAGGTCCGCCGCTGCCGCCAGTACGCGCCCTCCACTACTTCCTTTTCGAAGCGGCGCAGGCGGTCCGGGTCGCGGGCGGCGTCCGGCCGCAGGACCTTGATCGCCACGGTGCGGCCGAGGCGTGGATCGCGGGCGCGGTAGACCTCGCCCATCCCCCCGGCGCCCAGGCCGCCGAGCACGGCGATGCGGCGGCCGTCGCACGGGATGCGGTTGCCCAGGCCGACGCCTTCCGGGGTGATCTCCCGCCGACCCTCACCGTCGAGGTCCCGAAGGAAGATGCGCCAACCTCGACCGGGAGTGATCTCGCGCGCATCCATGAGGATTCGTCTGCTATCGGGGACCCAATCCGCCCTGTCGATCATCAATCCCGGGTTGGCGAGAGTACGGGCGTCCCCCGCACCAACTGGGACGAGCCGCAGGTCCGACGACCTGGGCCAGCCGACGGGTGCATAGCGCGCCGGAATGACGATGGCCCACCGACCATCCGGCGACAGGGCACAGGGAAAGCCCTCGGCCAGCCGCATCGGCGGGGACGCATCGGTCTGCCTCAGGTAGGCGAAGATCCTGTTGCCCGCGGCGGCGCCCTGTTCCGAGAGAAGGAGGAAGCGCCCGTCGGAGGAGATGTCCCCGACCAGCGTCCTATCGAAGACCGACACCTCGCGCTCCTGGACCGCTCCGGGAGCCCGAGCGACTGCCCTCACACGGGCGTAGGCGCGCGCGAGCAGCACGGTACCTTCCCGCGAGACGTCGTAGAGCGCCAGGGCTCCGGGAATCCGGCTGAGCAGGCGCCGCCGGCCCGACAGCGAGACCGCCTCGAGGGGGCGCTCCTCCTGGGCTTCACTCGCGGTGAACCAGATCTCCTTTCCGTCCGGTGACCAGGACCACCAGGTTTCGTGACCGGGTTCCGGGATCCCCTTGATCGCGAACGAGCGACCGCCGGCTGTTTCGACGACCGCGTAGCCGTCGGAGGTCCCGAAGGCCAGCCGGTCGCCCTGCGGTGAAACCCTGGGGCACCCGAATCCCTGGTCACCACGCGCCTGGCGGGCGAGGACCGTCCCGACCGGGAACTCGATTTGCAGAGACAAGAGACCCCAGACGTCGTGCTCTTGCGTCGTTCGAAGGACCGCCAGTCTCTCGCCGTCAGCAGCCCAGTCCGCGCAGAGAACACGCTCCGCCACCGGCCGCGGGGTCCCTCCCGAGAGAGGCACGCGCGCCAAGGTCGACGCCGGTGTCTGCGGGTACATCGAGTTCTCGGTCAGCAGCATCGCCAGCTCGCCCTTCGAGGACACACCCGCAACCTGCCCAGGGGGGAGACCCAGCGACTTCGACTCGGGAGCGTCCGTGCGGACGGAGTAGATCTCGCGCGGTCCGGCGTCCCAGCGGGCGCTGTAGACGACGGTCTTGCCGTCCGGAGTGAACCGACCCGATGTGGCGAGGCCGCGCCAGAAGGTGATCTGGCGGAAGGTGGGGAGATGAGAGGGCACACTCCGACGGCCGACCACGAAGGCGCTGGCGGTCGCAGCGAGAACCAGAGCGCAGATGGAGCCCCGCACCATCCACCGCCGACGACCGGAGGCGACACGACGACGCTGCGCCCAGTCGCCCGCCTTCGCGGCCCCTCCAGCCAGTCCCTCCAGCTCGAAGGCCAGATCCCGCGCCGACTGAAACCGGTCCTCCCGCTTCTTCTCGAGACAGTGACGGACTACCCGGTCGAGCGTCGGCGGGATCTGCCGGTCCGGCGGAAACTCGGCGGGCTCCTCCTTCAGAATCGCGTTCAGGGTCTCAACTGACGAGTCCCCGTGAAACACATGCCGGCCGGTCACCATCTCGTAGAGAACTACGCCGAACGCGAACAGGTCCGAGCGGCCGTCCGCCGCCTCGCCGCGTACCTGCTCCGGCGACATGTAGCCGGCCGTCCCCATCACCGTCCCGGCGTCAGTCCCGCTCGTCACCGTCGCCGTCGCCTCGCTCCCTGGCTCGTGGGCCCGCTCCAGCCGCGCCAGGCCGAAGTCCAGGATCTTCACGATCCCGTCCCTCGTCAGGAACAGGTTCTCCGGCGTCAGGTCGCGGTGGACGATCCCCTTGTCGTGTGCCGCGGCCAGGCCACGGGCCACCTGCAGTGCCCAGTCGATCGCCTTGCGCACTGGCAGCGCGCCTGCTTCGAGACGCTGGCGCAGCGTCTCGCCCTCGAGCAACTCTGTCACCAGATACGGTGCGCCCTCGTGTGAGCCGACGTCGTAGACAGCCAAGATGTTCGGATGGTTCAGGCTGCCGCTCGTCCGTGCTTCCTGCTCGAAGCGGCGCAGGCGGTCTGGTTCGTGGGCTGCGTCCGGCCGCAGGACCTTGATCGCGACGGTGCGACCGAGGCGCGGGTCGCGGGCGCGGTAGACCTCGCCCATCCCCCCGGCTCCCAGGCCGCCGAGGATCTCGTACGGCCCCAGCCGCTCGCCGGCGCGTAGGCTCATGCAAGGCTCGTGGGAATCAGCGGAAGTTCTCGATCATCATCAGCTCGCTGTCGCCCTTGACTCGCGTGAACAGGATGCGCTCGCCGTCTGGGGAAAGGCTCATTCCGTAGGACCCCCAGCCGCCAGTGTCGAGCGTGGCGATCGGCCGATACCGTCCGGTCTGGGCATCCCAATAACGCAGAGTCAGTCGTGGATTGCGGTTCGCAGCCGAGGTCGAGGCGAGCGTGACGCCGCCAGGCGGATCGCACTCCAGATAGAACACACCGTGCGATGCGACGGCATAACTCCAGTCCGGGACACATTTGGCGACGCTGCGCTCCTGGCCGCCGGCGGTCGATCTCGCCAGCAGCGGACCATCAACGGGGTGCTCCATCCTCTTGTAGAAAAGGGTCCGGCCATCCCAGCTCTCGAAGGGGAAGTAGCCACCCTCGCGCGTCACCTGCTGTTCGGAGCTGCCGTCCACCGCAAGTCGCCAGATCTCGCGCCGGCCCGTCCGGTCCGACGAGAAGTAGATCCAGCGGCCGTCGCGCGACCAGCTCGAAGGTCCGCGGTCGCCGGCCCGGTGGGTCATCTGATGCAGCCCCGAGCCGTCGGCCCGCATCGTCCACACGTCCGAGTGGAGGTCCTCCGCTTGCGCGGAAAAAGAGAGCATGCTGCCGTCGGGTGACCAGCGCGGCCAGCCCTGATTGCGGCCGGGACCCCGCGTCAGACGCAATGGATTGGCCCCGTCGGCATCGGCGAGCCAGACCGCGGACGCATCGCCTTCCCGGTTCGAACAGAATGCGATCCGCCGTCCGTCCGGCGAATACTGCGGGTGCACTTCCCCTTCCGGCGAGGCGAGTAGCGGCGTCTCGGCGCCGGTTTTCAAGTCGACCTGGTAGATGTCCAAGTCCGGGGTGTACCGCACAAAGCCAAGGCGGTCGCGGCTACTCGCGGTGAAGGGATTCAAATTGCCAGTACCGGCCAGTTCGATCCGCTCGGGCACTGAACCGCCGTCGGCGCGGACGCGATACAGGTAGTCCCGGAACCCGCTATACACGATCCAACGCGCGTCCCGTGTCCAGGTCATCCCCCAGAGCGCGACCCGCCGGGGGGTCAAGGTCCGCGGTGCTCCCACCGGCCGGAACTCTGAATCGAGGGCGAGCACGCGCAGGTCGCAGGCCTCGGCGCCACCGCCCCCCCCCAACGGTCTCGCAGGATCCGTACGCGATGGCACGACCGTCCGGTGAGACGGCCGGATACCGGTCCACGATCGGCGCCTTCGGGAGGGTCAGTGGACGCGGCTCTCCGTCTCCAACTGGGACCAGGTGTATCCCGCCCGACCCTGGCGCCGCGTCGCCCTCTGTCCGGGCCTTCGTCACGGCGAGCCAGCGCCCGTCCGGAGTCCAGGAGGGGCATGACATCACAGGGAAGTCGCTCAGCCTACGTGCGGTGCCGCCCAAGGGGGATACGAAATAGATCTCGCCCGGGAGTTCGGGCCCTATCGGGAACTGTATGAACGCGATCTGCTTGCCATCCGGCGACCACGCAGGGGCAGCGGCCCACCCGGCGTCGTTCGTCAGCCGCCGGGTCTCGGCCTCGCCGACGATCTTCAGCCAGATCTGGCTGGCCCCACCGTTCGCACCGGAAGAGGCGAAGGCCCCTCACCAAGAGACGCCGGCGGCTGCGCCGCGCAGACTCTTCTCGTGCCTTCGTCTGTGAGTCGGACTCCTCCTTCACCTCCTGCAGCTCGACCTTCACGTCAGTCATGTTGTGGAAGCGCCGCTCCGGCTCCTTCCGGAGGCACCGCAGGATGATCCGCTCCAGGTCTCTTGGCAGGTCAGTGACGATCTCGCTCGGCGGCTTCGGCTGGTCCCTGAGAACCGCCGCCATCGACTCTGCGCTCGAGGCGCCCGAGAAGGCGCGCCGGCCCGTCACCATCTCGTAGAGCACCGCGCCGAAGCTGAACACGTCGCTGCGCGCGTCGACGCTACCGCCACTCGCCTGCTCGGTTGACATGAAGCCGGCGGTGCCCGCGACGAGCCCAGGGCGGCTCAACGGAGCCGACTCGCTGCCCTCCGTGTCGGTCCTCCCGTCGGCCCCGGCAGGCTCGTCGTGGACGAGCTTGGCCAGGCCGAAGTCCAGCACCTTGACCACGCCCTCGGGCGTGACCATCACGTTGGCAGGCTTGAGGTCGCGGTGGACGATGCCCGCTGCGTGGGCGGCGGCGAGGGCGTCGGCCAGCGGAATCGCGATCCGCAGCGCCTCTCCCATGCGCATTCCCTGACGGGGGATGAGCGCGTCCAGGGTCTTCCCCGGCACCAGCTCCATCACGATGAAGTCGACGCCCTCGGCGGACTCGATCTCGTGTACGGTGACGATGTTGGGGTGGCTGAGGGCGGAGGCGGACCGCGCCTCCCGCTCGAAATGGGCGCGGCGGGCTACGTCCGCGAGCCTCTCGGCGGGCAGGATCTTGACCGCGACCTCGCGCCCAAGACGGGTGTCCCGGGCGCGGTGCACCTCGCCCATCCCCCCGGCCCCCAGGCCACCGAGGATCTGGTACGGCCCCAGCCGCTCGCCCGCGCGCAGCGCCATCGGCCTTCCCCGCTTCGACGCTGGTCGGCCGGAGTGTACACCTGACCCGAAAACGTCACGCCCGCGCGGCGCTCGTCGTGATCTCGCGGACGAGCCGGGCGTTCTCCGCGACCTGATCCGAGTACCGCGGGTACATGCCGACGATGGCCGCGTCGGTCGGCTTGATGTTCTGGTACGCGAACTCGAAGGCCTGGC
>Ga0335069_10016822_pt1 | contig 10197 bp, 9 predicted proteins | sample Lox_Sample_11_FD_206714 | JGI IMG/M metagenome (GOLD analysis project Ga0335069, IMG submission 206714) | Soil microbial communities from Loxahatchee National Wildlife Refuge, Florida, United States - Lox_Sample_1.1 | ecosystem: Environmental > Terrestrial > Soil > Wetlands | place: USA: Florida...
GTACGCGGTGGCCGCGGCGATCCACGACGCCATGGCCCCGGCCTCGGTGATGCCCTCCTGCAGCATCTGGCCGTCCGGCGCCTCGCGGTAGTACATCAGCTGGTTGGCGTCCTCGGGCTGGTAGAGCTGGCCGGCCTGGCTGAAGATGCCGAACTGCCGGAACATGCCCTCCATCCCGAACGTCCGCGACTCGTCCGGCACGATCGGCACCACGCGCGAGCCGATGGCCTTGTCCCGCAGCAGCGTGTTCAGGATCCGGACGAACGCCATCGTGGTGGAGATCTCCCGGCCTGGCGTGCCGCCCAGCTGGCCGCCGAAGGCGCTCAGCTCCGGGACCGCCAGCGTCTCGGTGGACCGCCGCCGCCGCGACGGCAGGTACCCGCCCAGCGCGGAACGCTGCTCCCGCAGGTAGGCCAGCTCCTCGCTGTCCTCGTCGAGGCGCAGGAACGGCAGCTCGGCCAGCTGCTCGTCGGTCAGCGGCAGGCTGAACCGGTCCCGGAACTTGGCCAGGGCCGAGCCGGCCATGTGCTTCTGCTGGTGGGTGATGTTCTGGCCTTCGCCGGACTCGCCCATCCCGTAGCCCTTGATGGTCTTGGCCAGGATCACGGTCGGCTGGCCGGTATGGCGCACCGCGGCCGAGTAGGCGGCGTAGACCTTGACCGGGTCGTGGCCGCCGCGGTTCAGCGCCCAGATCTCGTCGTCGGTCATGCCCGCGACCATCTCGAGCAGCTCTGGGTACTTGCCGAAGAACTTCTCCCGGACGTACGCGCCGTTCTTGGACTTGAAGTCCTGGTACTCCCCGTCGACGGCCTCTTCCATCCGCTTGAGCAGCAGCCCGGTGGAGTCGCGGGCGATGAGCGGATCCCAGTTGCCGCCCCAGATCACCTTGATCACGTTCCAGCCCGCGCCGCGGAAGATGCCCTCGAGCTCCTGGATGATCTTTCCGTTCCCGCGGACCGGGCCGTCAAGCCGCTGCAGGTTACAGTTGACCACGAAGATGAGGTTGTCCAGCTTCTCCCGGCTGGCCAGCGAGATGGCGCCCAGCGACTCCGGCTCGTCGGTCTCCCCATCGCCGAGGAACGCCCAGACCTTGCGGTCCGCGGTGTCCGCCAGCCCGCGGCAGGCCAGGTACTTCAGGAAGCGCGCCTGGTAGATCGCCATGATCGGGCCCAGGCCCATGGACACCGTGGGCATCTGCCAGTAGTCCGGCATCAGCCACGGGTGCGGGTAGGAAGACAGCCCGCCGCCGCCGGTCTCCTGGCGGAACTTGGTCAGCTGCTCCTCGGTCAGCCGGCCTTCCACGAACGACCTGGCGTAGATGCCCGGCGACGAATGTCCCTGGATGAACAGCAGGTCGCCGCCGTGCCCGTCGGACGCGGCCCGGAAGAAGTGCTCGAAGCCCACGTCGTACAGGGTCGCCGCGGACTGGAAGCTGGCGATGTGCCCGCCGAGCTCGGAGGAGTCCGCATTGGCCCGCAGCACCATGGCCAGGGCGTTCCATCGGACCAGCGACCGGATCCGGTGGTCCAGGGCCATTTCCCGCGGGCTCGGCCGGTCTTCCTTCTGCGGCGGGATCGTGTTCAGGTACGGCGTGGTCGCGCTGTACGGAACCGGCGCGCCCTTCCGGCGTGCCTCCGTGACCACCTCGTCCAGCAGGTAGTACGCCCGGTCCGCGCCCTCGAACGCGAGCACGGAATCGAGCGCCTCGAGCCACTCGCGCGTCTCGGCCGGGTCCAGATCTTCCAGCATCAGCGCTCCCTGGATCTCTCGTCGGTCTCCAAAGCCAAGCATCCGCCCGCCTGGCGCCGCCGGGCAAGGAACTACCCTGGGGCGGTGATGGCGAATCCGCTCGATCAGGTCAACTCCTGGCCGGTCACCGCCGCGGTCGGCGTGGCCTCGGCGGGCGGCCTGATGGAGTCAGTCGGCCCGGCGGCGCAGCCCTTCCGCTGGGCCTCGGTGACCAAGCTGCTCGTCGCGCTGGCCGCGCTCGACGCCACCCAGCGCGGCCTGCTCGACCTGGACGAGCCGGCCGGCCCGCCCGGATCGACGATCCGGCACCTGCTGGCGCACGCCTCCGGGCTGGCCTTCGCCAGCGAGGCGGTCCTCGCCCGGCCCGGTACCCGGCGGATCTACTCCAACCGCGGCATCGAGATCGTCGCGGACGTCGTCGCGGCCCGGTGCGGCCAGCCGTTCGAGCAATTGCTGGCCGAGGAGATCTGCCTGCCGCTCGGGATGGCCGCCACCCGGCTGGCCGGCTCCCCGGCCTGGGGCGCCGTCGGCCCGCTCACCGACCTGATGAACCTGGCCGTCGAGCTGGCCACCCCGTCGCTGCTCGGCGAGGACCTGCTGGCCGAGGCCACCCGGACCGCGTTCCCCGGCCTGTCCGGCATCCTGCCCGGCTTCGGCCGCCAGCCGCACAACGACTGGGGCCTGGGCTTCGAGATCAGGGACAGCAAGGCGCCGCACTGGACCGGATCGGCGAACTCGCCCCGGACGTTCGGTCACTTCGGCCAGTCGGGCAGCTTCCTGTGGGTGGACCCCGAGGCCGGGATGGCCTGCGCCGGCCTGGCCGACCGCGACTTCGGCGACTGGGCCAGGCAGGCCTGGCCTCGCCTGTCCGATGACCTCCTCGCCGCCCACGCCGCCGGCGCATAATCAGCCCATGAACACACCAATTCCGTGCGGCGACATCCATCACCTGCGGCTTACGGTGACCGACGTGGGGCGCAGCCGCGAGTTCTACACCGGCCTGCTGGGCTTCCAGGTCGCCGTGGAGTCCCCGCCGCCCGATGACCCGGCCGCGGCCGAGACGTTCAAGCTCCTGTTCGGCGGCGTGGTCATGATCCGCGGCAACCTGATCATGGGGCTGCGGCCGATGGCCCCCGAGGCTGACCGCTTCGACCCGGACCGGGTGGGCCTGGACCATCTCAGCTTCAGCGTCCCCCGCCGGGAGGACCTGGAACAGGCGGCCAAGCTGCTCGACGAGCGCGGTGTGACCCACGGCGAGATCACCCGGCTGCCCGGGTTCGGCATCGACGTGCTCTCGTTCGAGGACCCCGACGGCATCCAGCTCGAGCTCACCGCCCCGGTCACGCCGTAGCCCCCCGTCCGCCCGCACCGTGACCCCGCGTCCGCCCGCGCCGGGATTTTGCTGCGGGTCCTTACCGCCGGCACAGTGCCACATCCCTCCGGCTGGAGTTCAGGCCTGCCGCCCGCTCAGATGACAAGAACGTGAATTCGCCTCACGATATAGTGTCCGACGGACACGCATGAGGACGTTTCCCGGCAGGCGCGGAAGGTGATAATGCCCCGGCTGACCCAAGAGGACTTCGAAAGGCTCCTGGAGTTCCGGGTCACCCTGCGCCGGTTCCAGCGGTGGAGCGAAGACCAGGCCCAGGCCGAGGGCCTGACCCATGTTCAGCATCAGTTGCTGGTGGCGATCAAAGGGCACCGGGGAGACCTGCCGCCCACCGTCGGTGACCTGGCCGGGTACCTGCTGCTGCGGCCGCACAGCACGGTCGAGCTCATCGACCGGGCCGAAGCCGCCGGGCTGGTGGCGCGGACGCCGGACGGAGACGACGGCCGTGTCGTCCGGGTCCGCCTGACCGGCGAGGGCGAGCGCATCTTGCAGAAGCTGACCCGAGCTCACCTGGATCGCCTGCACGAGCTCGCGGCCGTCCTGGATGAGCTCGTGACCCGGTACGGCGCCGGCTCCCGCGCCTGACGCGCTGCCGCCCGGCCGGGCCCGCGGTGGTCCACCACCGCGGGCCCGGCCGTGAACACGGCGAGTTCCGCGATCGCCGCGTTGGGGGGTTTCCGTGCTACGGCTGGGTCAGCAGCCGTCGTAGGGGGACCAGTTGGACTGGCCGCCCTGGGCGAGCGCGTTGGCGAACACCCGGTTCTGCTCAGCCACGCTGGCGTTCCCGAAGTCGGCGGCCGAACCGCCGTACGCGACCCAGGTCGACTCGCTGAACTGGTACAGGCCGTAGTGGCCGCTGGAGTTCACGACCTGGGCGTTGCCGCCGGACTCGCGAGAGATCACGCACTGACCGAACGACCCGCCCGGCGTGCCGCCCGAGTAGCTGCTCGCCGCGGGGGCGGCCGTCTGCTCCGGTGCATACGCCGGGACCGACGTGGTCAGCGCCGGGGCCGGAGCCGGGGCGGCCGGCTCGAGCAGATCGGGCGCGCCGGGGATCGTCGCGGGCTCGGCCGGGATCTTCAGCACCTGCCCGGTGCTGAGGATGTTCGCCCAGCGGATCTTGTCGCGGTTGGCCCAGTACAGCACCGGCCACGCGTTCTGCTTGTGGTAGAAGTGCCCGGCGATCGAGGACAGCGAGTCACCCGACCGGACGGTGTACTTGACCGGCTGGGCCGGGGCCGTCGTGCGGCTGGCGGCTAGTTGCCTCAGTGGCTGCAGGGTCGCCGCGGACAGGCCCGCGTAGCTGGCCGAGGTGGTCTGGGCCGCCGCATGAGCCGGCGCCGGGTCGGCCAGGGCTTGCGGCGCCAGGCAGACTGCCGCCGCCGTGGCGGCCAGCGCGGGCACGGCGGCGGAGGGTAGGAGATGCTTGAGTCGGTTGCGTGACGGTTTCCTGTGGCTGCCCAAAGGGCTCCTTCCCGAACAGGGCGCGCTCACCGCGAAGGCGGCAACAGCGGTGCGTTAGGGCGTTGCCGCCTTCGGAGCGCCTGACATCGGGGCAGCTTATAGGGCACATGGGACTAAATTTCCCAAAATGGACTAATTTGACCGCAAGCTGCTAAACTGCCCGCAACATGTCCCATTGGCCACATGAATTCATCCTAGTCACATGCTTCACGGATTCCTAGTGGATGGTCGATATCAGTCGTGCATGACAGACAAGCCCGGTCCGGTGACACCGGGCCGGGCCTGTCCTGAACACCCGGTGGACGGTTCACCGACGGCCAGGTGACCGTCCGCACCCGGGTTTCTTCATACCGAACGGACCCGGTACGAGCCTCGGCTCAGCCGGGCAGCGTACCTGCGGGCCAGGCCCCCCTCCCGCTCCGCGCCCCCGCGGCTTAGCGATGGTTGCGCGTCCGGTAACCGTGCTGGCCGGGCCTCCGGCTGGCCCGGCCAGCCACGGCGCCTGGGCGGGTCAGGACGAGAGCATGCCGCTGACGAGGGCTCGCCAGGTCAGCGGGCCGGCGATCCCGTCGACGGCGATCCCGAGTGCCTGCTGGAAGCCGCGCACCGCCGCCCTGGTCTTGGGCCCGAAGATCCCGTCCACCGCAAGGCCCCGGGACGGATCGCCGGAGAGGTTACGGAACTGGAATTCCTCCTGGACACCGCGCACCGCGTCGCCGGTACTCCCGGTAGCGACCACGATGATCAGGGCGCCCCAGGTCTGCGGGCCGACGATCCCGTCGACTCGTATCTGGTCCGCGGTCTGGAAATCTTCCACGGCCGCTTCCGTCTTCGGCCCGAAAATCCCGTCCACGGTCACCAGGTGCCCCCGCGCCCGCAGCAGGTACTGCAGGGTCGGCACCGGATGACCCTGGCTGCCCCGCTTGAGCAACGGCCACGGCTGGATCTGATCGCTCATCGTCGTCCTCCTCTGGTGATCCCAGATCACGCCATGGCCACGCATACCGCTTGCAGACCCCATGTAGATGGTGTGGAGGTCCGCGGAGCGCACCGCCGGCTCAGCCCGGCCGGCCGTTCAGCCTGGGGGATACCGGTTGCTAGGAGATCCAGCGGGACGTGACGACCCCGTTGTCGTCCAGCCAGAACAGGTCGCCCGTGCCGTTGAACATGGCCAGGCGGGGGTTCGCCCCGGTCGCGATCCTGAAGTGGTTGGCGCTTGCCTGGACGTCCACTCCCCACGTCGCGGCCATCTGCGTCCAGGTCAGGGTCACGTGCGCCCCGTCATAGGCCATTGAGGTGATATACCCCGCGCCCGGAGGCTGCGTGACGCCGTTGCCGTTGGCGGAATGCGACACGATGGCGCCATTGCGCTCGGCCACGTAGATGGATCCCGCCTGGGGGCCGTCGCGGCCGGCCAGATACATGCCAGTGCCTATCCGGGGAACTGCTCGTCGCCGGTGGGCTCGACGTGCTGTACCTGGTTCATCGCCTGGCGCAGCCGGGCGAGCTCCCAGTACATCGTTTTCCTGGCCCGGTTCGAGTTCCCCAGGGGCTTGTGGTCGGGCAGGCAGTGCCATGGGTTGTAGCGCAGCGCGTCGGCGAAGGCCAGCTGCTCGTCGGAGGTGAAGCGCTGCCTCGGCAGGTGCAGCCGGGCCACGGGTACGTAGGGGGACAGCTGCTCGGGCCACTTGACCGTGGCGTCTTCGATCGGCATCAGATGCGAGTCGGTTTGCACCTGGACCATGAAGTCGAAGGTCCTCGGGCCGGCCGTGAGGGTGTCGACCATCGCGTCCCGCAGGTAGTTTTCCGCCGGGCGCGCGGGGATCCTGGTCCTGGCCCGCTCGCGCGGCTTCAGCGAGTACTCGACGGCCTGATCCTCGCCGAGGAGGAACGGCACGTTGCTGTAGTACTGGATCTCCAGCGGGTTGGCCTGCATGGGTGCGTACAGCAGCTGCATGAACATGTGCAGCAGGTGCGAGTCGAGGGGATTGATGGCGTAAGCCAGCGGCGCCTTGGCGCGCACCCACTGCTGCAGTTTCGCGTTCTCGCGTATGTCCGGGGTCACGAAGCTGGCGGGGCTGACCAGGATCAGGTCCTGGGTGAAGCGCTCGTCATCCATCAGCTTGGGTCCGGGTACGCCCATCACCTTGATGCCGACGGAACACTGGCCCAGGTCCTCGATGTCGGGCGGGGCGTACGGGCCCGGTCCCGAGAAACGCACCCACGCGGGGTAGCTGCGCGGCTCGGCGAACAGGCCCCGGCGAAGGCTGGCCGGGAGCCCCGGCAGCACGGAGAACTCGCCGCGCAGCACCCCGAAGGTCTTGGTGTTCCCGAACCGCTGCGCTCCGCCCGGGAGCCAGTTCTCCCTGGTGAACTTGCCGAGCTCGTCGATGATCGAGCGGGTCAGCTCCTCCTCGCCGGGCAGCGGCGTCTCCTGCACCAGCGGGAGGTGCTGGTCGGGTCGCCGGGAGTTCTGCCACGACTGCGCCCAGGAGAACAAGGCGGGCCTGCACCACCGGTCGAAGTGCGGCCGGTAGAGGAATTCCGCCCGCCGCTCCAGCCGCCACAGCCAGAGAAACAGGTCGCTGAGCGGCCGCAGGACGAGGAAGGTGAGCAGTCCCTCGGGGTCGGGCACCACGCGCGGGCGGGGCGCCGGGCGTCCGGCCCGCGGCCGCGCCAGCGCCCTTCGTGCCTGCTGCAGCCGGACCTGCGCGCCCTTAGTGCTCATCGGTGAAGTCCAGGGCGAAGTCGAGGACATGGCGATGCCCCCAGAAGACCAGGCCGAGGAAGACTCCGGGGGCGATCTCACGGATCTCGTCGCGGATCTGCCGGGCGACGAGCGATGTCTTCGAGTAGTCGAGCACGATGCACGGATCGCCGTCGTACCAGCTGTCCTGCTTGTAGACGACAGCCTCGATGGCCTTGACGTCGAGCGGGGTCAGGATGTTCTTCAGCCGCGCCCGGCGCGCGCTCACCACCTTCCCGCGCCAGGCCAGGGCGTAGCACAGGCCGGCGGCCAGGCGGGAGGCCAGGCCGCCCGTGCCGAGGAGCACCGTTCCCCGGCCGTGACCGTCCGGGATGTCGCCGACCCGGCCCGAACCGAACAATCTCGCCAGTTCGCCTCGCCTCGCGGGCACCAGGGTGCCTGGATCGGTGGTGCTGATGTCCTGCATGGTTTCCTCCCCCGGGGTATGCCGTCATCCGGGCGTTCGCGGATGGCGGGCGGATATGTGTAGCTGGGCCAGGTAGCGCACGGCCGAGACGCCAGGCAGGAAGAAATAGGCGCCTCCCCGGGTGCGGACGAATTGCGGCAGGCCATGGTGGCGCCGGCGGACCGGGCGCGCCGGGACGGTGAAGGTCCCGCCTGCCGGGTGGTGACTGCCGGTAAGCGGGTCCGCGTCGTCGTAGAGGCCGTTGAAGGTGGCATTGTTCAGCCAGGTGTGCTGGACGAATTCGAACTGCCTGGCCAGGTTGGCCGCCAGGCAGATGAAGTACAGCCCGGTCCCGTCTCCGCGATCATCCCCGGCCGGGCCGTAGCTGCGCCCGCGGCGCAGCAGACGGTGCAGGTCACTGGTGTCCAGGGAGGCGGCGGGCCCGGGGCCCAGCGAATCGCGCGGGTTGGCCCGCCGGATGTGGGCGCCGATGGGGCAGGCCAGCCCGAGCGGGTCGCCGGCGTAGCCGAAGTCGTTATCGTCGCCGAGGGCGGGGATGTCCTGGTCCGGCGCCTTGACCAGCGGGGCGCCGCCGGGCCAGCGGCCGACCATCTTGGCCGCGAGGGCGGCCCGGCCAGCGGGATCCCCGGATCCGTCCGCCCGCCGGGTGGCCGCCTCCAGGTACTGCCGGAAGCCGTCGACGTCCTGTTCGAGCTGGCGCAGGACCAGGTACGTGCCGTTGCGCCCGAAGTCGACCGCGCCGCTCCCAGCCGGATCGGGCAGCAGCAGGCGCTGCGGATCGTCGGAGGCCGGCAGCAGCGGCCGGTCGGTCAGCTGGCCGCGGGCGTTCGGGTAGCCGAGGACGAACTCGCCTGCGCTCACGGTCCGCGCGGCCTGGGTGGCCTTGGGCAGGCCGGCCACGATGGGCTGGGCGATGCCGTCGTGGAAGCCGAACGGCTCGGTGTCGCCGAGTTCGCGCGCCGCGAGCTCGGTCGTTCCGCCGATGCCGTTCTCCGCGAACTGCCGCCCGAGTTCCGCCTGCCGGCGCCCGAGCAGGTCCGGGTCGGCGGCGTAGAGCATCAGGAGGCCGTCGGCCGGTGATCCGTCTGGCCCGCCCCACGTCCAGTAGCGCGGATCGGAATCCCCGACGTCGCCCAGGAACCGGCTCCGGTTCGCGTTGGTCATCCCCTCGACGAACTCGGCCGAGAACCCGGCGACGACCCGTTCGGGCAGTCCCAGCCGGCGCAGGCCGGACGCAGTGAACGCCACCTGGATGGCGACGTCCCCGGAGAACGGAGCCGCGGTCGCGATCTGCGGGAGCAGCCACTCCAGCAGCGCGCCGCCCGCGGCCGGCCCGGGGATGGTGAAGATGGTGAACCGGGCGTACCGGTGCTTGCGGTATCCGCGGGCGAACAGGCCCTGGATATCGTCGAGGTCAAGCCGGACGGTCACAACTGCCTCACAAGAGCGAAAGCCATTGCCGGGCGTCCGCGGGGCTCATCTCGCCCCGCAGGCCGGCCCGGATCCTGGCGTTGTTTTCGATGTTGGCGGCGCTGAGGGCCGGGTAGGCGCTGTACCACACGGGCACCGGCACCTGGTGGATGCGCAGCGTGTTCTTGAACTGCTGCTCGTACTTGGCCCCGCCCCAGAACAGCCAGCGGGTCGGCGGGTAGCCGACGGCGTTGCCGAACGCGGCGTTCAGGCCCCACCAGACCTCGTCGATGAAATCGTCGTTGTAGGCCTCGACCGCGCCGTCGTAGCAGCTGGCGAAGGTCATCCGGCGCCAGCCGTCCAGCGGGACCCAGCGGGCGAAGTGGATCGTCTTGATCCCGGCCAGGTCGTTGTGGTCATAGACGTGCCGGACCGCGTAGTCGATCGCGGACATCACCGCGCGTATGGTGACCAGCCGGAGCAGGCCAGGCCGGACGAAGCCGACCACCGCGAACGGATTCTGCGTCCCGAAGTCCTCATGGGACGCCAGCTCGTCCAGGTGCTCCAGCGTCGGCCGCTGGGTGACCGGCTGCTCTCCCCGCTCGGACAGGCGCAGCATGACGGCCCAGGCCGGCAGGACGACGGCGAGCGCGGGCAGCAGCGGCAGGAGCACCAGCGGGACGGCGATCTCGTGGATCCCCTCACGGATCCTGAACCCCAGCGGAGGCGGCGCGGGCGGCTTCAGCGCCCAGGCCAGGTCGGCGCGTCCGGCCACGTGGGCCTGAAGCTCGCGGCGGATGTCCTCCGGGGCGCGGCCGTCCCAGCGGCCCTGGTCGAGGTAGGTTTCCAGCGCGTCGTGCAGGCCCGCTTCCTGGCGGATCTGCTGCACGCCGCGCCCGACCGTGTTGACGTAGAACGCGCTGGACCGGATGGTGTGCCGGCGCAGCCAGGCGCTGCGGGCGCGGCGGCGGGCCCGCGGGCCCGGGTAGCCGGCGCAGAACCCGAAGGCCT
>Ga0335069_10016824_pt1 | contig 10196 bp, 7 predicted proteins | sample Lox_Sample_11_FD_206714 | JGI IMG/M metagenome (GOLD analysis project Ga0335069, IMG submission 206714) | Soil microbial communities from Loxahatchee National Wildlife Refuge, Florida, United States - Lox_Sample_1.1 | ecosystem: Environmental > Terrestrial > Soil > Wetlands | place: USA: Florida...
CTGCTCGCGTTCGACGCGATTTTCGGAGACCGGATGGTGCGACTGGCGGGGTTGAAGCTCTACGCCGGACTGCCACTCTTGCAGGAGAACAGCATTACGAGGCGAATGCGGACCGAGCTCGTGAAAGACCGGTTCCGTATTTGCAGCGCCGCGGACCAACAGGCGTTGCTGCAACTCCACAACGCCTATTGTATTCGCGGAAGATGTCAAGAGTGTGGAATCGGGAGCATTCGCTAGAATGTGATACCCAACGATACCGGTACGAGCGTGCTCGTCTTCGGGTCGGTAAGGAGCCAGGTATATCGCACTTCAAGGAACAGCGTGATGCCGATCTTCAAATCTACTCCTGCGCCGAGGTTGAGGGCGGTTTTGCTCTCCGAGGAAAAACCGGCGATTCCTTTTGTCTCAACGCCGTTCTGGAGGACCTTCGCGTCTCCGACGTTAATAATGCCAAGGCCAATGCCTCCCGTGATGTACGGTGTAACAATGGGGAGCGGCAGCACCGGCATCTTTCCGTTGGCACTGATCGACCAGTAGCTGATGGTCCCTCCTGAAACGGTGAACTGTGACGCCGCGGAGCCGATGTAAGGCTCCAGCGCCGCATGATACTTGTCGTTATCGGGGGAGAAGCTGAGATAGTCCGCGGAAAACCGAAGGCTGAAACCGACGGCGCCCACATCAAGGTGGGCTCCGCCGCCAAATCCGGTGCCATAGACGTCCTTCAGCGCATCTGAGCCGTTGATTTCGGGTCCTGGGAAATTCGCGTTCGTGATATTTGCGTGAACTCCGAAGGCAACTGACGGGACCTGGGCGAACGCAACTGTTGTCATCAGCAGCAGGGAACAGAGCAATGCGAACCGTTTCATGAATCCTCCGCAGTGTTCTTCGCAACAGCGTGAGTTAGATTCTCCGGCCGGAAAAGAGCCCGTTCTTCATCCTCAGGTTTTTTGCTCCTTCTTGCGGGCCGCCGGAAAGAGAATGTTGTTGAGTATGAGCCGATAACCGGGGGAGTTCTTGTGCAGAGAGAGATCCGTCGGCGGATCCCCGACCGCGTGCTGATAATCCTCCGGATCATGCCCCCCGTAAAATGTGAATGTACCCCTCCCGTAGTTTCCATGCAAGTACTTGACCTGGTCCGTTCCCGCCTTTTCCGCGAGAATTGTCACCGACCGCTTGATCAGGCTCTTTTTGAATCCGGTGGTTTGACCGAGGAAGCCCTTGATGACGTTCACGTGGTCCTGTGTCAGCATCGTGGGGACAGGGTCGAACTTCGCGCTGAACTCGAACAGCGTGAAGTAATCCGTCTCCGGGTTCATCCCGGCCAACTGATCGCTCGGCGGATCGTCGATGTCGGAATATTCATAGCGGAGGGGATTCATCTCCAGCGTGAAATTCGTGAACGCCAGCGTCTTCGAAAAGTCGAGCTTCTTCTGCGCGTCCGGATCGGGGGGATCGCCGTCATACATCACGTCGCAGATATCGGTGTTTTCCGCCGCGAGCGCGATGTCATAGGTGTCGGTTGCAGAGCACATCGCGAACATGAAGCCGCCGTTCGCGATGAACTGTTTGATGGCGCGCGCCACCGCTTTCTTTTCTTCCGACACTTTCTTGAAGCCGAGCTTGTGCGCTTCCTTCTCGAGCGTCGCCTGCTGTTCGATGTACCATGGCGCGCCCGCGAACGATGCGTAGAATTTTCCGTACTGACCCGTGAAATCTTCGTGATGCAGATGGAGCCAATCGTATTCCTGGAGCTTCCCTTCAAGGACTTCGTCATCCCACAATTTGTCGTAATGGATCTCGGCATAGTCCAGTGCCAGCGTCACCGCGTCGTCCCACGGATGAAAATCCGGCGGCACATACACCGCGACCCGGGGGGCCTTTTCGAGCTTGACGACATCCATGTTGTTGTCTTCCCGCTGCACCTCCGCATACACCGCGTTGGCGTCGGAGGCGGAGAGCTCGGAGAACGCGACCCCGCGGATGCGGCATTCGTTCGCGATCATCTGCTGGTCATCAATCATGAACGATCCGCCGCGGTAGTTCAGCAGCCAGTCGACATCCATCCCCTTCGTGAGCACCCAGTAGGCGATCCCGTATGCTTTCAGATGATCGGTCTGCTGGAGATCCATGTAGATGAGGATCTTCGATTGGGCGGACGCCAGCGTCGCCCACATGATCAGAAGAACGAACGCCCGCTTCATGGCGCCTCTCCCCTCAACTCTCGTATTCTCTTCCGCGCCTCGTCCGCCAGCATGGATTTGGGAAACGACGAAAGCAGCTGCTCGTACGCGGCAATCGCCGCGCCCGGGTTGTGAAGGCCGTGCTGATAGACGTCGCCCATCAGGAACTGTGCACGGTCAAGCTCGATGCTGCTCTGCTTGAACTTGTCGAGCAGTGTCTGGTATGTCGCGATCGCGTCGGAGAACAACCGGGTCGATCCCTGGAGGCCGGCGGTTTTCATCAGCGCGTCGTCGACGAGGAGCGACGTGGGATATCGCTGAATGACATCCTTGAACATCGCGATGGCTTCCGTGTTGCGGTGCTGTCGGGCCGCGAGGTCCGCGTGCGCAAAGGCGAGGAGAGCGTCAGGTGTGTTCATGTTCTCCTGAAGAAACGCTTTCAGCGCAAGCGCATCGTTCGCGTAATCCGCTTTCACGTTCAGCGAGAGCGTCGCGAGCGCGGACTGTGCCGACGCGAAGTGACCGCCGAAGTAGTCCAGCTCCGCAAGCCGGAAGGTCGCCTCGTCGCTTTGGTCCGGCTCGGCTTCAGGCCTTGCCGCCACCCAGAGGTACATCCTCCGCGCGGAGGCGGTATCTCCGCTCCAGGTGTCCAGATCGCCCAAACGCAATGCCGCGGAAAACTTAAGAGTCGGAGGGCCGTCAGGATCGTCACGCGCCTGGATAAACGCCGAACGGGCGGCATTGAGATCCTCGTCGCGTTCCATTCTGATCAGACCGATCGAGAATCGGGCAAGAGCCGCAAGCTGATTTTTCGGATACCGTGCGATCAGGTCCTCAAAGGCCTTGACCGCAATGTCAGAGGTGACCGTCTCCGGGATCCGTTCTCCATGCTGATCCGGCGATATTATGGCCGAGTCGTTGGGTAGGACGAGCTCTTTGAGAGCAGACGCATAGCCGAACATGACACTCGGCCGGCGCTGATTAGAGAGCGTTTCGTCGAGAGCCGCTTTGTACGCCTTCACCGCAATCGAATATTCGCGCTCATCGAGCGCTCGATCGCCGAACGCCGCGAGCCCTGCGCCGTTGGAACCCGACAGGCGGTCGATCGACTGATACGCGTCGTACGCCTTGTCCCACTCCTTCCCCTCGATGTACAACCAGCCGAGGACCTCGTACATCCCCGCATTCTCCGATTGACGAAGGGCGTCACGGACGACGTTGATGGCGCTTTGCCGGCCGTCGGGTTTCGAAGTAAAGGCACTGAGGCGGTTCTCGACAAAGTTGATTTGCGACGGATTGTGTTCGAACCAGCGGAGGTACTCGCTCGTTGCGCCGGTAAAATTCATCGATGCGACCTGCAGCTGGGCGATCTCGAGCGTGAACATCATCGGGTCTTTTACCGCGTCCCGTCCGCGCTGATAGGTGCTCACCGCCTTGTCCACCAGACGATTCTCAAGTTCTGCGCCGGCGACCATTCTGTAGACGTTCGGGTTGGCGGGGCTTGCGTCGATAACGCTCTCCCACGCTGTGTACGCTTCGCGTTCCTTGCCGGACCGGTAGTAGACGGTTCCCAGCCCGACGAGAAGGGAGAGGTCACCCGGGGTTCGGCGAAGCCGACTGTTGATGAAGCTGACCGCCTCGTCATAGCGTTTCAATTGGATCAGAAGCCGCTGGACGGCATCGCCGTACACGGGGTTCGCAGGGTCGCTCGCCGCAAGGTCTTCGTAGAGTTTCAGCGCATGCTCAAAGTCGTTCGCCTGCTCAAGCGCGAGTGCCAGACGATATCGTGCCGCGGGATCGGGGGCCTGTGAAAACACAAGGGTCGAAAAGCAGGCAATGGGAGTGAGGAAAAGCAGAAAGAGCCTGAAAGTCGACAATTTTTTGCTAAGCGGATTCACCAGTGCACTCATCGTACCGCACTAATGAAGGAAGAAAACGGTTCATACACAAAACGATTTCAACACCTGTTCCCGCTTTGCATTGCGAAACAGGTTGAGGATATGTACCTTACAGCATCGAAGTCCAACAGCGCCATCCAGGAACCCATGACCAATATTGCCATCCTCGGTTCGACAGGATCAATCGGGAGGAGCAGTCTTGAGGTCATCGCTGCATTGCCTGACAGGTTCAAAGTCGCTGTCCTCACGGCGCATCGCAATTTGACGCTGCTCAAAGAGCAGATCACGCGGTTTCATCCCCGCGTCGTGGTCGTGTCCGACAAAGAGACCGGCGAGGACCTCGCGAGGGGCATCGACGGCTCGACGAAGATTCTCGTCGGGGATTTCGGGTTGGTGGAGGCGGTGCAGCGTCCCGACGTCGATATGGTGATCAGTGCGCTGGTGGGATTTGTGGGATTGGTGCCGACACTGCGCGCGATCGAAGCGGGCAAACATGTCGCCCTCGCCAACAAGGAAACGCTGGTCGTCGGGGGCGAGCTCATCATGGATGCCGTCCGGCAGCATGGCGTGCGCCTGCTTCCCGTGGACAGCGAGCACAGCGCGATCCTTCAATGCATCCAGGGGGAAACCTCCAGCTCCATCCGGCGTCTGATTCTGACCGCATCGGGCGGACCGTTCCGCGATCTGCCGGTCGATCAATTTCATCATATTACCAAAGAACAGGCCCTCGCCCATCCCACGTGGCGCATGGGCAGCAAGATCACCATTGATTCGGCAACGCTGATGAACAAGGGACTTGAGGTGATTGAAGCGTACTGGCTGTTCGGCTTGCCGAAGGAGCGTATCGAAGTCGTGATCCATCCTCAATCCATCGTGCATTCCATGGTGGAATTTGTGGATGGGTCCGTCAAGGCCCAGCTCGGCGTCCCGGATATGCGCATCCCGATCCAATATGCACTGACGTATCCCGAACGCGTGAACACGCTTTCGAGCACGCTCGACTTTCACCGCATGGCGAGTTTGACGTTTTCCCCTCCCGACACCACCCGCTTCAGATGCCTCTCGCTTGCCTACGACGCTCTTCAAGCAGGAGGGTCAGCCCCGGCAGTCCTGAACGCCGCCAATGAGATGGCGGTGCAGTTGTTCCTGCGCGGGAAAATCGGATTCTCGGATATCCCGGTGTTGATCGACAATGCTCTCAGCGATCACGTACCGGTCGAGCATCCGATGCTCGATGACCTGCTTGAAGTCGACAGGATCACGAGAGAATCGATCGAACGCCGAATCTCCATGGCCCACTTGCACTCTTGAGGAACGCTTCTCTATGCAATTTCTGATGACGGTCGTCTATTTTGTTGTCACCCTCGGAGTGCTGGTCTTCATTCACGAATTCGGCCACTTCATCGCCGCGAAAATTTTCCGGATGCGTGTGGACCGGTTCTCGATCGGGTTCCCGCCGCGGGCGTTCGGGAAGCAGATCGGCGAAACCGATTACTGCGTCTCGTGGATTCCGATCGGCGGCTACGTCAAGATCGCCGGCATGATCGACGAGAGCTTCGACACCGACTACCTCGACAAGCCCCCGCAGCCCTGGGAGTTTCGCGCGAAGCCGATCTGGCAACGGATGATCGTGATCTCCGCCGGCGTGATCATGAACATCATCCTCGCCATCGTCATCTTCTGGGGCATCAATTATGTTCAGGGCTCGGCCGTGCGGGAGACCACGACGATCGGGTACGTTGCCGACAACAGCGGAGGCGCCGCCGCAGGATTGCAGGCAGGAGATAAGATCCTGTCCGTCAATGGAGCTCCCATGGCCGACTGGGAGGCGATCTATACGGCCGCGCTGGTGAATTCTTTGAACAACGATGTTACCTTCGTCGTCCAACGCGGCAATCAGCTGCTTCAATTGGTTCTCCCCAAGTCGTATCTAAAAGACACTTCCACCAATCCCCTCGGCCTGATCCCCGACAGTTGCGAGATTGCGATCGGCTCCGTCGATCCGGGAAAACCCGCGGACAAAGCCGGTCTCAAACCGGGCGACGTCCTGGTGTCCCTGAACGGCCTCCCCGTCGGGCTGGATCAGCAGAAGGTCAAGACGACCGTCGAAGGCAGCGCGGGAAAACCGCTCGCCATCGAGTGGCGCCGCGACGGGAAGATCATGAGCGGCACCGCCGTCCCGTCCTCGGACGGAAGGATCGGCATCATTTTCGGCGTGAGGTATATCGGTCGCGTCACGCTGATCCATTACACGCTCCTTCAAGCACTTCCGAAGGGGGTCGAGGAAATCGGCAACGTCGCCGTTCTGTTTGTCAGGCAGATCTGGCAGGTCATTACCGGGAAGGCCCCGTTCAGTCAGTCTGTCGGCGGTCCGATCCGGATCGCCCAGATGGCGACGCAGTCCGCGGAAATGGGTTGGGCGGCGTTCATGGGGTTCATGGCCCTCCTCAGCGTGAGTCTGGCGATCCTCAACATCCTGCCGTTCCCGGCGCTTGATGGAGGCCATCTCTCATTTCTCATCTACGAAGGGCTCTTCCGCCGCGAGGTCCCCGTGGCGGTCAAGCTCGGGCTGCAACGCGCCGGCTTTGTGCTCCTGCTGGCGTTCATGGCTTTTGTACTGTACAACGACATCGTCCATTTTTGAGGGATTTTGTACGGAATTGAGGGATTATTGCATGCGATCCTTCGATTTCGTATACTCCCTGCAGATGTCGAGGCAAAACTGCCCCGGACGGCAACCCGGGAGCTCGCCGGTTTGAGTTACGGCCGACAGAGAAATTCCCGGTAGCCTCCCAGCGTTCGAAGCTCACCCGGCTTCCCGTGATTGTGAAGCTTGAAGAGGAGCCGGGGACGTCGAACACCGCGCCGTTTTATCCCCCGCCTCCCACGCAGTAAAGGTGTTCTTGATTCTGTTGCACCCAGTTGAGAGAAGATCGAACGAGTTACATTCCTGTCGGAGGAGTGCGGCATGAAAAAGAGTCACTGTTGGCATATCCGGGTGGGTGGGGTGATGGTGTTCGCCCTGATGCTCCTCTGCCTGCTTGCTCCCCTTCCTGCATCCGCACAGCAAATCGCCGTCCACGCGGTCTCTGCGCCGATCAACATGATCTCCCTGTCCGATATCGACTTTATCCACAGCGCATCGCCGCAGTGGCTGTTCAGCGTCGACGTCTCGGTGCCCGGCGGCAGAAATGTCTCGGTCTATGCGCGCGTCACGCTCGATGCCAGCCTGGCGACGGGAGAACACTGGCCCGACGCGTTGATTCTCGTCACGAGGACGTTTGCCATCAACGGTGCCCGGACGTTCACCAATCTTGATATCGGCAAGGGAAAAGCGATCCAGGATTCCAGTCTGACCTGGAACCCGGACGCGAAGAACAAGTTCGTCGACGTTGCGCTCCCGAGCGGACAAATGCCGGCGGGAAGGTATACCTTCCGCGTCGAGATCCTCGACCCGTCAACCAACACCGTGCTGGGTTCCGACATCAGTGATATTCAGTTCATCCTGACGAACCCTTCTTCCGTCGAACTTCTCTTTCCCAACGATGCGGAGCGCGATGTGAGCCAGCTGCCGTTGTTCCAGTGGGTGTTCGACGGCACGCGGTCGAAAATTTCGATCTATGAATTGTTGCCCGGCCAATCGAGCCTTGAAGAGGCAACTCAGGGCGTGGCGACACTCTCGCAGGAAGTCGCCGGGACATCCTTCCAATATCCTGCCGGCGGGGTGCGGTCCCTGCAGCCGGGGCATACGTACGTCTGGTACGTGGAAGGCGAAGTGCTTGCGCTCGGTGGAAAGACCACGCTCCTGAAAAGCGTGCTTCGATCGTTCACCATCGCAGCCGGGCCTTCGGCCGCGTCCTCGTTGCTGGATGAAGTGGAATCGTCCCTGGACCCGAAGTGGAAGCCCGTTTTCGACCAGATCCGTGCAGAGGGATTGACGCCCACAGGCACGGTCCGCGTCAACGGGGCAGCGATACAGATCAACGAGCTTCTTGAGATTCTCAAGTACTTGCGGTCGCATCCGGATGCCGTTGAGACCGCCGGACTTCAGTAACGCCAGTGAGGGGCACAGCCATGACACGGAGAATTTCCACTTTCGTAGCACTGCTGCTGTTGGCGCCGGGGATGATGACTCCTGCCGAGCCGGCGGCGATCACTATTGGGTTGCTCAGCAAAATCATCGCCGATGTCACACGGATGGAGGCCGGCAAGAACTGGCTGCCCGCGAAGAAGGGGGAGACGCTCGCTTCGGGCGACCGCGTGAAGACGGGCGCGAAGTCGATGGCCATCATCAAGTTCATGGACAACAGCCTTGTCCGCGTGCGGGAGCTTTCGGAAGTCGTCGTGACCGGCACGATGAACGGTTCCGATTTCTCCAAATCCGTCGACGTGCGGATGGGCGTCATCGGCTTCACCGTGCAGAAACAGCATCAAGGGGAGGAATTCCGGTTCACCTCGCCGACATCCGTCGCATCGATCCGCGGCACGGGAGGAGCGTTCAACAGCACCACGGCCGGCGACACCCTGATCATCCTTGAAGGAACGGTCCACTTTACGAACCGGCAATCGAACCGCTCGCTGGATGTCGCGGCGGGGTTCACGGGAATATCCCAGCCGAACGGAACATTCTTCAGTCGCCAGAGCACACCCGCCGAACGTCAGGAAGCGCAAAACGCGCTGCTGGGCGATGCTCAGAAGACGCTCGAATTTGAGTTGCACGATCGTGACGGAAATCCGAAGAATCTCCACATCGAGTATCACGACTGATAGTACACCGTTCTTTCCACCAAACGTAGACGCGCCGATGAACCTCCTCCCCCGGTCGGCAATGGCTTGTGCCACTGCACTGGTGTGCTGTGTCTTCTTTGCAGCACCCTCCCAGGGCAACGCCCAGGTTTCCACACGCATCTCTTCCATCCTTCCCGGCGAAACACGGGCCGGGCAGCCCGTCCAGATCACCGCGACGCTGAGCAGAACCGACGGGATCGACCACGCGGTGATCGTCTACCGCGCCTTCGGTGAAAGCGAATACAAGCGCGCGGACATGGACATTCGCGGCGTCTCTGCCTCCGTCACCCTGCCGGCATCCGTGGCCGTTGTTCCCTCGCTCGAATACTACATTGTGTTCGTTCTGACCAACGGCACCTACGAGACCTACCCTCTCAGCGATTCGCGCGATCCGTTCTCGATCCCGCCCCAGCGCACGATGCGCATCACCGTGCAGTCCGGCGCCGCGGTCGAAAACCAGGTACTCTGGCTCAGTCCCGAGGTGGATCTCCCCCTTTCTCCCGATGACGTGGTGATATCGTTTTCGCTTCTCCGTGCCGACAGCGTCGTCGATCGCCAGGCCACCAAGGTGCTGCTCGACGGCGCCGACATCACGAGCAAGGTGATCCTCAGCGGCGATGTGGGCGTCTTTTCGCCGGACAACGCGGGCCTCACGATGAGCCCCGGCACGCACCAGGTGATCGTCAGGCTGTTCACCACTGCAGGAAGTTTGTACAGAATTGCCACGCTGAGATTCGAAGTCACCAGCATGAACTTCGCCGCTGTACCTCAGCCCGGCAAGGTTTCTTACTCGGCGTCCGTGGCGCTCGAGTCGCGGCACGAGCAAATCGACTCCGCGGGTACGTGGTACAATCGTGGATCGATCCGTGTCGGTGCGAAATACGGCGATTGGCGGTTCGTGGCAAACACGTTCCTGACGTCGGACGAGAAAAGCTACCTGCAGCCGCAGGACCGCTACTACCTCGGCGTGGAATCGCAATGGGGACGGGCCGGCTACGGCGACCTGACGCCGTCGTTTCCCGATCTCATCCTGAGCGGCAAACGCGTGCGCGGCGTGCACGCAGCATTGACGCTCGGCGTGTTTAATCTCGAAGTGACGGACGGTCAAATCACTCGCGCGGTTGAAGGTCAGTTGATAACCACATTCCCGGATTCGCTTCTCACCGCGGCACAGTCGGCCGACCCTTCGGCCGCATACGCACAGATATCACCCGGGCTCTGGGGCAAATACAACTTCGGAACGTTCCAGCGCAACTTGTTTGCGATCCGGCCGAGCTTCGGCTCGGGAGAAACCTGGCAGGTGGGATTCACATGGATGAAGTCGAAGGAC
>Ga0335069_10016825_pt1 | contig 10196 bp, 5 predicted proteins | sample Lox_Sample_11_FD_206714 | JGI IMG/M metagenome (GOLD analysis project Ga0335069, IMG submission 206714) | Soil microbial communities from Loxahatchee National Wildlife Refuge, Florida, United States - Lox_Sample_1.1 | ecosystem: Environmental > Terrestrial > Soil > Wetlands | place: USA: Florida...
GAATTGGCCGACGTCTTCCGCCACACTCCCAACCTGGTGCTGGATTGCGAACTCGATCAGGGCGCCACCCAGTGGGAAGATCCCATCCCCGAGTTCGCGGGGGCGGCCGCGGCGCTGGGCCAAGTCTATGCCGACCCCGACCCCGGCGATTCGGTCACCCGCACCATCCCGCTCGAAAAGGTCGTGGGCAGCGGTCCCCGCGCCGAAAGCCGCTGGGCCCTGTCGCTGGCAGCCTTCTGCCTGAGCCGTGGGGTGAAGCGGCCCCTGCAATCGCCCACGGATCTGCAGGTCGGCAGCACCATCATCCCGGTGCTGGCCAACGGCACCGGCCATATCCGCAACATGCGGGTGCGGTATTTGCCCGTCGGAACCATTCCCACCGTTTCCATGAAACGCGTGCTCGACGATGCGGGGGCGGCCTCCCAATTCGCCGGCAAGGCCGTTTTCGTCGGTGTGACCGCGATGACCGAGGTCCGCGACCGTTTGTTCACCCCGCTGGCCACCGGGCAAACCCCCGGCATTGTCATCCACGCCAGCGCCTTCGAAACCATGGCGCAGGGCCTCTTCCTGACCGATGTCGATTTTGTCTGGCTGGTGCTGTTCAGCCTGGCGCTGCTGGTGGCGGCGGGCGCTTCGTTCCGGTATCTGCCGGGCTGGTGGGCCTACCTCGGTGGCGTGCTGACGGTGCTGGTTTCGGCGATTACGCCTTACATCTTCTTTGCCTATTCGCGCGTCTTTTCCTTTGCCACGCCAACGGCCGTCGCCTCCCTCGCCACCATGACCGCTGCCGCCTATTACCACCTGGTAGTTCGCCGCAACTGGCGCATCGAACAGACCTCACGGGAGCGGTACCAGCAGGCCATGCACTTCGTCACGCACGAGATGCGGACGCCGCTTTCGGCCATCCAGGGCTCGAGCGAGCTGATTTCGCGTTACAACCTCTCCGAGGAGAAGCGGCACCAGATCGCCCTGCTGATCAACTCCGAATCCAAACGCCTGGCGCGGATGGTGGAGATTTTCCTGAACGTGGAGCGCCTTTCCGCCGGCCAGATGGAACTGAAGCGGGAAGCCATCGGCGTCAAGACCATGGTCGACGTCTGCGCGGACCGCGTCCGGCCTCTGGGCGAACGCAAACACATCGGCATTACGCTCCTGCCGATTCCCGAAGACCTGACCATCACCGGCGACCGGGAACTGATGGAGTACGCTTGCTACAATTTACTTACCAACGCCGTCAAGTATTCTCCCCAACGTACGGAGGTGACCGTTTCCGGCTGGAAAGACGACGGTCAGATCCGCGTCGCTGTGAAGGACCAGGGCATCGGCATGGACCAGAAAGAAGTCAAGCAGATTTTTCAGAAGTTTTACCGTACTAAAAAAGCGGAGGAATCGGGGGAGGCGGGCACCGGAATCGGCCTTTCTATCGTCCAACAGATTGTGGAACAGCACGGAGGAAGAATTGAGGTGATCAGCCAGCCGGGGGCCGGATCCTGTTTTACCCTGGTGATGCCGGCTGCCCCGCCCGCGCCGGTGCCGACGGCGGCCAGTGAGACAGAACGCGCTGGGAAGCGACATTGATGAATGTGATGCAGAAATTATTGTTAGTGGAAGACGATCCGGCCTTGCAGTTCACCATTCAGACGGCCCTCGAGGAGCAGGGGTACGCGGTGGACGCGGTGTCGACCACGGGCGAGGCCATGGAGCGCCTCAGCGACGGCGCCTATCCGATCGTGATCTCCGACATCTACATCGATGAGCGGACCGGCCTCGACGTGCTCGATGCGGCCAAGCGCAAGGATCCGCTCTGCTCGGTCATCCTGATGACCGGCCGCGGCACGGTGGAGACGGTGATGACCGCCACCCGCGGCGGCGCCTTCGACTACATCGCCAAACCGTTCGACCTCGACGTGATGATCGAGGCGGTAGAACGCGCCGAGGCGGCGCGCACCGATACCGAGGAAGAGGCCGAAGAGGAAGAACTGCCCGAGACCGAAATGATCGGCAGTTCGCCGGCCATGGTGGAGATTTACAAAAAGGTGGTGCGCGTGGCGCCTACCGATGCCACGGTGGTGATCGAAGGCGAAACCGGCACCGGCAAGGAACTGGTGGCGCGCATGATCCACCGTTTCAGCCAGCGCGCCAAGCAACCCTTCGTGCCGGTAGATTGCGCCGCCATTGCCCCGACGCTGCTCGAAAGCGAACTGTTCGGCGCCATGCGCGGCGCCTATACGGGAGCCGACCGCGACCGCATCGGCGTTTTCGAAGCCGCCCATCGCGGCACGGTCTTCCTGGACGAAATCGGCGAGATCGAAATGAGCTTTCAGGCGAACCTGCTGCGCTTCCTGCAGGAACGCGAGATCCGGCCGGTCGGCGCCTCCCGGTCCAAGGAAGTCGATGTGCGGGTGGTCGCGGCCACCAACAAGGACCTGCAGCGCATGGTGGACGACAAGAAGTTCCGCGAGGACCTCTGGTACCGGCTCAACACCGTGCGCCTCCTGATGCCGCCGTTGCGCGAGCGCCGCGACGATATCCCGCTGTTGGCCCGGTTCTTCGTCAATAAGTACAACGGCCGCTACCAGCGCGACGTCAGGCTGATGGATTCCGGCGTGACCGCTCTGCAGGAAGCCACCTGGCCCGGCAACGTTCGCCAACTGCAGCACGTGGTGGAGCACCTGACGATTCTCTATGACCGCGTCGATGGCGAATCGGTCCCGCGCGCGCTGCGTTCGCTGGATTCGCAGGGCAAGTCGGTAGAAACCCTGGAAGACGTCGAGGAAGAGACCATCCGCAAGGTTCTGGCCGCTGTGGGCGGCAATAAGAGTAAGGCCGCCAAGAAACTCGGCATCGAGCGCAAGACACTTTACAGAAAGCTCGAACGTATGAAACTATAGCTGTTCGGTTTCCGCGGTCGGGCGATGATCGATATCCACAGCCACATTCTTCCCGGTCTGGACGACGGGTCGCGTTCCCTGGAACAATCGGTGGCGATGGTACGGATGGCGGCCGCCGCCGGCACCACGGATATCGTCGCCACCCCGCATGCCAATCACGAATACCGCTTCGACCCGGCGACCGTGGAACAGAAGATCGCCGAACTGCAGGCCGCGGCCGGCGACACCATCCAGATTCATTACGGCTGCGATTTCCAACTGACGCCGGAGAACATCGAGGACGCCATCCGGCGTCCGTCCAAATATTCCATCAATCACAAGGGCTACCTGCTGGTGGAGTTTTCCGATTTCCTGATTCCCAAGACAACGCTGGAGATTTTCGCGCGGCTCATTCGCGCCGGCCTGATCCCGATCGTGACCCATCCCGAGCGCAATCAGATTCTGCAGTCGCGGCTGCCGGAGATGGCGGAGTGGGTAGCCGAAGGGGCGCTGGTGCAGGTGACCGCGCAATCCCTGTTGGGCCTCTTCGGCAAGACGGTCAAGAACGCGGCGCACGAGCTGATGATGAACCGGCTGGTGCATTTTCTGGCCAGCGACGCGCACGACCTGAAGCACCGCACCACGGCGCTCGACGTCACGTACCGCTACGTGGAATCGACCTTCGGCGCCGAGGCCGCGGTCCGCATTCTGGAAGAGAATCCACGAGCGGTAATCACGGGCGTCGCCCTCAGTTCGGTCCCCTACGCCCTCAAAAAGCGCAAGTTCTTCGGGCTCTGGTAACGACTCTTGGTAGAGTTCGGAGGATGGGCCGGCGGGTCGCGATGGCCGTGCAGGTGCATCGGTTTTTGACCGGCAGAGGACAGCCTGGAGGATCGGTTACTCGAGGCGATGAGCATAATACAACACACCGGCTGGCCACGCTCCGGGGTGTGCCAGAAACCCGACCTTCGTGGAGGTCTTCGCATAATTCTTTTGTCCGGCCTGAGTAATCTCGGGGCCGTTCTCCTCGAGCAGCCGGGCCGGGCGATTCGCGGGGCGCACGATGGCAATATGTCCGGGCCGATGCGAATCGGGACTCTCGAAAACAACTACCACCAGGTTCCCGCGGTTCGCCAGCGACTGCGCCTCGTGCGCGTCCTTCACCGGCCGCCATCCACTCTGCCTGCCTGCCGCCGATCGAAACCATTGCGCCTGTGCATTGGCCAGCAGGATTTGGCCGTGATCCGGCGGCCTCAGCATGTAGACGCCGAGCCGTTTTCCCACCGCGGCAGCGAACGCACTGCAATGCGTCGACCGGCCGGGGCCGTCGTAGTCCTCTCCTTTGTCCGGTTGGCCAGTCTCCCAGTTGACATGTTCATGGGCGAGCCACAGCGACTCTACATTCATTGCGTCGAGCACCGACAAGAGGCGCCGGCCCGGCTCCAGGACCGGGCCACAACAGGACGGTTCGGCCGAGGAGGCCGGATGGGTTGTTCCCAGCGAAACCGAAAGGATCAGAATCACCAGTCGAGTTTTCGCGGCGGTGGTAATCTGCATCCTCGGAATTATACCGTCATCACGCGACCGCCGCCCCGGGTCGGCGAAGTTTGTGGCGGCGCCGACCGCCACCCGACTTCCTTGCATGGCCGGGAAGTTGTCTGCGCGATTCGCCGGAAATGGCGTGTGCGGGGCCAGCCCCATCGTCCGTGGGCTGGCGGTTGCCGTCACGCGCGATCCGATGATTTCTGCCACATGCCGCACGCCTCACCGGATAGCCCGCGCCCCTGGCATATACTGGTTCCAGCACACTGGTGGGTTGGATGATCAAACGCGCCGCACTCCTGCTTCTTTCGCTCTCGTTCCTGCCCCTCGACGCTCAGATAGGCGCCGGTATCTCCGGCCGTGTCGAGGATGCTTCCGGCGCCCCCATCGGCAGCGTCAGAGTCCAGGTGAAGTCTCTCGAAACCGGCGCGACCCGCACCGTCACCACCGATGAAGCCGGCAAGTTCCGCCTTCTCTCGCTGCCTCTCGGACCTCAGGAACTGCGCGCCGAAAAGGAAAACTTCAAGACCGCCGTCCGCACCGGCATCAACCTCGAGGTCGGCCAGGAGGTCGGCGTCGTCCTGAAACTCGAGGTCGGCGACTTCGTACAGCAAGTCGTGGTCGCGCAGGAGGCGCCGCTGGTCAACACCTCGACGGCTTCGGTCTCCGGCATGGTCACCGAGCGTCAGGTCAAAGAATTGCCGCTCAACGGCCGTAGTTGGGACAACCTGATCACGCTCAACTCCGGCGCGATCAACTACGTGCTCAAGAGCCCGCAGACCAGCACGAGCAACGGCAACACCTTCTCGGTCGCCGGGCGCCGCCCCATGGACAATCTCGTCCTGCTCAACGGCATCGAATACACCGGATCGAGCCAGTTGGCCGTCACGCCCGGGGGGGTCAGCGGAGACCTCCTCGGCATCGACGCGGTGCGCGAGTTCAACGTCCTCACCGACACCTATTCGGCGGAATACGGCAAGCGCGCCGGCGCCCAGGTCAGCGTCGTCACGCAGAGCGGCAGCAATCAGCTTCACGGTACGCTCTTCGAATTCCTGCGCAACAGCGCTCTCGATGCCCGCAACTTCTTCGACCAGGGCTCGACCCCACCGTTCCGCCGGAATCAATTCGGCGCCGCGCTCGGCGGTCCTATCAAAAAAGACAAGCTGTTCGTCTTCGGCAATTACGAAGGCTTCCGCCAGCGCCTCGCCGTCAGCAACGTGGCCGTCGTTCCCGACCAGCAGGCCCGCCAGGGCTTCGTGCCGAATGCCTCCGGGGTTTATACCAAGGTGGCGAATCTCGATAACCGCATCTTGCCCTACATGTCGTTTTGGCCTGACGTCAACGGCCCCGAACTTCTCGCCAACGGACTGCCCACCGGCACCGCGCTCTCGTACAACAATCCGCGCCAAGCCATCCGCGAGGATTTCGGCACCGTCCGCACCGACTATACGCTCGGCTCCCGCGACTCGCTTTCCGGCTCCTATACCATTGACGATGGCTCCAGCCTGATCCCTCTCGCCGACCCGTTGTTCGGCTCCTACCTGACGCTGCGCGCGCAAGTTGCCAGCCTGCAGGAGACGCACGTCTTCACGCCCAACATTCTGAACCGCTTCAGCGCCGGGTACTCGCGCGCCGGCTTCGGCTACGATTCCTTCCCGCTGGCGTCGTTCCCGTCAAACCTTTCGTTTGTCACAGGAGCCGGGCCGGGCGGGTTGGTGATTGGCGGAGGCGCCACCACCACCGGAGTCGCGTCGATCACGGCCGCTGGACCGAACAACGCCGCCAACGTCTGGAACCGCCGCAATCTGTTCACCTACTCCGATAGCATCCTGGTGAGCCACGGCATCCACCAGATCAGCGCCGGCGTATGGTTCCAGCGCCTGCGCGACAACGAGAACACCGCCTCGCGCCGTCTGGGCCAAGCCAGTTTCGCCAGCCTCACCACCTTCCTCCAAGGCACCGTCACCACTTTCCAGGTAGTTCCCAACCCCAATGAACTCGGGTGGCGCAGCCTGTTCGGCGCCTGGTACCTGCAGGACGCCATCAAACTACGCCGCAATCTGACGCTGCAAATCGGCCTCCGGCACGAGTTCACCACCGGCTGGAACGAGGTCTCCGGTCGAGCCGCCAACTACATCACCGATGGCAATGGCGTGCTCTTGACGGCGCCTCACGTGGGCGACTCGGCCTACACCGCCAACAACAGCAAGCGGCTTTTCGGACCGCGCGTGGCGCTGGCCTGGGACGTTTTCGGCAACGGCAGAACCGCCGTCCGCGCCGGCTTCGGCACTTATTATTCGGTGATCGACGCACTCAGCTTTCTGCTCAACTCGCTGCCGCCCACCAACGGCTCGCTCTCTTTCGCCAGCACGTCCCTCTTCGCCAATGTGCCTTTGACTCCCGGCGCACCCGTGCCCCCTTCCTGCGGTCCGGGAGTCCCGGCGCCCTGCACGACCTACGCGCCGCAGGGCATACAGGCCGATGCCAAGACACCTACCGTGCAGGAATGGAACATCGCCATCGAACACCAACTGACTTCCACGATGGCGCTGCGTCTGGCCTATGCCGGGTCTTTCGGATACCACGGAATGCTGAGCATCGACCCCAACAGCATTCCGGCGCAGATCTGCACCAACCCGGCCGGATGCCAATCGGGTGGAACCGCGGCCGCCGCCAGCCAGGGCCACGTCACACAGGGCACGCAGTACATCCCGGTGGGGACACGTCCCAACCCGTATCTTTCGGGCGGCTTTTTCTGGTACACGGAGGGCAACAGCAGCTATCACTCGTTGCAGGTCGAAGGCACGCGCCGCCTGAGCCGCGGTCTCCAATTCCGCGCCAACTACACCTGGTCGAAGAACCTCGACATGAATTCCGGGCTCACCGGCGCGCAATCCAACAATCAAGCCCAGATGATTCTCGACCGCAACGATCTACGCCGCGATTGGGGCCCCTCCGCGCTCAACGCCGCACACCAGGGGAGCATCTCGCTGCACTACGACCTGCCGTTCGGCCACGGCAAGAAGATCGGCGGGTGGCAGGTGAATTCCATTGCGACGCTGCTCAGCGGCTTCCCGTTCACCCCGCAGATCGGCGCCAACCGCTCGGGAGATGGCGATACGCGCAATCCCGACCGGCCGGTCCTGAACCCGTCGTTTTCCGGTCCCGTGGTTCTCGGCAGTCCCAACCAGTGGTTCAACCCCAACGCGTTCCTACTGCCGACGGCGGGAACCTACGGAAATCTGGGGCGCGGCACTTACAGCGGTCCGGGCCTGGCGGACCTGGACACCTCGCTGTTGAAAAATACGTTCATCGGAGAAAGGCTGAATGCCCAATTCCGCGCCGAGTTCTTCAACATTCTGAACCACACCAATTTCGGCACTCCCAACGCGATCGCTTTCGCGGGGAGTTCGTACAGCGGCTCCGCCGGATTGATCACCGCCACCGCCACCACTTCGCGGCAGATTCAATTCGGACTCAAATTCGTCTGGTGAAGTGCGGCAGGGCCTGTCGTCCGGCCCCTGCTGCCCGAACCGCCGGTAGCTCGTAAGTGCCGGGCAGGCGCTCGCGATGCGTTTGACCTCGCGTCAGGCCTGGGACCAAGCCAAAGGAGAAACGAACCGGGAACTACCAGCGGCCGAAAGCGTCTAATAAATGGAGGTGCGCTCGTTTTGACTGCCCACGTGCCGCGCTTCTGGCGCGGTCTCCTCTATGCGGCCGGATGGATGGCGCCCGCGCCGTTGCGCGCGGAATGGCGGGAGCGATGGGATTGCCGCCTGCACAATTTTTTCATCCTGGCCGAACGCGGCGAGGTCCCTGCCCATCTGTCGAGCCACGCATCCACTCTCTGCCGCGATGCGTTGGGAAGCGCTTTTCGCCTGCGATTCGCGCCTACGGGATGGCGCGAGTGGCTGCGCAGCCCCAGTTTCGTCGGTGTCGGCGCACTGGCCATTCTCGCGGTTACGGCCCTCTGCACGCACGGATTCACCGCGACGCGCACGGTGATCGATGCGGCGCTCGATTTCGTCTACTACTCCGTTCCGCGTCTGCCCAATCTGCCGCACATCGTTCGCCCCCTGCCCAGCCACCGCGCCAACCTCGTGATGGCCCACCTGATTCCCCTTCTTCTGGCGTTCGCCACCAGCATCGTGCTGGTCCTGATCCGCCGTCTTTCGTTTGGCGCGTACGGCTGGCGATACTGGGCATTCCTGGCGATCAAGACGTTGTCGGCCATAACCATCGTGCCGGTGCTCTGGATCGAAATCGGCGCCGCGTTGCGGGCCGCGATCCCAAATGCGGCGCTCTCCGCGCTGATCGGAGGTGTGGCGCTGACGCTGGTCTTCATCGCCTCTTTTGGAGGCGCGGTGGTGTGGGTAGTGACCGACCAGCGTTTTCGCTGCCCTATCTGCCTGCGCCGTCTGGCGATGCCGGTCGCGCTGGGGTCGTGGGGAAGCACCTTTGAGCCGCCCGCTACCGAACTGCTTTGCGACGCGGGGCATGGCGCTTTGTGTCTGTTCGAAAGCCTGACCGGCGAACCGGACCGCTGGGTGGCCTTGGATGACTCATGGCGGGCGTTGACCGGCTCCGGTAACCACTGAACGTGGGCGGAAACCAACCCGGTGATTCCTCTAGCCGTCCCGGCCGGTCATTGTGCGTACGTGCCCGAAAGACGGTCGCCGGCATCTTGTACTGCCACTCACGAAACCCGTAGAATGCTGTAAGTAAATGGGAGTGAGCGCGCAGGAACTGCGGGGGCTGGAAGGCAAGCTTCAGTTGCTGTTGGAGGCTTCCTCCACACTCTTATCCTCCACCCGTGTCGAAGACTTACTCCCGGGGATCCTGGATCTCGCGAATCAGTTGATCGGCGCCGAAGCGTGCGCGGTCTGGCAATTCCGTCCTGAGGACGATAGCTGGTGCATACTGGCGTCGGTGGGCCTATCCAGTGAATACCGCTTCGCCGTGATTCACCAGAATCACGGGGGCGTCGCCAGCGAGGCGCCATATTGCTTCGAGGACGTGAGCTATGTGCCGGTGCTCTCCAGCCGACGACAACTCTACGACTCCGAGGGCATCCGCAGTCTGGTGGCGATACCGATCAAGATTGGCGACAAGCCGTCGTCCACCCTGACGTTTTACTATCGTCAGCCACACCGCTTTTCGGCCGGTGAATTGCGAGTTTCCTCGGCCCTGGCGGGGTTGGCCGCCTCGGCCATCGAGATTGCCGAATTGCATCGCCAGCGTGAGCGGGCGCGGGTGCAGGCGGAACTGGCGCGGCAGCGCTCGGCCTTCCTGGCCGAAGCCAGCGCGGTACTGGCGAGTTCGCTGGAATACGACGTTACCCTCGCGGCGGTTGCCAATCTCGCGGTGCGGCAGATTGCGGATTGGTGCCTGGTGAGCATCGCGCAGCCGGGCGGGTCGCTGAGACGCGTGGCTCTCGCCCATCGCGATCCGGAAAAGGTGGAGTGGGGCCGCCGGTTCGGCCGTAGGTATCCTCGCGATCCGGATGCCGATTGGGGGCCGCTCGTAGTCCTGCGCACCGGCAAGTCGGAGCTACAGCCGGCCATCACCGACGAAATGCTGGTCTCGTGGTCGCGGGATGCCGAACATCTGGACCTGCTGCGCTCCCTGGGGCTGTGCTCGGCGATGTGTGTGCCGCTGAAGGTTCACGATCGCGTGCTCGGGACCATGACCTTCGCTTCCACCCAGCCGGATCGCTGCTACGGGACGGAGGATCTGGCCCTGGCCGAAGACCTGGCGCAACGCGCCGCGGTGGCGGTAGATCAC
>Ga0335069_10016826_pt1 | contig 10195 bp, 12 predicted proteins | sample Lox_Sample_11_FD_206714 | JGI IMG/M metagenome (GOLD analysis project Ga0335069, IMG submission 206714) | Soil microbial communities from Loxahatchee National Wildlife Refuge, Florida, United States - Lox_Sample_1.1 | ecosystem: Environmental > Terrestrial > Soil > Wetlands | place: USA...
TCTTGGCTCCTGGGCCGTCTCCTGGCAGTGTCCTTCATCGGCGGTTTCTCCCTTCAGAGGCCCCGAGAATGGTTCTCGAGGCGGGTGAACCGCCACCTCAACTTTCAACAGAGACCGGGACGTCGCCTGACCCACGAGCGCGACATCGAGTACGAGGGGAAGACTCAACGGCTGTTCGCTATCGCACGGCAGTAGTCACGCCGCGGGGGCGCTAGCCTCGTACCGTGCTTGACCACATTTCTCTGGGCGTTCGCGACCTCGCTCGCGCGGCCCATTTCTACGATGCCGTTCTCAGCGCCCTCGGCTACGTCCGACTGTGGGCTAACGACCGCGGCGTCGGATATGGGACGCCAGGGGCACGCGATGAACCGTTCGCCCTCCACATGGTTGGTGAGCGAGCGAGGGCGCCTGGAGGCGGCTGGCATCTTGCGCTGACTGCAGCGAGCCGACAGGCGGTCGACGAGTTCCACGCCGCTGCAATTCGAGCGGGCGCGATCGACGACGGCGGACCCGGACTGCGGCCGCAGTACGGCCCTGGCTACTACGCTGCGTTCATTCGCGACCTCGATGGGTACAAGATCGAGGCTGTGTTCCACGAAGCGTGAGCGGCTCGTAAACCTCCGCTGGGATGCGGGAAGCGCATGTTGATGACCGCCGGCGCCTAGATCAACGACGAAGAAGCGCATCCCACGCGCTCCTCGCGAGCCGAGCGATGGTGTCCTCCTGCGCCTCGAACGACGCGCGGGAGCCCGACTCCATCACGGCGATTGCGAATCGGCGACCGTCCGGCATCGTGACTATGCCGACGTCGTTGATAGCCACGCTCACGTCGCTCGTGTAGGCGGTCCCGGGCCTGTGCGCGACGGGTGTCCCCGGGGGCAGCAGGCCCTTGAGGCGGCGGGCGCCGTTGTGCGTGCCCTCCATTGTCTGGAGTAACCAGCGTCGCGACGTCTCCGTCAGCAGCGCTCCCTCGCCGAGCCGGGCGAGTAGGTCGACCAGTCCGTCCGCGGTCGCGACGTTGTTGGAAGCCTCGACCTCGTGCTTCGATGCTGCAGCCTGCTGCACCTCCGGCACGTCGGGGCACGAGAGCACAGCGGCATATGTCCAGCCGCCCGCTGGTGCGGCCACGCCCGCGCACTCCAGACGGGCGCCTATGCTCACCTCGGGCTCGACGATCTGAATCCCCGTCACGCCCAGCGCGTGCAGGCGCGCGGTCGCTGCAGTCCCGCCGCCAAGCAAAGCGAGCATTTGATCGGCAGCCGTGTTGTCGCTGTCCTGGATCATCCAGACCAGGAGCTCCGCGATCGTCGGCGCGTGCTCGCCGTTTTTCCAAGCCGTCGCGACGGGCATGTCGGGGGCGAGGTCCGCTTCGGCGATGGGCACGCGCTGGTCGAGCCGTAGCTGGCCGCGATCCACCTGATCGAGCGCCAAGACGGCGAGGGGGAGCTTGAAGACGCTCATCATGGGCATCCAGGCTTCCCCGTGGATGGAGGCGCGTGTCCGCGTCGACAGATCGAGCACGCTGACCGCTACCCGTCCCTGTCCATCGGGGGTCACGGCGGTGCTGGCGAGCCTGTCGTGCAGCGGGGGCCCGTGGGCGCAGGCGGGTGCCGCGACGAGGAGGAGGAGCGTGAAGGGAATTCGCATCGGTTAGCTGCTGGGGTATTGCAGCTTTCGGCGGCGGCCACGCGGACAAGCCTAGTCGAGTCTTTGGGTCCGGAATGGGAGCAATAACGGACGCCACGGGTCTTGAGAGCTATCAAATCGACCGCGAAGCTCGGGTCGACGCGCTAGCTGTCGCTCGCAGGCCCGTCAGGGCTACGTCCTGACCGGCCGTGATAGCGTCGGGCTGGTGCCGGCGGAGGAATCGGGAGCATACGGCGATCCGCACGTTCCTCTGATCCACGAGGAGCTGAGCAAGTATTGCGTCTCCATCATCCCGATCATCGACGCCGAGGAGCGGTCGGACGGGCGAAAGAACGCCGACCCGTTGAATGCGGGCTCGGGCACGTGCCTACGCATCGGCGGCCGGTTCTTTGTCGCAACCGCTGCGCACGTGATCTCGCCGCGACCGCCGAACATGCACTTCGTGGCCACGCCGACCACTGAGGACGGGGCCCTCAAGATCATCAACGGCGGATACCGAGGAGGCGGCAAGTACGACCCGGTGGACGTTGGCTGGCTCGAGTTGCACGGCCGGGCCGCGGCGCAGGCCGGTCGAGCGTTCCTCGACATTGCCCGAGTGCGGACCGGCTGTGTCGGGGACGAGGAACTGGTCGTCCTTGGAGCGCCCGTCCAGCAGCAAGAACGGGGAAAGCACGCGGACGGCACTCCGGTCCTCAAGACTGGCGCATCGTGGTGGGCGACGCGCGGCATCCTCGACGCCCGAGACCTCGCGGAAGCGCCGGATCCGGCGCGCAAGCTCTTCCTGCGGTGGCCAAGTAGAGTCGAAGGGACTGATGGCGAGTGGTACGAATACCCCGAGCCCGGTGGCATGAGCGGCGGAGGAGTGTGGGCGACGAACGTTCGCCATGCGCAGTGGCGCGCGAGTAACCTCCAACTTGTCGGCATTGAGTACGCGTTCCAGCGGGTCGGGGCGCCCGACCGCTACCTCAAGGCGTGCCAGATCCAGGTCTGGCTGGAGATGCTTCGCGAGGACGTGCCGGAGCTGGCGTGTCACATCGATCCCCTGCTCGGGGCCGGCGACCTGGCGCTCCGCTAGCCGCCCGAACGAGCGCCTCGGCCCGCGCTACGGATCGATCCATGCGATGGTCAGTCCAAGCCGCACGCGACGCTCTACGCAGTGCTGGTGTGGTCATCGAGCCAGCGGACCTAGCCCTGGAACCGCGCGATGGTCGGCACCTCGTTCGACTGCCGGATGATCTGCTGGCCTGGTTCGCAGATGATGAGAGCGCACGGCAGAGAATGATCCGAGAACGACGGGTCCTCCGCCTAATCGCGTCGCGTTGCATGTTCGCCGTACCGCGGATCGTCTTCGAGGCGGATGACGGCAGCTTCGACGTGCGTGCCGGCGTACATGGCCTCGTGGACCCCTGGCTCGTCTATGAGAAGGCGAAAGCCGATCGATCCCTGGCGGTGCACATCGGTTCCCAGCTTGGGGCGATGCTCGCCGAGCAGCACACCAGAATCGTTGCGGAAGACGTGGCGGCATGGCTCCCCTCGCAGCCATCATGGCCTGAGCCGATCCTCTGGATTCAGGAGCGTCTACCGCGCGTCGTAGCAGACGCCCCGCTCCTTGAAGGCATCGACGAACTCCTCGCGCGCTACCAAGCGGTCCCCGTCGTCGCGGCGGACCAGGTTCTCGTGCATGGCGATCTAGGCTTCCACAACGTTGCATTCGACCCCGCGAGCTACGACGTACGCGGCGTTTTCGACTACGACGGCGTGGCCTGGGCTGACCGACACTTCGACTTCCGGTACCTGCCGTTCGCGTTGGGCCATGAGGAGATGCTCGACGCCGCTCTGGCGGTCTACGAGCCCACCGTCGGCCTCACACTCTCACGCGAGCGCATCCGCCTTTACAACGCCGGGGCAGCCGTCTCCTATCTCGCATACCGCGACGGTGTGGCTCCAGAGCAGCGCTGGTGCGGGCGAACGCTCGACGAGGATCTCGCTTGGGTCCGACACGCTCTCGCCGCGTGTCTCTGACCTGGCTCAGGCCAGGGTGGTCCAGTGGTCATAAGGCGTCGTTCGCGCCGAAGGTGGGTCGCCCGCTACATTCGCCGGTGTGATCGAACTGCGGACGCTCTTTCCTGACGATTGGCGCCTCTGGCGATCCATGCGTCTGGCTGCGCTCGCCGAGTCTCCCGGTGCCTTCGGGTCGCGCCTAGCCGACTGGCTGGGTGACGGCGACCGCGAAGACCGGTGGCGGGGCCGCCTCTCGATCCCTGGGTCGCGCAACGTGGTGGCGTCGCTTCGCGGTGAAGCGTCGGGGATGGCGAGCGGCGTGCCGTTGCCACCAGCTCCGCACGCGAGCCCGCCGCGGGAGTCCAGTGCAGTGGAGCTGATCTCGTTGTGGGTCGCACCCTGGGCCCGTGGTCACGGAGTCGCCGACGCACTGATCGAGGACATCGTCGCCTGGGCGACCGGCCTGCGTTCGCCCGCCGTGTGGCTGAGCGTACGGGAGGACAACGCTCCCGCGATCGCGCTCTACCGGCGATGGGGTTTCGAGGCCACTGGCGAGCGGGTGCAGGACGAGGACCAGGCTGGCGCGGCGGTGGAGGAACTGGTGTTCCGAAGGCCGCTGTGACGGGATTTCCGTTGGAGAGCGACAGAGCTCCCGACAGGGCCGAGAGCCAAGGCGCGCATGCGTGCATATTCCCCGTTTCCCGCTATTGCCCAACGCCACGTCACTTCGTGTTCTCTCCCGTCACCCTCTGTCAGGGCGCCGTCGTCGCATCCCCGCGAATTTGCTCGCGCCGCGCGTGAACGACCGCTCACGATAGAGCGGGGGCTACGAATCCAGTCGCCCCGACTGGCCGCGGTGGCTGAGCAAGTCCCGCGGCCTTTCGGTTTTTGGGACGCGCTACTCCCGCCTGGTCCGTCGCGGCGAACTGGCGGAGGCTCCGTCGCGATCAAACGCGATCAACTGGCGCGGGTCAGACGCGACCGAAAGGCGCCTTTCGGTCCGCGTCGCCCTCGTAGACGGCATCACAGGGCCTGTGCGGACCTGGTACAGGGTGGCCGAGATAGCGGCAGAGCTTGGAGTCTCGCCGCGGTGGGTACGCGCACGGATCTCAGCCGGCCAGCTTCGCGCCGTGCACACGCTTGGGAGAGGGTTTGGCATACGCCGAGACTGGATGGAGTTGTTCCTTGCGGCACGAGAGGTCGCGCCTCCGGTGCCAGCGGCGGCCGCGCGGGCCGCGGAGGGTGTTCGAATGCCTCGCGCTGGAGCGCCCGGGCAGGTGTTCCGTAGCGTCGCCGAGGCGCGTAGGGCCTTTGCGACAATCGTTCGCGAACAGGGGCGGTCGTGAGCCGGCAGCGAGCACGCGCTCCCCGCGGGCAGGTTGGTCTGGTCAAGCTCCGCTCGGGCTGCTGGGGCGTGCGATGGGGCCGGCGAATCGCACGCGAGACCCTTCATCGAAGCGGCGCTTCGCGAGTTCGCCGGACAATTGTGCGACGCGTACTCGTGCCGGGAGATGGACGCCATGGCATGGCCGAAGATCGAATCGCTTGCCAACGCGTGCTTCAGCGAGCTGTCGGCCAGGTACCCGCTGGAAAGCCTCGCGTGCAACTGAGCGAAGCACTCCCGAACTTCTGGCTCTGAAGAATGCATTACTCTGGAGCCGTTGGAACTAGGACACCTGAGTCGCGTCTTCGGGCGGAGCAAGCGGACGGTCGTTGGTGTCATCATCGAGAGCGACGACGACCAGCAGCCATTCTTCCTCGGATCTGGAGTTGTTGTCCGGCTCGCCGGGCGCAACTTCATTCTCACTGCTGCCCACAACGTCTGGAGCAAAGTACATGGACGTCGCGCGCAGATCGCCGTGGGTAGACCCCCCGACAACATCATCACGCTGATTCGGCCGGGAGACGGCTCGGCAGGCGTCATCTACCACCCCGTACCAGGGTCGTCGCACGAGTATCCGGAGCCGGACGTCGCCGTCATCGAACCGACCGAAAGGACGATTCTTCCGGCGCCGCTGGAGCCGTTCGGTGAAGAGGAGATCGTCTACCTCGATCCCAACCGAACCGAGACGCTGTCGGAAACGGAGGTGCGGGGTTGCGAGCTAGTCGCGACCGGCTTCCCGGTGCGCTTTGCCAGCTACGGTCCTGGGCTCGCCCTGGGCGGAAAGGCTGGTACGCGTGGGGAGCTAGGAGCCAACCTCGTCTCGATGCGGGCTTTCACCATCCCATCGTTCGCGCGCAAAGAGCATCCGTTTCCCAAAGAGCCCCCGGCAGGGCGCGGCATCCACGTCCACCTTTCCAGGAAAATGGAAGACGCGGAGGGCAAGAGCGTAACGCTCGCATCACCGGACGGTTTCAGCGGGGGCCCTTTGATCGCTCCCGAGAGCAACGGCTTGTTGGTGGGCTTGATGCGCGGCGCCATCGATCATGGCGAGAGTTGGGATGAATGGTGCGAACCGGCTGCGGAGGCAGTGCGCCTTCTCGTCGACCACCCTGATCCCGCGGTGGCCGCCTCAGCGAGGCGGGTGTGGGAGAGATACGAGCGTGACAGCGCCGCTCCCTCCGCGGCCATACTCGGCGCTGGGCCCTGATAGATCATGTCCCCCTGCTCCTATTCAGGCGAGAAAGGACTCGCTTGCACTCTCCCACTGCGTTCCGGGCGGTCGATGCTTCCCTGGTGCCGAAGACCGACCCCGTTCCCTTCCCAAGCCGGTAGCCGGCCGCACGCAGCTCGCGGCGAGCGCGGCGTTGCAAGTCAGTGGGGATCGCGCGATTCCTCGAAGATGGATCGAAGATGCTGACGTAGTTCTCCAACCGTTGCCCGTCCTGATCCTGGAACCCGAGCGCGCCGACGAGCAGAGACAAGCCTTGGAGTTCGCCGCGAAGGCGCTCCCTATGTGCGAACCCGAGCGCGCACTCGTTCCACGGGATCGGCGCCGCACGCGCGGCTTCGAGAAGCTCGAACAACGTCGGTGATTGTGGGGCTCTGGACCGAGGACGTGTTTGCCTACGAGAGACGGATGGCGGTCCGCCCTCGGCGATTCCCGCGAGAAACCGTAGCTCGGCGAGGCACTGGCGGCGCGTGCGTAGCCATCGCTGGCACACCGTCTCGTCCTTGAAGCTGAGGGTGCGCGTGTAGCCGGCCCGTTCGAGGGCGCCGACGACGCGACGATGCCAGGCGATCCGGGGGTTGCCGTGAACCCTGATCCATGATGACGGGCCTTCGGGATCGTACCGGAAGGATCGCGTGATGCCTGGCCGCTCCCACGAGCCGTCCAGGACAGAAGGCGAGTAGGCGTAGAAGACGAACGTGTACGGCGCGAACCCCTCGACGCCCCGGAAGGGGGCCGCGAGACGATCTACGAGTGCGAACCGCCGCACGTCTACGGCCCCTCGATGAAGAGTTCGCGTTGGGGGACTCGGATGCATGCCGAAACGAGGCTCTGCACTCGGCCGAGGTGCTCTCGCAGGAGTTGGTCGTTCGAGACCATCGCGATGAAGTCGATCTCGTCGAGCAAGGTTTCGCACTGCGGCCGGTTCAGCCGCGTCCGCGAGTAGATGTCGATGGTGGGAAGCAGGTGGAGGTCGTAGGCCCGCGCGATGCACTGTGCCCTGGCGAACAGGCGCTCCGGCACGGCGACCGCCGACGTGGGATCGCCGTAGTCGAGCTGAACCACCTCGTCCCGCGCGTATGTGTCGACCAGGAAGCGGTCTGCGAAGCGGTCGGTGGGAAGCATCGAGCTGAGGATACTCCTGCATCCTCCTGGTGCTCGCGGCCCGGCGACCACTATGGGAAGCCCACAGTCATTGGTTCCGGCACACGAACCACATCACGGGTCCGAGGCCACGATCTTCTCGCGCTCGTTGTCGAAGGCAGCCCGCGCGTCGGGCTGACCATCGAAGAAGTCCTCCCAGAATCCGGGGCGTGACCACGATGCCGGGGCGAACGAAAGAGCGCCTGGCTTCGGTGAGGTCACGACCCATGCTGCCGGGATCACCGAGCTTACGATCTCGAACATCTGCGGCTCGAATAACGCGGGAGTCGTGTTCTCCTCGCCGACGATGCGGAACCTCATACGTCCGTCGTCAATCCAGATGCACAGGACGTGGTACACGGCTCCGACCTTCGCCCAGGGGGAGCGGTCCACAGGTTTGCTTCTTGAATCGAGGAGCCGTACGCAGCGCACCTTCATCGGGGACTCGTGGCGGGTTGGGGTCGATGCCGCAGTCGTGATCGCGAACTATGTGGCCGAGAAGCGTTTCTTGAAGTCCTCGGCGTACGCACGCAGCTTGGCTTCCCGTGCCTTCGGTTCGCGTTCCTGCGTGAAGCTCGTGAGGTAATGCACCCGCGTGGGTCCCGCCGCACCCATTGCAGCCCAGTCGAAGCCGGGGTGTGCCACGGCATGGCGAAACAAGCTCAAGTGGGCCACTAGGATTCGCAGGAATGCGTCGAGACTTCGATCACCAAGTTCGGTCCCGGCGATCCCTATGTGGAAGCCTTCGCTCGCTGCGCCGCCGGTGCCCATCGGTGCCATCATCTTGCTCCACGCCGACGCTCCTGGACCGCACGCAACCAACGTGACCAGTCCGCGATCCAAGACAAGGATCAAGTCGATGTGCAGTCCGAACGTCGTGCCACTGAGGAACTCGCGGTACTTCGCGCAGATGGTGTCGAGCGTGAGCGCCGATTCGAAGGCGAAGAGGCAGCCGAGTGTCGCCCATTGCTCGGGACCGTGCTCGTCCCCGTGCACCTTCACGAGGCGCTTGGCTGCCGCGACGTTCTCGATGGCCTCTGCGAGTCGGTCTGCATCCAGCCGCGACTTCACCTCGACGACGGCGGCCACGTTGTCGTTCGGGAAAACGCCCGCCTCTTCGTCGGCGCGATACACGGGGCAGTTGAAGGCGTCGTAGACAATCACGTCCGTCTGCTTCGAGAGCTGATCCTTTTGGTCCAGGATGAAGCCGCCAGCGGCTGCGAATCGGCGTGGGAGGTGTTCGTTGAGGAAACGACGGACGATCTCCTCGGCCTGCCCGCCCTTCTCGCCACGATGGGGGACGTTCGCCAGTTCCTCGAAAGATGCGCGGAGCTTGCGAGCGGCCCGCTCGAACACCTCGATCCGCGTGATGCTCGGCATGATCATCCTCTACGTCGGTCTTGGTCCCCGCGTCGATGATCTCAGAACGGGGGCTTCCAGTCGCGGCATCAGCGCTTGACCGTCTACGTGCGCGTGGCAATGGCTCTCAGCGCGATCAGACGCGATCAACCGGAGGCTCTGAAGTGATCCATCCGACACCGCCAATCTCGACCGCCGTTCCACCGGGCGATGGCGAAAGACCATGGGTTGTACGCGGTTGCGATCTGAAACGGGCGACCTGTGGTGCATCCCGTCAGGGTGGTGTCCATGCCTGGGGGTCAAGGGGTCGCTGGTTCGAATCCAGTCGCCCCGACTGGCCGCGGAAGCCAAGAAGCTCCCGCGGCCTTTCGGCTTTTCCGGCGTTGTGCACCGGCCGGGTTTCAGCCGCAGTAGCGCCCTGCGCGTTCGGCTGCCGCGGCACGCTAGGCTGTGAGGGTATGCGGCGGCGGCTCGTCCCGTGGTTGCCCTTCGCGGTCGCGATGCTCGCGCTCGTCGCGGCCGCGTACAAGGCGATGGCGACCGAGCCCGAGGGCAGCCCGCTGACCAAGGTGGCGATGGTCTGGTGGATGCCGTACGTGCTCGTCTGCGCGTACGGGTTCGTCTACGTCGTTCCGATGCTCCTGCTCGAGTGGGCCAGGAGCGTTCGCCGCCGCAGCGCCGCGCCGCCGTCGGTCGGGCGGACCGCGGTGGCTCTCGCGCTGCCCGCGCTCGTCGTGGCCGTGGTGTGGCCCATCGGGCTGGCGATCGCGATCTTCTTCCGCTGGACGGCGCTGGCCGAGCTCGTGTTCGTGCACCTTCACGCGTGGCTCGTCTGGGGCCTGTCGGTCGCCGCCACGACGCTGTGGGTGGCGGGCGCCGCCATCCACTGGATCTGGCTGGCGCGGCCCGTGTCCGTCGAGGGCAGGCCGCCCTATCGCTGAGCGGCGGCGCCGCCGGCTTCCTCGGCGGCGGCGGCTTCGGCCGCGGCCTCCTCGTCGGCGAGCGCGGCGAGCGCGATGCGCACGCGCGGCTCGGCACACTGGTGCGCGGCGACGCGGAGGCGGGCGCGGTCGGCGTGGTCGATCCGGATCGCCAGCGCCTCGGCGGCGGCGGTGCGCGTCGCTCCGTCGGTCGCGGAGCTCTCGACGAGGTCCCAGAGCTGCTGGCGCGAGATCGACGGCAGCCGGTAGCGCGCGTCGCCGCCCGCGCTCGCGACGATCTGGCGCGCCGGCATTGCCTGCACGAGCATCTCGGCGCCGCGCGTGTCCTCCGCGCGCGAGCGGACGATGGCGTCCTGCAGGCGCGCGAGCACCTCGTCGCGGCGGCCGGCGTCGTCGCCGTGCATCTGCAGGCGGAGCACCGCCCGGCCGCCCTTGCCGACGAGCTCCAGGTCGGCCCCGCGCGCGCGGGCGCCCTCGAGGTCGCGGTAGCCG
>Ga0335069_10016827_pt1 | contig 10195 bp, 10 predicted proteins | sample Lox_Sample_11_FD_206714 | JGI IMG/M metagenome (GOLD analysis project Ga0335069, IMG submission 206714) | Soil microbial communities from Loxahatchee National Wildlife Refuge, Florida, United States - Lox_Sample_1.1 | ecosystem: Environmental > Terrestrial > Soil > Wetlands | place: USA...
AGGTATGCGACGTGGGTCAGATCCTTGAAAGGATCGTAGCCGATCTTTGAATTGATCAGCGGGTTGATCGCCGTCAGCGACAGAGTCGTGACGACGAAATTGTAGCCGTCGGGAGCGGCGTGCACGACCTCATTGACGCCGATTACTCCGCCGGCACCGTCGCGTGTCTCGACGTAAAATTGCTGCCCGAAGGTCTTGGTCAATTGATCGGCAGCGATGCGGGCGAGTATGTCGGCGGCGCCCCCGACCGCAAACGTATTGACGATACGGACCGGGCGGGTGGGCCAGGAGCTGGTTGAGGTCTCGGCCGCAGCCGCGGTTATGGTCGCCGTGCTCAATACCGCCACGGCGAGAATCGCCGCGGGCAACAATGACCGGCTCATTCGGCCGCGACGCGATGTGCGGCGACGCCCTTGGCCTTCACCACCACCTTGATCGCATCGTCCACGCGGTCCTTGGCGTAGCGGATCGCCGTCGGCAGATCGTCGAGCGCGAATGTGTGGGTATGAATCTTGGTAGCATCGAAGCGCTTCTGTGACATGAAGGCTTCGGCGCGATGGGTCGCGGTCTTGCCCTCGCCGCGGATGCCATAGAGGTAGATGTTGTTGCGGACGATGTGAGGAACATCGACCAGGACCTCCTCGTGCGGGAACGCCGCGAGGCAGACTTTGCCGCCGCGATTGACCATGCGCACGGCTTCGGTCACCGCATTCGTCGCACCGGAGCATTCGAGAACGTAGTCGACACCTTTGCCGCCGTTGAGGCGCTTCACCGCCTCGACGACTTCTTCGTTGCGCACATTGATGACGTGATCGGCGCCGAGCTCCTTGCCGATCTTGAGCCGGTTGTCGCGGGTGCCGGTGAGGATCACCGGCTGCGCGCCCATCGCCTTGGCGACCGCGACGCCGAGAAGCCCGATCGGGCCCGGGCCGGTGACGACCACGCTCTCGCCCGCGACCAAGCCGCCGAGCTCGGTGAGGCCGTACATCGCGGTGCCGGCAGTGACGACCAGTGTTGCCTCTTCATCCGACATCGCGTCGGGGATGGCGACCAGCGTGTTGATGTTGTTGACCTGATATTCGCAGAAGCCGCCGTCGGTGGTGAAGCCGTTGGCGCGATGGCCCTTGTCGACGTCGCCGTAATTGAGCCCGTAGTTGTGGCAGGCCGTATACATGCCCTCGCGGCAGCGCTTGCACTGGCCGCAGCCGGCGTGGATCTCGACCGTGATGCGCTGGCCGATGCGGTATTCATCGACGCCCGGACCGAGCGCGACCACTGTCCCCATATATTCGTGGCCGGGCGTGAAGTTCTTGTTGAACGGCTTGCCGCCCTGGATCAAAGCCGGTGAGCCGTAATCGATGATCTCGAGATCGGTGGCGCAGATCGCGACTGCGTCAATTCGCACCAGGACTTCGGCGCGCTTGGGAACCGGAATCGGCTTTTCGGTGAGCTTGAGCTCCCCCGGATTGCCAAGGACCCAGGCCTTCATCTTGTCCGGAATCGGGAAATCCGGGCTGGTCTTCACTCCAGGGCCTGAATAAGTCATCTTTTCCTCTGTTCCTTATACGCACTGCGTGCCGGCACGGTTCGCGGCCAGACGTGTTTATAGATAATTTTAGGGTTGGGCAAAACCGGCCGTTAAGCAAGCTCGCCGGACGCATCCCGGTCCAAATCGGCGAAAACGTCCCCGTTCTTGAGCACGACCTGATAGGTCCGCAGCGCCACCTGGCACGGCGGCGATTTGACCTCACCAGTCGGCACATGGAAGGCGCCCATGTGCACGGCGCATTCGATGGTGTCGCCGTCGAGCATGCCGTCGGCGAGGCTTGCCGAGGCATGGGTGCATTCGTCGTCAGTGACATAGAACCGGCCGCCGATATTGAAGACCGCGAGCCGCTTGTCGCCGACATCAAAGGCCGTCACGCTCTCCGGCGCGATATCGCACTGCGCGCAAATCCGCACGATATTGTCGGCCATCTCAGCTCCCATCCATCGTTGCCCCAAGCACTTAATTTATATAGTCATTCGGGGGCCGCGCGAAGCGGCGCCCGACTATGATGGGGTGTGAAGCGCAATGCAGGTTCTGGTCGTTGGCGCGGGCGTGATCGGGCTTGCGGTTGCGCGCACCGCGGCGCTCGCCGGGCACGACGTTACCGTCGCCGAAATGACCGGCGGCATCGCCAATGGCGTGTCCTCGCGCAACAGCGAAGTGGTGCATGGCGGCCTCTACTATCCGACCGGCTCGCTGCGCGCGCGGCACTGCGTGCGCGGGCGGCGCATGCTGTACGAATTCTGCGCTTCGCACGGCGTCGGCTTCAACAAATGCGGCAAGCTCATTGTCGCCACCAACGAGAACGAGCTCGCCAAGGTCGAGACCATCCAGAAGCAGGGCGAGATCAACGGCGTCGAAGGCATGGAAATGCTCGGCGGCAACGCCGCGCGCGCGCTCGAAGGCGAGCTCGCCTGCATCGGCGCGTTGTTGTCGGCGGAAACCGGCATTGTCGACAGCCACGGCTACATGACGGCGCTGTGGGGCGAGCTCGAGGATCACGGCGGCATGATCGCCTTCGAGACACCGGTCCAACGCATCAGCTATCAGGCGCCGCATTGGTGCGTCACGTTCGGCGGCAGCGAGCCGGGCACGATCGAGTTTGACGCGGTGATCAATGCCGGAGGTCTTGGCGCGCAGGCGCTCGCCCGCCGCATCGAAGGCTATCCCGCCGACAAGATCCCCAAACTCGTGCTCGCCAAAGGCAATTATTTCAGCTTCGCCGGCAAACCGGTGTTCTCGCGGCTGATCTATCCGACGCCGGTCGACGGCGGGCTTGGCGTTCATGTCACGCTCGATCTCGCCGGGCGCATGCGTTTTGGCCCGGATGTCGAATGGATCACGGAAGAAAGCTACACGGTCGATCCGAAGCGCGCCGACAGTTTCTACGCGCGCATCCGCACCTACTGGCCCGGCCTGCCCGACCATTCGCTGGTGGCGGATTATTGCGGCATCAGGCCGAAGCTGACCGGGCCGGGCGAACCGGCCGCGGACTTTCTGATTGCGGGGCCTGCGGCGCACGGCATGCCGCGGCTCGTCAATCTGTTCGGCATCGAGTCGCCGGGCCTGACGTCGTCGCTGTCGATCGCCGACGACGTCACCAAGCTTCTGAACTGATCTTTAGTTTGCGCATGATCTTTTTGCGAAAACCGGTTCCCACTTTTCGGGATCATGCACTGAGAACGAACTAACGCGGCCAGCGCGCGGCGACCGCACCTGTTGTAAGAGGCTGGGCCTGGGCGACCGCGCCCGAATCGCCAACCGGAGCCGCCGGCGTAGCCGGGCGGCCGCTGTTGAGCGCGCTCTTTTGCGTTGTGGCCGAATTCACTTGCGTGGCGACGCCCGGCACCGTCACCGGTGTGTAGGCCTGCGCCGGATTGCCGGTATAGGTCATCAGGCCGTTTTTGGTCGCGACGATGTCGCCCGGCCGCAGCGTCGGATCTGTCGGCAGGTCATAGGGCGCGAGCCCCATCGCGTTCTTGCCGTTGCAGGTGCAATTGGCGACGAGCTGCTTGCGATAGACGTAAGCGGTGTCGAGATCGGCATAGCGTGCGCCGTCCTTGGCGACGGCGTTATCGATCTCGGCGCCGTAGAACACTTTGGTCCGGCTCGCCGGACACATCGAGCGGCAGGCCTCGACCGGAGTGGCGTTCATGACGCGCGCTTCAAGCGGGAAATGCTGGCCGTCGCACAGCCGCACGCAATAGGCGACGCCGTGGCCGGTCGAGCCGGCGTTATTCCGGACGCTCTCGTCGCCAAGCGGCGGCGGCGAGGCCGACGGGTTGGCATAGGCCGATACCGAGGGGTTCGGGCCTTTATCAGGACCACCAAACAAAAAGTCGAAGAAGCCGGCTTTGGCCGGGTTGCCCGCAAGCGCCATGGCGAGCGCGCCGCCGAGCGCAATGACCTGCGATTTCAAATGTTTGCTGCTGCGCCCCATGGTGATCCCCGCACCGGCCTTGCGGCACGCTGTCCATTAACTCGGGTGACGACGAAAAAGTTCCCGATCTGGGCGAACCCTGAAGGAAAAGGTTCACCATCTCGTGGCGGGGCGACGCCCAGACGGAGGCGATTTCGCGCTATGGTTAATGAAGTCGGTCGAATTCGAACGAACGGCGCGCCTCCGACGGGCTCGGGGTGACGTGGCCAGCCCGGTGACAGGCTCCGCGACCAAACAATCCGGTTCTTGGCTGCCGCCCGGATTGTGTCGCTGCGCTTGCTATGACGAGGAAGCCGCTCGGCACTCACTCCGCCTTGGCGCCGGCCTGGCGCACGACCTTGCCCCATTTGTCGGTTTCGGCGGCGACGAATTTGCCGAACTCGGCCGGCGTGCCGGGCGACGGCTGGCCGCTGAGCTTGGCGAACTTCGCCCTGGTGTCCGGGTCGGCGAGCCCTGCATTGATCTCGCGATTGAGTTGCTCGACGATATCAGCCGGCGTCTTGCTCGGGGCCAGCACACCCTGCCAGCCGCTCGCTTCATAGCCCGGAACGGATTCGCCGATCGTCGGCACGTCCGGCAGCAGGTCCTGCCGCGTGCCGGTCGTCACCGCCAAAGCGCGAAGCTGGCCCGACTTGATGTAGGAGATCGAGGACACGAGCACGTCGAACATGCACTGAACCCGGCCGGCAATCAGATCGGCGATGGCCGGGGTTGCGCCGCGATAATGGACCGGCTCCATGTTGATCCCGGTCACCATCTTAAAATATTCGCCGTACAGATGCTGGGCGCTGCCGGCGCCGACGGTCGCCATGTTGATCCGGCCCGGATTGGCCTTGGTATAGGCGATGAATTCGGCAACGGTCTTTACCGGAAGGTCGGGCGTGACTTCCATTACGAACGGCGTTCGCACCACGCTCGCCACCGGCACGAGATCTTTCAGGATGTTGAAATTCAGCTTGCCTTCATAGAGCGTCGTATTGATCGCGATGGCGGTCGAACCGTACAGCAGCGTGTAGCCGTCCGGCGCCGCCTGCACGACGGTTTCGCTGGCGATATTGCCGCCGGCGCCGGAGCGATTGTCCACGACGAATTGCTGCCCGAGGCGCTCCGACAGCCATTGTGCGAGAAGGCGGGCATTGATGTCGGACGCCGAACCCGGCGAGAAGCCGACGACAAGATGGACAGGACGCGCCGGATAGGTCTCGGCGCAGGCGACCTGCGCTGACGCGGGAAGCGCGGCAAGGCCTGTGGCAAGATGAAGAAAGCGGCGGCGCCCGATGTTCATGATTGTCCCTTGGCGTTTCCATTTCTTATGTTGCCGCGCAGGCTAACGTGTTTCCTAGAGGCGCGACAGCACGGATCTGTCGCATCCTGCCCGCGCTCTGACGCGGTCAGAGCGTCATCGAGCCGCCGCCGTCGACGTACCAGGCGGTGCCGACGACATAGCTGGCGCGCTCGGACGCCATAAAAGCGACGACCGCGGCGACCTCCTCGGGCCGGCCCATACGGCCGACCGGGAGCCGCGAGACGCGCTGCTGGCGCACCTCGGCTTCGGTCTGGCCGGTCATCTGCGCCCATTCCTTCATGGTCTCGTCCTGCCGCTCGGTGTCGATGATGTAAGGCACCACCGCATTGACCAGGACATTGTCCTTGGCGAGCTCGGCGGCGAGCGCCTTGGTCAGATTGAGCATGGCGGAATTATTCAGCGCGGCGGGCACGACCGTGTAATGCGGCTGGCGTCCGGCAAGACCGGATATGTTGATAATCCGGCCCCATTTGCGCTTGCGCATGTCCGGCACGGCATGACGGATGCAGCGCGCGGCCGGATTGAACTTCTCTTCAAGCAGCGCGGCCAGATGGCCGTCGTCCATCTTGAAAAAGTCCTGCGGAATGACCGTCGCCGCGGAGTTCACAAGAATGTCGATACGGCCGTAACGTTCGAGAACCCGCGCTGTCATGGCCGCGATCGCCGTGTCATCGGCGAGATCGGTCGGGACGCCGAGCACCCGGCCGGGATGCGGCTTCTCGAGCTCGCCGACGGCAGCGGCGTTGATATCGGGGTTCTTGCTCACCAGCACGGCCGCGGCACCTTCGGCCAAAAGCTCCTTGGCGCAGGCCTTACCGATGCCGCGGCTGCCGCCGGTGATGATCGCGACTTTGTCCTTGAGTCCAAGATCCACGTCGTACTCCCCGTAGAAATTTCACCGCGACGGCGTCACGGCACAAACACCAGGAAAAGGAATGTCGCGAACACAACCAAATGGACCAGGCCGGCGAGAATATTGGTGCGGCCCGAGCCGAAGATCAGAACGCTCAGGAACAGTGTCAGCGCCAGCAGCAGCGCATCGCGCGACGACACGCCGATCTGAATCTGCTTGCCGATCGCAATATTGGTGATCGCGACCGCGGGGATGGTGAGCCCGATGGTCGCGAGCGACGAGCCGAGTGCGAGATTGAGGCTCTTCTGCAGCACGTCGTTGAGCGCGGCGCGCACGGCGCTGATGCTTTCCGGTGCCAGCACGACCATAGCAATGACGATGCCGGCGACGGCTTCCGGCGCGCCGACGCTGTGGAGACCGGCCTCAAGCAAGGCAGCGAATTTCTTGGCGAGCAGGATGACGCCGGCGAGCGCGACCAGAAGCGCGATCGCGCTCACCGCCACAGCCGTGTTGGAAGGATAAACATGCTGGCCGTCCGGCGCAGTCTTGTCCGCAGCGCGGAAATAATCGGTATGACGCGAGGTCTGAATGAACAGGAAGGTCGCGTAAAGAATGACGGTAATCACGCTGACGAAGACAAGCTGGCCATTGGAGAAATAGGGCCCGACGATGGTTTGCGTATAATTCGGCAGCACCAGCGTCAGGACTGACAGCGCGCCGAGCAGATGCACATAGACGCCGGCGCCGGAGACCTGGAATTCCTGCTCGTGATGGCGCAGGCCGCCGACCAGAACGCATAGGCCGACAAGGCCGTTGCAGACGATCATGATCACCGCGAACACGGTGTCGCGCGCCAGAGCCGGCGAAGAGTCCGGCGTCAGTACGATCGATTCGATCAGCGCCACCTCGATGATCGTGACTGCGAGCGTCAGCACCAGAGTGCCGAACGGCTCGCCGAGGCGATGCGCGATGACGTCAGCATGATGCACGGCTGCGAAAATCGCGCCGACCATGATGATCAGCATCGCCGCCGACAGCGCGATATCTAGCGGCGCGGTCGACGCGCCGGCTTTGAAGCCGATCAGCGGCGCCAGCGCGACGAAGCCGATCGCCAGCGGCGGAAAGACAATCGACGTGATCGGCGTTTCGGTCTTTGCGGCCATGATGGGCGTTGCGGGAAATTTGGTCTTTGCGAGGATGGCCCGGCTTCAATGTCATTTTATATGGGCGCTGTATAGTCGGTTTCGCCGGGCGACCGCCGTCAATACGGCGATGCGACGTCAGCGAACTTCTGTGGTCTTGAGAGCGGGCGAGGCGATGCACCGCTCTCAAATGAGCCGCCTTTGATTCAATCATCCGTCAAATGCGCTGGCGCTGGGCGCCGCATTTGATTTGCATCGATCCGCGATTTGTGGGAGCGATTACGCGTTGGGGCTGGTCTCGTGGAACCTTTTGACGAGGTAGTGTCATGAGAAAAGTTTTGGTAGCTCTCATCACGGCAGGATGTTTCGCCACAGCACTATCGGCGAGCAGGGCAAATGCGCAGGTCGACGCCTGGAATGGCGGCTGGCATGTCGGTGGCGACTTCTACTATCCGACGGATTACAGCTACAGCTCGGGCCCCGTTTACGGCTACGGTTCAGCTCCGATCGACAATTACGCCTCGGCTCCAATCTACAATTACGCCCCGGCTCCACTCTACGATTACGGCGCGGCTCCCGCCTACGGCGCGGCGGTCGTCGCAGCGCCGGTGCCAGCTCCAAACTACGCTTATAACTCCGCCGTCGGAGCGCCGGTGCGAACCGTCGAAATCGTGCGGACCGTTTATCTGCCGACACGATCGGCCGCTCATCGCGAGATCGCAATGCGGCAAACAGCACGCCCTGCAATGGCCGAATCTTCCTCTCGGCCGCTGCGCGACTCTGCCGGATCGGCGAGTGTTGCGAGCAACGCCCAGCCGCTCTACGACACGGCCGCGATCGCGCCGGCAAACGCCGGACCGCACTATCGCTACGTCTATCAGCGCGATCGCATCCTGGTGATCGATCCGAGCAACGGCTCCGTCGTCCAGACGCTTCGGCGCTAAAACGAAAGAAGCCGGCGCTCGCTACGCTCAGGCTGCGCCGTCAGCGGTTTTTGCCGCTGCGGCGCGAGCCGGAGCCCGTTTGCCGCCAAACCAAGCCACATACAGCGTCGGCAGGAAGATCAGCGTGAGAACGGTCGCGACCAAGAGCCCGCCCATGATGGCGAAAGCCATCGGCCCCCAGAACACCGTCGGCGCGATCGGGATCAGGCCGAGCACGGTCGAGACCGCCGTCAGCATGATCGGCCTGAAGCGGGCGCTGCTCGCATCGATGACGGCCTGACCGACCGGCTTGCCGGCCGCCCTTTCGGCTTCAATCTGGCCGATCAGAATGACGGCGTTCTTGGTGATCATGCCGATCAGCGCCAAGACGCCGAGGATGGCGACAAAGCCGAGCGGCTTGCCGGACAGGAGCAGCGCCGCGACCACGCCGATCAGGCCGAGCGGCGCGACGCTGAGCACAATCGCCAGCCGCTGTCACGCTCGGGTTTCGTCTTCCGGGACGCCTTTTCGAGAACAGCAGGAGGGTGGGTGACCGCCTCACGGCCGGGCAAGTGATCCCGCGGCTCGAGCCGCAAAACGAGATGAATGCGCTGCGCGCCGCGAACTGGCGGCGAAACGGCACCGTGGAGGAAAGCGCCAAATCGCAGGCCTCCGTCATCGCAGTGGTCCCGGTCATAATCGCGGTGCTGGCCGTCTTGTTCCTTCGCGAGGCCGTCGAACGGGCCAAGGATCTCGATCTGCTCCGGCTGGCCGCCACGCTCGCAATCATGATCGCGGCTTTGGCGCTGTTTCTGTCGCTGCGCGAAAATCGCAAGGACGACCCCTCCGGCGGCGGTCAGGCCTAGGGCTCGGTCTCTCAGAACGAACCGAACATCGTGCCGAGCATGATGACGGCGACGAGTGCAAGAACGGCACCGACAATGCCGACCATGACGATGTCGAAATAGCTGTCGCGGTGCTTGGTGCCGCAGATCGCGAGCAGCGTCACCACGGCGCCGTTATGCGGCAGGATGTCGAGCGTGCCCGAGCCGATAACGGCGACCCGATGCATCAGCGCCGGTGCGATGCCGGTCGCCGCCGCGATCTTCATATAGGTGTCGCCGAGCGCGTCGAGCGCGATGGTCAAGCCGCCGGAAGCCGAGCCGGTCAGCGCCGCGAGCACATTCGTCGCCACCGCAAGCGAAACCAGCGGGCCGCCCTCGATGCCGAGCACCCAATCGCGCACCACGGCGAAAGCCGGCAGCGCGGCGATGACGGCGCCGAAGCCGACCAGGCTCGCCACGCTGACCGCCGGCAGGACCGAGGCATTGGCGCCGGCATCCATGCTCTGTCGCAGCGCCGGCAGCCGCGACCAGTTCAGCACGATGACGGCGAGAATCGCCGCAGCGAGCGCGACCACGACCGACCACACGCCGGCCACGGCGGTAAGCGAAGTGGCGCCGAACCGCTCCTCGCCGAGAAAGGAAAAGTCGAGCCGACGCAGGACAAGAAGCGACATGAGCAGATTGACGGTGACAACGACAATCAGCGGCAGTCCGGCGGCGAGGATCGAGGGCACGGCGTCGCTGCGCTGGCCGCGATTGATCTCGGCCGGGTCGAACTCGCGCGCGGTCGTGGCCCGCTCGCGCACCTTTTCGTCTGAGGCAGCGGCATCGGCGCTCGGCGCTGCGCCGCTGCCGAAGTCCTCGCCCTTCCTGCGCGCGGCGGCCTCGGCGCGCTGCAGCCACCACAGGCCGAAGCCGAGCATGATGAGGGACGCGGCGATGCCGAGCCCCGGCGCGGCAAACGGCGTGGTGCCGAAGAACGGCATCGGGATCGCGTTCTGGATCGACGGCGTGCCGGGCAGCGCCGACATCGTGAAGGTCGAGGTGCCAAGAATGATCGCAGCCGGCATCAGCCGGCGCGGGATAGCGGCGGCGCGGAACAGCGTCTGCGCCATCGGCGCCAGCACGAAGAACGCG
>Ga0335069_10016828_pt1 | contig 10195 bp, 8 predicted proteins | sample Lox_Sample_11_FD_206714 | JGI IMG/M metagenome (GOLD analysis project Ga0335069, IMG submission 206714) | Soil microbial communities from Loxahatchee National Wildlife Refuge, Florida, United States - Lox_Sample_1.1 | ecosystem: Environmental > Terrestrial > Soil > Wetlands | place: USA: Florida...
TCGGCCACCCCCGCGGCGCGCGAGGCGATAAGGCGCCTGCGCGCCGCGCGGGGCGGGGCGCTGATGTTCGTCCAGTCCGCCGGGTGCTGCGCCGGGAGCGTGCCGATGTGCTTCCCGGCCGGGGAGTACCTCACCGGCGGCAATGACCTGATGCTGGGTGTGATCGAAGGCTGCCCGTTCTACATCGACGCCAGGATCTACCGGTCCTGGGACGAGTCCGAGCTGATCCTCGACGTCGCGCCGGGGGGGCCCGAGGGGTTCTCCCTCGGCGCCGGCCCCGGCGAGCACTTCGTGCTCACGACCAGCGCGTGCCCGTTGCCGGGGACCTAACCCTGCCGGGCCAACCCCTGAGGCCGCGGCGGCAAAGAGCACCGGCGCCGGAGGCTGGTTCCGCAACCCGGGCGGACCCTCCGGCCGCCAGCTAACGGTCAGGTGCCGAGCGGGGCGAGGCGCCAGGAACGTAGACGGCCGAATCCAACCTGGTGTAACCGCTGCACCGGCAGCGCCGCCGCCAGCGGCCCCTAACCGAGCAAGAACCCGGGTGCAGGTGCGAATCGGCACGATGGCCGCAGCGAGCGCAGGGCACGGCCTTCGGCTCGCTGGCATCGAGACGGGGGCCCGGCGGCCAGCCGAGCCCATACCCACTGCTGGACATGGCAACCTCCTCGTGGCCACTGGCTCCCACGGGGGAACCCGCCCACTGCCGTGAGGGCACTAATCCGCTGCCTTACAAGATGGATCCCCTGACGCCGAACCGGGCATGGGCATGGGTCACCGGCCTTCCCGCGAATGGCCCGAAGATGCCGTTGCCCCGCACTGACAGCCCATCGCGCAGAGACCGACGGACACGTGTCGAGGCTCCCGGGAGCTTGGGGTGAATGCCATGCGATCATTGGCCCGGCAGTCCGGGACCTTGCGAGATCAATGCGGGACGTACGCCTCTGGCCGGCTGTCGCCGTCGGCTGCAACCTGGCGGCATGAAGGAGCCAGAGGTCCCAAGCGGACGGCAAGCGGGCAATGACGGTGCCGCGCCGGTGCGGCGGTTCGTGGTCATCGTCGGTAAGCCTGCCGAGATAGGCTCTGCCGATCGGATAGAAGAGCCTGATCGGCTGCTGCGCGCGTGGTCGCTGCTGGAGGCGACTTATGAGCAGCTGGATTGGGCTGCGCTGCCGTCCGAGGGGTTGCCCAGGCTGCAGCGTCAGTTCCTGGCGATTCGCGGCGAACTTGAACGGGCGGTATCGCCGCCGTTGGCTGCGGAGCTCCGGCGGATTCTGCCGTCTCGGGATGCGGCACCGAGCGTGGGTGCATTGCGGATCGAGTACGCGGTGCTTCTGAGCTGGTCTGGCAGCTTGATGGTTGAGATGCTCCGCGTGTTCGCCGCTGCGCATGAGCGCCTTCCAGGGCCGTCAGCGGCAGCGTGATCGCACCGGCTTCCGCCGACCTGCCATCATGATCCTAGGTGCGGGCAGGCGTTGAAGACCCCGAGCTTTCCGAAGGCGGGGCGGTGAAGGCATCCAGTGCGGGCCGGATTTCATTGACGCGCTGAGGCCCATCGAGAGCCTGGATTCCTTGTTACCGCAGTTGACGGAGGTAGGCGTCGGCGGGTCGGGCGGGCTGGAGGCGGATCCGGGCGTCGGCCGCCAGGGCACCGTCGCGGCGGGCGATGACCGGGCTCAGGTCCAGTTCGGTGATCTGCGGGAGGTCGTCGGCCAGCTGGGACACCCGCAGCAGCATGTCCCTGAGTGCGGCACGGCCGGCGGCGGGAGCCCCCGGGCGGCCGGGCAGGAGCGGGGAGGCGGGTACCGAACGGATCAGGTCATCGGCATCGGCGCCGGTCAAGGGGGCAAGCCGGGCGGCGCGCCCGGCCAGGACATCGGCGGGGCCGGCCAGCCCGAACAGGACCACCGGGCCGAACAGCTGCTCTTCAAGCACGGTGATCGTGACCTCGACGCCGCCGGTGATCATCGGCTGGACGATGACGCCGGCCAGGCGGTCGCCGAAGGCCTCGGCCAGCGAGCCGAACCCACGCCGGACCTCATCAGTGCCGTGCAGGTCAAGCAGCACGGCGCCGGCACCTTTGCGGCGCACCACCAGGTCCGGCACGTCGGCCTTGAGGGCCACCGGGCCGCCTGACCGCGCTGCCGCCGCAGCGGCTGCGTCGGCGGTGGTGACCGCGATGCTGCCGGCCAGCGGCACCCCATAGCAGCCAAGCAGCAGGGCGGTCTGCTCCCGGGGCAGCCAGCCGCCAACTGGGTTGCCGGCCAGGAAACCGGCGGTCAGTTCCCTGGCCCGATCTTGGTCCAGGCCCTCCAGGTCAGGGACGGTTCCAGGCGCAGTGGCGCGCCATAGGCCGTAGCGTGCGGCGTGGCCGAGGGCGCGGGCGGCGGACTCGGGATAGGCGTAGGCGGGGACCGCGGGCGAGTCCCCGTCCGGGCCGGGCAGCAGCCGGACCGCTTCGAGCTGGTCCATGACCGCCGCGGCGATCGGCACCGGGAGCCGCGCGCCGGACAGTTCGGGAACCAGGTCGCCGGCCGCAGTGGTCGCGGTCAGGGCCAGGACCGCGTCCACGCGCGGGTCGGCGCCGACCAGCTCCAGGCACTGGCGGAAGGTGCCGGGCCCGGCCACCGCGGTGGTATCGACCGGCCCGGCCACCGTGGCCGCCGGGGGGAGCAGGTCCCGCAGCGCCCGCTGGGTGCCCTCGGAAAGGGTGGCGACCTGCAGGCCCGCGTCACCGCACGCATCGGCGCCGAGCACGCCGCCGCCGCGGGTATTGGACACCACCCCGATGCCGCGCCCGGCCGGCACCGGCTGGGAGGCCAGCAGCGCCGTGGCATCGAGCAGCTCGCCGAGGTTGGCGGTGGCGATCATGCCGGTCTGTGCGAACAGGGCCTGCCGGGTGAGCTGCGGGGTCGCCTGTGCCGCAGCGCGGATCGCGGCCTGCCGCAGGCTCGGCACCGACTGGCCCGCGTTCACGATCAGGACCGGCGTGGCACGGCCGACGGCCCGGGCGGTGCGGGCGAACTTGCGCGGGTTGCCGAACGACTCCAGGTACAACACGGCCAGCTTGGTCGTCGGGTCCGATTCCCACCACAGCAGCATGTCGGTACCGGACACGTCGTCCTTGTCGCCCAGGGAGACCAGGGTGGAGATCCCGACGCCCAGCCGGGACAGGTGCTCGAGCAGGACGAAGCCGGTGCCGCCGGTAGACTGCAGCGCCAGGCCGGCCATCCCGGGGCGGGGGTGGCGGGCCGCGAACGTCGCGTCCAGCGCGATGGCCGTGTTGGCCACGCCGAAGCTGGCCGGCCCGACCAGCCGCATGCCATGCCGGCGGCAGATGCCCAGCAGCTCCGCCCGGGTCGAACGGTCCAGCCCGGACGCGGTCACAGCCAGGGCCTTGATGCCCCGCCGCCCGCAGTCTTCGGCGACACCGAGCACGGCCGGCGCGGGCACGGCGATGACCGCCAGGTCGACCTGCCCGGGCAGCTCGGCCGCCGACGGCACCCAGCGCACGCCGTCCAGCCCGGAGGCACCTGGGCCGGCCGCGTACACCGCGCCGGAGAAGCCGCCGGTGACGATGTTGCCCAAGATGGCCCGGCCGACCGACCCAGAGCGCCGGCCCGCGCCGATGATGGCGACCGAGCCCGGGGCCAGCGCGTGAGCCAGGCTGGCCACGTCAGCCGACCGTTCCCGTTCGGCGACCGCATCCCAGTAGGTGTCCAGGCCGGCGTCGCCATCGCCGCCCGGCAGCGGGAACCGCAGGTCATACACGCCGTCTTCCAGGGTGCGGCGGGCCCGCAGCCCGGCGTTGGCGAACACCTGCAGCATCAGCGTGTTCTCCGACAGCGTCTCCGCGACGAAGGTACGGATATCCCGGCCGCGGGCCAGCGAGATCAGGTGCTCCAGCAGCAGCGTGCCGATACCGCGGTTGTGCAGGTCATCGGCGACCGTCATGGCGACCTCCGCCGGCCCGGACCCGTCCCCGGCCAGCTCCCAGGCGCCGCAGCCGACCACGTCGCCGTCCAGCACGGCCAGCAGCGCGGCGTGATCCGGGCCGGGCTCGCGGCATACCCGGCGGGCCTCCTGCTCGGCCGCGGCCGGGCTCATGCTGAAAAAGCGCAGGTAACGGTTGTCCGGAGACATCTTGGCGTGCAGCTCCCGCACCGCGGCGAAGTCCTCCGGCCGCGCGGCCCGGATCTCGATCGTGGTCCCGTCGGTCAGCAGAGCATAGGCGCTGCGCCCGGCCTGTGCGCTCACATCGCCCCCCCGTCCTGCGATCGGCTCACCATGCCTCACCTAGCCCGCATTATCCGATACGACACCAAAAACCAGGTTTCGCCCTCATGAACAACATCGTCATGAGTCAGTCAACCGGGGCGCGGTGATCCAGATCTCCCAGGCCCTGGTCATGACAGGACGGCATCTTGCCGCGTCCGCGAGAATTCCCTGCTGTCTGTGACCAATGGCACGGACAGGCTCACGCTACTTGTACGTGCCCGGTGTGATCCCCGCGATGCACTGGCAGCTTGTCTTCCAAGCCGGTAATGCGGATGATCTTCATCAGTCGTGGCGACGCCGCCACCAGGTGCAACGAGGACCCGGCCTGTCCGGCATGCCTGCTCATCCGCGCGAGCACTCCTAGGCCCCGGGCGTCGCAGAAGCTCAGGCCGGCCATGTCCAGCCGAACTTGTCCGCCATAGGCGTCGATGGCATCGCGCACGTATTCGTAGGCTTGGTCCGCCGACGCGGTATCGAGCTCGCCGGCGAAGATGACCGTGATCTGTCCGGTCTGGCTGATGCGGCAGCTCAAGGTGAGCATGTCCGCCAGCCGGACGGTACCGGGCGGCTGCTGCTGCCGAGCCGGGCCGGCCTCACTTGCGGCGGTGCCGCTGGCGCTGTAGCCCATCGATGTCCTTCCCCGGGGTCACGCAGGTTTCGCGACCGGATGCCGCGCCTGCTGCCGGCAGGTTCGGTCCGCCCCGCTGCCCAGTACAGGGTCTAACGCCGGCCCGCGCGCGGTCCTTGGTCCCGAACAGGATATACAGGCCGAAAAAGGAGATACATGCTGGATCAGCACGCCGCGTAGCCGAGCCGGTCCGCTGGTCGCGCTGACTGCTATCCGCGTCAGCCTTGCACGCGCTGGCCGTGGCCGGCCCATTCCTTTTCGCGCAGCATGAACTTCTGGATCTTTCCGGTGGAGGTCTTCGGCAGCTCGACCGTAATGGCAAGCTCACGGGGTGCCTTGTAGCCGGCGATCTTGGTACGCACATGCGCGATCAGCTCCTGCTGGGTGGCGCTGGTGCCAGCCCGCAGCACCACATACGCCTTTGGGCGTTCGCCCCACTTGTCGTCGGGTACCCCGACGACTGCCGCCTCCAGGACGCATGGGTGGCTCATCAGCGCCTGCTCGACCTCGACGGTGGAGATGTTCTCCCCGCCGGAGATGATGATGTCCTTGGCGCGGTCGCGCAGCTCGATGTACCCGTCCGGGTACATGACGCCGAGATCGCCGCTGTGGAACCAGCCGCCGCGGAACGCCTCGGCGGTGGCCTCCGGATCCAGGTAGTAGCCCGCCATGACGGTATTGCCGCGCATGACGATCTCGCCCATCGTCTGGCCATCGGCCAGAACGTCGGCCATCTTGTCGGTTACGACGCGCACCCCTCCGGCGGTGATCATGCCAACGCCCTGGCGCGCTTGCAGCGCGGCGCGCTGGTCGACGGTCAGGTCAGCCCAGTGCGGCTGGAACTGGCAGAAGGTGATCGGGCCGTAGGTCTCGGTCAGCCCGTAGACGTGCACGACCGTGAATCCCATGCGCTCCATCTCCGCGATCGTGGTGGGGCTGGGCGGCGCGCCGGCGGTGGTGATGAGAACCGGCCGGGTCAGTGGCCCGGCCGCGGCCGCGTTCAGGATGGTGCTCACCACAGTGGGGGCCGCGTTCAGGTGCGTGACGCCGTGCTGGCGCAGCTGGGCCCAGATCGTATCGCCGCGCACCTCGCGCAGGCACACCTGCGTGCCGCCGATGGCGGTCACTGCCCAGGGGGCGCACCAGCCGTTGCAGTGGAACATCGGCAGCGTCCACAAGTAGACGCTGTTCTCGTCGTGCCGGGAGTGGATGATCTGTGCGAACGAGTTCAGGTAGGCGCCACGGTGGGTGTAGATCACGCCCTTCGGGCGCCCGGTGGTGCCGGAGGTGTAGTTGATCGCGATCGGAGCCAGGTCGTCGGGGACCGACCAGGGCAGCGGATCGGCCGCCTGGCGGGCGGCGAACTCGGAGTAGCTGATGAGCCTTGGCTCAGCAGCGAAATCTGAGTCCGCGGATCCGGCTTCTGCGTCTGCGGCCACGACCAGTTGAGTTATCGTATCGATGCCTTCCGTGGCGGCTGCGGCCACTGGCAGCAGGGCGGCGTCGGCCACGAGGATCTTCGCCCCGGAGTGGCGCAGGATGTACGAGATCTCCTCGGCGGTCAGCCGGGTATTGATCGCGACGAGCACGCCGCCGGCTAGCGGCACCGCGAAGTGGGCGACGAGCATCTCGGGCAGATTCGGCATCAGGTAGGCGACGCGGTCACCGGGTTCGACGCCGCCGGCCCGCAGCGCCCTGGCCACTCGCGCCGCCTCGGCCGCGAACTCCGCGTAGGTCAAGCGCTGGCGGCCGTAGGTCACCGCGACCTTGCCCGGCCATACCCGAGCTGATCGCTCCAGGAAGGACAGCGGTGTCAGTGGCATCTCAGAAACTGCGACCATGTTGAACTCCCTGGGGGCAAGCGCGGCCAGAACGCCGTACCGGAGAGGGCGCAGCGTCCAGGCAACCGGACGGGTCCGACCGGGCGCAGAACGCCGTCCGGGGCGATCCGCAGCGGACCGGCCGGTGCTGGTGTCGCCGGCCATTGTTCATCCCACGTCACGACGGTTATCCGCAGAAGGGGCGAAGGTCCCGCTGGCTAGGGGTCCTCCTGCTCCCGGGAGGAGGACGCGGCACTCATCACGCCGGGCGACAGATCCGGCCGACAGCCAGAACCAGTCCTTCAGCAAGGACCAAAGGCCCTAGCGGGTCGCTTCGCGCGCGGCCCATCCTCGCAGGACTGCGGCAAAGACATCGCAGAGGACGGGCAAAAACCCGCACGCCCAGGTTCGGAGTTCTGATGATCGAAGGCATGTCCAGGGCCGAAATCCTGGAATCCCTGCCCGAAGGCTTCTGCGACGACTGCTGGCAGCAGTCCCTGGAGCGGCAGAAGCAATTCAGCACCGATCCCAAAGAGGACTACCCCTGGGTCTACCACGTGACCCACATCTGGGACGGAATCTGAATCTGATGCTCTGACGCCCGCCGTGACCGCGGTCTGGCCGTCACCGGTGTACGGTCCCGGTATGGAGGCCGCTGAGCTGGCGCATCTGCGCCGGGCCCGGGACTTGCTGGACCGCGAGTATGCGCGGCCGCTGGACGTCCCCGCGATAGCGCGCGCCGCGCTGATGTCGCCGTCATTGTTCGCCCGCCGGTTCCGCGAGGCCTACGGGGACACACCGTACGGCTACCTGCAGGCCAGGCGGGCGGAACGAGCTATGGCGCTGTTGCGCCGCGGCCAAATGTCCGTGACGGATGTGTGCATGGCGGCGGGATTCACCTCGCTCGGCTCGTTCAGCTCGACGTTCACGCGCCTGGTAGGCGAGCCGCCGTCCGCTTATAAGGCACGTGATCATTCGCGGCTCACGCCAGTCCCGCCGTGCATGACGCGGGCCTGGGCACGGCCGGGGTGGATCGCGCAACCGTGCAGGATTGGAGAAGCGTTCCTGGCCGGTCCTGCGTAGGGTCGCTGACATGGCACTTACCATCACGCACACGCCCGTGCTCTGCACTGACCTGGATGAGGCGCTCGCCTTCTATACCCAGCGGCTCGGCTTCGAAGTCCACGACGACGTTCCGATGGGGCCAGAAATGCGCTGGCTGACCGTCCATGCACCCGGTGACACCCACGACCTGCTGCTGGCTGCCGTGGATCACCACATCCCGCCGGCCGACCGCCAGGTGATGCGCGAGATTGTCGCCAAGGGTGACCTGGCGGTCTTCATCCAGGTCGACGACCTGGACAAGACCTTCGAGTCGCTGCGCGCCGCCGGGACGGAGATCCTCCAGGAGCCCATCGACCAACCCTACGGCGTCCGCGACGCCGCCGTCCGTGACCCCAGTGGCAACCACGTGCGGCTGAGCCAGCCGCTGACAGCGCACGGCTGAGGCCCCTGTGGTTCAGCCGGGTCCGTCCGTAAGGTCGAAGAACCGGCGTAGCCGGGTCGAGCGGCGAGCCAGGCTCCGGAGCACGGGCAAGGAGAACACGACCTGGGAGATGCTCCCGTAGCGATCGTAAATGGCGGCGTTCAGCACCATTGCGATGATGACTGCCCGTCCGAGGATGAAAAACCAGCCGAGTGTCACGACCGTCGCGCCAAAGGCTCCGTAGAGCCGGCTGGCGTGATCTAGGCGATCGGGGAGGTAGAGCTCGCTGACGGCGTGCATCACGGTAAGGGTGAGCGCGACGAGCACACAGCCCGGCAGCAGCGCACCGGGATCCTCGGTAGCCCGGGGGAGGAACATCATGATGCCCAGCCAGGCGATCGCGTAGATCAGCAGCGCCGGGACAAACGAGGCGCTCGCAAGACCAAGGCCGAAGGATTCCCGGACCCTGCCGATGAGAATGGCGATGACGCCCATGGCGCAGACAAGACCCGCGACAGCGCCCACCGAGCGCAGCCGTGCCCGGTCGCCCGGCGGCAGCCCCCATGCGGCCGCGCTTGCCGCATGCAGCACCCTGCTCAGCGACCGTCCGGCAACCAGCACCCCCCACAGGCCGAGCAGCACCGCGACCCACCGGGTGAGCCCGGGCTGGTGAAATGCCGCGCTGACCTGCTTCGCCAGGCCTCCGGAGATCCCCGCCGCCCGGTTCGCCGACTGCGCATCGACAATATCGGACGCAAAGCCGGCCACCCCGATCGTCAGGAGCAGCAACGGGAGGAAGAAAACGAAGAGCCGGAACGCGAGCGCACTGCTCATCACCGCTCCCGCCGCCCGCCGGTCCCTCCGGAAGGTCCCGAGGACGACATCGACAACGGGAAGACCCTGGTATCTCGCCAGCCACCGCTGGGCCGCCGTCACACGGCCCCGGGCCGCCGCGGCAAACCTCGCGAGGCCGGTCTCTTCAGCGGCGTCCCCGGCCGCCTCATCGCCCGTATCGTCAGACACCGCGCCGCGATGTGCCCGCCCGGGGCTGGCTGGCTTCCGGCGGCGCACGGTCATGGACTCACCTAGGCACCCCTGGCGGACATTGAAGTCAACGTACATGACCATACCGTGCGGCCACTCGCCGGGGTTCGGGGGCTAAGCCTCATGGAGTCCCTGGACTGCTGAAGGGCTCGTCAGCCCGCAGGGCGGCTGGGCACACGTGGGCCGAGGCCGCGGAGCACGCCTCGAGAGAGGAGGGCGTCGATGTCGGAGTCGGAGTAGCCGGCTTCTTTCAGGACCTCGTGGTTGTGCTGGCCGGGGAGCGGCGCCGGATGGCTCGCCCGCATCGGCGTGGCGGCGAGCCGGGCGCCTGGCCGGATGTGCCGGTAGTCCCCGGCGAGGGGGTGCGTCATGACCGGCTGCTCGGCGAGGAGCTCTTCGAGGGTGACGACGGGGGCGGCGGGGATCTCGTTGTCGCGGCAGAACGCGAGCCATTCGCCTGTTGTTCGCTGGATCAGGATCGCGCGTACCTGCTGGTACAGGAAGTCGGAGTTGGCGATTCGGGCCCGGCCGTCGGCGTAGCGGGCGTCACCGAGCAGGTCGTCCCGGCCACCCGCGGCGAAGAATGTGTCATACTGCCGCTTCGAGTATGGCAACACGTTGATCCATCCGTCCGCGGTGCGCTGGGGTCGCCGCTCCGGGGTGAGGATGCGCTGGTAACCGGCCGGGCCGGCAGGCGGTTGCGATACTCCGCCTGCGCCGTGTTCGACGAGCATGAACGCGGTCACGGCCTGGCTCATCGGCACCTCGATGTGCTGGCCTTCGCCGCTCCGCTCGCGGTGGAACAGGGCAGCCAGCACCGCGTAGACGATGGTCAGGCCGGCCACCTTGTCAGCGACCAGGGTCGGCACCAGCCGCGGCTCGCCGTAGGCGCGGCGGGCGGCGTCGGCCACGCCTGTGGCCGACTGGATGATGTCGTCGTAA
>Ga0335069_10016830_pt1 | contig 10194 bp, 8 predicted proteins | sample Lox_Sample_11_FD_206714 | JGI IMG/M metagenome (GOLD analysis project Ga0335069, IMG submission 206714) | Soil microbial communities from Loxahatchee National Wildlife Refuge, Florida, United States - Lox_Sample_1.1 | ecosystem: Environmental > Terrestrial > Soil > Wetlands | place: USA: Florida...
AACTCCGGGCGCGCGGCGCGCTCGATGTAGTGGGGCGCGAGCTCGGCCGCGGCGAACTTGCGCAGCTGGACGCGGAATTCTTCCTGCTCCGGGCTGAAGGCGAAGGACAGCACGCCAGACTCCTAAATATCTATTGCTCACCGGGTGGTCTCGCGGCTCGCGATGTCGGCGATCTCGGCGACATATAGCCGTACCTCGCGAAGTTCGTCGGCGAAGGCCATTCGGCGTTTGCCGAGCCCTGGGTCGTCGGATGTGAGGAGGCCGCGGTGTCGAGCGAGCTGCAGCGCCGTCCGGAACATCTCGGCCGAGACGGATTCCTCGCTGGCCAGCCGGCGCTGGAGCGCCCACTGCCGGCCCACGCGCAGGCACCCGGCTAGGAACTGCTGCTCGTCGAACTCCTCGGAGGCGTCGGCCGCGGTCAGTTGCTCGGCAACCACCGAGTAGGCGTCGAGGAAGGGGCGCAGTACCAGGTGCGCAACGTGCGGCCGGAGGCGTTCCAGCCACCGCTGCGCATCGTCCGGGCTCACCTCGGCGCCCACCTCGCCGCCGTCCGGGTCGATCAGCACTAGCTCCGCTTGCAGGTCGCCGGCGAACTCGCGCCGTTGGGCGAAGAAGAAGTCGAACTTCAGCAGCTCACGCAGTCGCAGTGCCTCGTCCCAGGCGTTGCGCCCGGATCCGTCCTGGCGCCGCGCGACGGCCACCAGCGCGAGCTCGGCGATCGCCCGTACCACCAGCACATGGATCGCGCTGTTGCGGTACACGGCCGCAACCAGGTGCTGGTCGGCGCCGATCCCCCAGACCGTCTCGGTGCCGCCGGAGTAGCAGGTGAGCACCCCGGAGGCCACGAGCTCCTGCAGCGTCCGGCGCACAGTGGAGCGGTCGGTGAGGCTGGCGGCGCCGGCCACCGGCCAGCCGCGGCGCCGCAGGTAGTCGGCCAGCGGCGCGACGGTGGCCAGCACCTCGGCCAGGGTCAGTGCCCGGTCGGCGGCGAGCATCGCCACGCACACGGCCGCGGTGGGTGTCACGGGTGTCGCCCGGTTGATCCGGTGCGAAACCTCCAGCGCGACCCGTTCGACGGCATGCGTTTGCGCCGGGTCATCGATGCGCAGCTCGGCGAGCCGCTCCCGTAGCCGTAGCGGCTGCCCGAGATCGACGTACACCCGGCCGAGACGGTGGTGCAGCCCCCGGGCGTAGCCCAGGAGCCACCGCACGTTCTCGGGCTGCTTGCCCAGCCCTCTCGCCTCGGCGATCATCAGCGAGACCTCATGCGCCGGCAGCTGGTCGTAGACGATCGAGACCGGCACGACAATGGCTTCGGGCGCATCGACCGCCTCCACCGCGTCCACCACGTAGCGCAGCAGACCGTACCGGGGCGGGCGGAGCTTGCCGGTGCGGGAACGACCACCCTCGATCGACCAGACGAGGTTCGCCCGGTTCGCCACGAGCTGGCCGATGTACGCTCGCAGGGCCAGCCGGTATACCGGTGCGTCGCTCGTGGACCGGCGGATGTGGACGACGCCGGTGCGCCGGGCCACCGTGCCGAGCGGGAAGAAGTTCAGGTTCGCTCCGGCCAGCCCGTAGGGGGGTGAGATGCCAGCGGAAAGCAGCGCGGGCGGCAGCACCCACTCGTCGAGGTAGGAGCGGTGCGAGATCAGGAAGATCAGGGAGTGCTTGCGGTCCAGCTCGCGCAGCGCGGCGAGTGCTTCCTCGTCGAGCAAGGTGTCGTAGCCGCGGCGCATCCACCGGCCGAACCGCTGCCACTGCGCGCTTACGGCCTCGTTGTGCGTGGCCGACATCTCCCGCAGGTCGCCGGCCGCCTCGGCCAGCACGTCCTCCTCCGGTCGGCCGAGTCGTCTGGCGAGGTTACCCACCTGGCTCCGGAAGGCCGGCGCCCCGAGCAGGTGGGCGACCTCGGCCGTGTCCGAGGACAGCGGTTCCGCTGACGCACCGAGCAGGCCGGCGCGGCGCACCGGACCGCGCGGGCCGATCCGGTGGCGGACGTCCCCGCCGAAGTGGTCCAAGGCGTGGCGGGTAACGTTCATGACGTGCCTGCCGCGTCGATCAGCGCCGCCGACCAGTCCTCGAGGCTGTCGACGTAGATCCGCTGGACCCGCACCACGGCCGCGTTGAGGTCTTCCCGTGTCCAGCCGTCTGTGGGGATTGGCGGGTGCACCATCACGTCGATGGTGCCGCTCTGCGCGATCTTGGCGTCCCGCCACATTATCTCGCCGGCGTTGCGGATGACGATCGGAACGATGGGCACGCCGGCCTGCATCGCCAGATGGAAGCCGCCCTTCTTGAACGGGCCGACCGTCGGGGTCACCGACCGGGTGCCTTCCGGCGAGATCACCACCGACGTGCCCGCGCGCAACCTGTCCACGGCCGGCTGCAGTGCCGCAATCGCCTTGGCGGGATCCGCGCGGTCGAGAAATGCGACATCGGCCATGCGGAACAGCGGCCCGATCACCGGGACCCGCGCGATCTCCTTCTTGGCCACGAAAGTGAACCCATCGCGCAGCAGCCTGCTGGTCACGACCAGGTCGATGAGAGCGCTCTGATGGTTGATGAAGAACACCGCGGGACGACGCGACCACAGGTGCTGCTGTCCGGTGACGTCGATCTTGATGTCGCCGGCGGCGGCGGCGAGGTCCCCGAACACGGAGGTGGCCAGGTCGACGCCCCGTCGCCGGTCACGGTTCAGCAGGCCCACGGTCAGGCCCGTTCCGCTAGCTGTCAGCAGGCTGCCGTACATGGCCGCTGTGCGAAGAGCCGGCGCCGGATCCAGGCGACGTGCTCGCCTCTTGAAGGTGAGCACCGGCCAGCCGCGGGCGGAGGCCTCCCTGGCCAGCCGCTTCTGCGGGTTGACCGGATGGGGGTGTCCGACGGCCTGCAAGAAAGGCACGTCCTCGTCGCCGTTGGCATACCCGTGGCTGGCGGCCAGGTTGATACCGAGCCCGGCGGCGAACGCCTGCACCGCGGCGAGCTTGCCGGGACCCCATAGTGTCCGGCCCGCGAGCCGGCCGGTAAGGATCCCGTCCTCGGCTTCCAGTTCGGTGCACAGCAGGTGCTCGACCCCGAGCCGCCTCACCAGCGGGCCGGCCTGGAACCGGGTGGCCGAGGTGGCGATCACCACCGTGTGGCCATGCCGCTGGTGTGCCTTTATCAACCGCCACGCGTCGTGGAACAGCGTGCTGGCAATGCCCTGGACGAACAGCCGTTCTCCCAGCTCGACCAAGTCATCGTCGGCCCGGCCCGCCCACCCTCGGATGCCGCGCTCCACCAGTTGGGCGAACTGGTCCTCGGTCAGGGGCCCGCGCAGGCCGGCGAGCACCGTATGCGCAGCCTCGGCGGGTCCGATCTCGAAGTTGCGCAGCCGGTGTGAGTAGAGCGCCGCTGCGGAGTAGCCGTCGATCAGCGTGCCGTCGAAGTCGAAGAAGGCGGCGATCTGCGGGCCGGACGGCCCGGTACGGATCTCGTCGAGCAACGTGTCGAGCGTGGTCAATGGACTGCCCCTTCAGGATGGTGCAGGCTCCAGCTCTGGACAGCCTAACGCTATTTGGTCTATCCATTCAAGCATTTGTACTCTAAGCTAGCCCCCAGGGGGAGAGCCGCGCTACATGCTGGCGCCGCCCCGAGCTGTTCAGGGAGGTGAGTTGAGAGGTGGACCGCAGGCAACCTCGAGTGGCTGTGCTAGGTGGCGGCTCCTGGGGGACGACGGTGGCATCCATCGTGGCCAGGAGCGCCCCGACGGTGCTCTGGGCCCGCTCGCGAGAGGTGGCCGAGGAAGTCGACAAGCGGGGCCGGAACAGCCGGTACCTCGGCGACATCCCGCTGACTGACGGCCTGCGGGCGACCGACTCGCTGGCGCAGGCGGTACAGGACGCCGACGTCCTGGTCATGGGTGTTCCCTCGCACGGCTTCCGGGGAGTCCTCGAGCAGGTCGTACCGCACGTGCGTCCGTGGATCCCGGTCGTCAGCCTGGTCAAGGGGCTGGAACAGGTCACCGACCAGCGGATGACCCAAATTGTCGCGGAGGTGCTGCCGGGATACCCGGCCGGCGTGCTCGCGGGGCCCAACATCGCCAGGGAAGTCATGGCCGGCTACGCTGCGGCCGCCACGATCGCCATGCCGGACCAGAATCTTTCGGCCCGGCTGGCCGATCTCTTCCGCACCACCCGGTTTCGGATCTACTCCACGACCGACGTGGTGGGCGCGGAGATTGCCGGCGCGCTGAAGAACGTCTTCGCGATCGCGGCCGGGATGGCCGACGGCGCCGGGGCCGGCTACAACACCAAGGCGATGGTGATCACCCGGGCCGTGCGGGAGATGCGCCGTCTCGGCGAGGCGCTCGGCGGTGAGCCGCTGACCTTTTCCGGCCTTGCTGGTATGGGCGACCTCATCGTGACCTGCACCAGCCCGCTGAGCCGCAACCGGCACGTCGGCGAGGAGCTAGGCCGGGGCAAGTCCATCGGTGAGGTGCTGGCCGGGATGAAGCAGGTCGCGGAGGGTGTCAAGGCCGCGCCGGTGATCATGAAGCTGGCGGCCGACGCCGGCGTGGACATGCCGATCGCCCAAGAGGTGGACAACGTGCTCTGGCACGGCGCCACCGTCGCCGATGCCTATCGCGGCCTGCTCCGGGTCGCGCCTGGACACGAACTCCATGGGGAGGGCTGGTGAAGGGCCGGCGCTCCGGTACACCGCTGATCTGGCCGCTCACCAGGGCCGCTCTGCTCACTGCGGCAGGGGCGGCTGCGGTCGCCCTGATGCGGCGGCGCCGGCGGAGCCGGCGCCTGGCGCCCGAGGCGGTGGGTGAGGCCACTCCGGTGACCCCCTCGTACGCCGGCGGTTCCGGAACGCCGCTGGTGCTCCTGCACGGCGTCGGCGGCACCTGGCGGGTGTGGCGCCCGGTGTTGCCGCTGCTGGAGCGCTGGCACGCGGTGTTCGCACCGACCCTGCCGGGCCACTGCGGAGCGGAGCGGCTCGCCCCGGGCGTGGCCCCGTCCGTCGGGGCGCTCGCCGACGGGGTCGCCGAACAGCTCGATCGAGCCGGGATCGAGCGGGCTCACATCGTCGGCAACTCGCTCGGCGGGTGGGTCGCCCTGGAGCTGGCCCGCCGCGGACGAGCCCGGTCGGTGATCCTGTTCGGCCCCGCCGGCGCGTGGCGGTCGACGGCCCGCATGACCGCCGTCGCCACCGGGATGCGGATGTCGTTCGTCCTGCTCGCCAGGCAGGCCGATCGGGCGGACGCGATCGCCCGCCGGCGGTGGGCGCGGCGACTGCTGCTCGCGACCCAGGTCCAGCACCCCGACCGCGTCGACCCGGCCGAGTTCGCGGCCTCGATCCGGGCGATGAAGGACTCCCCCGTGGTCGCGCCGCTGCTGCGGGTGATCACGAAGCACCCGCTGGAACACCTGCCCGCGGATCCGGACTGCCCGATCCGGGTGGTCTGGGCGGAGCGAGACCGCATCATCCCGTTCGAGCGCAACGGCCTCCCTCTGCTGGAACGCGTCCCGGGCGCCGAGCTCGTCAGGCTGGCCGGCGTGGGCCATGTCCCTATGACCGACGATCCACAGGAGGTCGCCCGCCTCGTTCTCGAGGTCACCGGCGCCGTCGACCGCGCCCATCAGACGATCGCGAGGTCTCACGATGAAGAGCGGGGCTAGCTAAATGGCATCACGGGAGACGAACGACGCCGCGTGGGGCGGCACGGCGGACATGAGCGCCTGGGAGGCGCTCATGTGGCGGGCCGAGGCCGACCCCCGCACCCGGTCAACAGGGGTGCTGCTGGAGATCCTCGACAGGGAGCCGGACTGGGATCGGCTGGCCGCCGCGCACGACCGCGTCAGCCAGCAGATCCCCCGGCTGCGCGAGCGGGCCGTCGATCCGCTGCTCCCCCTGTTCCCGCCAGCCTGGTCACTCGATCCGCACTTCGATCTCGGCTACCACCTCCAACGGGTCCGGCTGCCCGAGCCGGGCACGATGCGCCAGCTGCTCGACCTGGCCCAGGGGATCCTGGCCCGACCGCTGGACAAGGCACGACCGCCGTGGGAGGCCGTGCTTGTCGAGGGCCTGCAGGACGGCCGGGCCGGCTACCTGCTCAAGGTCCACCACAGCCTGTCCGACGGCCTCGGCCTGATCCAGCTGCTCACGCTCGCGCACAGCCGCACCCCCGAGCCCGGCGACCACCAGGCCGCACCGCCGGCTGCACCACGGCCGCTGCTGACTCCGCAAAGCCTGCTGGCCAGCCGCCTGCGCCAGCGGCTCGCCGATGCGCCGTCCGAGCTGATCAGGCGCAGCGAGGACTCCCTCAGGCTCATCGGCCGCACGGCGCGGAACCCCGGTGCCGTCGCCGGCGACACGATTCGGTTCGGTCGCTCGTTGCGCCGGGTTCTCACACCGCCGCCGGCCAGGCGGTCGCCGCTGCTGCGCGGCGGCGGCGGCGTCGGCTACCGGTTCGTCCTGCACGATGTGCCGTTGAGCGACCTGAAGGCCGCCGGAAAGGCGGCTGGCGGCTCGGTGAACGACGCCTTCCTGGCCGGCCTGCTCGGGGCGTTCCGGCGCTACCACGAGCACCACGGCACCCCGGTCGACCTGATGCCGATCGGGATCCCGGTCTCGCTGCGCACCAGCGACGACCCGATGGGCGGCAACCGGTTCGCCGGCGCGAGATTCGCCGCCCCGGTCGGGGAAGCCGACCCCCGCGCCCGTATCGAGATCATCCGGGAGTTCGTCATCACCGCCCGGGCCGAACCCGCCATCGGGTTCCTCGACCTCGTCGCGCCAGCGCTGAGCCGGCTCCCGGCAGCGGCGATCATCGAGCTCGCCGCCGGGATGACAAACGTGTCCGACGTCCAGGCGTCCAACATCCCCGGGATGGGGCATCCGGTATACCTGGCCGGCGCCCGGGTGACTGGCCTGTACCCGCTCGGCCCGCGTCCCGGGGTCGCCGCCATGATCGCGATGATCTCCTACGACGGCACCTGCTGCATCGGCCTGAACGTCGACCCGGACGTGATCGGCGATCTCGACGTCTTCGAAACCTGCCTGCGGGAAGGATTCGACGAAGTACTCGACCTGCGCAAGGAGCAGTAGGCCCGGCGACGCAATCGGCAGATGGCTGCCCAGCCGGCCAATCACCAACCAGGACAGGAGAATCCGATGGAATCGCCGACTCGTTTCACCTACCCAGCGAAAGACGGCACCGAGATCGTCGGCTACCGGTGGGACCCGGCCGGCCAACCGCGCGGCGCCGTCCAGCTCACGCACGGCATGGGCGAGCACGTGCAGCGCTACGACGCCCTCGCGCGCGCCCTCACCGGCCACGGCCTGGTGGTCTACGGCCAGGACCACCGGGGCCACGGCGCCACCGCGCGCCACACGGACGAGCTCGGCCAGCTGGGGCCGGACGGCTGGTCCCAGCTGGTCGGCGACATCGACCTGCTCGTGTCCCGGATCCGCGACGAGCAGCCCGGCCTGCCGCTGGTGCTGCTCGCGCACAGCATGGGCTCCTTCGCCGTTCAGCAGTACCTGCTCGATCACAGCGACCGGGTCGACGCTGTGGTGCTGACCGGGACCACCGCGCTCGATCAGCTCGAGCCCGCCCTCGACCTCGACACGCCCATCGACCTCGCCGTGTTCAACGCCGCCTTTGCCCCGGCGCGGACCGAGTTCGACTGGCTGTCCCGGGACGAGGCGATCGTCGACGCGTACATTGCCGACCCCCGGTGCGGGTTCGGGATCGACACCGACGCCGCCAAGGACATGTTCGCCGGCGCCCGCCGGATGGCCGACCCCGGCCAGATGGCCGCCGTGCGCCCCGACCTCCCGCTTTATATCGCCGCGGGCGAGCTGGACCCGGTCAACGCCAACCTCGCCCTGCTGAACGTCCTCGTCGACCGCTACCGCGCCGCCGGGCTCACCGATGTCACCGTGCGTACCTACCCCGGCGCCCGGCACGAGATCCTCAACGAGACCAACCGCGACGAGGTGGTGGCCAGCATTATCGACTGGATCGACCAGGTACTCAGCAAGTCATGACTGGCGCGGGCTAAGGGAATCGCTGGTCCGCCAAATCAGTTCCCGGGCACCTCAATCGAGGTCCGGTCCTCGACCTCCATGACCGCCTCGGCGTACGAGTGAACGTGGCGGCTCATCCGCCGCCCGGCCGCGTCGGGGTCCTTGGCCCGGATGGCCTTGGTTACCGCGCGGTGGGCTCGCAGGGTGGTCCGGCGCACATCGTCGTCGACGAAGCCCCGGTTGTCGGTAGAGGCGTAGATGCTCCGGGATAGGGCCAGCATGAAGCCTGTCAGCAGCTCGTTATGGCCCGCCGCGGCGACCGCCACGTGCCAGTCCACGTTGGCTTGCAGGAATTCGGCGAGCGTGCCGTCGGCGGCCATGGCCTCGTTCGCCGCTTCCAGGCGCCCGAGGTCCTCGTCGGTGCGGTGCTTCGCGGCGAGCTGAGCGCAGAACGGCTCGATCGCCTCGCGGGTCTCGAGCAGCGCCGGGATCCTGATCTTCCGGGCCCGGATCAAGAGCTGGACCGAGTCGGCCATCGAGTCCCGGCCGGGCCGGTACACGTATGCCCCGCCGGCACGCCCGGTCTTGACCCGGACAAGTCCCTGCACCTCCAGGATGCGCAGTGCCTCGCGGACGGTGGCGCGGCTCATCCGGGTCTGCTTGACGAGCTCGCGCTCGGGCGGCAGCGCCGTATCTTCAGGAAAGTCGCCGCGGAGGATCCGTTCGCGCAGGTCGTCGGCCAGTACGTCGGAAGACTTCGGCACCTGCAAGGGCGTCAGCCGGACGGCGTGCCGCCTCGGCCCGGATTCCGGGATCGCCGGTTCAGCGGCCATGAAGTGCCTCCGTAGTCGTGTTTGGTCATACCTAAATTAGCATTCGGCGGGCCGAACGGCGCGGTCGGGCACCGGGCCGCATCAAGACCGGCCGAGGATTTATGGCCTAACCATTACCATTTGGGTTAAGATGGGCACAGGCTGAGGCAATCGGGCGTGCGGAGAGAGCGATGAAGAGCCTGGACACCGAGTACGAGACGGTCGCGCTCAACGAGCCGGCGCCCGGCGTCGTGGTCGTCACCCTGAACCGGCCCGACCGGTACAACGCGATGACGAACACGATGTTTGGCGAGCTCGAGCGTCTGGCACTCGACCTCGATCATGAGCACGACTGCCGGGTCGTCGTGCTCACGGGAGCGGGCAAGGCGTTCTGCTCGGGCTACGACCTCGCCGACGCTGACGAACTGCCGGGCCTTGGCGCGCTGGGGATGCTGGATCAGCAGGAACGGGCCGCCCGGGCACTGCTGGCGGTCCGGGGCATGCGGGTTCCGGTCATCGCCGCGGTCAACGGAGCCGCGGCCGGGGGCGGACTGTCGCTGGCGCTCGCCGCGGACATCCGGTTCGCATCGACCAGCGCGAAGTTCAACGCCGCGTTCGTGCGGATCGGCTTGTCGGCCGGCGACCTCGGCGCGTCCTGGCTGCTGACCCGGCTGATCGGGCCGGCCCGCGCCAGCGAGATCTGCTTCACCGGCCGGATGGTCGCGGCCGGCGAGGCGCTGGCGATCGGACTGGTCAACCGGGTCAGCGAACCGGACCGGCTGCTCGGCGACGTGCTGGCCCTCGCCGCGGCAATCGTCGCGAACTCGCCGGGCGGCGTGCAGCTGTCCAAGCGGGCGCTGCAGGCGAACCTGGAGATCTCGTCGTATGCCGCGGCGCTGGAGCTGGAGAACCGCGGCCAGGCGCTCCTCACCCGCAGTGCGGACATGCCCGAGGCACTGGCCGCGTTCAAGGAGAAGCGGCCCGCGGTCTTCACCGGAGCCTGACCGCGATGACACCGGCCATGACCGCGAGTACGGACTTCCCCGAGCTGCAGACGCTGGCCTTCGAGGTGGCTGAGGCCGGCCTCGGCGTGCTCCGGATCAACCGCCCGGAGCGGATGAACTCCCAGACCGTGCGGATGTTCGCCGAATACGGCCTGGCCGCCCGCACGCTGCGGGACAGCCGGCTGCGTGCGCTCATCCTCACCGGGGCCGGCGAGCGCGCGTTCTGCGCCGGCTTCGACCTCGACGAGGTGGATGTGATCACCCGGATGGGGGTTCGCGAGTTCCTCCAGTTCCAGGAGACCGCGGCCGGCGGCATGCAGTCGCTCCGGCACCTGCCATTCCCGGTCATCGCCGCGGTCCAC
>Ga0335069_10016831_pt1 | contig 10194 bp, 11 predicted proteins | sample Lox_Sample_11_FD_206714 | JGI IMG/M metagenome (GOLD analysis project Ga0335069, IMG submission 206714) | Soil microbial communities from Loxahatchee National Wildlife Refuge, Florida, United States - Lox_Sample_1.1 | ecosystem: Environmental > Terrestrial > Soil > Wetlands | place: USA...
GCGGCTTGGACCTTTGATTTTCCCTCAGCGATAAGACGGTTGGCAATTTCCATTTTTTCTTTAGTTTTTTCAGTCATGACTAGGACTCCTTTTGGGAGTCTATCTACAAAGTGCATTGAAAAAATGCAAGCTATTTCTTATACCGTGGGCCTTCCCAGCCGCTCACTTTAATGGGAAGCCCTTCGGCCCAGGAAGGAAGCTCAGACATGATCTCAATGAATTCTTTAAGATCCCCATTCTTTTTCTCAGCCAACTCTTCATCGTGCGCGGTGAGCAGAATGTCATAGCCCGCTCGCGTATGCCTCAGCATACTTTCTGCCATTAAATCCCTGGATATGGCCTGCACGATGTTTTCTGTGAGTTTGCCCCCGTAAGTGGCCAAGGACTCCCATTGCCTGGTTTTTTGATTGGTGCCCCAATAGTAGAGCCTAGGTGCTCTTTCACCCCAAGAAGTAAGCTCATGCTTGACTTCAGCTCCGTAATAGGCAAAGCGTCGGCCCGAGGGAAGCTCACAATAAAGAAAATCTCCCCGTTTAAACCAAGACAATCTATTGGTTTTGAATCTCTTTCCAGGATTCTGGCAAGCGGCTATGGCAATCCGCTCCATCTTGCCCCACAGGGTAGCTACCGGGCTATGGGTGGAGCGGTAAGCATCAATGGCTCTTTCCGCGATATCCTGCTCCACGGGCTGGCCCAGGGTGTCGCAAGTGCCCATGAACTTTTTCCAGCCCATTTGATAGCCACAGCCCAAGACCGTTTGCTTCCCGATGAAACGCTCTTTTTCATCAGCTTTCGTGATCTCACGGTTAAAAATGACAGAGGCCATTTCACAATAAAGATCCCGCTCTTCGCGAAAGGCCTTAAGGCCGTCTTTATGTTCAGCGAGCCAAAAGAGCACTCGCGCTTCAATGGCATTGTAGTCAGCACAATAAAGGGTCATCCCGGGACTAGCCTGAATCACTGATCTTAGGCAACTTGAGAAAACAAGCATGGGGTCACCATAGAGAAGCCTGATCAGCTCTAGGTCCCCATCTTTAATACTCTCAGATGCCAAAGAAGCGTTCTTTAGATGCCCCCGGGGGAAGTTTTGGGGCTGAATCCCTGCCCCACCCCAGCGGCCCGTATGAGCCGCATGGTACACCAAATGATCCCTGATTCGGCCATCGGTGCGTGAGCGGGCCTCAAAGGCCTCATACTTGGCCGTTGAGGACTTCGAGATAGCTTGTCTGATCTCAAGAAGTCTTTTGCAGTCCCCGGTGATGTAGCCTTCCTTAAGAGTATCAGCCACGGTCTTGGCTTTGAGATCGGGCAGGAAAAACCCTTCTTGCTCAATCCAACAAAGAAGGCTTTCCCTTTGGGTGGTGGACGATGGAGGGAAGCCCTTGGTTAGCTCCCTTGTTTCTTTATTGAGATAATACTTTTCTTCATCAATCAAATCTAAAGCCCGGTCCACCAAATGTCGATCCACCCCGAAGCCTCGCCAGTTGATGGTTTGATCTAGGCACCAAATCTTTCGTTCTTGGGGGGTGAGTCTTGGGAGCTTTAAGAAAAGCTCCGTTTCAGCTTCCACGTCCTTTTTGCAGTAATCCATGAGCCGCTCAATGTCTTCGGGCGTCTCATGCCAACGGGACGGATTCTCCCGAGAAGGCCGTCTTGGCTTACACATCTTGAGCATGAGCTTACGTCCCTCCACATCCTTTTGGTGGCGTAAGCCCAGGGCCAAGGAAGCTCCCTCAAGAGAGCGTGGAATAGACAAAGCCGCCGCTTGGGCGGCCGTACATATCCAGCGCTCAATGGGGATATTCTTTATCCCCTCTTTATGAATGATGCGGGATAGAACAAAACGTGTAATAACTTGCTCAAAAAATGCATTGTGAGCCACCAGATAAACGCGGTTATCAAGCAAAGCGCGAACAAGCTCACCATAGGGAGCGGGGATTTGCGGCGTCCAGCATTGGACACGATTCTTTGTAAGCGTGTCCTTTGTCCCGAATCTCCACGCAACACAGAGGATTTCTGTCGTGGGGTGATTACTATATTCATAAGCGCCCGTTTTCTTTAAATCGCATTCGGATCTTGTTTCATAATCCAGTATCAGGAATTGCTCAGACACGCAAGATCCCCGACTCAGGCGTGATGATCTTAGCCCGGGCCTGGGCTTCTTCCCTGAGTTTAATCAATTCTTTAAGGCATTCTTCTTTCTTTCTCACAAGCTCTTCCACATTCACTTTGACTTCGGGGGGCTTGTTCATCTGCTCCATGATAGCCCGATCCAACGCCTCAAGGACTCTTAGTAAAGAATACTCCTTCACAATGACTTGGCCATGAGGCTCTTCTAAGGCCTTGCCCACTAGCTTAACTAACGGACCCGGTTGAATGGGTGTCCTAAATTGGCAGAGCATTCGAATAGAATCCAGCACCAGCCTATAGTTAATGATCTCTGCTTGCAGGGCTTTGGAGTGCTCAGCGTGGTTCATGAGCTTGCCCCTTCGCGCCTTTGGATTTCGCGCTCAACATACCACTTAGCTTTCTTTAAGTCCTCAAGCTCATCCCCTTTGAGTCCAGCACGCCAAAGGTACTTGATGGCATTGCCAATATTAAAACCTATGTGCTCCACCACAGTGATGCATTCAACACCACTTGGATGGGAGGTGTAGTGTTTTGGGTGGTTCACTTTATCTTCCATAAGCTCTCCACATGAGGACAACACAGGCTACCACAGCGACCACCATGGGGGCCGCCGCTGGTGCCCACCACGGTAAATGCGTTTCAACTAGCCTATTGAAATCCCAAAGGGTCATTCCTGCAAACATGGGAAACATTTTCAGTCCTCGCAGTATTTAGCAATCGGGTGATTGGTATCATTAAAGTAACTGATAAAGACCCGCTTCATGGACCCTTGCCAAAAGCTTTGCTTGAATCGCTGCATTCGGACCCAAGCTGCACTTCGGGCAAGCCAACCTTCACTGTGGACCCCCAGCATCAAATAGCTCAAGATCCAGCCGTCTTCATCAGTCCCGCAGAATGCCACGGACACCCACCACCAAAGGGCTTCAAAAAGATTGGGAGTATGGATTCTGGTGGCCCATTTCAAATGAGCAAGAAGGGCTGGAAAGCGGCCAAACCAAGGTGCCCAAGCATCCGCTAAAGAAGATGGGTTGGTGCGATAGTAATACCTGAAATGCACCCAGAAATTCCACCAAGAAGAAAATGGAAAAAATTTCACCGTTTGACCAAAGTACAAAATGTCTTGGGCAATGAAACGATTATAGTAATGAGAAATAATCCCAAGCCCAAAGTAGTCATCAGGGCCTTCTTGATCCATTGAGAAGCTGCATCCTTTAGGCGTCCTGGCATAGAGTCCTGGAGCAAGCCTACATTTCTTTATCGCTTCTAAATAGGACTCATCATCAAAATCATAATCTCTTAGGACATAAAGAAGCTCAGCCGTGAAGAGCAGGGCATTACCCGAGCTTTGCCTGGGAAACCGTTCACCTGAAATAAGTCCGTTGGTATCGGTATAAGTGGCAATCAGAGAAACCATGTCAGCCGTCATGTCTTTCATAATCTTCCCAAAAGTCAAGGTGGTGGACCGTACCCCTCATGAATTTGTCCGCGTCCACCACCCGGGCCTATTACCCTGGTAAGGGTAATTCTTTAAAAGCCCATTGCATCCTGGGCTGATTCAACGCCGTAAGCGTTAGGCTCATCTGATCCGTCTTCCACGGTCTCAAACTCATCTTCAGCTTTCTTGCGCCCGCTGAAGGGTTCACCATCCCTCAACTTCTGGATGTTTTGAAGACTAAAGCTCACTCCCCGATTGCCAGCCTTGTTATAGGCAAAAGCAATGAGAGTCGCCCTGGCATAGCATCCGGCATAGAACGCCTGATCTTCTTCCGTGATGGTATTGAGCGAAGGCCCCACAACGCCTGGGCGCTGTTTGGATGACGCCGTGACAAAGATGGTGTCCTCATAGCCTTGCAAATCCGGCTTCTCATCTCCATCGCGAAAAGGCATCCTAAGCCCCTTGGGCCATTTTTCTTTAGCCCCCCACTCTTCGGTAGCCGCATTGAAGGCGGCCTTCTTAAGAGCAGAAAGATCCGTCTTCTTAGGGAAGAGCATCACGATTGAAAACTTGGCCTCTTGCCCCTCAAAGCCCGTATGGGCCTTAAAGACGTGCGGGAAACTTGCCCTAAATTCAGGCGTCATGCATTTTCTAGCTTCTACTGCTTTTTTCTTGTCGGACATTTTGGTTTCTCCTTTCTTTATTGTGATTCACCAAAATCTTGCTCAATCTGATTTACAGCCGGACGTTTGTCAGTTTCACGAACTAGGGTGATACCGCTTGAAAGGGCTAAACAGCGGCGCGCAATCCAATCTTTATTGGGGATAACTTTTTCCAATTGGGCGGGTGATAAAAGCTCATGCTTAAATGCCCTATCCCCCACTAGCTTCTTAGCTTCCTTGGCCACTTTCTCGGGGTCAGTCCACTTGCGGGTGGATCTCTTTTCCACCAATTTGTAGCCCGTGATCTTCTCGCCGCGCGAAAGCCTTTGAAAGGCCACTTCCCTCACCTTCCCAATCCAGGTCTCTATCTTGTCTGCAGCATCTAGGATATTTCCCAGGGCCACGCCTTTATAGATGGGGTGCAGTTCGGGATCAGGGAGTGCAAGCGTCCCAGCCGTGGGTGAAAAATCAATCTGGGCTTGCTCCATGGCACGCTCACTCAGTTCGGGGCAGATTGCGGCGGCGGGACACCAACGGCAATGGTCACCGGATTTGAGGGGTGCATCTTTTCTAAGTGTGTCCTTCACCGCTTTCTTTAACTTCTCACCCCAATCTAATAACTCATCGATTCGAAGCCCCCATTCACGTACTGGGCCGCGCTCATGCTCAGCTCTAGGTTGGATGATCACTAGTTTAACGTGGGAAAAGTTGTAGTCGTATTGATGGGCCAAGCCCAAAGCGTAATAAAGGAGTTGGGGGTTCCATTCCGGGTCCACGGGGACACCAGCACCGTACTTAAAATCAACCACGGTGAGCGTGGCAAACTCATCCACAATGGCCGCATCGACCGTCCCATGCATATCGGGGTGGATGTGGGCCAAGCTCACTTTGGTTTCGCAAAGAATAGTCACGTCCTTAGACGTCCGTTTTGCTATCTCTTCAATAGCACTGACAGCATGCTCAGTGATCTCGTGGCCATACTTTTCATAGGCAATTTCAAAAGCTTCACCTGGTGCGCCTCTATTCTTTAAGAGAAATTCCAGGCATTCATGGGCGCGAGTCCCCTCTTTCGCGTACTCGCTTTCAAATGACGGCGGGGCTTTCTTTGATAGCTCAATGGACCCTGGACAATTCATCCAGCGATGTGAGCCCGACGCGCTCCAATCAGAATGCTTTTTGGTGACCATAAAAACCTTTCTTTAAAACAGTCGGGGAGCGGGAAAGCCCCAACCATTAGTGCAAAACCGCTCCCCTATCGATGCTGTGACACCGTTTCCCTTCTGCAGCGGGAAATCTAGCCTTGCAGAGTCTTAAGCACTTTGCCGTATTCAGCGGCCTTCAAATCCCGAACGGACTTCACGCCAAACTTAGCCAGAATCTTTCCAGCCTTCTCACGCGAATGCTCATTGGCGTAAGCCTTAAAAGCTTTAATCATGTCATCTTCCGTGATGGCCTTCATCTTCTTGGGCTCTTCCACTTCTTCCGCATCACCCAGGTCAAACTCTTCCTGGGTGTCTTCATCCGTGGTTTCTTCCTTCTTGGGACGCCCGCGCTTCTTGGGAGCTTCATCCGCGTCGGCCTTCATGGTGCTGATGTCATGCTCCGAAGTCTCTTCAGTCTCAATCGTGGCAGCGGCCGCAGATTGCGGATCAAGCAAATTAGCAAAATTCCGAAGTCTCATGGCGGCTATTTTTTCAGAGTTACTGCCCGACAAATCAATTGTGATCTGCATTTTCTCTTCCCTTTCTTTAGACGTAGTTGATAACTTTTCTCTTCCTGAAAATTGTTTCGATGACAGCCCTGTCAATCGAATTCTGGTACACCAGATATTGCACGTACACGTTCCCCTTCTGGCCGATGCGGTGAGCACGGTCTGACGCCTGGTCATTCTCTGCTGGTGTCCAAGAGAATTCTACAAACACCACGCGTGTTGCTTTTGTCAAAGTAAAACCGGTTCCACACGCCAAAATATTTCCAATAAATAAACGGCGCTCTTTTTGATTTTGAAAACCCCGCACGTACTCATCGCGTAAGCGCATCGGAGTCTCACCCGTAATGACATACGGGTGATAACGCTTGAGCCCTTCTGAAAGCTTTCTCACCACTTCTTTATGAATGGTGAACACCAAAATGCTCTCATCTGTGTCTTCAAGGACTCCTTGAAGAAATTCCAGTGCAGGTTTTACTTTAGCGTTGCCAAGCTCACGCCGATAGGTCGCAAGATGAAGAGTTTCGCCCTCTTTCTTTGCTTCTATAATCCCGTGCATGAGGTCTTCTGGGCTATAGACTTCAAGTAATTCTTTATCCATCTTGGCCGTAGTCGGCGGAAGGGACTCCCCTATCACCATCAGCTCTTCCGTTTTGGGCGGTAATTCCTTAAGGACATCTTCTTTCTTCATGCGAATCATGAAGTGTTTCTTTACCCGTGAAGCTAAATCTTTAAGATTAGAAGCCCCTGAGAAATCCCATCCAAAGTCATTTCGATGGCCCCCACAGTATTTGCGCCCGTATTCAAATTTGCCCATGTAGTCAATCACTTCGGGTGCAGCATTCGAGAGGATCGCGAATAGTTCCATGGGCCGATTGGGCATTGGGGTTCCAGATAGGAAATAAGCCCTCTCAAATTTCTTTAAGATGAACGTATAAAGATGCATTCCCCTTCGCGAATCTTCATTCTTGAATCGGTGAGCTTCATCAATAAAAAGCAGGGCGTCTGGGTTGGCCGTGACAAAGGCATTGATGCTGTCTAGCGTTTTTGGCTGATGCAACCTTGAATCAGGTACTACACGGGGGAGTAGGGAAGGAGCCCAACGCTCGAATTCCTTGAGGGTATTGGCCACCAAGAATGGGGGGCAAATATACAGGCAGGGCTTTTTCAGCGTTTCCGCCATGACAGCGGCGCAAATGGTTTTGCCTAAGCCCGGATCAAGCGCCAGGTACGCGCGGTTACGCGAGAGTCCGTACTCAATTGCAGTTTTTTGGAAATCATAGAGCTTTAAAGATTTAGGATGCGATAGCGGCTCAGTCCATGGCGAGAAGCTTAGAAGAACGCGCGAGATTTCAGTCTTTGCCGTCTCATCGGCATAATCGCGAAGCCTAGCCGCTACCGCATGCGAAGGAGTGTACCAGCGTTGTTTGTTGGGATGCCAGCGAAAGCCTGCTTTTTTTGGAAGCTCGCGCTCTGCATATGAACAGGCAACAACGAATTCACTTCCGGTGAATTGCAACCGCACCACTTCCCCCTAAACGAGATGCTTCAAGAGCTTTCAAACTGATTTATTAATCGTGCAGTACCTTGCGAGTTGCAATCCCGTCAACTCCAAAGTAATTAAATTCGTGAAGCAACCAAAATGGGGGACAGCGATGACGCTCGAAGCGTGGGTCCGTTCGCAAGGTGGTTTTGCAAAAGTTAGCCAAAAACTAGGGATTACTCGCCAAGCGGTGTGGAGATGGGCTAAGGGCACCACACATCCAAAGCCCCCGATGATTACACGCATTATAAAACTCTCGGGCGGCAAGCTTTCGATCTTTGATTTCTACCCCAGCCTCAAGAAATAGGTCACCATGAACATGCTCAAAGAAATCCGACCGCTCTATGAGCGCGGTTTTTCCCTCATTTGGCTCAATGAAAAATCCAAAGCTCCGCTTGAGACGGGCTGGACAAAGCGTCCAGACAAAAAATGGACAGAGCTTGAAAAGGCTTTTCGCCCAGGACTCAACGTGGGCGTGCGTCTTGGGCGCCCCCTGGACGGGAAGTTTCTCGCCGTGGTGGACTGTGATGTGAAGAGCACGGAGTTTGATCATAAGCTTGCAATGATAAAAAAGCTCTTGGCTCTTTTTCCGGCGGTAAAGTGGGGGCCTTTGGTGGAGTCGGGTCGGGGCAATGGTTCGTGCCACTATTACGTTTTGACAGACAAGCCTGCCAAGGCCACGCGCTTGGCCCAAAGTTCCGAAAAGGTGAAAGTCCACATGCCTTCGGCTCTTAGGGTTTCTCAGTACGAGAAAGAGAAGCTCACGGCTGATGAGATCAAAAAGGGGATGAGACTCAGAGCCGCATGGGAAATTTCTTTAATGGGGGAAGGCCAACAAGTAGTGCTACCCCCATCGGTCCATCCTGATTCGGGTAAGCACTACTTGTGGGCCAGGCGGGATGAGAAGATACCCGTTATCGCGATACCGGAAGACACGCGCCAAAAGCCTTCCATGGAAGAAAGTGGATCTAGCGCGTTTGAACCGATTAGCGTGGATCTCGCGTCACGTCAATTGCCTGTAACGATTGTGTCCCTAATTCAGGACGGGGAAGGGTGTTCTGGTGATCGGTCGGCCTCGCTCTTTGTCGCGGCCATGGCACTCGTAAAAGCAGGCTTTTCTGATCAGGAAATATTGAGCGTTTTGACTGATCAAGCGACCTACTTGGGGGCTACCCCCTATGAGCACGCTAAAACGCGATCCAGGGGCAAAGCAGCGGCCTGGGTGAGGCGGTTTACATTGCAGAAGGCAAGGCGTGAAGTGGACGCCCGGGAGCAATTCAAGGCTGAAGTGGTGGTCTCGGAGCTTGAGCCTGACGATGCAGCGAGTCAGGCTTTGGAGCTGGTGGGGGACCCCGACACCAAAGATTGGAAAGAGAAGCTCGATCGCACCGAGCAGGGCGGGATCAAACAGTCTCTCAAGAACGTGATCTTGATTCTGGAAGGGACATTTGGGCCTGGGCTCTTTAAGCGGGATCTTTTCGCCGATACCGAGCTTCACGGGATCAAAACCCCGTGGGGTGGGGTACCTGAACATGAGATTAAAGATAAACACATCACTGACATGAAGGTGTGGTTCAGCCACACTTACCACTTTGAGCCCGCAACCGACAAGCTCAATGAAGCCATTTCCCACATCGCAGGCAAATACGCTTTTCACCCGGTGAGAGATTACCTATCTTCTCTCACCTGGGATGGAAAGCCTAGGCTTGATACCTGGATTCGGGATTACCTAGGCGGGCAAGCGGAAGAGCCCTATCTATCCGCTATCTCGCGAAAAGTCCTTTGCGCGATGGTGGCACGAATCTTTGAGCCAGGCCGCAAGTTTGATTACGTCCTGATTCTGGAAGGCAAACAGGGTTTACGCAAATCCACCATCGTAAGAGCCCTGACAAGCGATAAGTGGTTTGGGGAAGCTCCCCCCAATATCGCGGACAAGGATGCCATCCTGAGCATGCGCTCGGTTTGGGCCATGGAGCTAGGCGAGCTTTCAAGCTTCAGTAAGGCCGATGTGGATCAGCTCAAGGAATTCATCACACGCACGGTCGACCGCATCCGGCTTCCCTATGGACGGCGCACGGAAAGCTTCCCGCGCCAATGCATCTTTATTGGGACCACGAACGCGAAAGAATACCTAAAAGATGACACGGGAAATAGGCGTTTTTGGCCTGTGGCCATCGCAAACGACATTGACGTGGAAACGCTTGAGCGGGATCGGGATCAGCTCTTTGCCGAAGCGCGCTTTGCCTATGAGCTGGAAGAGCCCCTTTATCTCAGTAAGAGAGAAGAGAGCGTTGCCGTCGAAGAGCAGGCCCAAAGAACCTGGCAAGATTCGTGGGTGGAAGAGATTGCAAAGTTTCTAACCAAGCCTGATCCCAATTTTCCGGTGGATGAATTCACAATTGGTGACCTTTTTAGTACGTTTGGGCCGCTTCCGATGGGCACTAGACAGGCCACCAAAGCGGAGCAAATGAGGGCCGCTTCGGCGCTTCGAGTGCTGGGCTATCAAAAAGTATATATTTTCAAAAATAATGTCCGGACATTTTTCTGGAAAAAGCAAAAATCATTAAAACGGTGAAAAGGTGTCACAGGTGTCACAGGTGTCACATTTTAAAAGGGCTTTATTTTGGCTCACTGTTACACCTGTTACACCTGTTACACCTATTTAGAGATATCCCCTAGGTAGGGGGTAAGAGGGGGTGTTAGGGGGGTAATACCT
>Ga0335069_10016832_pt1 | contig 10194 bp, 12 predicted proteins | sample Lox_Sample_11_FD_206714 | JGI IMG/M metagenome (GOLD analysis project Ga0335069, IMG submission 206714) | Soil microbial communities from Loxahatchee National Wildlife Refuge, Florida, United States - Lox_Sample_1.1 | ecosystem: Environmental > Terrestrial > Soil > Wetlands | place: USA...
CGTCATGACGCCGACGACGGTGAAGAGGCCGATGATGCCGAAGATGAAGCAGCCGAGAAGGATCCGCATGTACCACGGGATATCCGGCCCCTCGATCTTGAACGCGGATTTTCCGGAACTGTTCGCGGCGGCGTCGACAAACGACGCCGTCGTTCCCGCCGTCGCCGGCTGTCCTTCGAGTTGTGCGATGATCGCGGCAACTCCGCCTTCGATCCCGCGGTCGAAGTCGCCGTCCTTGAACGCCGGCGTGATGACGTTGCGGATGATCCGGCTCGCGGCCACGTCGGTCAGCGCCCCCTCGAGGCCGTAGCCGACCTCGATGCGCATCTTGCGATCCTGCGGCGCGACGACGACGAGGACGCCGTTGTCCTTTCCTTTCTGCCCGAGCTTCCACGCGTCGAACACGCGGGTCGCGTATTCCTCGACGCTCTCACCGCCGAGCGTGGCGATTGTGAGCACGGCGATCTGGTCCGTTGTCTTCTCCTCGTGCGCCTTTGCAAGCGCCGCGATCCGCTCGCGCGTGGTCTGCTTGAGGATCTCTGCGTTGTCGACGACCCTGCCCGTGAGGTACGGAACGTCGACGGCAGCCGCCGCGATGCCGGGGTAAGGCAGCGTCGCGAACGCGACGATGGCAGCAGCCCCGGCCAATCCGGAGAAGCGCGTCACCGGCGCTCCTCGTCCGGTTCGAGCGGACGATCGGGCAGGATATTGCGCGTCGCGCCATCGCCGCGGCGAAACCCCTTCGCGACGAGCAGTTCGGCGAGGGCGTCAAGGCCTGCGGTGAATGCCGTCGCCGCATTCCCGTGTCGGAAGCGCGCGGACATCGCCTTGACGATGTCCTGCCACTCCGCCGCCGAGACCCGCCCGTCGTAGCCGCGGTCGCCGATGACGACGGCGACGCGCTCGTAGCGGCTTGCGAACAAAAGCACCCCGGTCCGGTCCGGCGTCGCGAAGAGCTCCCGCTCGAGGAACAGCACTGTCGCTCGCTGGCGCGCCTCGGCTTCTGCCCGCTCGCGCTGCAGGAACAGCCGCTCGAAGGCGCGCGAGAACGTCGCGAGCAGCGCGCATGCGAGCCCCGCCGCCAGAATCGTGACGGCCGTCACGAGCGACACGTGCGCGGCGGTCCAGTCGGGGCGCAACAAGTCGGCGACGACGGCGACCAGCGCAGCCACCGAAGCGCCCGCGGCAAACGCGCGCCAGCGCAGGCCGTGATAGCGATCCGAGCGCTCGACGACGGCCGCGACCGCCTCGATGCCGGTCCGTGCCTCGACAGCGCGGATCCGGGCCTCGACGGCGGCGAGATCGGCGGGCGTCATCGGCGAGCGCCCAAGTCGGTTAGAAAAGCGGCTAGTGCGACAGGATCTTCGCGAGGAACTGCTGCGCACGCTCCGAGCGCGGCTTGCCGAAGAAGTCGTTCTTCGTCGCGTCCTCGACGATCGCGCCCTTGTCCATGAAGATCACGCGGTGCGCGACCTTGCGCGCGAATCCCATCTCGTGGGTGACGACCATCATCGTCATCCCTTCCTTCGCGAGCTCGACCATCACGTCGAGGACCTCGTTGATCATCTCCGGGTCGAGCGCCGACGTGGGCTCGTCGAACAGCATGCAGATCGGATCCATCGAGAGCGCCCGCGCGATCGCCACGCGCTGCTGCTGACCGCCGGAGAGCTGCCCGGGGAATTTGTCCTTGTGGGCGATCAGGCCCACGCGGTCCAGGAGCTTCAGGCCGCGCTGTACGGCTTCGTCGCGGCCGCGGTTCAGCACCTTGACCTGCGCGAGCGCGAGATTGGCGGTGATCGACAGATGCGGGAAGAGCTCGAAGTGCTGGAACACCATGCCGACGCGAGCGCGAAGCTTCGGAAGGTTGGTCTTCGGGTCGTGAACCGGCGTGCCGTCGACGGTGATCTGGCCCTTCTGAAAGGGCTCGAGTGCGTTGACGCATTTGATGAGCGTCGACTTGCCCGATCCCGACGGCCCGCAGACGACGATGACTTCGCCCTTCTCGACCTTGGTCGTGCAATCGGTGAGGACCTGGAACTGCCCGTACCACTTGGAGACGTTGTCGATCGTGATCATCGGCATGGGAGTTCCTCAGCGAATGACGGCGATTTTGTTTTGCAGACGCTTCACGCCGAACGACAGCGTATAGCAAAGTACGAAGTAGACGACGGCGACGAACAGGTACATCTCGATCAAGCGACCGTCGCGCTGCGCGATCTTGGACGCCGCTCCGGTGAAGTCGGTCGCCGAGATCACGTAGACGAGGGACGTGTCCTGGAACAGGATGATCGTCTGCGTGAGGATCAGCGGGATCATGTTGCGAAACGCCTGCGGCAGGATCACGAGGCGCATCGCCTGGCCGTAGGTGAGTCCGAGCGCGTACGCCGAGTACACCTGGCCCTTCGCAATCGACTGGATGCCGGCGCGCATGATCTCGCAGAAATACGCGGCCTCGAACATGATGAACGTGATGATCGCGGTGCGCTCGGCGCCGATCTGCGGTGGACGATCGCCGCCCAGCACGAGCTGGAGCACCTGCGGCATCAGGAAGAAGAACCAGAACAGCACGAGAACCAGGGGGATCGACCGCATCAGGTTCACGTAGCCCGCGGCGAGCAGCGATAGCGGCTTGATCGGCGAGAGGCGGGCGAGCGCGAGCAGCGTGCCGAAGAAGAGCCCGCCCACCGACGCGATCGCCGTCAGCTGGACCGTGTACAGGAAGCCCTTCCACAGGAAGGGCAGCGAACGGCTGATGACGTCGAAGTCGAGATGCATGGCCGCGGCGATCCTATTTGCCGCCGGCGATGAAGCCGGGGACCGCGACCCTGCGCTCGACGACAGCCATCACGCGGTTCGCTGTCATCGCGATGACGACGTACACGAGCGTCGCCGCCGAAAATGCCTCGAAGAAATGGAACGTGTATTCGCCCATCTCGCGCGAGCGGAACGTAAGCTCGGCCAGGCCGATCGTGAGAGCGATCGACGAGTTCTTGATGAGGTTCATCGTCTCGCTGGTCAGCGGCGGAATCACGATGCGAAACGCCATCGGCAGGAGCACGTAGCGATAGACTTGTGTCGTGGTCAGCCCGAGCGCCATCCCCGCGTTGCGCTGGCCCCGCGGCAGCGCCTGGATGCCGGCGCGCACCTGCTCCGCAACCCGCGCGGAGGTGAAGAGCCCGAGGCAGATCACCGCGGAGACGAACTGTGCCTGCGCGGGGTCGGCCTTGACGATCCACGCCTTGAGCGGCGGTACGAACTCCGGAATGACGAAATACCAGAGGAACATCTGGACGAGCAGCGGGACGTTGCGGAAGAGCTCGACCCACGCGTTGCCCGCGCGGACGAGCCCCGGCGACTGCGTGGTCCGGATCGTCCCGACCAGCGAACCGACGGCGATGGCGATTACCCACGAAGCTGCAGACACGCCGAGCGTCCACCACAGCCCCGAGATCAGCAGGTCGATATAGCGATCACCGCCGCCGGGGATCTCCTGAAAGAAAATGCCCCAGTCGAGGTCGAACTTCATCCGTCACTCCCCCTCGTCCGCTGCCCCTGCGAGCAGCGGCCCCCGCCCACGCGTCCGGCGCCGGGCGCCGCCGCCCGGCCGCATCGTCCGGCTGCCGGCAGTGCCGGCTACTCCACGCCCTTGTCGTTCGGGTTCTTGAACGCTTCCTTGATCGCCGGCGTCTCGGCGAAATTCAAGTTGACGTTCTTCGGCGGAATCGGGCTCGTGAACCACTTCGCGTAGATCTTGTCGATCTCGCCGGACTTCATCACGCCGCCGATCGTCTTGTCGACGAGTGCCTTGAACTGCGGATCGTCCTTGCGGATCATCATGCTGTAAGGCTCTTGGCGCAGCGACTCCTGGATGATCATGTAGTCGCCCGGCTTGTCGTTGTTCGCGATCTGGCCGGCGAGCAGGATGTCGTCCATCACGAACGCCGACGTGCGATCCTGCACCAGAAGAAGGAATGACTCTGCGTGATCCTTGCCGTAGATTTCCTTGATGTCGGCGGACTTCGTCTTTTCGTACTTCTTGAGCAGCGGCACTGCAGTCGTCCCCGAGGTCGTCGAGATCGTCTTGCCGTTCAGGTCGGCTAGGCTCTTGATCCCCGAATTCTTCTTGACGGCCGCGGTAACGTTGATCACGAAATAGGTCGGCCCGAACGCGACCTGCTTCTGCCGCTCGACGCTGTTCGTCGTCGAGCCGCATTCCATGTCGATGTTGCCTGCCTGCAGCTGCGGAATGCGGTTGCCCGACGTGACCGGCTGCAGGTTGAGCTTCAGGTTCGGCATCTTGAGCTCGGCCTTTACCGCGTCGACGATCTTCATGCAGAGGTCCATCGCGTAGCCGATCGGTTGCTGCTTGTCGTCGAGGTAGCTGAACGGAATCGACGATTCTCGGTAGCCGATCGTGATCGCTCCGGTTTCCTTGACCTTCTTCAACGTGCCCGTGAGGTCTTGCGCCTGCACGGAGAATGCGAGGGCGGCGAGCGCGAGCGCCAAGCCTGCCTTGTTGATCGAACGCATCGGGAACCTCCTCTGGATGGGCCGCGTTGGCCGCAATGAAATCGGGTTGCGCGACACCGGCGGCCAGCCCCCCAAGAGCCCCGCCTGACGCATCGGCTAGTGTACCGGCCAGGGCGAGAGTTTGTCCATGCGGCGGAGGCCGCGGCCCCCACGACGCTCCGCGAGATTCCCGCCGCTGCGTTGTCGGCCTCTGCGGGCGAGTCGCGTTTGCTCGTGCCCTCCGGGCCTCGCCGCTCGCGCCGGCGCCCTATAATCGCCGCATGGCGAACTCGTCCGCGCTGGCTCCGATCTACCGCGTCGGCGAGTTGCGCGAGATCGAGGCCGCTAGCGCGAGCCTGCCGCTGATGGAGCGGGCCGGAGCAGCGGCGGCCGGCGTCGCCAGGGCCTGGGCGCGGCAGCGCGGGGGAGCGGTGCTCGTGCTCGCGGGCCCGGGTAACAACGGCGGCGATGCGCTCGTCGTCGCGCGGCTTCTCCGCGACGCGTTCTTCGACGTCGCCGTCGTTTTCCGCGGCGATGCTGCGAAGTTGCCTCCAGACGCCGCGGCAGCGCACCGTGCGTTCGTTGATAGCGGCGGTTCGACCGTAGCGGACTATCCGGAGCGTTTCACCGGATCGCTCATCGTCGACGGGCTCTTCGGAATCGGTCTCGCGCGACCCCTGGCATCCGCCGACGCCGCGCTCGTCGAGCGCGCCAACGCCTCCGGGATCCCTATCCTCGCGCTCGACATTCCGTCCGGCCTCGACGCCGAGACCGGTGTCGCGATGGGAGCGGCGATCCGCGCGCGCGCGACCGCGACGTTCATCGCGCTGAAGCCGGGGTTGCTGACCGCGGATGCGGTCGACCTCGCCGGCGAAATCTCCGTGCATTCGCTCGGTCTCGACCCGGAAGCAGCGTCTCCCGCGCACGGGCATCGTCTCGATTGGAAATCGCTCGCCGCGGCGCTTCCGCCGGCGCTCACGCGGCGCGAGCGCAACGTGCACAAGGGAACCTACGGCACGCTCGGCATCGTGGGCGGCACGGAAGGGATGATCGGTGCGCCGCTGCTCGCGGGCCGGGCCGCGCTGCACGCGGGTGCGGGCAAGGTTCTGGTCGGGTTCGCCGGTGACGCCCATCCGGCGATCGATTGGGGTCAGCCGGAGCTCATGCTGCGCCACGCCTCCGCAGTGCTCGACGCTGCGCCCGACGCGCTGGTTTGCGGTCCCGGCCTCGGCACCGCGGCAGCCGCGAGATCGATCGTCGCGCGAGCGATCGCGACCACGGTCCCGCTGGTGCTCGATGCCGATGCGCTCAACATTATCGCCTCCGACTCGGCGCTCGCCGCCGCCGTGGCTGCGCGAGGCGCGCCCACGATCGCGACACCGCATCCCGCAGAGGCGGCGCGCCTGCTTCGCGCCACTTCGGCTGACGTGCAGAAGGATCGACTCGCCGCCGCGCAAACGCTCGCCACCGAGCTCAACGTTGCGGTCGTCGTCAAAGGCGCGGGAAGCGTGCTCGCCTACCCCGACGGCAAGTGGGACATCAACACTACCGGCAATCCGGGCCTTGCGAGCGGCGGCACCGGCGACGTGCTTGCCGGGTTCGTCGGCGCGATGCTCGCACAGCGGATCGAAGCCGTCGCAGCGCTGCGCATCGCGGTGTGCGTGCACGGCGCTGCCGCCGACGCATGCATCGCGGCGGGCACAGGCCCGCTCGGGCTCACGGCGAGCGAGCTGATGCCGATGGCTCGCTCGCTGCTGAACGCCCGCTGAGTCGTCAAGGCAGCAGGATCGTCGCGCCGGTCGTTCCACGCGACTGCAGCGCGCGATGCGCGTCGGCCGCGTCCTTCAGCGCGAATTGCTGGCGCGGCTCGTTGACGATCTTGCCCGCGCGCACGAGATCGAGGAGCTCGGTGGCCATCGCGACCAGGTCCTCGCGCTTCGCCGAGTACGTCGCGAGCGTCGGCCGCGTCGCGTAGAGCGATCCCTTCTGCGAGAGCAGCATGATGTCGAACGGCGGAATGGCGCCCGACGAGGCACCGAAGCACACCCAGGTGCCGCGCTGCGAAAGGCAGTCGAGGGAAGCGGGAAACGTGTCCTTGCCGACGCTGTCGTAGACCACCGGCACGCCCTTGCCGCCGGTGAGCGCCTTGACGCGCTCGACGAAGTTCTCGCGGGTGTAGACGATCGTGTGCGTGCATCCGTTCGCTTTGGCGAGCGCCGCCTTCTCGTCGGAGCTCACCGTTCCGATCATCGTGACACCCAGTGCGCGTGCCCATTGGCACGCGATGAGCCCAACTCCACCCGCCGCGGCGTGGAACAGAATCGTGTCTCCCGCCTCGAGACGGTACGTCTGGCGGAACAGATATTGGACGGTGAGTCCCTTCAGCATCAGCGTCGCCGCAACACGATCGGCAACGCCGTGGGGAAGCTTCACCAGCCGATCAGCCGGCATCACCCGCGCCTCGCTGTACGCGCCGAGCGGGCCGCTGCAATACGCGACGCGATCGCCCGGGGCGAGCGTGTCGACGCCCGAACCGATAGCTTCGACGACACCGGCAGCCTCCATTCCGATTCCGCTCGGCATGGCCAGCTTGTATTGGCCGCTCCGGTGGTAGGTGTCGATGTAGTTGACGCCGATCGCCGTGTGGCGAATGCGCGCCTCGCCGGGGCCCGGCGCCCCAACGTCGACCGCCTCATAGCGGAGGACTTCCGGCCCGCCTTGCTCGTGAATGCGAATTGCGTGAGTCATGTTGTCCCTTGTCGCCGATCAAGCGGCGAGAACGCGAAACGTTGCGATGCCCGCGACGGTCAGCGCGAGCGAGCTGCCGATATGCGCGAGCGCGAGGACGCCGCCGGCTCCGTATTCGCCATCGAGCAGCAGTTGAGTGACTTCGGCGGAGAACGTCGAGAACGTCGTGAGGCCGCCCAGGAAACCGGTGATCGCGAAGAGGCGCACCTCGGGAGCGAGATCCTGGCGCGCGGCGAAGAATGCCACCGCGAATCCGACGAGATAGCCGCCGATCAGATTCGCCGCGAGCGTGCCCAGCGGAAATTGCGGTGCACGCGGATTGAGCCAGGCCGAGAGGCCCCAGCGCATCCATGCGCCGAGCGCCGCGCCGACTCCGACGGCGATGAAACCCCTCACCATCGCCGGATTATACGGGTCGGTATCGCGGACCGGCGTGCACTACGTGCCGTCGGGGAGCGACGCCTTGAGCGCGGCGATCTCGGCGCTCGCTGTGTTGCCGTGGGGAAGCGGACGATGCGCGCGTCGATACCAGTACTTCGCATTGTCGAGGTCGCCCTCGATCAGGTGCACGATGCCATGGGCCCAGCAGCCGAGCGACGACGCGTCCTTCTGGACGAGCAGATGGGCCGCCTTCCATTCCCCCGCCTCGAGATGCTGCACTGCCTTGACGATCGGAGCTGCGGGCATTGCCCCTCCCTCATCCGACAACCGCGTTTCGACGGCGTTGGCGCGGATTCTATCCGCTGCGCCGCCAATTGCCAGTGATTTCTCGGCGGCCTAGCCGAGCAGGTGCGCGCGTTTCGCGATGCGAAAGATGCCCGTTGCGGCGGCGTCCGTGGGGCCGAGATGCGCGTCGATCCCGGCCTGCGCAAGCGCGCTTGCGTAGCGGAGCGCGAGCGCTTCGCCGCCGATCACTTTAACCGCTTCCACTGCTATTCGCCGCTCGTCCGCCCATGTGCGCGCCGCCTCGATCTCCTGCCCGATCAGTGCGCCTGAGAGCCAGTCGGCGACGTCCTGCGGCGCGAGCGCGCCCGTGAGCGCAAGCGTGCGCGCGCCGAAGATCACGTGCGAGAAGCCGGAGTCGACGAGACCCGCGGCGACGCCGCGCGCGAATGCGTCGCCGCTGTCGCTGGCGGGCGCGGTGCGATCCGCCATCCGCCCGAGAATGCTGTGCGAGAGCAGAACCGCGAAGAGCTCGCCCGTCATGAAGGTCACGAACGCGGTGAGATGCCCGCGCTCCACGATCGCCCACTTGCTGTGCGTGCCCGGCAGCACGGCGAGCATCCGGTCCCGGCCGGCTTCGGTCGCACCGGCGACCTGCGTTTCCTCGCCCCGCATGACGTCCGGAATGCCCGAGGCATCGCGGCAAAGCGCGCCCGGAACGATCGCGAGCTCGCCGTCGGGCGTGCGCGCGAGACTGCGTCCGAGGCCCGACAGATCGACGGGGCAGTCGACGTACGGAGCCTCGATCCAGCCCTGACGGCTGCCGATCATTCCGCATGCGATCCGGGGCACGGCTTCGGAGCGCCATTCCCCCAGCAGCGTGTCGAGTGCCGAAGCGAACTGCCGATCGGCAACGGCCTGGATCCCGAGCGGCGCGCTCTTCGTCGCGAGGATCGAACCGGTCGCGTCGAGGCGATACGCGCGCGCCGACGTGGTTCCCCAGTCGATCGCAAGCAAAGCGCAGCGGCGGGCCTCGGTCACGGCGGGCGGACGGTAGCCGACGCCTGCTGCAGGGTCAAGCCGTCAGCTCGCCGGCTCGCTCGACGACGTCCAGCGCGCCGCGGCCTCGTCGTCCGCCGCGCGTGCTTCCACCCAGCGCGCGCCGGAGGGCGTTTGCTCCTTCTTCCAGAACGGCGCCCGCGTCTTCAGGTAGTCGACGATGAACTCGCACGCGGCGAATGCTTCGCCGCGATGCGCACTCGTCACGCCGACCAGCACGATCTGATCGGACGGGGCAAGCGCCCCGACGCGATGGATCACCAGCGCATCGATGATGCTCCAGCGCGATCTTGCGTCGTCGACGATTCCCGCGAGCGCTTTCTCGGTCATGCCGGGATAGTGCTCGAGCGTCATCGAAGCGACGCGCGCATCGTCGTTCACGTCGCGAACCGTTCCGATGAACGCCGCGACTGCGCCGACGGCGCGATTGCCGTCGCGGAGCTCCCTGAGCTCGCGCGCCACATCGAAATCCTCTGCCTGGATGCGTACGGGCACGATGAAGTCCGTCAGCCGCCTGTCACCGGCGGGAAGAGCGCCACTTCGTCCCCCGCGCGCACGGGGGTGTCGGGCCGCGCGAGCGCGTGGTTGACAGCGATTCGCACTGCCCTGCCCGGCGCCAGCTCGGCAGCCCATACGCCGCCGCGCTGGGCGAGCCAGTCGCGCAACGCCGAGACAGACGTGACCTCGGGCGGGATTTCGACGCGCTCGGCTGCCTGTCCGAATGCTTCGCGCAGGCGCGCGAGATAAACGAGCGAAACGGTGGGGGCGTCGGAGTCGCGCATGGGCAGAAATGAGCCCGCTAGCAGGCAAGCAGCCCGGGCTGCTGAGTTTACCGCCGATCCGCGAGCGTTCTCGCTGGCGGGTCAGAACCGGAACTGGACGCCGAAGGTGACCTGGTCGCTTTCGGGGAGGAAACCGGAGCCCATTTCGCCCGCGAACCGGCCGAAGCGGCCGTATTCGAGCCGCAGCCCGAGCGTCGAATTCATGTCGTAGCGCAGGCCGACGCCATAGTTGACGCCCAATCGGCGAACATCCGGCGTCGTGACCATGAACGCCGTCACGTCGCGCGGCGCGTCGCTCTGCGCATAACCCAGCCGCCCGTACAGCGCGAACGCGCGATAGAACGTCCAGCTGGTGTAGACGTCGAGGTTCCACGTACGGCTGGGCGCATCGGCGCTTTGGGAACCGAAGCTCAGTCCGACGCCGCGCGTCCCG
>Ga0335069_10016834_pt1 | contig 10193 bp, 6 predicted proteins | sample Lox_Sample_11_FD_206714 | JGI IMG/M metagenome (GOLD analysis project Ga0335069, IMG submission 206714) | Soil microbial communities from Loxahatchee National Wildlife Refuge, Florida, United States - Lox_Sample_1.1 | ecosystem: Environmental > Terrestrial > Soil > Wetlands | place: USA: Florida...
TTTGATTTCAGCTCAGCTTGACGGTGTCTGACGGTCCAACGTACAACTCGAACTGATGCTCCGGATTCCCGAAGGACTGCTCGGCAATGAAATAGAGCTGGCGCGCGTTGACGTCACCAGCGACATGATCGCCAGCTACACGAATGCCGTCGGCGACACGCCGCCAGCACACGGTGACGCACCGCCGACGTTCTGCATCTCCATGCGGCGCGGGATGACGCCTGACGTGACGTTGCCGCCCGACATGTTCGGCGTCTACGGTGGACACGACATCGAGTTTCACCACCCGATTCGTGCCGGCGAGTCGTACCGGGTCACCGGTAAGATCGCCGAGCTCTACGAGAAAAGCGGCCGCAGCGGTACGCTCACCGTTGTCGTGCGTGAGGCGTTGATCAGCGACCGCAACGGCACACTCGCCGCACGGATCGTCGAGCGCCAGATTGTTCGCCAACGACCAACGACGGTTGCGCCGGCCACGACGCCACGCGAACGCGCTGAGCCGCCGGCAGAAGAAGAGGACCGCGGCGCTGCGATCGGACACCACGTGAAGGACATCGACGTCGGACACGAACTCGGACCGTGGCGCCGGCCGACGCCGACGGCCGAAGTGATTGCTCGCTACGCGGGGACCGCAGACATTGCGGAGCCACTGTTCACCAGCGCGGCGTCGGCGCGGGGACTGGGGTACCGTGGAGTGGTAGTGCCCGGCCCCATGCTCACCGCCTTCCTCGAACACTTCGTCCGTCGCGAGTTGCCCGACTGGCGGTTGGAGCGGCTCAGCGCAACGTTCCGCGTCCCCACGATCAGCGGCGACACGATCATTGTCAGCGGTGTCGTTACCGAGCGTCACGAACTGGCCGACGGCGAGCGTATCGTCTGCGACCTCGTCATCGAGCACAGTGAGGGCGAGCGCGCTGTTACGGGTACGGCCACGTTGCGCACCACGCAGGCATGATGGGGAGCTCGTTGGGAGCTGTCTATGCGTCGCATCGTCTGCCGTGAGTTCGGACCGCTCGAGAACCTTGCGGTCGAAGAGGTCGATGAGCCCGTAGTGCCTCCCGGCACTGTTCTGGTCGATGTGGAAGCCGCGGGAGTGAATTTCGTCGATGCGTTGATCGTGCGCGGTGAGTATCAAATCAAGCCACCGCTGCCATTCGTTGCCGGCGGTGAAGTCGCGGGCAGCGTGCGCGCCGTCGGCGAGGGGGTCACGACATGTCGCGTCGGCGACCGGATCCTGGCAATGACCGGCTTCGGCGGTTTCGCGGAGCGCGTCCTGATCGGCGCTGCCCAGGCGTTTCCCATCCCTTCACAGCTCGACACAAGACGTGCGGCAGCGTTCATCCAGAGCTATTGCACAGCCCTCTTCGCGCTGCGCGAGCGCGCCGGGCTGCGGACCGGCGAGACGGTGCTGGTGCTCGGAGCGTCGGGCGGCGTCGGCCGCGCCGCCATCGACGTGGCGAAGGCGCTCGGTGCACGGGTCATCGCGGCGGCATCGAGTCCCGAGCGCCTCGCGGCATGCAGGGCGGCAGGTGCGGATGAGACGGTCGACTACTCACACGAGGATCTGAAAAGCCGGGTGAAGCAGCTCGGCGCAGTCGATGTGGTCGTCGACCCTGTCGGCGGCGACCGCACTGAGCCGGCCTTGCGCGCACTCGGTGTGGACGGCCGCTACCTGGTCATCGGCTTCGCTGCTGGTGCGATTCCGCGCATCCCCCTCAACCTCGTTCTGCTGCGCAATCGCCACATCGTCGGCGTCGACTGGGGCGCGTGGATGCTCGGCAACCCGGAGGGGCAGCGCCGTCTGCTCGGCGAACTCCTGGTAATGGTCGAAGCGGGCAACCTGCACCCGCCTGCACCAGTGACCTACCTTTTGGAGGACGCGGCAGTCGCCCTCGCCGATCTGCTCGCCAACCGGGTCGCCGGAAAGGCCGTACTCATTCCGTGGCGTCGCTGAGCACGTCCGCCAACCCAAAGCGACCCGAAGGGGCAGCCATCCAGGACCCGAGAAACACCGCGGGTCGTAGCCGTGAGAGTAGCGGCGTGTTTGCGTAACGATGCGGTCAATCGCCAGGGGCGTTGCCGCCCTGGCTGCCGGCTCGTCGCCCCCTTCGGGGCCGCATAGGGCCGCATGCCACCCCGTTGTTCGGAGACTGCTGCAGTGGTAGTGGGCGGAACTGCAGTCCCCAACCACCTTCGGAGGTCAGGCGCATGAAGGCAGCAGTGTACTACGAAACTGGCGGACCGGACGTGTTCCGCTACGAAGACGTACCCGACCCGGTCTGCGACACGGGCAGCGTACTCATCGACGTCGGGGCGATCAGCATCGAGGGGGGCGACACACTGCATCGCGCCGGCGGCGAGATGGCGTCGCGGCCGCACATCGTCGGTTATCAATGCGCCGGCGTCATCCGTGCAGTCGGCGACCACGTCACGGATCGGAAGGTCGGTCAACGCGTCGTCGCGGTGATGATGCATGGATCACACGCGGCGCGCGCCGCGGTCCCTGCGCAGATGACGTGGGTGTTACCCGAAGGCCTGGATCTGAGGCTGGGCGCTTGCGTGCCGATCGCCGTCGGCACAGCTGATGATTGTTTATTCGAGTTCGGCCGTCTACGCGCCGGCGAGATCGTATTGATCCATGCCGGGGCGAGCGGGGTGGGGATGGCGGCGATTCAACTCGCCAAGCGCGCCGGTGCGACCGTGCTGGCAACGGCGTCGAGCGATGCGAAGCTGGAACGGCTCAAAGCCTACGGTCTGGACCATGGCATCAACTATCGGACCGGCGATTTCGTCGGTGCCGTGCAAGGTCTGACGCACGGGCACGGCGCCGATCTCATCGTCGATTCCGTCGGCGGGCGTACGCTCGAAGGCAGCATCGCGGCGGCGGCGTATCGCGGGCGCATCAGCTACGTGGGCTCGGCGGGGCGCGACGGATTCGTTGCCAACCCCGATCAGCTGCGCCCCGGTAACAAAACGATCACCGGGATCTTTCTCGGCGCCGAGCTGGTGCTGAACCACACGCGCGTGCACGCCATGATTCAGCGGCATCTCGAAGACGTGGCGCGCGGTGTGTTGCAGATCGTCATCGACCGTACCTTCCCGCTCGCCGAAGCGGCGGCGGCGCACGCCTTCATTGAAGGTCGGCAGGCGTTCGGGCGGGTCGTGCTGATTCCGTAACAACGCAGCTCAAGCACACTCCCGAGTCCTGCCCCGCTCAGGTGACGAGACGGTAGCTATCGCCGTCTCGGACTACATGCCCCGCTGTGGCGCCGGCAAAGTGCGTGCCGATCAGTAGCGTGGGCGTGCCGGCAAGCGCCGCGAAGACATCGTGGCGAGTACGCGTCGACTCACTCTTGTCATAGTCGACTGACGCCGCCCACTCGGGGTGCGCCATCTGGCACGGGTGATGAACGAAATCGCCGGTGATCAGTGCCGCTTCGCCTTTCGATTCGATGCGGACGCTGACGTGCCCGGGCGTGTGACCCAGGGTCGGAACGAGACGCACCTCGTCGCAGAGGCGATGATCGGTGGCGATGAGATCGACCAAGCCGGCATCAAAGACCGGCTTCACCGAGTCAGCAAAGACGGCGACCTGCTCGGCCACGGCGCGCTGGTCGCGCCAGTACTCGAATTCGACGCGACCCATCAGATGCCGTGCCTTTGGAAACGTCGGCAGCCATTTGCCGTCGACCAGCATGGTATTCCAACCGACATGATCGACGTGCAGATGCGTACACAGAACCGTGTCGATGGATTCGCGCGGAAAACCGGCGGCGGCAAGATTACGCAGGAAAGGACCTTGTAGGTTGTTCCAGCCGGGCACCATCCGCCCCTGCTTGTCGTTCCCGAGACACGTATCGACGACGATCCGGCGCGACGACGTTTCAACGACCAGCGCGTGGATGCTCATCTTCAGGCGGCCATCGTCGTCCATGAAGTGCGGCTTCATCCATGCAATCGGTTGGCAGGCTTCGCGGGTTGCTTGCGGCAACACGAATCGCGTCCCGCCGGTCACCTCGATCTCGACGATCTTGGTGATGGTCACCTGGCCGATGCGCCACTTATGCATGCTCTCCTGCGAATCGCGCTTGTCGCTCATGGCGTATCGCGGATCGTCGGACTTCAGGTGCCGAACCCTAGCGGTTCGCCACAAGCCCCATCGCTCGCGCGCGCTGTTGCGCGAGCGGCATGTGGACCACTTCGAACTTGAGATTGTCGGGGCCGCGAAAATAGAAGGCGTAGTAGCCACCCGGCCCGAATGGGAATTCGCCGGGGCCATCAAGGATGACGGCACCGAGGCCGCGCACGAGATCATACAATGCATCGACCTGCTCGTGTCGCTCGACGTTGAACGCAATGTGATGCAAGCCGGGTTCGTAGATTTGGAACGGATGATGCGCGAGTTCTGGCTCGGCCTGCCAGACGTTGACGGCTGTACCATTGGCGTAATTGATGTTCACGGTCAGATCGTGATTGGTGCGATCGTCGTGGAAGATCTTGCCCACGGTGTAGCCCAGGAACTCGAGAAGGGGTGCGAAGAACGCCATCGCCTTGGCCAAGTCTGATACGGTGATGGAAACGTGGTTGATCGACCCGAGGAGCATATTACGCCTTCCACGACCTTCACCGACAGCTGAGCGTATTGTTGCCGCCCAGGAAGGCACACCGTGGCGCGGTGCCTGTCGCCTCGTTGAACGCAACCTTGCCGCATTGTCCGGCGGCGTCCTGATCTCCGCCACCGAGCACGACGGCTAATCCGACAGGCGCCTGCGTGCTGCCGACTTGGAAGTTCGCCTTGTTGCCGGAGACACTGAACTTGTAGAGGCCCGGGGTCCTCGACGTGTTGTTGGTCACGACGACCTTGGTGATACCGCCAGTGGCGCTGCCGGTCGCGTCCTTGTAGGTCCACTGCGTACCGCTGCCGTTCAGCGTCCAGCCGACCGCACCCTTGGTCGCAGGCGCCCCGGATGGAATCTTGCGATCGAAGATCGTGCCGCCCGTGGAATCGACGACCTTGAAGTTGAAGCCGTTGGCGATGGGATCGATCGCTGGGGTCAGCATGGTCAATTGCAGCTGACCGCTCACACTCAGCGCCTCGTCACCGGCGGGGTCGGCATTCTTCGACACTTTCACCACCGCCTTGCCGAGCGTCACGCCCGCCGCGCAGGCGATGGGCTGGCTGAGTGCGTTCGCGGGGTCGGAGCCTCCGTCAAGCTCGTCGCCGTCGAACACCCCGTCTTCATCGCGGTCAACGCCGGCGCGCTGCCCGGAGCCTGGAGGGACGCAGGTGTAGGTGAGCTCCTGCCCGCTCGTTGCGGCGAATGCACGGACCGTAGCGTCCGTTATGGATGGGTCCGCAGCGCGGTCTGTCTGGAAGCGACCTGATGCCAGTCGATAGGCACCGCGCGGTTGGCCAGTGATCGTGCCCTTGACCACCAGGTCGCATTCCCCGGCAGCAGCCCGGGCGATCAGCAGGTCGATGCGTGTACCCGCCGTTGCCGCATTGCTGCTCGTCAGCGTCACTTGTTGCCCGACAATAGGCGCCAGATCACTGTCGAACGCGAACATGAATTGCTCGACCTGCCGGCGCAGCGGATCGCCAACCGAGCCGACGGCGAACCCGCCCGGGTTGACGAAGGTCTTGTCGAAGACGCTGGCGTTGTGGAAACGGAAGAGCGTATCGACGCTGCCATCATGCAAAAAGCCGAAGCCACGCACTTGGTCACCCATGAACGCGTTATTGCCCGGATTGATGAAGCTGCCGACGTCAGGCATGCCGAACATGCCAACCTTCTGGTAAAGGTTGCGCAGGTGCGGGATCTTCAGTTGCTGCGTTTCATTCTCGAAACTCGAGAAGCCGTCGGTGCCGAAGAAACCGCTGGCAGGATTGAGCGCGTGGCACCCATGGCAAGGCTGCGCCGAGTCGGACGGCGTGGTGCTCATGAAGAAGTCGTGCCCGGCTTGCTGATCGGCGCTAAGCGAATTGTTGAGCGCACGGATCGGATTCGGCGGATAGGTCACCTGCAGAATGAAATCGGTGAAGGCCTGCATTTCGCTCGCCGTCAGGGGTTTACTGCGGCCCAGCAAGCTGCCGAACGCGACGTTGAATTTCTTGAACGCGGCGGTCGAGTCGAGCGCACTGCCGCCGGGGTCATTGCCGCCGGTGCGGTCGCCACGCCAGTGCATCGGTCCGTTGTGGACCATGCCGCGTAGACTTTGCGTGGTCATCGGTCCTTTCATGGGATGAAAATCGGGGTTGCCGGTGGGCCCGAGGCGGAACGGATTGGGATTGTTCAACACCGAATCATCAGGGTTCCCCAGATCCCATCCGAGGCTGTCGAAGTCGCCGAAGATGTGGCAACTGGCGCATGCCGCCTCACCGTTGCTCGACGTGAAGCTGGCGTCGTAAAGAAACCTTCGCCCCTGCACCACGCTCGCTGGTTCGGGATCATGAAGGGACACGGCGCCGACTTCTTTGCGGAGCCCCGTATCGATGATCTTGACCGCGTTGTCGAAGCGAGTGAGGACATAGAGGTGGCCGCGCGTCTCGTCGAGCACTACGCCACTCGGACCGCCGCCGCTGACGGCAATCTGATCGGCCGTGTTCGGAACGAACGAATCATTCTCGAGCGCCATGGTGTCGAAGATGCCGATCTTGCTCGAGCCGAACGCAGCCAGGTAGAGCGTGCTGCCGTCGCTGCTCACCGCCATGCCCAGCGGCGTGGCCAGACTCTTCTGTGCCACGCTTTTTGAGCTAGGCACGACGCTGTAGTCGATGTGCTTGTTGAGATGCCGCGCCGTTGCCGCGCCGCCCGCCAGCACCGTCACCCGGGCTTCGTGCAGATGGCCGCGCACGGTGCTGCCACCAAAACGGCCCGGGCCCTCGAAGCGCACCTCGTTATGCGCATCCGAATTGGAGACGTAGACAGCGCCGTTCGCTGGATTCACCACCATGTTGAACAGGATGGTCCCAACGCCCGTGTACACCGTGCCGTTCTGCACCGGTGGCGTCGCATTGGCGTCGATCGCGAAAACATCTTTGTCGGGCAACGAGAAGCGCACGCCGTTGTCCCAGTTGCGGCCGAGGGTGTCCTCCCAATGACCACTGGTTGGATTGAACTTGACGATCAGCCCCGTTTCCGGGCGCGCCACACCATCGGCGTTCGTGTCGGGTCCCGGTAGCCCCCCCGGCATCGTGACCCCACCAACGACGCACGGTCCAGCCGCGGTACCTCCGTTACACACCACGCCTTCGGAGAGCGTAGTCGTGCGGTTGCCGGAGTGGAAGATCGCGGCATAGACCGTACTGCCGTCAGGCGTAGCAGCCAACGCACGCGGCGTGTCGCCGAAAAGTGTGATGATCGTCAGTGGCGCACCACCCAGCGTACTTCCCAGGTTGTCGGCGTCGAACACCCACACATCGGCGCGACCGACGCCGGGGGTGCTCAGCTCAGGATCGCTTGGACTATTCTGCCCGCGATGCGCGGTCGTGATGAAAGCGCGATTTCCCCCGGCCCCGGCGAAGACGACGTCGCGCGGCTCGTCACCGACCAGCAGCGTCCGCGTCACCCGCGGCGGCGTGGAGCTGACGTCGACGATGCTCACACTGTCCGAAAGGTGATTGACAACCCACACCTCGCTGTTGCTGCGTGCCGCAACGGCGACCGGCTCCATCCCCACGGGCACGGATCCAGCCCGCGCGAGTCCGCTGGCGCCAACGGTGAAGATTTCGAGCGTGTCGTCCGGCGTGTTGACGGCGAACAGCCGCGTTCCGTCCGGCGATTGGGCCAAGGGCCGAACCTGCCCGCTTTCGAAGGTCACAAACGATCCGGCAAACGCCTTTGGAGCAAGGCTGACCATCAGCAGAGCGAGTAGCGATAGTACGTGGTACCGAGGGTGCGCCCACTCAATTCGCGATGGCCTCATCCATTTTCCTCCCGAGGTAATGCTACGGTATCTACCTGTCTACTTTGCGGGATCGCGAGTCGCAACCCAATTTGGGCCGTGTCGCCTCTGTGAAGTGGTCAACGGTCGCTGGCGCGATCGCTCGTCGCTCGCGGCAGCCGTGCCGCCCTTCTCCTCGGCACACTGCTGACCGCTGCCGCCGCGGGCCGCGGACGCGAGGTGCACAGCCTCCTCTATCTGTTCGCCGGTCTGTTCGTTTTGCGCTACGCCCTGCTGATGTAAGGCGCATTCTCACGCACTCGGCGTCGGCATCGACGGCATACCGCCACACGGGTCGGCGGCGCACGCGGTACACGTGCCGGTCGTCGGGTCGAAGTCGTTGGTCGCACACCAGGAGAACAGCAGCGCCGATGCCGACATGCCGGAAATCGTGCAGCAGGCACCGCGCGAGGTCGGGAACGGCTCCGACGTACACGGCTCCAGACCCTTGAAACAGAACCCCTGCGGGGTCGGCGTTGGTGGTGGCGTGCCGTGCGCGGCTGCCGGCGTCGGAGTTGGCGTGGCGCAAACGAATCCGCAGCCGTCCAAGCACCCAACCGCTCGCCCGCACGCAAGGACCTCCGTCGATCCGCAGGACGGCGGCGTGCACGGTGGGACTGCCGCCGGTGTCGACGTCGGCGGTGTCTCGCCGGGTCGCAACGACACGGTGATCGTGCCGGCCGTACTTGTGGCGAGCAGCCGATTGCCGCTTGGGTCACTCGCCACCACACCGGAAGCGAAGATCGGATAGAGGCCCGGCGCGGTGCTCGGTGGAATGGCCACCTTGCACGTGTACAGCACCGCGCCATCGGGAATCGGATCCGTATTGTCGGTCGCGATGACGATCGCCCGCACGCCTAACGCCTGGCAAGCCGCGCCGGATTGACAGCCAAGCGGGACGAACTTGAACGCGCTGGCGTTCTTTCCGATGTCTGGGTTGACGGCACAATCGGGATTTCCGGTCGCGCGCGCCGCGATCGGCACTGCCGGGTCGAAGAGTAGATCGTTCTGTGTCCCTGCAACCAGCTGGCCGTTGCTATGCAGCGAGACGTTGAAATCCACCGTGTCGCCGGGCCCTGCGGTTGCCGAGCTGACAGCGAGCGACAGCAGTTGGCCCTGCGGCACACACACGTAGCCACAGCCTCCCGGACACTCCCCCGTGGGGCAGACGAGCACACCGCCGGTTGGGCAGAACACCGGCGTGCAGAGGGCTCGTGGAGTCGCCGTGCGCGTCGGGGTCGGACTGGGCAACGTCCCATCTGGTTGCAGGACGGTCACGTCGACGCTGACGACCGGATCGTAGTACAGATAGAAGCGGCCGAAGATCGTGTAGGCACCCGGCGAGACTGGCTGCCCATCATCGCCCTTGAGATCCCAGAAGGCACGCAGCTGGTATTTCACCGCTGCTTGATCGTAGCCCGGCGCATTGGCCGGCAAGAACGGATTGCCGCAACCTTGCTCGCGAATCGTGCGTACGCGCTTGTCATCCTGATAGACGTAGAGGTCAAGGCACGGATCAAAAACGCCGCCGTGCGGCTGCAGCTCGCTAACCGTGTAGCGAAGTGCGGCCACGCCGGGCTGGCGATACACCGCGCAGTCCGATTCTAGCGTCACGAGGTTGAAATTGTCGGACCAGACGGAACGGTTGACGTGCGCCGGATCGCAGTACGTGATGTCGCCGGTCTCAAACACTTCCAGCGATAGGCGTTCGCTCTCGGTGCCATCCAACTCCGCCCAGACTTCTACCGTGCCGGCCGCGCGCCCGCTGAATACGCCGGGTTGATCGAAGCCGCCGATGGCGTCGTCACTACTGCGCCAGGTGGCCGAGTTGGTGACGTCGCGGCCGAAGCCGATATCGTAGTTACCGGTCGCTTTGAAGAACCGCTGGTCCCCCTTCGCAACGACACGATCCGTACCGTCCTGATAGATGTAGAGCGACTGCAGTGTTGCTTGATTCACGACGTGCGTGCCGACCGTGTTGCTACTGACGCTTCCCACCCCGGCGTCGATCGTGGCGTCGCCAGCTTCGACGGCCGTCAGCACGCCTTGCGCATCGATGGTCGCAGCCGCGGCGTTAGAGCTGCGCCACGTCACCTGCTCGGTGACGTCGCGGAATTCACCGGTATCGTACTGCGCTGTCGCACGGAACTTCACCTGATCGCCGCGCAGCACGGTAATGGTGTAGCCGCAGTTGCACGCATTGACAGCATCAGCCAGCGGTCCCGGACAGCAGCACATCCCATCTGCCG
>Ga0335069_10016835_pt1 | contig 10193 bp, 12 predicted proteins | sample Lox_Sample_11_FD_206714 | JGI IMG/M metagenome (GOLD analysis project Ga0335069, IMG submission 206714) | Soil microbial communities from Loxahatchee National Wildlife Refuge, Florida, United States - Lox_Sample_1.1 | ecosystem: Environmental > Terrestrial > Soil > Wetlands | place: USA...
GCCACCGGCGCGCGCGCTGGCATCCAGGGCGCCGGATCGACGCTGCTTGCGGGGCGCAGATGAATGGCGCAGCGTTACGCGCGTCGACACTGGACCGGGTCTCAACCAGGAGGGGTGACGTGAGAACAAGCAAGCTGGTGTGGAACTCGCTCGGCCTGTTGCTGCTCGTGAGCGTCGTCTGGGCGCAGGCCAATGCAGCCGGCGGGCCGGAGGAAGCGGTGGCCGCGCTGGAGCAGAAATGGCTTCAGTCGCAGAAGACCAATGACGCCGCCCTGCTCGCGCCATTGCTGGCCGACAACATCGTGGAGACGAACGAGGAGGGCAAGGTCTTTGCGGGAAAAGCTGCCGTCATTGCTGATGCAAAGTCGGTCAAATGGAGCAGCGCCGAATACGTCAATCTAAAGGTCACCGTGTTCGGCAACACGGCCATCGCGATCGGCGGCTTCAACGGCAAGGGGACCGATGCAAAGGGCAAGCCCGTTGACGTTCGGACGCGCTTCACCGACACGTGGGTGAAGATGCCGAATGGCGCCTGGGAGTGCGTTGCGACACAGACGTCGCCCATCACGATGTGAGATGCAGGTCGCGAAGCGGCGCGACCGGCCGGCGGCGCCGGAATCGCCCCCGCTCGAGCATGGCCGACGGCACGGACACGCCCGCGACGAGCGGGCGTCTTCGTTTGTGCGCCCGCGTATCTGAAATCGCGATGTGCACGAGCGGCATGCTTGAGTTCTAGGGTGTGCGGCCGCGCAAGACCCCACTGCAGGTGATCGCCATCCGGCCTGGCGACCGGGCTGCGCTGCCTGCGCCGGCGCGGCGTCCTGAGCGCCCGCCCACCTGACCCGCAGCGCCGGGCCCGCCGCGACGGCGCAGCCCACCGGGCGGCGGGCTCGGGCACAATGCCGCGAGCCGCGAGGTCCGACCGTGTCCCGACTGTCCGCCGCCCCGCTGCGGGGCGCCGTCACGCTGCTGCTGATCGTCACCAACACGCTGGTGCACGGGGTGCCGTTGATCGCGATCGCGCTCGTGAAGCTCGCGCTGCCGCGGCGCGCCCGGCCCGCGGTCAGCCGGCTGCTGACGGCGCTTGCCGAGGACTGGATCGCGTTCAATACGCTCTTGCTGCGCCGCCAGCGGCACATGCGCTGGGAGGTGCGTGGTCTCGCCGGTCTCGACCCCCGCGGCTGGTACCTCGTGGTCGCCAACCACCGCTCGTGGGTCGACATCCTTGCGCTGCAGGCGGTGCTGAACCGGCGCGTGCCGCTGCTGAAGTTCTTCATCAAGCGCGAGCTGCGCTGGGTTCCGGTGCTCGGGCTTGCGTGGTGGGCGCTCGACATGCCGTTCATGAAGCGCTACACGCGCGAGGAACTCGCGCGCCGGCCCGAGCTGCGGGGCGCCGACCTCGAGACGACGCGCCGCGCCTGCGAGCGCTTCCGTGACCTGCCGACCTCGATCATCAACTTCGTCGAGGGCACGCGTTTCACGCCGGAGAAGGCCGCGCGCGGCGGGTCGCGCTACCTGCACCTGCTGAACCCGCGGGCGGGCGGCATCGCGTTCGTGCTCGGCGCGATGGGCCCGGTGCTGCACGAGCTCCTCGACGTCACCATCGCCTATCCGGCCGGCGACGGCGGCTTCTGGGACCTGTGCTGCGGGCGCATCACCCGGATCGTCATCGAGATCGAGCGGCGGCCGCTCGAGCCGTGGCTCTTCGCCGGCGACTACGCCGGGGATGAGGAATTTCGCCGCCGCTTCCAGGACTGGCTGGGCGCGCTCTGGGCCGCGAAGGACGCGCGTCTGGGGGCGCTCCTCGGCGGGCGCGCGCCGCGCCGCTGAGTCCGCCTCAGGGCTTCAGGATCTCGACGCCCGCATCGCCGCCGACGAGCAGCAGGTCCGCGCCGCGCCGCGCGAACAGGCCATTGGCGACGACTCCGGCGATCTGGTTGATCTCGCCCTCGAGCGCCTTCGGGTCGGTGATCCTCAGGTTGTGGACGTCGAGGATCGCGTTGCCGTTGTCGGTCGTGACGCTCTCGCGCAGCACCGGCTGCCCGCCGAGCCTGACCAGCTGGCGCGCGACGTACGAGCGCGCCATCGGGATCACCTCGACCGGCAACGGGAAGCGGCCGAGCACGTCGACGAGCTTGGAGCGGTCCACGATGCAGACGAAGCGGCGCGATGCGGCGGCGACGATCTTCTCGCGGGTCAGCGCCGCGCCGCCGCCCTTGATCAGCTGCAGGTGACGGGTCGTCTCGTCCGCGCCGTCGACGTAGAGGTCGAGGTCGCCGGTGGAGTTGAGGTCGACGACGTCGTAGCCCGCCGCCTTCAGCAACCGCGCGCTCGCCTCGGAGCTCGAGACGGCGCCCTCGAGGCGGACCCGCTTGCGCGCGAGTGCCGCGATGAAGTGGTTGACGGTGGAGCCGGTACCGACGCCGAGGATGCTGCCCTCGGTCACGTACGCGACGGCGGCCTCGGCCGCGGCGCGCTTTTGCTCATCAGCGCCCATCGATGCGAAAACCCCTTGTTTCCAAGCCTTCCGCGCGTAGGTGCGGCGGCGAATGCGGACCCCAGAAACGACTGTGCCCGCTTGCGCGGGCACAGTCAGTGAAGAGCGGGGGCTGGGTCGGTGACCGTGAGGTCTTCCGACCTCTCCCCGGCTGCTCCGAAGGCTAAAGCCTACTTCTTCTTCGTCGCCTTCTTCTTAGCAGCCTTCTTCTTCGTCGCCATAGTAGTTCTCCATGTCGGGTTAGTCCGGGGACGGAGTATATACACAAAAAGTCAAATTACAAGCAAGTGTCGCGTCGTTGTGCTAGCACCGCGCGTCGCGCGCGACGCGCGCGTGCGTTGCGAGTGAGCGCAAGTGAGTCCGCGACGAGCGCTCACGCGAGCGCGAGCACCTTGCGCCACTGCGTCGGCGTCACCGGCGTGATCGACAGGCGGTTGCCGCGCTTGAGGATCAGGAAATCATCGAGCGCGTGCGCGTGGGACTTCAGCATCTCGAGCGTGACCGGCCTCGCAAAGCGCTTCACGAATGCGACGTCGACCATGTACCAGGTCGGTGCGGCCGGATCGCTCTTGGGATCGTAGTGCGCGTGCTTGCGATCGAAGGCGGTCGGGTCGGGGTAGCCCTCAGCGACGATGCGCGCGATGCCGTAGATGCCCGGGACCTCGCAGCTCGAGTGGTAGATGAAGGCGAGGTCGCCCTTCCTCATCTCGTCGCGGAGCATGTTGCGCACCTGGTAGTTGCGCACGCCGTCCCAGCCGCTGCGGCGCTTGGGCGCGCGTGCGAGGTCGTCGATACCGAAGGTCGACGGCTCGGTCTTCATCAGCCAGTACTTCATGGGGCGTCGCGCGGCACGGGGGTCCGTCGGGGGCGACGGACCGCGGGAATGGAAGCGGCGCCACCCGCCTGTGCCGTCAAGGGCCGTTGCTCTCGAGCCAGAGCAACAAGTGGGGCGTGCTGCAACACTTAAGGCTTTCCGTTCGAGACGGACTTGCACAATGTTGTCGCAAGCAGGATGCCCCGGGGTTAACGCATTAGGGTCGAGAGGTACTCACAACCCGAGTCGAACACCGCAGGCGGCGCCGGCCTCAGACTACCGCATCCGTCGTGACCGACGGAAGAGCCGGGAACGGTGTGTGAAGCGCGCGCGCTGGCACGAATCGTGCCCCGCTTCACAATTCCAGCTGCTGGCCCCGCTCGAGCGTTGCCTCGACGCGCTCGCGCAGCACGCGTACGCGGCTCACGACGTCGTGTTCGAGCGAGGTATCCCGCGAACGACCCTTCAGGAGCTCGTTCGCCATGTTCAGCGCCGCCATCACCGCGATCCGGTCAAGGCCGATGACCTTGCCGCTGTCGCGGATCTTCTTCATTTCGGTGTTGAGGTACTCGGCCGAGTCCAGCAGGGCGGCGCGTTCATCGACGGCGCAGGCGAACTGGTATTCCTTCTCGAGGATCCGCACGCTGACGCGCGCGAGATTCGCTTCACTCATGCTCCATGCTCCATGGACTTCAGGCGGCCAATCATCGCCTCGACGCGCGTGCGCACCTGCTCGTTCTTCTGCAGCAGCGCCGAGCGCTCGGCGGTCAGGCTGTCGTGGCGGGTCTTCAGCGCCCGGTTCTCTTCCTTGAGATGCATGACGGTGACCATCAGCTCTTCGAGGCGTTTCTCGAGCCGCTTGAGCTCGAGTTCCAGCGCCGAACGTGCGGTCCCCTCCGTCATGGCCGCACTATAGGCGCGGCCCGTCCCACGGGTCAACGCGGTAGAATCCGCCCAGTTATGTTGACAGTGACGTTCGACGAACTCGAGTCGGCGCTGGCCGCGAGCGCGGCTCCGGTGCTGGCTGCCGAGGCGCACGGCGCGCTCGCCGGCGCGCTCGCCGGCGACGGCCGCTTCGATCCCGAATCCTGGATCGACGACGTGCTGGCGGGCGAGGGCGCGGACCCGGGTTCGTTGCATGCGCGCAACCTGCTCGAGACGCTGATCGAGGAGACGCAGGCGGCGCTCGCGGGTCCCGACATGGAGTTCGCACCCCTGTTGCCGGACGACGAGGAGCCGCTCGAGCGCCGCGTCAAGGCGCTCGCCGACTGGTGCACCGGCTATCTCTACGGCATCGGCAGCGGCGGCGTCATGAGCGGCGAGAGCGCGCTGCCGGCGGCGGTCGACGAGGTCGTGCGCGACTTCGGCGAGATCAGCCGCGCGGCGATCGACGCCGAGGAAAGCGCCGAGTCGAACGAGACCTCGTACGCGGAGATCGTCGAGTACCTGCGCGCCGGCGCGCAGCTCGCCTTCGAGGAGCTCGCGCCGCGGCGCGCCGGCGCACAGCTGCCATGAAGCGCGACGAGTTCGCCCGGCGGCGGCGCCAGCTGATGCGCGAGATGGGCCGCGACGCCATCGCGATCCTGCCGGCGGCGCCGATCCGGCGCCGCAACGGCGACGTCGACTACGCCTACCGCCAGGACAGCGACTTCCACTTCCTGACTGGCTTCCCCGAGCCCGAGGCGGTGGCGGTACTGCTGCCGCACCGCGCGGCCGGCGAGTACGTGCTGTTCTGCCGCGACAAGGATCCGGCGCGCGAGCTGTGGGATGGCGATCGGGCCGGCCCCGCCGGGGCCGTCGAGCGCTACGGCGCCGACGATGCGTTCCCGATCGGCGACATCGACGAGATCCTGCCGGGGCTCCTCGAGAGCCGCGCGCGCGTCTGCTACACGATGGGGCTCAACCCCGAGTTCGACCAGCGCGTCATCGGCTGGGTCAACGGGTTGAGGGCGCAGGCCAAGCAGGGCCTGCACACGCCGCAGGAGTTCTTCGCGCTCGATCACCTGCTGCACGACATGCGTCTCTACAAGAGCCGCCCCGAGCTCGACGCGATGCGCCGCTCGGCGGCGATCGCCGTCGCGGCGCACCGCCGCGCGATGCGCCGCGCGGCGCCCGGTGTCATGGAGTACGAGCTCGCCGCGGAGCTCCTGCACGAGTTCCACCGCCACCACGCCGAGATCGCCTACGAGCCGATCGTCGGCGGCGGCACCAATGCCTGCGTGCTCCACTACCGGGCGAACGCGGCGCCGCTCAAGGACGGCGACCTCGTGCTGATCGACGCCGGCTGCGAGCACGACTACTACGCCTCGGACATCACCCGCACGTTCCCGGTCGGCGGACGTTACAGCCCGGCGCAGCGGGCGCTCTACGAGGTGGTGCTCGAGGCCCAGCACGCGGCGATCAAGGCGTGCGTGCCGGGCAACCACTGGAACGACCCGCACGATGCCGCGGTGCGCGCCATCACGCAGGGGCTCGTCGCGCTCGGCTTCCTGAAGGGCAAGCTCGCCAAGCTCGTCAAGGACGGCGCCTACCGCGAGTGGTTCATGCACCGCACCGGGCACTGGCTCGGACTCGACGTCCACGACGTCGGCGACTACAAGGTCGGCGACGCCTGGCGGGTGCTCGAGCCCGGCATGGTGCTGACGGTCGAGCCCGGCCTCTACGTCGCTCAGAACTCCCGGCACGCGCCGAAGGAGTTCCGCGGCATCGGCATCCGGATCGAGGACGACGTCGCCGTGACGCGGGCGGCGCCCGAGGTGCTGACCGGGGAGCTCGTCAAGGACCCGGACGACATCGAGCGCTTCCTCGCGAGCGAGGCCGCGTGAGCGACGTGCGCGAACTCGCCTGCGACGTCGCGATCGTCGGCGGCGGCATGGTCGGGGCGAGCCTTGCCCTCGCGCTCAGCGCGCTGCCGCTCAAGGTCGTCGTCGTCGAGGCGGTCGAGCCCGAGGACGGGTCGCAGCCGAGCTTCGATGCGCGCACGATCGCGCTCTCGAACGGCACCCGCCGGATCTTCGCCGGGCTCGGCGTGTGGGACGAGATCCAGCGCGAGGCGACCGCGATACGGCGCATCCACGTCTCCGACCGCGGACACTTCGGAAGCGCGGTGATTGATGCCGCGGAGCAGGGCGTGCCGGCGCTCGGCTACGTCGCCGAGAACCGTACGATCGGCCGCGCACTGTGGCGTCGGCTGCGCGCGGCGTCGGGCATCACCCTCGTCGCGCCGGCGCGCGTCACCGACGTCGTCCCGGGCGCCTTGCACGTCGCACTCGGCACCGAGGGCCGGGACGGCGCGCGGCGCATCGTTGCGCGCCTCGCCGTCGCGGCCGACGGGGCGGGATCCCTGGTGCGCCGCGCCGCCGGCGTCGGCGCCGAGCGCTGGGACTACGGGCAGACGGCCGTCATCAGCCTCGTGACGAGCGCGCGCTTCCACGAGCACGTGGCGTACGAGCGCTTCACGCCGACCGGGCCGATTGCGGCCCTGCCGGGTCCCGACGGCCGCGTCGTCGTGGTCTGGACGCTGGCGCCTGCCGAGGCCGAGCGCATCGGGGCGTTTTCGGACGAGGCGTTCCTCGCCGAGCTCCAGGCCTGCTTCGGCTGGCGGCTCGGGCGCTTCACGGCAGTCGGGCCGCGCCACGCGTATCCGCTCGCGCTGACCCAGGCCGCCTCCGAAAGCGCACCGCGCACCGCGATCATCGGCAACGCCGCGCAGGGACTGCACCCGATCGCGGGGCAGGGCTTCAACCTCGGTTTGCGCGACGCCGCGACGCTGGCCGAGGTGCTCGCGGAGGCCGGCGCCGATCCGGGAGGCCCGGAGGTGCTCGCGCGCTTCGCCGAGTGGCGGCACACCGACCGCAAGGCGCTGATCGCCTTCACCGACGGGCTCGTGCGCTTGTTCGCGAGCCCGTTCGCGCCGGTGCGCGTCGCCCGCGGCCTCGGCCTCGTGCTCTTCGACCTCAGCCCGACCGCGAAGACCGCGCTCTCGAAGCTGTCGCTCGGCTTCGCGGGCCGCCTGCCGCGCCTGGCCCGCGGCCTGCCGCTCGCGGTGCCATGAGCGCCCGACGCGACTTCGACGTGCTGATCGCCGGCGGCGGGATGGTCGGTGCCACGCTCGCGGCGCGACTCGCGACCATGCCGGCGACGCAGTCGCTCAGGGTCGCGCTGATCGAGCCGCATCCGGCCTTGACGCCGCTGCCCGAGGAGCCGCTCGACCTGCGGGTGTCGGCGATCTCGCGGGCCGGCGAGGCGCTGTTGCGGGCGACCGGTGCCTGGGAGCTTCTCGCGCCACGCCGGCCCTGCGCCTACGAGCGCATGCTCGTGTGGGACGAGGCCTCCTCGCCCGCGGGCGCCGAGACGCTGCGGTTCGACGCCGCGGAGGCCGGCGAGCCCAACCTCGGCCACATCGTCGAGAACCGCGCGATCGCCGCGGCGCTCATCGAGCGCGCGCTCGCCTCGGGCGTGACGCTGATCCGCAGTCCCGTCACGGGCCTCGAGCTCAACGCCGACGCCGCGTGCGCCGTGCTCGGGGGGCGCACCGTGTCGAGCGCGCTGATCGTCGCCGCCGACGGCGCCGACTCGCCGCTCAGAACGCTCGCCGGTCTCGCCGGCGAGCCGCTGCGCTATCCGCAGGAGGCGATCGTCGCGCATCTGGTGCCCGAGCTCGCGCATGGAGCGACCGCGCGCCAGCGATTCCTCGCGACCGGGCCACTCGGCATCCTGCCGCTCGCCGACGGGCGGGTGTCGATCGTGTGGTCGACGACACCGGACGAGGCCGCACGACTCGCGGCGCTCGACGACGCCGCGTTTGGCGAGGCGGTCACGCGCGCGAGCGACGGCGTGCTCGGCGCGCTCGCGACGACCACGCCGCGGGCGCGCTTCCCGCTGCGTCGCTTCAACGCCGCGAGCTACGCGGCGACGCGTCTGGTGCTCGTCGGGGATGCGGCGCACACGGTGCATCCGCTCGCCGGGCAGGGCGTCAACCAGGGGTTCCTCGATGCGCACGCGCTTGCCGAGGAGCTCGGTCGTGCACTCGCCGAAGGCTGCGACCCCGGCGACGCGCGCCCGCTCGGCCGCTATGCGCGCGCGCGCCGCGCCGACAACGCGCTGATGGGCGCCGCGCTCGACGCGATCTTCCGGGTGTTCACCGCCGAACACGCGGCACTCAGGAGCGGCCGGCGGCTGGGGCTCAGGCTCGTCAATGGCGCGGCGCCGCTGAAGCGCCTGCTGATCACGCGGGCGCTCGGCGCGCCGTGACGAGCGCGGCGGGCGCGGCGCGTGCCGGGACGATCGGCGGACTCGCCGCGGGGCTGATCGCGATCGTCCCGGCGCTCCTGGGTTCGAGCGGGGACGGACGGATCGTCGGCTACGCGGCGCTGCTCGCGGTCCTGATCAGCGTGCAGGTCGGTGCGCGTGCGGCGGCGCTCGCACCCGCAGGCTTCGCAGCGCGGCTCGCCGCGGCCGCACTGATCGCCGTGCTCGCCTCGGCCCTGTACGGGCTCGCGCTCTACCTGCTGTACGCGGCGCTGCGCCCGCAACTGCTGACGTTGCGCTACTCCGCGTACGCGGCGGCGCTGTGGACCTCGGGCCTCAGCCCCGAGCGCCAGGCGGCGGGACTCGCCGAGCTCGCGGCGCGGCGCGCCCAGTACCTCGATCCGGCCTACCAGGCGGTCGAAGGGGCGGGGCTCGCGCTCTTCTGCGGGCTCGTGCTCGGTGCCTATGGGGCGTTTCGCGCGCGGGTCGCGGGACGCCTCGGCCCGCGACCCGGCTGAGCGCTCAGAGGCGGTCGATCTTGGCCGCGCAGATGAAGTCGTTCTCGGACAGTCCCTTGATCGCGTGCGTCGTGTAGCGCACGCGGCAGTAGTCGTAGCCGAGCTCGAGGTCCGGGTGATGGTCCTCGCGGTTCGCGATGTGGGCGATCGCATTCGCGAAGCTCATGACCCGGTAGAAGTCCTTGAACCGGTACTCGCGCTCGAGGTGCTTCGCGGCCGCGTCGAGGTGCCAGGCGGGGTCGAGCGACTGCAGCGCCGCACGGGCCTCGGCCTCGGTGTAGGGCGTGACGCCGCCCTCGCAGGGCACGCAGCGGCGATCGGCGAGCGGTGCGCTCATGGCGGTGTCTCCCGGCGCGCGTAGTGGCGCGCGACGTAGGCCTCGACGAGTGCCTGGAACTCCTCGGCGATGCGCTCGCCCTTCAGCGTCACGGTCTTCTCGCCGTCCTCGTACACGGGCGCCACCGGCCGCTCGCCGGTGCCGGGCAGGCTGATGCCGATGTTGGCGTGCTTGCTCTCGCCGGGGCCGTTGACGACGCAGCCCATGACCGCGACCGTCATGTCCTCGACGCCCGCGTGCGCGCGCTTCCAGTCCGGCATCCGCGCGCGGATGTGCGACTGGATCCGCTGCGCGAGCTCCTGGAAGTAGGTGCTCGTGGTGCGCCCGCAGCCGGGGCAGGCGATCACCATCGGCGTGAAGGCCCTCAGCCCCATCGTCTGCAGGAGCTCCTGCGCGACGATCACCTCGCGCGTGCGGTCGCCGCCCGGCTCCGGCGTCAGCGACACGCGGATCGTGTCGCCGATCCCCTGCTGCAGCAGCACCGCCCTCGCGGCCGAGGAGCCGACGATGCCCTTGGTGCCGAGCCCGGCCTCGGTGAGGCCGAGGTGCAGCGGGTAGTCGCAGCGCGAGGCGAGGCTCAGGTAGATCGCGATCAGGTCCTGAACGCCGCTGACCTTGGCCGACAGCACGATTCGGTCATGGGCCAGGCCGAGCTCCTCGGCGCGCGCGGCGCTGTCGAGTGCCGAGACGACCGTCGCCTCGCGTACGACGTCCATCGCGTCCCAGGGCGCGCTGCGCCTGGAGTTCTCGTCCATCAGCCGCGTCAGCAGGTCCTGG
>Ga0335069_10016838_pt1 | contig 10192 bp, 7 predicted proteins | sample Lox_Sample_11_FD_206714 | JGI IMG/M metagenome (GOLD analysis project Ga0335069, IMG submission 206714) | Soil microbial communities from Loxahatchee National Wildlife Refuge, Florida, United States - Lox_Sample_1.1 | ecosystem: Environmental > Terrestrial > Soil > Wetlands | place: USA: Florida...
TGTCATCGGTGACGTTAATGTCTTGAATTGAAACTTGGAAATTCGCTCATGGAATTTTTTGTGGAAGTTTTCCATCCAAAGAACTACGTTCATGCCATGGCACAAACGCTTGAAGAACGGGTAGAACACTTGGAGAAAGAAGTTGCCCAATTAGGCGCCCGTACCGGCTTGTCCACGCGTACCAAGGATCCTTGGCGCACGTACGTACGGCGCATTCAAGGACGACCCGGAGTTCGAGGAAGCTGTCCGGCTCGGACGAGAGTATCGGAAGCAGCAAACCTACGAAAAAGAGATTGCTGGTCCTTGACACAGACCATTTCTCGGAGTGGGAGCGCGACTCAGCCGCTTGGGAGGCGTCTCCGCGCTCGACTTGAGACCGCCAGGCCGGAAATGGCCCGTCAGCATCATCACCGTCGAAGAACAGATGCGAGGCTGGCTCGCCGAGATAAGCCGGCACCACGACCCCCATCGCCAAATCAGCCCCTATGCCAAGCTCCAACGGCAGATTGAGATCTTTGCCGACTGGATCATTCTGCCCTGGAGAGCCGAATCCGCCGATCTCTTTCTGAACTTCCGCCGCCAAGGGGTGCGTATTGGCTCGCTGGATTTGAAAATCGCCTGCATCGCTCTCGCGCATAACGCCACTCCTATTGACTCGCAACTCGAATGACTTCGGCCGAGCGCCAGAGTTGAGAATTGAGAACTGGCTGGACTAAACCTCAGTCTTCATTTTTGACCTTGCAGCGGGTGCGTCATCTCTTCCGGGCGGACCCACTGGTCGAACTGTTCGCCAGTCACAAAACCCAATTTCAGCGCAGCTTCCCGCAGCGTAATGTCCTCGCGGTAAGCCTTGAGAGAAATCTGGGCGGCCTTCTCGTAGCCGATGTGCGGGTTGAGCGCCGTCACCAGCATTAGCGACTTGTCCAGATGTTCCCGGATCCGCTTTTCGTTCGGTTCGATACCGACCGCGCAACGATCATTGAACGAGCGCGCGCCTTCAGCCAGGAGTTGGATGGATTCCAGCACGTTGTGCAGCATGACCGGCTTATACACGTTAAGCTGGAAGTTTCCCTGGGAACCGGCGAAGGCGACGGCATGGTCGTTGCCAAAGACCTGCACCGCTACCATGGTCATGGCCTCGCATTGAGTGGGGTTGATCTTGCCGGGCATAATCGAGGAACCGGGCTCGTTTTCGGGGAGTTTAAGCTCCGCGAACCCGGCCCGTGGACCGCACGCATACCAGCGCACGTCGTTCGCAATCTTCATCAATGCGCCGGCGAGGGTCCGCAACGCGCCGCTCAGGTTCACCATCCCATCGTGCGCTGAGAGGGCAGCGAACTTGTTGGGCGCAGAGCGGAACGGTTTGCCGGTTTCTTCTGAGATCTTTCGCGCGGCGACTTCACCGAAGCGTGAGTCGGCATTGAGCCCGCTGCCGACCGCGGTCCCACCGATGGCGAGCGCATAGACGGCGCCCAGGCTGGCGCGGACACTGTCGAGGGCCTCATCAAGTTGTGCTACCCAGCCCGAGATCACCTGGCCAAGCGTCAGCGGTGTGGCGTCCTGGAGATGGGTCCGGCCCACCATCACCGTTTTCACAAACTGGCGCGACTTGGCTTCCAGCGTGTCGCGCAGCCCGCGGATGGCGGGCACGAGCAGGTTTTCTGTTTCCTCAATCGCGGCGATGTGCATCGCGGTGGGGAAGGTGTCGTTGGACGACTGGCTGTGGTTGACGTCGTCATTTGGATGGATCGGCTTTTTCGAGCCGACGACTCCGCCCGCGAGCTGGATGGCGCGATTGGCGATCACCTCGTTTGCGTTCATGTTGGTCTGGGTGCCCGACCCGGTCTGGAACACGACGAGCGGGAACTCCCCGTCCAGCTTTCCGTCAATGACCTCCTGCGCGGCGCGGACGATCAAGTCCACCTTTTCGTGGGGCAACTGTCCCAGTTCTGCATTGGCGAGGGCGGCGCATTTTTTGAGGATGCCAAGTGCCCGGATCACCGGACGCCCCCAGCGGTAGCGCTCCACACCAATGGGGAAATTATGGCGGGACCGCTCGGTTTGAGCTCCCCACAAATGCTCGACCGGAACTTCGACATTGCCGAGGGCGTCCTCTTCGACACGAACCGCGTCCTTGACTGGATGGTTGGTGCTCATGCGGCCCTCCGGGATTCGACCTGCAAGCTGGCCGGGCTGGGGTACTTAGGCTTGTACAGTTGGAATTCGATACAGTTCATAAGTTGAATCATGCCCGAATCATGCCCCCTTCTCGGCTTGCCGTGAGTAAAGGGCAACCAACCGCGCAAACCAATACGGCCATGCAGAGGACCCCTACCGTTACCTCCAAACTCACCTGTCCTCGAGCTGGCTGTGAAACCGGTGTGATGTCGTTGCAGCCCAGGGTCGTGAGGCTGACGGTGCTGAAGTAGAGCGCACCGAATGGCGAAGCGAGTGAAGTCGCGTCTGTTGTCGTCATTAGGGATTCGGTTCTTGCCACCCACCACCGAGTGCCTTCACCAGGGTCACTGCGGCAACGAGCTGTTGGCCCCGTAACGCGGTGGCATTAAACTCGACGTTCAACGCGGTGTTCTCGGCAGTTGCCACTTCGAGATAAGTGATCAGGCCGTCGCGGTATTGATTATTGACTATTTCGAGTTGTTTGCGGGCGGCGGTCAATGCATCGCTTTCCGCGGCATATTGGGCCGCGAGAAGCGTTTGGGCGGCGAGGTTGTCTTCGACCTCCGAGAAAGCCGTCAAGACGCTTTGACGGTAACTGGCGACCATCTCTTCGTACGAGGCTTGCGCGAGCCGCAGACCAGCGTGGAGCCTTCCCCCCTCAAAAAGAGGCAGCGTGACAGAAGGCCCTACAGCCCACAGCCGGCTCGACCAATTGAACAGTGTGCTGGCGTTGAGGCTTTCGAAACCCGCTAGACCGTTCAACTGGACGGTTGGAAAGAAGGCAGCTTTGGCGACGCCGATGCTGGCGTTGGCCGCAGCCATGCGTCGTTCCGCAGCGGAGATGTCAGGTCTTCGCTCGAGTAATTCCGAGGGCAACCCCATTGGAATTAGCGGGGGAGCAGCAGAAAGCGCATGCTCCGAAACCCGAAATGAGGAGGCCGTTTGGCCAGCCAACAGCGCCAAGGCATGTTCAAATTGCGCTCGCTGGAGAATAACGGCGGGCAATTGTGCCTGCGTTGTCTTAAGCACTGTTTCCGATTGGGCCACGTCGAGATCGGACACGGCTCCTCCGGCTCGCAGATTGCGGGTCAACTCCAAAGATTTAGTGAAGACTTCGACGCTGGAATTAAGGACGCCCTTTTGCGCATCCAAAGCTCGCAGCGTGAAATAGTCCGCCGCTACTTCGGCCTGGATCATGAGTTTGACCGTTTCCAGGTCATCTGCGCTGGCCTGGGCTTGCGCCCGTGCGGATTCAACGCTTCGGCGCACACGGCCCCAGAGGTCCAATTCGTAAGTGAGGCTCAAAGGCACGGTAAAATCGTTGAAAGTGGGGCCGGTTCCATGGGCCTGGCCCGTGATCGCTGACGGAGCGTTGGCTGAGGTGCGTTCGCGAACGAATGATCCGGAGACGGAAATGTTCGGGAAAAGTCCTGCCCGCGTTACGTCGATCTGAGCGCGGGCCTCGGCTAAGCGTGCAACGGCAACCTTGAGCTGTTGATTGGCTGCAGATGCCTGGCTTTCCAGCTCATTCAGCTCGGGATCATGAAAGATTTCCCACCAGTTCCCTTTCGGGATTTGGGCCTGTGGCTGGGCAACTTTCCAGCCATTCGTCGCGCCGAGGCTCGCCAGACCAGAATTCGCAACTCCGGCATAAGCCGGGGGAATCGTGGTGGCTTCCGGACGCTTGTAATCCGGGCCGACCTTGCATCCTGTTAGCGCCATTACCGCGAGCAAAGACCCCAAACTGCTCAAGCCGAATTGAACAGGAGGGAACAGAGATAACGGAGAACAAAACCCTGAAGCCAGAGATTTGGTGCTTAACTTGGTCCGAATCGGATCACGGGAATCGCACGAAGCCGAACTTAGATTTCGTGGCGGCTTCACCTCTGTTCCCTCCGTTGTCTCCTGTGGAGTCATTTAGAGTTTGCCGCCACCGCTTTGGAAGCGGCTTGGATGTGCACCTTGATTCCACTGACCAACGAATCGCTGGGGTTCACAATGACCTTGTCGGCCGGAGTTACGCCGCTCAGGATCTCGACGGTTTGTCCAAAGTCCCGCCCGACCTGAATTGGGCGCAGTTCGACGGTGCCGTCAGAACCGACCACCCCGACCTGCAGGCCTTGGGCGCGAAACAGCAGAGTGTTGGAAGGCAAGATCAAGGGCGGGTCCGTGTTATTTTGCTTGAGGGTGACTTCGCCAAAACTATACGGCAGGATCTGACGCTTCGAATTGTCCACCTCGAGTTCGGTCAAGAGCGTTCGGGAAGTCGGCGAGATGGCTTCGGAAGTGGTGATGACCTTGGCGGCAAATTGCTGACCAGGGCTTTCTGGAGTGGTCAAGGTGGCCTCCTGTCCGGGAGCGATGCCGAGCGCCAAGGGTTCCGGCACGCGCACGTAAACACGGAGTTTGTCGGTCTGGGCGATATGAAACAATTCCTTACCGCCACGACCCGCAACGATGAGGTCGCCGATATCCGTGCTGCGCAGAGTAACCGTGCCGTCAAACGGCGCGATGACGCGCTGGAACGAGACCAACTCTTGCAGCCGTCTCATGTTGGCCCGGTCGGCCTCGACGCTGGCGGCTGCGGTTTCCCGCGCCGCGGCCTTCTCGGCTGCCGCCTGCTCGGAGACGGACGCCGTTTTCAATAATTGCTGCCACCGCTGATCGGTGATCTGAGCAAGATGAAGGTTGGCCTCGGCAAGGACAAGTTGAGCCCGGGCCTGCGCGAGTTGTTGGTCCAAGTCCGGCGTCTCGATCTGAGCGAGCAATTGTCCGGCCTTAACATGCGCACCGATATCCGCCACCCAGTCTTTGAGATAGCCGTTGGCGCGAGCGTAGATGGACGCTTCCCGCCATGGCCGGATCTCCGCAGGCAAGACCAGGCCCTCCCCGGGCTTACCTGGCGCAGGCATGACGACTGAAACAGTGGGGACAGCCAATTGGCTCATGTCCGCCCAGGCGGTTCGAGCCTGGCGCCAGCGCGGGGTGAAGCCGAGTAGGAGTCCCCCGACAATAAAGAGCGCGATAATGGTTGCTGCGATCCACCTGCGTTTGGGAGACGCTATTCTCGCGCTTGGTTCGCCAGCCGGTTCCGGGACTGGGCCGGTCGCCATCGGAGGAACGGGTCCGGGAGTTGTAGCCGCGGCAGACTCATCTGTCTGACGCTCAGGCCCGGGTGGCGGGGGCTGTCGGACGCCTTTTCCCAGGAGGTCGCTTGTGTCGTTTGGCAGGCTTTCAACAGTGTTCATGGAAGTTCATCCTTACACGTTGGCTGGAGCGGGAAGAGTGCCGTGCGGCGGTGTGGGCAGAACCGATTGGCCTTTTTCGGGCACGGGCACCGTGCGGTGCAGGACACTGAACACAACGGGAACGAAGAACAACGTGGCCCCAGTAGCCATTAACAGGCCGCCAATGACCGCCCGGCCCAAAGGCGCGTTCTGCTCGCCGCCTTCGCCCAACCCCAGAGCCATCGGCACCATCCCGATAATCATCGCCAGTGCCGTCATGAGCACCGGCCGCAGACGTCCGGTGCCGGCTTCCCAGGCCGCCTTTAGCGGCGTCATTCCTTCCTCGAGGTGTGTCCGCGCGAACGTGACCACGAGCACCGAATTTGCCGTCGCCACCCCGAGACACATGATCGCGCCCATCATTGCCGGGACGCTCAAGGTTGTGCCCGTGACATAAAGCCCCCAGATCACGCCCGCCAACGCTCCAGTCAGCGCGGTGAGAATGATGAAAGGGTCCAGCCAACTCTGAAAATTCACCACGAGCAGCAAATAAATCAGCGCCACCGCCATTACCAGCCCGACGCTCAGTCCGAGAAAGCTCGAGCGCATAGTCTCTGCCTGGCCGCGGAGCAGGAGCGAGCTTCCCTGCGGCAATGAGCTTTGTGCCTGTGCCAGGATGGGTTTAAGATCCTTGAGCACCCCGCCAAGATCGCGGTTGCCGACAGCGCCGAACACATCGACTACTGGAACAAGGTTGTAGTGCGAATAAATAGGCTGGCTATTGGTGCGCGCGAAAGTGACCAGATTCGCCAGCAATTGCTCATTCCCGGTGCCGGCAACGCCAGCAGTCACTGGCATGGAATTGAGCTCGGATAGCGAAGTCATGCGATACTCCGGCACCCGGATATTCAGCAGGTACTGGACGCCGATATGGGAATCGAGCCAGAAGGTGGGCTGGACTTGAGTGCTGCCGCTCAGATTGAGCAAAACCGAACTGGCGACATCCTTCTCGGAAAGGTTGAGTTCCGAAGCCTTGGTCCGGTCGATGGCAAACTTGAATCGCGGCAAATCCGCGGGCTGCTGGATTCGCACGTCCACCGCTCCGGCCACGTGGCGGATTTTCGCGGCAATGACAGCGGCAACCTCTTGATTGCCGGCCAGGTCACGTCCGAGCACCTGGACGTCGAAAGGAGCCGGCAGGCCGAAGTTAATGGTCTGGCTGACAATATCGGCTGGAAGAAAATAAAAAGTGACGCCGGGAAAATCGCGATTAAGGGCCAGGCGCAAACTCCGGACATAATCGGGAGTTGACCGATGTCCGGTTCGTAGCGAGACCATGATGTCGGCGTCGGCCGTTCCGGCGACGCCGCTATCGCTATAGCTGAGGTTAATGCCGGAAATAGGCAGGCCAATGTTGTCAATGATGCCCGCGAGTTCCTTGGCAGGAATCGCGCCGCGAATGGCACTTTCGACCTGATCGACCAGGACGGCAGTCTCTTCGACCCGGGTTCCGCTGTGCGCGCGCACGTGTAATCGGAAGATCCCCGCATCCACGCTCGGAAAAAAGTCCTGTCCAAGGAAGGGCACAAGGAGCCATGAGGCGATGCAAAAGCCGAGGAAGAGCGCAGCAAACAAAAGGCGGCGGGCCAATACGGCCCCGAGCAACGTGCGGTATCCTTCCCGGAATCGATCGAAGCTCCGTTCAAACCCTTGCTGCAAAAGCACCAAGGGACGAAGCCAACCCCGGACCTGGGCCACACTCTTATGCTTCCTATGATTCACATTCCGCTCGAACCACATTACCAGAGTCGGCACCAACGTTCGCGATAACGCGTAAGAAGCCAGCACGGCGAATACGACGGCCTCCGCCAACGGCGCGAACAGGTATCTTGCGACCCCCGTGAGAAAGAACATCGGAACAAACACGATGCAGATGCACATGGTGGAGACCAGCGCCGGCAAAGCGATTTCGCCCGCACCAATCAGAATGCCGTTCTCCAGGGTTTCGCCAGCCCTCAAGTGGCGTTCGACGTTTTCGATGGTCACCGTGGCATCGTCCACCAGGATGCCGACGGCCAAGGCCAACCCGCCGAGCGTCATCAGGTTGATGGTTTCGCCGAGCGCGCTGAGAATCGCCAGAGACGCCAGGACCGAAAGCGGAATGGAAATGGCAATGATAAGGGTGCTGCGCCACGAACCGAGAAAGAGGAGAATCATCAACGCGGTGAGGGCCGCCGCGATCACGCCTTCCCGCACGACGCCGCTGACCGCTGCCTTCACGAAGATCGATTGATCCGCGAATTGTTTCACCTGCAGGTCGTCAGCCACGGTCTTCCTCACGGTCATCATTGCGGCCTTAACGCCGTTGGCAACCTGGAGAGTCGATGCGCTGCCATTCTTGAGAACGCTCAAGAGGGTGCTGCGCACGCCATCCTGCCGGACGATGTTCTGCTGGGGCATATACCCATCGCGGACCTGGGCGACGTCATGGACCCGGATCACCGTTCCCTCGACGCTTTTAATGGGCAAATCGTTTAGCCGGTCGATCAGGCGTGGGCTGGTGTTGAGGTCGATGGGGTATTCGTTGGCGCCGATCTTCGCGGTACCACTGGGAAACACCAGATTCTGGGTGATGAGGGCATTGACGACGTCTTGCTGGGAAATATTTTGTGCTTCCAGAGCTTTAGGATCCAGATCCACCGAGATCACGCGTTGCTTGCCACCGTAGGGATACGGGATTCCGACTCCGGGCACACTAATAAGTCCCACGCGGATGGTATTCATCGCGAGGTCGAAGGTTTGCTGCTCGGAGAGAGTAGGGCTGCTGATGCCGTATTGCAAAATCGGAACGCTCGAGGCGTTGTATTCGATGACGAGCGGTGGTGTGGTGCCGGGAGGAAGCTGTTTGAGGATGGTTTGCGATTCCGCAGTCACTTGGGCCACGGCTCCATCCGGTGAGACCCCTGGTTGAAAAAATACTTTGACCACCCCAACACCATCGTAGGAAGTGGATTCGATGTGTTGGATATTATTCACGGTCGTAGTGAGCGCGCGTTCCTCGGTAAAGACCATCCGCTGTTCGATGTCCTTGGCCGTCAGGCCGGTGTATTGCCAAACCACACTCACCACCGGAATGTTGATGGACGGGAAGATGTCCGTTGGCGTCCGTAACAAGACGAATGGACTCAGGAGGAGCAGTAGCAGCGCCGCCACCACAAATGTATAGGGGCGACGTAGAGCTAAATGCACAATCCACATATCAGTTTCCTTGGTCTCGCATGCGCAATGCCAACCCCGCAAGAGCCTTCCGAGTTCTTCGGAACAACCCTCCTGGCGAGGCTTTCATTCGAAGGCGGGGATTACTCGTCCTCGCTGACGACATTGGCCCTTGCCCATGAGGTGGGTTGATTTTAATAATAATTTGGCCGCTATGGACGAAATTGCAATCGAGCATAGGAGCCGTTTCCTCGAACAGTTCGAACAGCACGCGCAAGGCCTGGCCGCGTGATTTGGTGGCGGCAAAAGCCGAGGGCATGGCGTTGAGCCCTCGTTCGAAAACCCGGCGCTTTCAATCAGTTGAGCCGTACCAAGCCACGGTGCACGGCTTCCCTTATGGCGGCTGTGCGGCCGACGGCACCGAGTTTTTCCAGCAGGCTTTTGACGTGGGTCTTAACCGTGCCTTCGGCAATGCAGAGTTGCACGCCAATCTCCTTGTTGCTCTTGCCGGCCGCTACACATTGGAGGACTTCCAGTTCGCGCGGGCTTAATTCGGGCTTGCGCATGCCTTCAGCAACTTTCTGCACAATCCGCGCCGGCAGGTAGGTTTCCCCAAGACCTACCCTCCGGATGGCATCCAGGATTTCCTCCTGCGAAGAGTCTTTCAGCAAATAGCCGCGAGCGCCGGCCTTCATGGCGCGATGGACATCTTCCTCGCTATCGAACGTGGTCATGATGATCACCTTGCTGGAGAGCCTCGACGTATTCACCTCGCCGATTACATCGAGACCGTCCATGAGAGGCATCCTCAAATCGAGTAAAACCACATCGGGCAAGTGCTCTTTGATTAGCGCCAATGCTTCGACGCCGTCGCCTGCTTCGGCCACCACGGTCATGTCACGCTGAGGTTTCACGTTGGCCATGATTCCCTGGCGCACGACGGGATGATCATCGGCAACTAGAACTCGGAGCTTGGCCTCATGAGCCATTGGGAGTGAACTCGCTTTCATTGGCTATTCCTTTCAATTGGGAGTCTTGCCGCTCTGGGGCACGGCGATCTTGATTTCGGTGCCTTTTCCTGGCCCGCTGATGATATCCATTCTGCCTCCGAGACGACATGCCCGGTCACACATGGTCGGCAGTCCAAATCCCTGCGCACCGGCTTGGGGCTTTATCGTGGCAAACCCTTGTCCATTATCTTCGACTGTCAGTAAAATCTCGCGGGGGTTGTAGCTGAGCAAAATGGTAACCGAACTGGCATGGGAATGTTTGCGAACGTTGCACAGGGCCTCCTGCGCCACCCGGTACAACTCGTCCTGAATGTCCTCGGGAAGCTCCCGGGTTCGGCCGCTCCTGCGAAATGTGCAACTAATTCCACAGTCACGTGAAAAACGCTCGGCGAGTTGCCGCAGTGCGTCCGCCAAATGTGCGCCTTCGAGCGACTTTGGCCGCAGCCCCAGGAGCATCCGGCGCGCGTCCTCCAGACCGCTCTTTGCCAGTTCCCGCGCGCGAGCCAAACACTCAGAGACACTATACCGCCCAGCCGTGTCGCAACCCTTGGCCGCCTCGAG
>Ga0335069_10016839_pt1 | contig 10192 bp, 10 predicted proteins | sample Lox_Sample_11_FD_206714 | JGI IMG/M metagenome (GOLD analysis project Ga0335069, IMG submission 206714) | Soil microbial communities from Loxahatchee National Wildlife Refuge, Florida, United States - Lox_Sample_1.1 | ecosystem: Environmental > Terrestrial > Soil > Wetlands | place: USA...
CGGATTGACCAAATCGATTGCGTCCGATTTCGTAGGCCGCGGCATCCGCTGTAACGCGATTTGTCCGGGAACGGTGGACACGCCGTCTCTCGCCCGGCGCATGGCAGCATCCGGTGACTTTGAAACTGCCCGGGCTGCATTCATTGGCCGGCAGCCGATGGGCCGTCTAGGGACCCCCGAGGAAATCGCGCATCTAGCCGTCTACTTGAGCAGCGATGAAGCATCATTCACCACTGGCCAGGCTTACATAATCGACGGTGGATGGGTGAACTGAGAACCCCGCAAGGAAACGAACCATGAGACTGATTCGCTTCGGTGAGCCCGGCCACGAAAAGCCGGGGATTATCGATCGTGAAGGGATATGGCGCGACTTGTCTTCGGTCGTCGCTGACTGGGGCGGGCCGGCGATCGACCCTGCGAAACTTCGCTCGCTTCGCGCAATGGATTTCGCCGCGTTTCCGAGGATCGATCCGGAAACGAGATTGGGCCCGTGCGTGGCGCAAACGCGGAAAATTGTTTGCATTGGATTGAACTATGCCGACCATGCCGCCGAGACGGGCCAAAACGTCCCCGACGAACCCGTCATCTTCCTGAAGGCCAGCGAACCTACGGGCCCCAACGACGATGTGCCCCTTCCGCGCGGTTCGGTGAAGAGCGACTGGGAAGTGGAGTTGGGTGTCGTGCTTGGTAGGCGCGCGGCTTATGTTGCGCGCGAAAACGCAGCCGAGTTCATCGCCGGATACTGCATTGTCAATGACCTCTCCGAACGGGCGTGGCAGCTCGAAGGCACCGGGACCTGGGATAAAGGAAAGGGCTGTGAAGGCTTCGGACCGGTGGGGCCGTGGCTCGTGACGCCAGACGAAATAACCGATGTTCATAATCTGCCGATTTGGCTCGAACTGAACGGCGAACGCGTGCAAGCCAGCAACACCAGACAGATGGTGCGTGGCGTCGCAGACTTGGTCAGTTACGTTAGTCGCTTCATGCGGCTCGAGTCGGGCGACATCATTTCGACCGGCACGCCTCCGGGCGTCGGAATGGGTATGAAGCCGCCCAGATTTCTGAAAGTCGGCGATGTCATGGAGCTCGGTATTGAGGGCCTGGGTCGGCAACGTCAGATGCTCGTTGCGCCGGCGTAGCTGTCGCGGGGCCGTACAAACAATCACCTCTGCGTCGGACCTATCGGAGGAGCATTCCCATGAAAATCAGCGAAATTCGGCTGTCCGTGTTCGAATTGCCATCAGCTACGCGGAAGTTCCGCTTGGACGACGACGGACACTCGTCGCGAATGAAGTTCGTGCGGCGCAATGAGCCGCCGGGCCCCGAGGAAGTTCACGTCCTGCATGTCCTGACCGATGAGGGCATCGAAGGAATCTGCACCGTCGGAGACGTGCGCTACGGCCAAATGAAACACGAAGATCTCGAGCAGTTGCGCTTGTTGGCGATCGGAGAAAATCCGTTGGCACGCGAACGGCTTTACCGCAAAGTGACGGGCGCGACGCGGCAGGCGTTCGCCGTTCCAGGATGGAGCGGTGCGTTCGACAATTGCCTGTGGGATATTGCCGGAAAGGCTGCCGGCATGCCGGTATTCCGGCTGCTGGGAGCGCCGAGGCGGGAAGCCCCCGCCTATTACAATTTTTTCGGAGCAACTCTCGAGTCCGTGCTGGATGATGCGGCCAAGGCGTTAGCCTTGGGGTTCTCGGCTCTAAAAGACCATTTCGCCGGCGATGCCAGGACAAATCTTCGCTGGTTTGAGGCAACGCGGGCGCAATTCCCCGATACTGTTCTCCTCCACGACGCGGCCCTCTGCACATATAGCTACCGAGACGCTCTGAAAGTGGGATCTTGTCTTGAGGCGCTGGACTACGAATGGTTCGAGGAACCGTTTGCGGACCGCCAACTGACCGATCTGCAGCGTCTCTGCAGCCGCTTGGACATACCGGTCGCCGCCTGCGAAACCATGATGGGCGATCATGCGCTTTGTGCGGAATGGTTGCGCAGCGGCGCCGTCGATATTCTGCGCGGAAACGGGCGGCACGGCACCACGCCGCTCGTAAAATTGGCCGCGATGGCCGAGCATTTTGGGACCACGGTAGAACTGAACGGCCCCGGCGGATTGTTCGGCCTCGTCAACGCACAACTTTGTTGTGGTCTGACCGCGACGACATATTACGAGTTCTTTCCGGGAGGGACGCGCGATCTACTCGGCAAGGAGATCGGATTGGTCAACCCGCCCACGCCCGCCGGCGGCTTCGTGCGGCCACCCGACGGAGCCGGCTGGGGCGCCGAGTGGGATCGAGCTTATTTCGAGAAGGTGCGCCAGACGATCGTTTGATTGACCCGGCCTTCAACGAAATTGACTGTAGTCGAAAAGTGGCCTAGCGTGGGTCTCACCTCCGGAAGTCACAACGGAGGAGAGGGAGGTTTGTATGAAGCTGGGGCCCTTCGGCATCGCATTGGCGCTGATCGCAACTCCTGCCGCCGCGCAAGACGTCAAGGTCGGCAACATGCCGGCCGACGCGCAAATTATCTTTGCCTCCAAGATGGCCGGCGAGCCCGATGCAACCGGACTTGGGATCGCCGACGAACTGTATGTCGGAACGGCGCAAGGCAAGGACGTCACGCGCATCACGTACAGCCGCTGGTCCAATAATCATTTCGAAGTCTCCCCCGACCGCACGATGATCGCGACGAACCGGATGGATCGGGGAGATACCGCGCACGAAGGCAGGATCAATCCGCGCGACTATAAGGATCTATGGATCATCGATCTCGCTCATCACCGTGAGTACAAGATCGCTGACGGGTTGGATGCCGGGCTCGGTGGCGTCGCATGGTCGAACGACAGCAAATTCGTCTATTTCGCGGCAGCCAGCAACGACGGCCTTGACATCTATAAGGTCAGCACGGTTCCGGGCGACAAGCCGGTCGTTCTGACGCGAAACCTAAACAAGCTTCTGGGCTTGCCGGATACAAAAAAGGTCGTGACCGACGTGGGGTCGTCGCCGGACGGAAAATGGCTGGCCATGCTCTATGTTTCCGACATTGCCTTGCGGCGAAAGGCCAATACCCGCATCGTTCTGTTCAAATCGGACGGGACGGAGGCGCGCATCCTGACCGACGGAGGACCGCTGCGCGGCACGCCGACAGGGATCTGGCCGAACGGCGATTTCGATCCCGACATTTCTCCCGACAACAAATATGTCGCCTTCGAACGAGCGACGAAGACAGACTGGTCGGCGGCCGACATAGTTCGGGTCAAATGGGACGGCAGCGACGTTCTGGACGTCTCGGTTCCCAACAATCCAAACATCAACGGAATCCCGAGCTGGAGTGCTGCCTGCCGGATCATCTATTCGGTCTGGACCAAGGACGGCAGCTGCGCGGAAATCACCAACTGGGACGGTACCGGTCGCTATCGGATTTCAGGGCTTCCGAACGATGCCCATCACGTCCAATGGCTCCCCGATGGCGACGGCGGAGAGCCACACAGCAGCGCATGCTAGATGCTGATTCCGCACGGGCCGGCCGTTTCCGATAAGCGAGAGCCTGCATGACCACCCCTTATCTCCCCTTGAGCCTCTCTCGCGAGCAGATGATCGAATATACGCCTGAGTGGGAAGGCCGGCGTGCGGACGACGGCCGCCCGTTCGTTTCTGATGACATCATCGAACGTATGAAGCAGGTCACGATCACCGAGGCCTGGATGACGATGTATTATCGCGACGAATACCATTTCCAGTACGAGGACGGCTGGGAACGCGTTCGACCAGACACCATCCTCTGCGGTCGCGCCTTGACCGCAATGTTCATGCCCAGGCGGAAATCTCTGCACGCAGTCGTGGAGGCTCGCGCGCGGGCGGCCGGGCAAGTTGGCGATCAAGTGTCATGGCCGATCTACGCCTTGAACGAAGGCGACGTCTACGTAGCCGACGTATTCGGCAAAGTAGATCGCGGCCCCATCATCGGCGACAACCTGGGCACTGCCATCTACCGCAGATCCAAACGGGGCACAGTGCAGAATGCCGCTATACGCGATCTCGACGGCTTGCAGGAGATTGAAGGTTTCACGGCATTCACGCGCGGCGCACATCCTAGCTTTGCATCGCCGACGGTGACCATCGTCGGTATCAATTGCCCGGTTCGCATCGGCAAGGTGATGGTCTTCCCGGGCGACGTGGTTTTGGGAAAGCAGGACGGATTGATTTTCATCCCGCCGCATTTGGCCGAGCGCGTGGTCATCACATCGGAAATCATCCGCGTGCGCGACATTTTCGGGAAGCAGCGGTTGAACGAGGGCAAATACCTGCCGGGAGAAATCGACGGCAAATGGACAGAGACTATCGAGCTCGATTTCCGGCGATGGCTGAAGGACAGCGGCACCCAACTTCCCATCCCGGCGGAAACCATTGCGTCTTATCTCGGGCCCCGATCCTGGTGAACACGTGTCACCAAGCTCAAATGGACCGTAGTCGATCTAGCACCCGGCGTTGCAAGGGTCCCCGGGATTACGCTGGACAGAATGGGAGGTTTCACCATGAAGTGGGCATTTGCGGGCGTTATCGGCTCGCTGATGGTTGTTTCCGCGGCTGCCAGCGCCGAAAAGGTCGGCAGCATGCCGGCCGACGCTCAAATCATCTTTGCCTCGAAGATGGCGGGCGAGCCTGACGCAACTGGACTCGGGATTGCGGACGAACTGTATGTCGCGACAGCACAAGGCAAGGACGTCACCCGCATTACCTATAGCCGCTGGTCCAACAATCACTTCGAAGTCTCACCTGATCGTAGGATGATCGTGACAAACCGGATGGATCGGGGAGATACCGCCCACGAAGGCAAGATCAATCCGCGCGATTACAAGGACCTGTGGATCATCGATCTCGTACATCACCACGAGTACAAACTCGCCGACGGGCTCGATGCCGGCCGCGGAGGCGTGGCTTGGTCGAATGACAGCAAATATGTCTATTTCGTTGCGCCAAGCGACGATGGTTTCGACGTCTACCGAATAAGCCCTAAACCAGGCGACAAGCCAGTCGTTTTGACACGTAACCTGAACAAGATGCTGGGTCAGCCGGACATCAAGAAGATGGTGTCCGATGTCGGCTCGTCGCCCGACGGGAAATGGCTTGCGATGACCTATAATCCGGATGCCGCGCAGAACCGGAAGACCAGCCGGCGTATTGTACTGTTTAAGGTGGATGGCACCAAAGCCCGGATAATCTCCGACGGGGGACCGCTTCACGGCACGCCGACCGGCATCTGGCCGAATGGCGATTTCGATCCCGATATTTCTCCTGACAATAAATTTGTGGCCTTTGAGCGCGCGACCAAAACCGATTGGTCGACAGCCGATATCATTCGGGTGAACTTCGACGGAACCAACCTGCGAGACCTTTCAATCGCTGGTAACCCGAACATCAACGGAATCCCAAGCTGGAGTGCGTCCTGCCGCATTGTCTATTCGGTGTGGACGAAGAGCGGCAGCTATGTGGAGATCGTCAACTGGGACGGAACGGGTCGATATCAAGTGCCGCTGCCCGCTGGAGCACATCACGTCCAATGGATACCCGATGGTGGCGGGGGTGAAGCTCCCAGCAATGCCTGCTAACTCGGAATTAGCGATTAAGAAATGGAAAGGGGCATCCCTTGAAGCGACAGGCCAGCGCTAGGGCGATCCACAGCGCTATTTTTGCGACGCTAATCGCAGCGCTTTCGGCACTGGGGAATGGCGCCGCTAACGGTCAGCCAGAGCACAACTATTGGGGCATGGGGTCGCTCACCGAACGGCCCCAGCCCAATCCCCTGAAGAATGCATATTTCGGCGATCTGCACGTCCACACTAAGACGTCCGTCGACAGCTTCCTTCGCCGCAATATGCTGACGATGAAGGACGCGTACGAGTTCGCACAGGGTGCGAAGAAAACGACTGCTGCTGGCGAAACAATTCAACTTACACGTCCGCTCGACTTCATGGCGTTGACGGACCACTCAGAGAGTTATCAAACGTACGATCTTTGCGTAGAGGGCACCGGGCCTGCGTCCCGGTCCCCTGGCTGCCAAGCGATCAAAAGCGATGCGGACATGAAGGCCAATATCAGCCTCATGACATTACGCCAACTGGGCGATCCGCGCAGCCTCGAGAATTGCGGCGGTGATTTAAGAAATTGTTCCGAAGCCACCAAGCGGGTTTGGCAATATGTTCAGAGGCTAGCAGCAGAATATTATCACCCCGGCACTTTCACCTCGTTTATTGGCTACGAATATTCCGCCGAGACCGCGCCGGGAAAGCCGGCCGTCGACGCAAACGGCGATTATAACGGGCACATGCATCGAAACGTGATCTTCGCCAACGATCATGTTCCCAATACGGTGTTTACCGCGCTCGATGGGCCGAGGAATTACCAACTCTGGGACTGGCTGGAGAAGAGCTGCGTCGGGCCATGCGACGTCATCGCGATCCCGCACAACAGCAATTTATCCTGGGGGCTTGCATTCGCCCTCGAGACTGTCGACGGCGCGAAATACACGGTCGACGATTGGAAAAGACGCGCCCGCTACGAACGGCTGGCCGAGATTTTCCAGATCAAGGGCAACTCTGAATGCGGCGTGGGCTTTGGTACGACCGACGAAGAGTGCGGATTCGAGCAATTTCTGAAGCCATGCACGGATGCTCGGCGAACGCTGTGCGTGCGCGATACCTCCTTCGTGCGCGGTGCGTTGAAAGAGGGCCTGTCGATGCCGGATGAGCTCGGTTTCAATCCTTTCAAGCTCGGCATCATCGCGAGCACTGACAATCATAATGCGCTGCCTGGTTCAACCAGCCGAAAGGCATGGGCAGGCTCCGTGGGACTGCTCGATGGTACGCCGCAGGCGCGACTGAAGCAGATCAACCGCAACCCCGGCGGCCTTGCGGCCGTCTGGGCCACAGAAAATACGCGGCCGGCGATTTTTGCCTCGCTCAAGAACCGTGAAACTTTCGGTACCAGCGGCACGCGAATTCGTGTCCGGTTCTTTGGCGGTTGGGGATTTCCCTCGGACATGCATGAGCGGCGCGACTTCGTCGCGATGGGCTATCGCCTGGGCGTGCCTATGGGCGGAGACTTGAAGGCATTCCCGGGCCACGGAGCGCCGACGTTTTCGATCTGGGCCGGCTATGACCCCGAGAGCGCGAAGCTGCGGAGAATACAGATCGTGAAAGGCTGGCGGGCCGACCCCGGCCAGACCAACGAGGCGATCTACGACGTTTCGTGCTCAGACGGCTTGACTCCCAACCCGAGTACACATCGCTGTCCAACAAACGGCGCGAGCGTCGATCTTGCCAACTGTACGCCCACACCCAACAAAGGGGCCGAAGAACTGGCAGCGACTTGGACCGATCCCGACTTCGATCCGAAGCGGCCAGCGTTTTACTACGTTCGCGTTTTCGAGAACCCCACCTGTCGGTCGAGCACCTATGACGCGCTGAAGCTCGGTCGTCCGATCCCGCCGTTTCCGGCCCCCGCCGAGGAAGAGCGGGCCTGGTCGTCGCCTATCTGGTATAATTCGCCCGGGTTGGATCCCTCCTGAACAATTCGCGATCTTTGGACTCGCACGGCGTACTTTTTCGCAATCCTGGCGCTGCTCGTCGGCGCGGCGACGGAGGCGCTTCCGCACAACCTGCCATATTCGCTGATCACAGTGCGGTTTGAACAGCAGGGTCGCTTTTCAGTCGACATCAATTGCCACGTCGCCGCGCTCATCGTTGGCTTGCCTCAAATGCACCTGTCGGTCGAGGCACGTCGGGAGTTCGCCGCGCTGCCTGATTCGAACATCGAACGACGCGTAGCGATGATGTCGCCCTATATGCAGCAAGCTATTGGGATCTATGCCGACAACCGCCGCATCGCGACGCCGTCGCCGGAATTCCCCACTGTTGCCCAAATCCGGTTCGATGCGGCGCAGACGCCATACAGCCAGAGCCCATCCGCGCCGATCGTTATTCGCGGCCGGCTTCCAGTTCGAACGCGGGCCGCGAACCTGCTATTTCCGCAGGAATTGGGAAGCGTGCTTCTGAAAATCGAAACGCCGCATGGTACTTCAGTCCAGGCCCTAGTTCCAGGCGAGATATCTCAAACTATCCCGTTACGACTTGGCGAGGGTGCAGGTATTGGGCCATCCAACTGGATGGTGACCCTTCGGCAATATGTTAGTCTCGGCTTCCAGCACATCATGCCGGAAGGACTGGACCACATTCTGTTCGTGGTGTCGCTGTTTCTACTTATCCCGCGGTTCTGGCCCCTTGCGGAGCAAGTAACTGCGTTCACAGTGGCCCATTCGGTGACACTGGCTCTGGCGGTGTTCGGGATCGTCACGCTTTCCCCCCGCTTCGTGGAATCGATGATCGCCGTTTCGATCATGGTAATGGCGCTCGATAATATCCGTACGCCCAAGATGGCTTGGTGGCGTCCGCTTGTCGTTTTCGGTTTTGGCTTCCTCCATGGACTGGGCTTTGCGAGCGTCTTGAAGGCGTTGGGGCTGCCGCGAGGGCAGGAAGCGCTGGCGCTGGCAAGTTTCAATGTCGGCATCGAGTTCGGACAGTTGACAGTGCTCGGCATCGCCTTCCTGCTTCTTGGATGGGCGATCGGAAAACCGTGGTATCGTCAGCGTATTGTCATTCCTCTCTCGATCCTCATCGCCGTTGTCGCCAGCGTGTGGGCAGTCCAAAGAGCCTTTCTTACCTAATTCGATAGGAAGTATTGCGTTGTGATGAAGTAGCGCCGAGGGAAACATGGAGAATCTGCCGCAACCCAAGCCTGGTTGGCTCGAGCCGCTATATCCGTGGCCACAAGCGCTGCTCGAGGTAAACGGCCGCCGCATGGCCTTCATCGATGAAGGGGCGAAGGGGGCCCGGCCGGTCTTGCTGCTCCATGGCAATCCGACCTGGTCCTTTCTTAATCGCTTCTTTGTTGAGCCGCTAAAGGAGGCGGGCTACCGCGTTGTTGCTCCCGACTGCATCGGCGCTGGTTATTCCGACAAGCCGCGAATCGATGCGGCCTACTCGCTGGCGCATCACATCGCCGATCTCGTATCCCTAGTCGATCAACTTGATCTCAAAGGATTTGCGCTCGTCGGCCAGGATTGGGGCGGTCCCCAAGGTGTCGGCGCGGCCCTTCGACGGTTCGATCGCCTATCCGCCGTCACTCTAATGAACACGTGGCTTTTCACAGACTACAAAGGGCGGTTTCACACTACCGCTCGGCCTTGGACAACCTGGCACGCACCGATCATTGGTCCATATTTCCTGAAGCGAAAAAAAGTGCTTTCTCACGGCGGCCCCTCGATTACCACCAAGCGTGGAATGACCGCCACAGAGGCGCGAGCCTATCATCACATTTACGATGATCGGGACTCGGAGACCGTCACTCTCACCTGGCCGCGCAGCATTCCGTTGCGCCTCGGCGATCGCGGCTGGTCGGATATGGCGATGATCCAAAGCCGCTTGCCCGAATTGGCGAAAATTCCGGTCCAGATCCTGTGGGCGCCCGAAGATCAGGTCTTTCCGATCCAGTACGCCAATCGTCTGAAAGAGCTATTGCCGCATGCAGAAGGACCGATCATTTTCGACAATGCGGCGCATTTCCTCCAGGACGACCGAGGGCCGGATCTCGTTAAGGCAGTCGTACAGTTCCTGGATCGGACGGTAGGGCCCAGGCTATGAAATTCGTGGCGCCCACGCTGAACGAGCTGGCCGAACTTCGCGCCGACCCGATCATTTTTGAACAGGAATTGGATGTAAGGCCTGAAGTTGCCTCATCCTTGGAAAAAGCGCTCGGCTTTCGTGCGGGACGCGCTTATTGGAGAAGCGAGCGCGGCTTTCTTTTCGCAGTCGAACTCGGCGACTTCGGCCGCGGGCAACCATCAATGGCAATCGTCTATGCCTTCTGGCCTCGCTATGAGCCCCGGCCGCTTGACGACGCCGCGATCGATAACGAACTTCGTCCTTTCATTCTCTGGGTTGCTGATGTTTGCGAAGGTCTCGATCCGGCGGACGTCGAATGGACGTTGCAGCGCGCCGAGCGCCGATAAACTCGCGGGCTAAATGGTTCTATCGAGGGTCCAGCTCGGTCATTTGTCGATTGCCTCCGGAAGAACGACTGGTGGCGGTCGCATCCGCATTAGCCTCGCAGCGCCTTCCTCTTGGCAACCCCAG
>Ga0335069_10016840_pt1 | contig 10192 bp, 4 predicted proteins | sample Lox_Sample_11_FD_206714 | JGI IMG/M metagenome (GOLD analysis project Ga0335069, IMG submission 206714) | Soil microbial communities from Loxahatchee National Wildlife Refuge, Florida, United States - Lox_Sample_1.1 | ecosystem: Environmental > Terrestrial > Soil > Wetlands | place: USA: Florida...
CCGGCCTCGATCGTCACCGACGCGGAGCCGCTGAAGGTCAGGGCCTCGTCGGTTGCCGGCAAGATGGCGGCACCCCCGGCCGAATCGGCGAGGTGCGCGGCGGCGATCATGACCGCTCCGCGCCCGAAGACATTGGAGAACGTCACGCGCACCCGGTCACCGGCCAGAGTCGGACAAACCACCTGCCGCAGCGTGCAGCCCGTCAGGCCCGGCGCCGGCGGCAGATTGCCCGGCTCGGTGAGCTGCTGGGAGGAGAACCACGAGGCGACCCAGTGGCCCGTTTCCGCAGCGGAGGCTGCGGACAGCATCGCGGCCAGGGCGCACGCGCCGGCGAAGGATGCGCATCGGAGCAGCTTCATGCGTCGGGTTTCCATCCCTCAGTTGTACCGGTAGACCTTGACGCGCTGGAGGCCGAACTGGCCCGGCGGAATCCGCACGTGCCGGCCCTGATTGGTCTCGTCGCCGTTGAGCCAGCGGAGATGGACCCACTGGCCGTCCGCGAACCTGCCCTCCTCCACGCTCTGCAGGCCCACGATGGCCTGGTCGCCGGTGCGCTCGGAAAACGTCGCGGTAATGCCGGTGCCGGCGAAGAGAAACTCGTCCGGCCCGGTGACGATCACCAATCCGCCGCTCGGCAGCGACTGCGGGCTGCCGGCGGGGGCGACGACGCCGTCGGCCAGGGCGGGACCCTCGCCCCGCTCGAAGGACACATGCAGGACGCAGCCGCCGAGCCAGAGCTGTTGCGGCTGCCGCTGTTCCGCGCCCTCGGGCAGCACTCCGGCCATGTCGCCGAGCCCCTGGTGCGCGGCAATCAGCGGCGTCAGCTGGGCGATGAGTTCAAAGCTTGCCGCGAGCTGGCCGGCCGCGGGTTCGGCGATGGACTCGATGCCGAAGGGGCAGAAGCCGATGGCGTCGAGTCCGCCAAAGGTGAAGAAGGCCCTGGCGGCCGCGTCGCTGTTGCGCAGCGTTTCGGGCACGAAGAGGGGATGGTCGCCCTGCCGGTAGCGCCGCGCCCAGTCGGCGTAGTTTTGGAAGTAGATGTCGGGGGCGAGAAAGTCGATCGACGGTGCGCCTGCGCGCCAGACGTCGATGAGATGCGGCAACGGTCCGCCGCTCGGGTACTGGCCGGGCAGGTGGCCGGGGCGGATGAGCGCGGCGTTCAGGTACATCGGCAGCGGGTATTCCTTCTTGCCGGCGGCCGCGACCGCCTCCACGTAGCGGGCAAAACTCCAGGCGGTGAAAAATTCGTCCGCGGCCACGCCGGGCCCGAAGACCTCCGTCCACGAGCCGGCGCGCTTCGAGCCGGCGCGTCGCCAGGCGTCACCCAGTTCGGGGGTAAGCGCCTCGGCGTGCTTCAGCAGATGATCGATCAGCTCGGCCGGCACCGGCGCGGCAAATTCCCGCTCCGCTTCCGCGCTGCGGTCGCGGGCCTCCGGGATCATGCCGATTTCGTTCTCCACCTGCACCATCACCGCCGTCCGGTGTGCGGCATCCACCTCGCGCAAATGGCGCATGAGGGCGGTGAATGCACGGGCGTCGGCGTCGCGGTTGGCGGCGACGAAGGGCGAGAGGATTTCGAGCGGCCGGCCGGCGGAGTCGCGGCACCGCGGGAAGCGGGCGGAGTCCCGCTTCACCCAGTCGGGAGCGTAGCAGGACATGCTGTTCTTCCAGGAGCCGAACCAGAGCGGCACGAGCCGGCAATTGTGCTCACGCGCGTCGGCCAGCAACCGGTCGACGGTGGTGAAGTCGAAGTGCCCCTCGGCCGGTTCGATGAGATTCCAGTAGACCGGCACCACGAGCCCATTGAGGTGGAGCGACAGGAATTTCGGCCAGAACGTCCGGAGGTAATCCGGTTCGCCGGCCGAATTTCCCACCTCGCCCCCGCGGAAGAGGAACGGACGGTCATCGACGATCAGCTGCACGGCGGTGCCCTGGCGCTGCAGGTGCGGCAGCGAGGGCGCCGCTGCCGGCGCCGCGAGGGCGGCGGCCCCGGTCAGGGCGCAGAATGCAGCCATCCTTCCAGAGTTCATGAGCGAGAGGAAATTCCAGAGCTTTTCCGAAAACCAAGACTCCTTTGGCGCCTGCATGGTAGGACGAACCTTCCGGGTGAGCCTTGGCTCGTCCGGAGGACCTGCCCTACCAGCAAACCGGTTGGAGGAATGTTTTTACACTCTGGCACAAATCTCAACGAGAACAATTCCGTTCGGACCCGGTTCGGGCACAGCCGGAAAAAACAAACGCCGGCCCCCGATGACTCAAGGGCCGGCGTCGTAAGGCTGATTTCAGAACATGAAATCGTTCGTCACCATCCATTCCTGGACCGGCGAGATGCGGGCCGCGGCCCACGTATGGCCGTCGGGCTCGACGGAGATCGGGATCAACTTGTTATTCTTCCCGACGTTATAGACGTTGAGCTGAATCCTCCAGTCGATCTTGCTGGTGAGCTTCCGCTCGTAGCTGACCCAGAGGTCAAGCGCGTCTTCCGACGGACCGTAATACGGCTTCGTCAGGTCGAAACTGCCGAGGGTGGGATTCGTGGGGTTGGGAATCACCGGATATCCGATGACGACCTTGTCCTGCCAGCGATAACCCGCGCCCACGCCCGCACCCTTGAGCATTCCGCGATGGAAGCTGTAATTCGTGATGGCGTTGTAGCGCCACTTGCGGAGTTCCGGCGCCGCGGCGCCCTCGCCGAGTTTCAGCAACGTGTACTGGCCGCGCCAGCCTGACCAGTCCGCGCGCAGCTGATTGCCGGCCGACCAATCGGAGTTGAACCGGGTCAAGTCACCGGCGGGGCCGGCATACAGGGTATCCATCTTCGTGACCAATTCATCCAGCAACGCGCCGCCGACATTGCTGCGCACCGCTGTGGTCTCAGAGGCATTGAATGCGAGGCGCCATTCCGGCGTCGGATTGGCGATGAACTCATACTCATAGCCCTTCGACTTGGTGTCGGCCGTTACCGCGAAGCCCTGCAGCACCGGATTGTTGCGATAGTCAAACACCGTCGCCGGATCTGGCGGAGTGGGGTTGGCCTCGTACTGGCCGCGCGTCTGCAAGGCCGACTGGGTTGTCGGCCCCACGCCGTAATTCCACGCCGAGAAGTAACCCTTGCTCGCCAGCCAGACCTGGAAATCATTGATGGCTTGGAGTGCCGCATCCCGGTGGACATCGGCCTCGGCCTGCGTTTCCAGATGGACGGCGGTGGACGGAATCCGTGGGTCACCCGCCACGAGGGCTCCGGACGCGACCGGCCGACCGTTGGCGTCGACCCAAGCCGGATCCCACATGTAGCGAACCCCGGTGAAATGTGCTGCCGGCGCCTGCCCGGCCGAGGACCAGGTGTAGAGCGACATGTAGTAGGTCTTAATATTGCGCCAATTCAGGGAATCCACGATGGTGCCGATGAGGCCGCTGCGGGAGTCGCCGATGCTGAGCTGCGTCGACGCGCCGGCCAGGGCGGTTTCATATCTCTGCACACGGAGGGAATACTTGCCGTCCTTGGTGGAAAGCAGGAGACCATACTCCTTGGTGTTGCCGGTCGGATTGGCAATATTGTGCCCATAAATGTCGCGGCGGGCATCCGTGACCTGGAAGTTGCTGGACTTGTCGTACGACAGGCTGACATTGATCGGCAGGAAGTCGCGTTCCCCGAGCAGCTTGTTTAAATGAACCACCAGGCTGCCCGAGGTGGAGTGATCCTTGAAGATCGAATAGCCTTGGTTCGGATGCAGGCCGATCGCGCTGGTCGGCAGCGCATACGGGTACGGTGCAGCGGCCGGACCGTTTTCACTCAGATTCAACACGCTGCGGACGGCCGCGCCCTGTTGCTGGGCCGTCACGGCCCGGCTGGTCACCTCGTCGTAACGCCAACCGAGGGTGGGAACGATCGCATCGTTCCACAGATAACCCTGGTAAGTGCCAGCCCAGGACTTGGTCACGCGCACGCTCTTGGCCGCCGCCGTGAGGAGACTCAGGTCGGCGCCGTTGTCGTAGCGCAGCAGGTTATCGGTGAAGTTGCTGCTCCAGCCGACATAGTTGGCGGGATTCGAAACCTGGGTGAGCTGGGCATACGGGAGGCCCGTGGTGGGATTGATCACCGGGCTGCCATTGAAGATGGGAATGGTGCCGAGGCTGGCCTGCAACGATGCCGGCGTCGTATTCGCAAAGAGGCCGGTCACGTTCCACGGGGCGTTGAAAACGACGCCCGGGAGCGGCCGCCAAGTCGAATCGAACTGATAGATATTGCCATTCTGCAGGGTCACGTTGGAACCGATGGCCGGAATATTGGCCCCAGTCGCGGTACTCGCCGAGGCCAGCGATCCGCCAAGGTAGACCACCGCGATCGGCGGGAGATTCTGGAATCCGTCGGGAGCCCCCTGGGTCTTGAAGGACGCATAAGCCAGGGAATTGGCGTACATCTGCCAGGTGCGGTTTTCCGTGGAGTATTGCTCGTCGCTATAGACGCCGTTAAACCGATGTTTCCCCAGCAACTTCGCGAGGAAGTCGTTGTGCAGCCAGTCGGCCGCGCGGATCTCGCCAAAGACCGACGCCCGGTAATACTTGCGGTCGCTCACGTAGGAGCTGCCGCTGCCCGGACCCGCGGGGGTGAAGGGGCGGCCGTAGTTGGGATTGGCGACGGCGGTATTGGTGGTGTTGTTGGGCCCGACCACGTAGTCCTGGAAATTCTGCAGGATATCGATGTTGATGCTGGGATTATAGGGCAACAGCTGTTGTCCGCCGCGCTTGAACTTTTGGCGGTCGTAGCTGAGATCGACGCCCAGACGATCATTCCAGAAGGTCTGCGTGAGGTCCAAGTTGAAGGTATTCCACTTCTGGAATTCGCTCTTGGTCGGACCATCGATCAGGTTGTCGTAGAAATCGAAAATCGACGGGTCGGTCAGCACCCGGTCGCGGTATTGGCCGTATTGGGCATTGGGCAGGTTCGCGTTCCGGGCATACGTGCTGAGGCTGGTGAGATCGGAGAAGGCATCGGCATACCTGAAGCCGACGATGCTGGCCGCGGAGCCCTGGGGCACACCGGCCGCATTGAGCGATCCGTTGTTCACGTATCCACCGTAAATTCGGTAGAGATCATTGGTCGCGCCGTCGATGAACCAGATGGGTTGCTGCTGGTTGGCATAACCGCCGATCCAGGGATTGAAGGTGTTGCCCGTCGAGCCGATCTGGTAGCCATTGAGGACGGAGAACTTGCTCATGCCGCTGTCCAGCGTGCGCTGGGACGGACTCGCGGCGTCGGCCGCAAACCACGGCGTGATGTTGTTGTAAGGCGGGATGATGCGCGGCAGGTCGGACTTGATGTCGGCGTTTTCGAACTTCGCCTTGATGCTGGTGTGGAATGACGGATCGCTGAACAGCTTCGGGTCATAGCGAATCATGCCGGAGAAGCGCTTGTCGTGCTGCCAAGCCTGCTTCTGCTCGTATTTCTGATTGTTCCACAGGCCGTCGACGCGAATCGCCAGCTCGCCCGGGATGAGCTCCTGGTTGACATCGATGCTGTTGCGCACGGTGCCGTAGGAGCCGACGCGGTCTTCCACCGTCCCCATGTTGTGGAATTCGGCGTTGTGAAGCGTGGCGTTGACGATGCCGGCCGGGCTGCCCAGGCCGAACAGGATCGCGTTCGGGCCGCGCTGGATGTCGATGCGATCGACATTGTAACTGTCCCAGGGGATGTCGGTGACGAAGAAATCGCGCGTATTGTCCGGCGTGTTCAAGCCGCGCACGCGCGAGCCTTGCGAGGGATTGCGCAACAGGGACGTCTCATCGAGGGTGGTGGAATTGCCCAGGCCGGCGTAGGTGCCGCGGGTGCCGGCGACCTCCGCGTTGGTCGTGTACTGGAGCAGGGTGCCGCTGTCGGTCGCCCCGACGTCCTGCATGAATTCCTTGGTGATGACCTGGATGGCGGAGCCGACATCGGCGAGATTGGTGCGGATGCGGGTGCCGGCCAGGGTCTCGGTTGCCTGGTAGCCGACGTCCTTGGTCGAATTGACCTCGAACGGGCTGAGCGTCACGATTTCCGTTTCGGCGTTCTTGGCGCCGGTCGCCGCGGGCGCCGTCTGCGCATAGCCCGGGAGACAGCTCAACAGCAGCGCACTGGTCGCCAGGACCCGGTGGTGCAGGGTGTGGAACGTTTTCATCAGGGTTTTGGGGTTCTGCCGCAATCAGCCAAACGCGGGCAGCCAACAGCCGGAGGCGTGGCCGTGCGCAGGGGGTGATGGCGGCATTCTTTACGGACCCGGTGTCAAGGTTGTGGGGTTACCGGATGGTGCCAACAAAGCGCCAGGCCCCGGCGAAATCAAAAGTCTCGTCAGTCTAACTTTAGCGCAGAGGCGACCTCGCCTTTTTCCGTCCCGCCGGGAGACCGCGAATCAACCGCCCAGGTACCGGGCCTCGACCTTCTGCCGCACGCGGTCGACGTCCGCCGGCACCACGCACTTCTCCGCCGCAAAACGGCGGATCTGCTCCACATAGCTCGCCAGATAGGCGGCGGCCTGCTGCTGCCGGTAGTCGGCCTCGCCGAGGCCGCTGGCCTTGATACCCTCGATTTCCTTGGCCTGCAGATCCTCGAAGATGGTGATCACCCGGTCAAATTCCCCCTGCATCGCACCCATGTCCATCCGTTCGAGCCGCGTGAGGTCGTCCGGGCGGATCCCCAGCCTGATCTCTGGCAGGCCGCCGAGCTGGCCCGCCGTACTGTTGGTGGCCTCCACCTGCTTGGCCACTCCTTTGGCCGCCTCGATGGCCCGTTCGACGTGCGCCTTGGCGGTGCCGGAGATGGCCTGACGCTTTTTGTCGTACCCGGAGCTGGCCATGTTCCGGGCCTGGCCGAGCAACTCAATCAGCTTGCCCAGCTTGGTCTGGAGCTGCGCGACCGACTGCTCCCAGGCCTGGAGTCGCTTGCGGGCATCCCGGTAGGTGGGATACTCCGGAATCATGTCCGCCAGATAAACGTCGGCCAGGGTCTCGACCTCCGCGGACACCCGCCGGGCCGCCTCCTCGGTGCGGCTGGCGGCCTTCCGCAGCTCCGCGGCTTTGGCCCGCGCCTCCGTCAGTTCCGGGCTCTCCGCCCGCTTCATCAACCGGCCCATGACCGCCCCGAGGGCAAATCCGCCGCCCTCCAGCCGGCGCAGGTTGCTCGCGTGCGTCTCGAGCGCCCGCCGCCGCTCGTCCAGCGCCAGCTTCAGGTGCGCCTCCTCAACCAGGCGCGCATGCAGCATCTGGGGCAGGTCGGCGATGACTCCGGCCGGGGAGCCGGCCCCGGTTTCTGAATTGTCCATGAGTACTGACATGACGCGCCGCTCGATACTTTGCAGAAGATTCGCCGCCGCTGCAATTGTTCGGCACGTTGTCGGAAAAAATTGTTTACTTTTTTACATCCGCCCTTCCCGGCTTGGTCGGCGGCTGGTGCGGGCAGGTCAGCGAACGATGACCACTGCCGCCTGGCGGCTCACCGGCGGCACCGCCAGTTCGAGTTGTCCGCCCGGATGGGTGACTTGCGTGGTGCGCACGGCCGCTCCCTTCAGCGTGTCCCACCAGGTCACACGCCAGATTCCGGCCGGCACCTCCTCCAGCCGCAGCGTGCCGCCAACCGGCGCCGGCGGCGAGACGGCAAACACGCCGGAACGGTGCCATACCCAGACGACCATCGCGTCGGCCCCGCGCCGGCCGATGGCGGCCAGCGCCGGCACGTCCACTCCGAAATCGAGGTCCTCGACCTGAAACCAGCCCGGAGCGCCGGGGTTTTCCAGCACGAGGTCATGGCGCCCGGCGGCGACGGCGAACGCCAGCACTGCCGGTGCATCTGCGCGCGGAGCCCCGGCCCCGCCCGGGATCCACGACGCCCGCGCCACCTCCACGCCATCGACGCTGATGCGCGCGGCCGCCTCCGGCTGCTTTTCATCGATGCCGGATATTCGCACCTTCAGTTCCGCCGGATGGGGATAATCGACATGCAACGTCACCCGGGACGGGTAGCCCTCGGCCTTGCTTTCCGCCGAGCCGACGTACGTGGCGGGAATCCTGGCGAGCGGGAGTGGTCGGGTGCCGTCGAGGGGGACTGACAATTCCGGATCGGATTGGGGTTGCCACGATTCGCCCGGCCCGATCACCAGCGGCATCCGCACCGGGCAGTCCACGTTCGGGGAAAAGGGCGCCCAGTCCTCGCGTGAACCAAGCCCGCTCGCGGCGATCACTTTCGCCACGGCCCCAAGCTCGTCCATCCGCCCTTTTCGCAGGAGGTCCCAACCCAGCCAGGGTTGGCCCGGATAAGGCCCCTCCCCCATCAGGCTGGCCCACACTTGTGGCCCGATGCCGACCCCGGCCGCCTTTTGCGCCGGCGAAAGCGCCGCATGATCATCGCCCATTTCGCCCCAGAACACGGGTTTCTCCAACCCGGCCGGCGGCCGGCGGAACATCCGCGGACCCGCGAGCACGTCGGGGGGATAGTTGTGCGGCTGGAAGTAGTCCATGGCCTGGTAGACCGGACTGTCGAGGTTCTCTGTGCTGGTGGTGACGAGGTGGTGCCAGGCATCGACGGTGCGCAGGTAGGCGGCCATCTCGCTGTGCCACCGGGCGACGTCGGCCTCGCCGTGCCGGAGTCGCATCGCATCCGTCCAATGCACCTCGTTGAACAACTCCCACGCCAGCACGGCGGGCGAATAGCCCCAACGGGCCGCGATGTAACGGTACTTTCGCTTCGTCAGGCGGCGCGCCTCCCCTGAGGTGAAAAAATCCTCGGGGTTCTTCAGGAAGCCATGGGCCTGGACTGCGTTCCACGGATTCGCGCCCCAGTTGCTGTCCGCGGTGGTCGAGAATTGCCCGTGGTGCTGGAGCACGACCTGCAAATAGACGCCGTTGGCCGCCGCCGCCGCCACGATGTGATCCCAGTTCTCCGCCACCGCCAGGTCGAGATCGCCCGGCGCCGGCGGAGCGCGATCCGGCAGCCAGTCGAGATCCAGGTTGTCCCAGTGGGCCATCCAGATGCGCATCCACGTCAGGCCGTGGCGTCCGAATTCCCGCAAGGCCTTTTGATAGAATTGCGCGGTGCCACCGGAATCGGCCCAGGCGAGATTGGCGCCCACCGGCACGTAGGTGCGGCCGCCGGTGAAGCGCAGCCGCGCGGGCCGGCCGCCGGCGTCGACGACCGGCGTCAGCGTCTCGACCGCCTCCACGCGCACCCGACGACTTTCCAGCTTCACCACCGGCGCCGACGGCGTCCCGTCGCCGGACGTCTCCATAATCGGGCCGAGCCGGTATTCGCCGCGCTCGGTGGCCCGGGCGCGAACGGCGAATTCGTCGTGCCCCGCATAAAATGCCGGGAGGTGAAGGGTGGAGCCCGACGGCGTGGTCACGTCGGCCCACAGCTCACGCGCAAACGGATCGACGCCCGGGGCAGCCGCGGGCGACGTGAAACGGAATTCGACCGGCGCCGCCGCGTCCAGCCGCGCCAGCGCCAGGCCGGTGACGAGCACGAGCACGATCCGGAGGCCGGCCGCCGGTTTCTGGCCGCAGGCTGTCATCGCGTGATCCGCTCGCGGAGGTCGTCAGGCAACAAGTCCAACGCAAGCTGTCGCAGACGGTCGTCGGCCATCGGAAGGCCGAAGGCCCGCGCCAGCACTTGCAGCCGGTAGAGCGAACCGGTGCTGAGCCCGCGGATTCGGACCTCATCGACCTCCGCCAGACAGCGCCGAACCTGCTCGCGCGCCTGTTCCCCGCGCTGCGCCCGGGCCAGCACCACCGCCAGGCTGACCCGGCGATCCCAGGCCAGTGTGCGGTCCCCGCCGCCGGTCAGGCGCGACTGAAGTTGCTCCAGCGTGCGGCTGAAGCCCGCGGAGTCCTGCCGGGCGAGTTCCACCTGCGCGCGCGCCACGAGCGCCCCGAGATCGGCGGGATAACGCCGCAGCGCCTGGCCGGCCGACGCCGCGGCGTCGAGCTGGTCCATCTCCACGAAATACTCGGCCAGCCGGCTCGCCGCAACCGCGTCATCCTGGTCCTCGACCACCTCGAGCACCGTCACGTACTGGCCCTCGAAGCCCGCGATTGTCGGGATGCGGTACGCGACCGGTTTCAGCCAGGGCGGCAGCTTCCAGAAGTGCAGCCGCTGAAGAAACGTGCCCTCAAGTGTGCCCATGCCCATCCGGGCGTACACGTCGAGGTAGGAATCCCACGACGG
>Ga0335069_10016841_pt1 | contig 10192 bp, 8 predicted proteins | sample Lox_Sample_11_FD_206714 | JGI IMG/M metagenome (GOLD analysis project Ga0335069, IMG submission 206714) | Soil microbial communities from Loxahatchee National Wildlife Refuge, Florida, United States - Lox_Sample_1.1 | ecosystem: Environmental > Terrestrial > Soil > Wetlands | place: USA: Florida...
CCGTCGTGTCGCTGGTCACCCGCTGGCTGTCGTCGACGATAGGGGAGGGGCTGATCCTCGACCTACGCACCACCGTGTTCGATCATGTGCAGCGCATGCCGGTGGCGTTTTTCACCCGCACCCGCACAGGTGCGCTGGTCAGCCGCCTCGGCAACGACGTGATCGGCGCCCAGCGGGCGTTCTCCGACACCCTGTCCGGGGTGGTCTCCAATGCGGTCACGCTGACGCTGACCCTGACGGTGATGACGGGCATCTCCTGGCGGATCACCGCGATATCGCCAGCGCCCTCGTCAGCTTTGAGCGGGTTTTCGAGGTGCTCGACCTGGTGCCGCTGATTCGGGAACGGCCCGGGGCCGTCGCGCTGCCCGACGGCCCCGGGTCGGTTCACTTCGACGACGTCCGATTCGGCTATCCATCCGCCGACAAGGTGTCGCTGGCATCTCTGGAAGAGGTGGCCGTTCTGGACGACCGAGGCGGGAGAGGAAGTGCTGCACGGCATTTCGTTTACCGCCGAACCGGGCCAGATGGTGGCGCTGGTCGGCTCGTCGGGGTCCGGCAAGTCGATGATCGCAGCGTTGCTGGCCCGGCTGTACGACGTGGACTCGGGGCGGTGCGGCTGGTGGGAATCGACGCGTCGTTGCGCGATGGCGTGGGCGTGGTCGCCCAGGACGGTCATCTGTTCCACGAGACGATCCGGTCCAATCTGCGGCTAGCTGCGCCGGAGGCCACCGACGAGCGGTTTTGGGACGCGCTGCGCCGCGCCCGGCTGGCTGAGCTGGTCGCCGAGCTGCCCGACAGCCTGGACACCGTCGTCGGAGAGCGCGGGTATCGGCTCTCCGACGGGGAGCGTCAGCGGCTGACCATCGCTCGGCTGCTCCTCGGAAGCTCTCGCGTGGCAGTGCTCGACGAGGCGACCGCCTCGCTGGACTCGGCGTCAGAAGCCGCGGTGCAGCAAGCCCTCGGCGAGGCCCTGTCAGAACGAACCGCGATCGTCATCGCACACCGGCTCTCCGGTCCGGGCGGCCGACCTCATCCTCGTCGTCGAGGATGGCCGCATCGTCGAGCGCGGCAACCACGAGCAGCTACTCGCCCACGGCGGCCGATATGCCGAGCTGTACGTCACGCAGTTCGGCGAGGAAACCGCGGCCGCCTGACTGCTCCGTCCGGCCGTCATTACGCTGTGCGGTGTGGCGCGCATCGTTCTCACACGGGCTGGTCTCACAGGGGCTTGTCTCACCGTTCTGCTGGGTGCGTGCAGCTCGACGACGACCAACGCGAACGCGCCAAAAAGCTCCCACCCGGTGAGCACTCCCGAGCAGGTGTGCGACGCCCAGCAGTGGCCACGATCGATCCCAAACGTCCACGGCCAGCTGATGGGCCAGGCTCTGGACGGATCGCTGTTCTGCTTCAACTTCGCCAAGGCCACCGCCGCCGACGGACATGAGGTGCTCCAAGACATCGTCAGCCGAGCCCCCGACTATCGGATAACCGGGGTTTCCCCCAGTGCGGGGACCGCGGTGAGCCGCGCCGAGGCGGTGACAGTTCAGGTCGTGCCGGTGCAGGCGTCGGAGCCACCTGCCTCCACGCCGTGCGACTGGGTCACCGCCGCCGAAGCCGCCACGTTCATGGGTGCACCGTCGGTGACCACCATGTCGGTCGGGGACCGGGCCGGTTCAGTGGATCAGATGTGCGACTACACCGTGTCCAATGCCGCCAGCCAACCGGCTCCGGCGTCCGATCACATGGTGATCAGCGAGTTGCAGCTTCCAGGAAGCTTTCCGGTGGACGCGGGTGCCGAGTTCTCGATGACCGTCGCCGGCGGCGGAGGCAGCGATGTGGGCGGCCTACCGGGCCGCGCCTACTGCAGTCCATCGGCCCCGGGCAGCCCCGACAGCCCGGCGATGCTCGTCGTGCTCCTCAGCCACGGCAGGCTCTACCGAGCGACCGACAGCAACTGCGACGTCCTCAAGCAATTCGCCCAGGCCGCGATACCGCGGATCGGCGCTTAGGCCTCGATCTCGCCAGCGATCCGCCGCTCGATCGCGGTCCGGGTGCCCGCGGGCAGCACGATCAGCCCGTCGAGTTCCTTGCGCGCCCGGGTGTAGGCGTTGTGGCGCTCCTGAGGGGTCGCTGCGCTGTCCGACGCCAGCTGCATCAAATGCTGGGCCCGCGCCAGCCGCTGTTGGTCCTCCAGCGAGAAGCCGCTGCGCCGTTTGCGCATCGCCTCCGCCTCGGCCACCTCGAACGCGCTCACGTATTCCTGCACCGCGTCGCGGTAGTCCAGCTGGGCGTCGCGGTTGCCGAGCAGGTCCTCCACCCGGTCGGGCCGCAGGAGATCCGCCCGACGCTTGGCCTTGTGGAAAGCCATCGTGAGCGGATCGCGCATGTCGGTCATCATCGGGAAGTCGAGCAGTTTGGCGATGTCCATCTCATAGGAGAGCCAGCGGGCATCGGTCCTGTTGTGCTCGTCGAGAACGCGCGTCATCTCACGCCGGTAGGACGCGGCGTTATCCCGGGCGCGACCGGACGCCTGGGCGACGGCGATCTTGGCTTGCTGCTTAAGGCGGTACCGCTCCAGTCGCCGCTCGGCGCGGCGTTCGTTGGCTGCAGCGATCGTCCTGACCGCGCCGCCGATCACCCCGCCCAGGGGGAAGATCAGCCACCAGAAATTCCCCGCGAAATGAAGCAGAGGGTCCACAAGGCCAGAATGCCACCGGTTACGGCGGAGTCGACAGGCCAAGCCGGCGGTAGCGTGCCAGCCGCTGCGCGTAGCGCCGGGGCGCGGGCACCTGCCTCAGTTCAGCCAGCTCTCGTGCGATCGCCCCCGCGATTCGCTTGGAGAACTCGACCGGCTCATCAGCAGCGTCGGGCCGCTCCGCGACGATCTCGTCGACGATGCCCGAGCGCAGCAAATCGGCGGAGCGAATCCCTTGAGCCGCAGCCAGTTCCGCTGCGTGTGAGGTGTCGCGGTACACGATCGCCGACGCCCCTTCCGGAGGCAGCGGCGCCAGCCAGCCGTGCAGCGCCGCCAGAACCCGGTCGGCGGGAACCATCGCCAGCGCCGGTCCGCCGCTGCCCTGGCCGAGCAGCACGGACAGCGTCGCGGTGTCCAGCGTGACCAACTCGGCCAGGCAGTGAGCGATCTCGCCCGATAAACCGCCCTGCTCGGCGGCCGCGGACAATGCCGGACCGGCGGTGTCGATCACCAGAACCAGCGGCAGCCGCAAGCCCGCGGCCAGCGCCATGCCGCGGCGCGCCTCCCGCAGCGCGGCGGGCCCCACGGCACCTCTTGGCGTCGCCTCCGCGCCGGTACCTTTTGGTGTTGCTGCCTGCTGGCCCAACACCACCGTCGGCTGCCCGCGGAACCGGGCCAGCGCCAGCAGCGTCGTGGCCGCCTCGGCGTGGCCGGTGCCCGAGAGCAGGACCCGTTCGGTCGCGCCGTGGCGCAGCAGGAAGTCCACCCCCGGCCGGTCCGGCCGGCGCGACGCGATCACCGAATCCCAGGCCGGCACGTCGGGCACCGGCTCGGCGGCGGTGAGCGGAGGGGCTGGGCCCGGCGGGTCCACCAATACCTTCAGCGCCCGCTGGAGCGTGCGCCGCAGCCACTTCAGCGGCACCACGCCGTCGATCACGCCATGCCGTTGCAGGTTCTCCGCGGTTTGGACGCCCGGCGGGAACGGCTCGCCGTAGAGCTGTTGGTAGACCCGCGGGCCAAGAAACCCGACCAACGCGCCGGGTTCCGCGATCGTCACATGCCCGAGCGAGCCCCACGATGCAAACACCCCACCGGTGGTGGGATTACGCAGGTAGACCAGGTACGGCAAGTGCGCACGCTTGTGCAATTCGACGGCGGCAGCGATCTTGACCATCTGCAGGAACGCGACACTGCCCTCCTGCATCCGGGTTCCCCCTGAGCTGGGCGACGCCAGAAGCGGCAGCCGCTCGGCGGTGGCCCGCTCCACCGCCGCGGTGATCCGCTCTGCCGCCGCCACCCCGATCGAACCTCCGAGAAAGTCGAACTCGGAGGCGACCACCGCCACACGCCGACCGTGCACACGACCCTCGCCGGTCACCACGGACTCGTCGACCCCGGAGCACTCGCAGGCGGTCGCTAGCTCGCGGGCGTATCCGGGACCGGTCGCGACCGAAAGCGGCGTGGCGTCCCAGCTGACGAACGATCCCGCGTCGAGTACTTCGTCGCGCAGCTCCGAGGCCCGGATACGGCTCACGGCAGAAGGCTATCGGCCGGCTGTATAAGGTGGCGCACATGATCGGTGTGAGCCGCGTCGATAACGTCACGACCATCGAGCTGCAACGCCCCGAGCGCCGCAATGCGCTGAACTCCGAGCTCGTCGACGGCCTGAGGACCGCGGTCGAGAAAGCCGCCGCAGACAGCGTGCGGGCTATCGTGCTCACCGGGCAGGGCAGCGTGTTCTGCGCCGGCGCAGACTTGACCGGCGACGCGTTCGCCGCCGACTATACCGATCGGCTGATCGCCCTGCACAAGACCATCGACGAGGCGCCGATGCCGGTCATCGGCGCGATCAACGGCCCGGCGATCGGCGCCGGCCTGCAGTTGGCGATGATCTGTGACCTGCGGGTCGTCGCCCCCGACGCGTTCTTCCAATTCCCGACCTCAAAATACGGCCTGGCGCTGGACAACTGGAGCATCCGCAGGCTCTCGTCGCTGGCCGGCTACGGCCGTGCCCGCGCCATGCTGTTGACGGCGGAAAAGCTGACCGCCGACGTGGCACTGCAGACCGGTATGGCAAACCGGATAGGGGTGCTGGCCGACGCCCAGGCCTGGGCCGCCGAGATCGCCGAACTGGCGCCCCTGGCTCTGCAACACGCCAAACGCGTCCTCAACGACGACGGTGCCTACGAGGATCAGCGGCCAATCCACAAGGAGCTGTTCGACAAGGCCTGGGGAAGCCAAGACGCCCTCGAAGCGCAAGTGGCGCGGGTGCAAAAGCGGCCACCCAATTTCCTGGGCGCCTGACATGGTGCGGGGGGCGCTGCGGCTGGTCTTCGGCACCGCGACGCTGGTAAGCGGGGGTTGGTTGATGCGCGCGCTGCACGGCGCACCGGCCGCGCTCGGCGCCGGACCTTCGATCATCCGTGCGGTCGCCGAGGGCTCTCAGCACTACCGCGACGGGGTGTTCGTCAACACCGATCCGGCGTCGGAGCTGCGGTTGAGCCGGGAAGAACAGCGCATGATCGTGCGTGAACTGCTGTCCGCCGGCAGTCGCAGCCGAGCGCCGGGCACCATCCCGGTGCTGGCGCCCGACGGGCTCGGCGACGCTCCGGGCCCGTTGGCAGTCAGCTGGTGCGGACACTCCACCGCCCTGGTCGAAATCGACGGCTACCGGGTGCTGACCGACCCGATATGGAGCAGGCGGTGCTCGCCGTCGCGCACTGTCGGGCCGGAGCGCATGCACGCGGTGCCTACGCCGCTGGAGTCGCTGCCGGCGCTCGATGCTGTCGTGATCAGCCACGACCACTACGACCACCTCGACATCGACACGATCCTTGCGCTGGCGCGCACCCAGCGGGCACCGTTTTTCGTGCCGCTCGGAGTCGGCGCGCACCTGCGGATGTGGGGCGTCGGGGAAGAACGGATCGTCGAACTCGACTGGGGCCAAAGCGGCAGCGTGGGCGACCTGACACTGGTGTGCACCCCGGCGCGACATTTCTCCGGACGATTCCTGACCCGCAACACCACGCTGTGGGCGTCGTGGGTGCTGGCCGGGCCGTCTCATCGGGCCTATTTCGCCGGCGACACCGGCTACACGAAGAGCTTCGCCGAGATCGGTGCCAACCACGGACCGTTCGATCTGACGCTGATGCCGGTCGGCGCGTACAACACGGCATGGCCCGACATCCACATGAAGCCCGAGGAAGCGGTCCGCGGGCACCTCGACCTCACCGACTCCGGACCCGGCCTCCTGGTGCCGATCCACTGGGGAACGTTCCGGTTGGCGCCGCATCCCTGGGCGGAGCCCATCGAGCGGCTGCTTGCGGCGGCCGATGGGGCCGCCGTGAACGTAGCGGTGCCCAAGCCCGGTCAACGGGTGAATCCGGCCACGCCGGCAGAATTCGACCCGTGGTGGCGGGTGTGATCCGTTACCGTTCTGGTGACTGCCGCCTTGCGGTGGTTGGGTCCGCGTAACCAGGAGTTCGTTCGAATTGCGGGGCGAGAACACCCGCCCGGGACGCAACACGTGCACCTTGGAGTTTTACGACCACGACAACCTCGGAACCTTCACCCGCTGAACTTGCTCGGCCGCCGGCCCCGATGCCGACGACCGGGCTGACCGATGCCCAGGTCGCCGAACGGCTGGCCGAGGGCAAGACCAATGACGTCGCCACGCGCGCCGCCCGCAGCGTATCGGAGATCGTGCGCGCCAACGTCTTCACGCGCATCAACGCCATTCTCGCCGTGCTACTGGTTTTGGTGCTGGCAACCGGTTCGATGATCAACGGCTTGTTCGGCCTGCTGATCATCGCCAACAGCGCGATCGGCATCGTGCAGGAGTTGCGGGCCAAGCGGACGCTGGACGCGTTGGCCATCGTCGGGCAGGCCAAGCCGGCGGTACGCCGCGAGGGCGGGACCCGTGAACTGCTGCCCAGCGAGGTGGTGCTCGACGACGTCATCGAATTGGGCCCCGGCGACCAGATCGTGGTCGACGGGCGGGTGATCGAGGAGCGGAATCTCGAAATCGACGAATCGCTGCTGACCGGGGAGGCCGACCCGATCCCGAAGGCCGCCGGTGAGCAGGTGATGTCGGGCAGCTTCGTGGTGGCGGGCAGCGGCGCCTACCGCGCGACGCAGGTGGGACCGGAAGCCTATGCCGCCAAGCTGGCCGAGGAAGCCGCCAAGTTCACCCTGGTGAACTCCGAACTGCGCACGGGCATCAACAAGATTCTGCAGTTCATCACCTACCTGCTGATTCCGGCCGGGTTGCTGATCATCTACACGCAGCTGTTCAGCACCCACGCCGGGTGGCGGGAGTCGGTGCTGCGGATGGTCGGCGCGTTGGTGCCGATGGTTCCCGAGGGCCTCGTGCTGATGACCTCGATCGCGTTCGCGGTCGGGGTGATCCGGCTCGGCCATCGCCAGTGCCTCGTGCAAGAACTGCCGGCGATCGAGGGACTGGCCCGTGTCGACGTCGTCTGCGCTGACAAGACCGGCACCCTTACCGAAAACGGCATGCGAGTGTGGGGCACCGAGCGGCTGGGCGAGATCGACGTCGCCGACGCGCTGGCCGCGCTGGCCGCCGACGACCCGCGGCCCAACGCAAGCATGAAGGCGATCGCCGAGGCCTACGGCAGTCCGCCAGGATGGACTGCCACGGCCGTCGCCCCGTTCAAGTCGGCGAACAAGTGGAGCGGTGTGTCCTACGACGGCCACGGCAACTGGGTGATCGGCGCCCCGGATGTGCTGCTCGACCCTGCGTCGGCGGTCGGCAAGCAGGCCGAGCGGGCCGGCGCCCATGGGCTGCGGGTGTTGCTGCTGGGCACCTGCGAGCGCCGCGTCGATGATCCCGACGGGCCGGGACACATTACGCCGGCCGCGCTGATCATGCTCGAACAACGTGTCCGGCCCGACGCCCGCGGCACACTGGAATACTTTTCATCGCAAGGGGTGTCGATCAAAGTCATCTCCGGTGACAACGCCGTCTCGGTGGGTGCGGTGGCAGCGACGCTGGGGCTGACGGGCGAGGCGATCGACGCGCGCAGCCTCCCCGCGCAACCCGATGCGCTGGCCGATGTGATCGAAAAACACGCCACGTTTGGGCGGGTCCGGCCCGACCAGAAGCGCGCGATGGTGCACGCCCTGCAGTCACGGGCCCACACGGTCGCGATGACCGGTGACGGGGTCAACGACGTGCTTGCGCTCAAGGACGCCGACATCGGCGTAGCGATGGGCACCGGCAGTCCCGCGGCCAGGGCCGTGGCGCAAATCATATTGTTGGACAACAGGTTCGCCACCTTGCCGGATGTGGTGGCCGAAGGTCGGCGGGTGATCGGCAACATCGAGCGGGTCTCGACACTGTTTTTGACCAAGACCGTGTATTCGGTGCTCCTCGCCGTGCTGGTCGGCGTCGCCGGCGTGGTCTCGCAGATCTTCCACACCATCCCGCTGCCGTTCCCGTTCCAGCCCATCCATGTGACCATCGCGGCCTGGTTCACCATCGGCATCCCAGCGTTCATTCTGGCGTTGGCGCCCAATTACGAGCGCGCGCAGAGCCGCTTCGTGCGGCGGGTGATGACGGCCGCGCTGCCGTCGGGCGCGGTGATCGGCCTCGCGACGTTCACCAGCTACCTGCTGGCGTACCGCGGCGGCAACGCCACCCCCGTCCAGCAAACACAGGCGTCCACCTCGGCGCTGATCACACTGCTCGTGGTCGCGCTTTGGGTGCTCGCCGTGGTGGCACGGCCGTACACCTGGTGGCGGGTGGCCTTGGTGTCGGCGTGCGCGGGGGCCTACATCGTGATCTTTTGCCTTCCGCCAGCCCAAGACAAGTTCATGCTCGATCCGTCCAACGCCGCGTTGACCTCTTCGGCGTTGGCCATCGGGGTGGTGGGCTGCGGCATCATCGAACTGGCATGGTGGGTTCTGGGAGCGGCCACCGGCAACGCGCGGCGCTGGTGGCGATAGTCTGCAACAGACAACGCAAGAAGCCGACGAAGGGTGGGGCCGATGGGCCTGTTGGATGAGGCAAAGGACCTGCTATCGCAGAACGCCAACAAGGTGGACGCCGCGATCGACAAGGTGGGCGACCTGGTCGACGAGAAGACACAGGGCAAATACAAGGACACGGTCGACGAGGTCCAGGAAGCCGCCAAAAAGGCGGTCGACGAGTCCAACCCGAACACCTGACACATGGCAAAGCTTTCCGTCTCCGTCGATGTGCCGTTGCTGCCGGAGGTGGCATGGGACTGCGCTTCAGACTTGGCGCGGTACAAGGAGTGGCTGACCATTCACCGGGTATGGCGCAGCAAGCTGCCCGAGACCCTCGACAAGGGAACCATCGTGGAATCCATCGTCGAGGTCAAGGGCATGCCCAACCGGATCAAATGGACCATCGTGCACTTCAAGCCGCCGCGGGCCATGACGCTCGACGGCGACGGCAAAGGCGGCGTCAAGGTCAAGCTGATCGGCAAGGTCAGCCCCAAGGGCACGAACGAGTCCACCGTGACCTTCGACGTTCATCTGGGCGGCCCCGCCTTGTTCGGCCCGATCGGCATGATCGTCGCCGGTGCGCTGAAGGGAGACATCCGGGATTCGCTGAACAGGTTCAAGGCGGTGTTCGCGGCCGCCGAGTAAATCCGAGCCGCTCGCCGTTAGATAGACTCGAGCGGTGGCCGGCTCAGAACATCACCAAAAGTATTCCTGTGGAGTGGATTTCGAGGCCATCGACGCAATCGACATCCACACCCACGTGGAGGTGGACGCCGTCGGCCACACCGCCACCGACCCTGAGCTGACCGCCGCCGCGCGGCAGTACTTCAAGCTCGGTCTCGAGCGAACACTCACCGTCGATGAGATGGCCGCGTACTACCGCCAGCGCAACACCGCGGCGGTGGTGTTCACCATCGACGCCTCCTCGGCGATGGGACATGCACCGAACTCGGTCGAGGACATGGTGGCCGGCGCGGCGCGCAACAACGACGTGCTGATTCCCTTCGGCACCGTCGACCCGTGGGCCGGCAAACTGGCCGTACGACGGGTGCGGTCGCTCATCGACGAGTACGGCGTCAAGGGGTTCAAGTTCCATCCCAGCATGCAGGCGTTCGAACCCAACGACCGCGCGTTCTACGGCATCTACGAGGCCATCGCCGCCGCCGGGGTACCCGCGCTGTTCCACACCGGACAAACCGGAATGGGGGCAGGACTGCCAGGCGGCCACGGCATCAAGCTGCGCTACTCCGATCCCATGCTACTCGACGACGTGGCAGCCGACTTCCCCGAGCTGACGATCGTGATGGCGCATCCCGCGGTGCCTTGGGTGGATGCGCAGATCTCGATCGCCACCCACAAAACCAACGTGTACATCGACCTTTCGGGCTGGTCGCCGAAGTACTTCCCGCCGCAGCTCGTCGGCGCCATCACCCGCCAGCTGCGCACCAAAGTGCTATTCGGCACCGACTTTCCGTTCATCGACGTGGACCGCTGGCGGCGCGATTT
>Ga0335069_10016842_pt1 | contig 10191 bp, 7 predicted proteins | sample Lox_Sample_11_FD_206714 | JGI IMG/M metagenome (GOLD analysis project Ga0335069, IMG submission 206714) | Soil microbial communities from Loxahatchee National Wildlife Refuge, Florida, United States - Lox_Sample_1.1 | ecosystem: Environmental > Terrestrial > Soil > Wetlands | place: USA: Florida...
AAACTGTGCTCGCAGCCGCCCGGCTGATGGTAGAGCACAGCATTGGCGCGGTCCCCGTGCTGCAAAGTGACCAATTAGCCGGCATTTTCACGGAGCGCGATCTCATGAGTCGCGTCGTGGTCGGCGGGAAGGATCCGAGCCGCACCCTGGTCAGCGAAGTGATGACAGAAGACCCGATGACCGTCACGCCCGAGGATTCTGTAGAAACCTGCATGACGCTCATGCGGCGGCATGGCTTCCGGCACCTGCTGGTGTGCTCGGGGAGAGAGTTGAAAGGAGTGGTCTCGCTGCGCGACTTGCTGCTCCATGACCTCAACGAGAAGGATGACGAGGTGCGGATGATGAGGGCCTACCTGCATTCCATGCCCGACATGGGATAGCTGTTCTCCCCGGTGGCGGGCCGGGTGGCTCATTGGAAACAAGACCTTAGTTAGCGGGACAACTGAAGAAGTGTAGTCGGCCGCTGGATTCCCCTAGCGGCTGAAAGCCGCTGTTGAATTGGCACGACTTAGGGCACCAGCGGAACTCATGCTGTTCCCGCTTTTTCCATCTTCCAAACATTTCCTTGTTAGGAATCACCCTTAGCCCGGCGGTGGGGGGGTAATGTTACTAAGGTTACCGCCCAGATGTCGCCGAAAGGGCCTGCCCAAGCTGAATACGTAGTATAGATAAAGAGAAGGAATCGGCGCGACAGGGCTGGAGATCGAGCGCCAGGCTCCCGGTAGGTCATGTCCTTGAACAGCCATTTCACCTCGGTTTGTCTGTGGTGCGCACAGCCGGTTTTGCTGACGGTAGTGGCGGCCGTGGTATGGCATCGCAAGATCCACAAAAAGTTCCCGGTTTTCTTTAGCTACCTGCTGGTGCAGGTTTTCATTTTCTGCGTGACCTTTCCGCTTTACGGATCAGAGAAAATGTACCCGTATTACTTCTGGACGTTCTGGACCGGGGAAGCGTTGAACGCGGTGATTGGATTCAAGATCATCCACGAGATCTTCTTGGACGTTTTTCGGCCCTACCACGCGCTTCGAGATCTTGGCACGCCAGTGTTCAAGTGGGCTGGCGCCGTCATGCTGCTGGTTTCGATCGTGATCGCGGCGTCGAACTCGTTTAACGAGCATCCGATCATGCATGCGGTGATGACCATGCAACGATCGGTGCGTGTAATTCAGGTCGGACTGGTCATCTTTCTGATCGTGTTTGCGAGATTTCTGGGTGTTTCGCGAAAGAGAGTGTGTTTCGGGATCGCGTTGGGCTTGGGGCTTTTTGCGGGAGTCGATCTTATTCTGTTGGCGTTCCGGGCTGGGGGTATTCTTGGATACGCCTCCGTCAACATGCTGGACATGACTGCGTTCAACGTTTGCGCTTTGATCTGGCTTGGCTACGGATTTGCCCCGCTGGAAGTGCACGAGGCACCGGTCAATCATCTGCAGACGCAGCGCTGGGAGCAGGGCTTGGCAGATCTGCAGCACGGAGCACCGAATGATGCGCTGATTCCGATGTTCGAGACCATGGTAGAACGGGCTTTTTCGCGCAATTCAACGGTTGAGTCGACCAATGAAGAACATCGGGTGAAGAATTCAGCAACCATGGGTCGCTCGAATTCGGCGGCGGCTGGCGCCGAGAGGGGCCGTTAGTTCCTTTCCAAGTCCACACTCAAAACCAGTGTCAAGTGGAATTTTTTGCACATCTCCCCTCCGCCTTTAAGAGAAAAACCTTAGGCAAAATACTTCAATAAACACTTTAATAAAATTGAAGTTGGGCCAGTTTTGATAGGGCGAACTCAACGATGGAGAACACCCGCCCCATGCGGCGGTGTGCCGACCGGTCGGAGTGTGGCAATTGGGTCCAAAAGAATCAGAAATCGGGAGAGTGTGTATAATGCCCCAGCCGGAAGATCGTTATTCCATGACGGTTTTCGGCAGACCCTAAGGAGATAGTCCCAATATGAAACGTTCACTCAGGGCGTTACTGCTGTTGGTAGGCCTGGTGGGTACGTTCGCCTACGGTGCCATTCCCCGAATTCAGGCGCCCGATGGTCCGTATCCTTCGTGTCCACCCAAGAAACCGAATTGCGGGGAATAGCCACGTTCGGTGGTTTGCATAAGAAGTAAAGAGTAAAGACATAGAAAAGAAACCGATAAAACAGTTGGGAACCGCAATCTTGGGGCTGGCCGAAAATGGCCAGCCTTATTTCTTTTCTCCGCTTTTTTCGGCGCCGCTACTTTCTCCTCCCTCTTTTTTTCCGCCCTCGGATTTCGCAGTGCCCTCGTGGCCTTCCTCGGATTGCCTTTCTTCTTTGTCCGCTTCGTCAGGCTCTTTGTTGAGGTACTGGACAATGATGGAGATGCGGCGGTTGGAAGCGTCGAAGGGATCTTTTTCGTTGCGCAAGCGCTGGTCGGCAAAACCGCGGACTTGCGACACCTGATCGGTCCGGAGGCCGGCTTCCTGCATGAGGCGGCGCGCGGAGTTGGCGCGATCGGCCGAGAGTTCCCAGTTGCTGTAGTTGCGTTTGCCGGAAAATGGTTTGGCGTCGGTGTGTCCTTCGACAGAGACGCGGTTGGGCACTCCGGAAAGTTGCTTGGCGAGCATGTCGAGCAACTCGTGGCCGGAGTCGTTGAGGGTGCTGCTTCCGCTGTCGAAGAACGTGCCTTTCTCGGATTCGAGCAGTTCGATGCGCAGGCCTTCGGCGGTGACAGTCATCTCCACGTTTTTCTTGAGATTGTCGAGGCCGTTCATCTTCTGGATGCTGCCTTCCAGCTCTTCCTTGAGCTTGCCCATGTCCTGTTTGTTGAGGAGGAAGGCTTCTCCGGCGCCAGCGAGGCCGGTGCCAGTTCGCTTGGAGCTGCCGCTGGGATCGCGGAAGTAGCCGCCGACGGCTTTCTGGACCTTGATGCTGCTGCTGAGGAGCCAGAGGACGATGAACAGAGCCATCATGGCAGTGACGAAGTCGGCATAGGCGACCTTCCAGGCGCCGCCGTGGTGGCCGCCATGGCCGCCTTTTTTCTTGATGACAATTATCGGGGCGTCCGCCATCGGTCACTCCTATCCGGCGGAGGCGGCTGCGGCGGTTCCGCCGCCGCGGCATGCGCCTTCGATTTCTTTGAACGAGGGGCGGACGTGGCCGGGGACGACGCGGCGTCCGATTTCGACGGCCATGATGGGGGCGACGCCTTTGAGGAAAGCGATCATGACAACGCGCATGACGAGCAGGAATTCGTGTTCCTCATCGCCGGCTTTGCCCATGCGGGCGGCGAGCGGGCCTACCAATCCATAACACAAGAGAATGCCAAGGAAGGTTCCGACCAGCGCCGCAGCGACCTTGTGCCCGATTTCTTCCGGCGGACCGCCCAGCGCTCCCATGGTGATGACGACACCGAGCACGGCAGCGACGATTCCTAATCCTGGCAGGGAGTCGGCCATGGTGCTAAGAGCAGTGACGGTTTGCGACGCGCCCTGGTGATGGACTTCCATATCGGTGTCGAGCATCTGGTCGAGGTCGAAAGGCTCGACGCCGCCGCTGACGGCCATGCGCATGGTGTCGCAAACGAAATCGCTGATGTGGTGGTTGCTGACAAAGTTCTTGTATTTGGAGAGCAGCGGGCTTTTGGAAGCGTCTTCAATATCGCCTTCCAAAGCGACCAGGCCCTCTTTGCGTGCTTTGGTGAGGAGTTCGTACATCATTTTGAGCGAGTCGATGTACATCTGCTTGCCGAATTTGGAGGAGCCGAATGCGCCGCCGATGCCTTTTGCGATGCCCTTGATGATGTGAAGAGGATTGGCGATGAGGACGGTGCCGACGGCGGCTCCGCCGATGATGATGAGTTCGGCAGGCTGGATCAAGACCTTCAGGTTGCCGTGCTCCATGAGGTATCCCGCCACGATGCAACCAAAGACAACGACAATGCCAATAATCGAAAACATGGAACATTACCCTCGCTGATTCCCAGAGTCTCCGGCAGAGCTAGCGGCGGCCGCCTTGGCTGCGCCGTTTTTGTGGGCCGGCTGCATTTGGCGAAGAAGCTCGTCCAGACGGTCGCCGGCGTGCGCCATGGTGTAGCTGACTTCCGGCACGATGAGAAAATGGTCGCCCCACCACTGCACTTCGGAATGGCTGAGCAGGTTCGCGAGCACGTCGGCGGTCATGGCAACCATAAGCGGGCTGGCGGAAGTAAGCACAGCCAGGAATTCGTTTTCACCCCAGCAGCCAAGGAAACTGTCGGCGTCGAGGCTGTTTCGGAGCGTATGGGCGGTGGTGCGCAAGAAGGGAGCGGTAGATTGCTTGCCGTGTTTTGCGGCGAAGTCTTTCAACTCAGGCAGCCGAACCCGTAACAGCCCGAACGTGGTTTGGGCGCCCTCGGTAACCGCCAGGCATTCTTTAAGAAAGGCGCGCGCGAGGCGCCGGGAGGGGATCCCTGTGACGGCGTCGAGGCAACCGAACATGGGAGCCGGCGAATCTTCGCGGCGCACACAGTTTTCCTGAAACAAGACCGTAGCGCCACTGACGACTTCGCCATACTCGAGGAAAGGCCGGGTGCGGATTCGCATGGCGGTGCGGTGGCCGTTCTTGTGGAGGAAATAGCCGGTGCATTGCTGCGGTTGCCGCTGGAGGAGGGTCCTCGTCACCGGGCAGCTGTCGCGGGTCAGTGGGTTGCCGCGCCGGTCGCAGACTTTCACGGCCTCGTCAAAGGCTCGTCCGACGACCTCGTGCGAGAGATGCCCGGTGAGACGTTCCGCGCTGCGGTTCCAGAAGCGGATTTGCCGCTCCTGATCCACGATGTAAATTCCCACCGGCAGGTCTTCGACGAGATGCCGGAACAGTTTCGGGCTGTCTAAGAAATTGCTAAGCATGACGAGAGCTTGCCATTCAAGATCATCGGCAGCGGGTGGGTGGAACTTCAGACGGAGAGGGTCGTAGGCAGAGGCATTGCGAAATCAGGAGTTGGGCACGCTGGCTGCGCACGGCACGGTTACGGCGCCGGGACGGTCGCGGCAGTGATTCACAGAGCGTTTATTTCGGGCTGGTAAGAATTTGCCAGGGAGTTCTGATTAGGTCCCGACCAAGAGCGTAAGCCACGGAGTTAAGCATGAGCGAGACGCTCACGACCGAGGATGAAGAGTTGTCGGCCTTCTCACTCGAACATGCGCAGCGGGCGGGGACGCCCGCCGAACAGCCGGCGAGTCGCCAGCGCTACCCTCGCGGGCTTGAATTCTCGAGAGAGGACACAGAGGGGCACGGAGGAGAGCGGTACTTGATCCGAGCTTGCTTAATCCCCTTCGGCTTCGCTCAGGGCAGGTCCGTGCCACAGTTAGTCAGAATCTCCTAGAATAGAGGCGTGGCGGATTCTCTTTATTTGAGTTTGTGGTTTCCTACGTTCGACCTGCCGGACATGCTGGCGCGGACGCTGAGCGTGTTGCGGCTTTTTCCGTATTCGGCGGCGAGGCCGGGTGTGGTTTATGCGGCGGTGCATCCGGTGTCGTGGTCGGAGCCGACGGTGTTTGAGCGTCGATTTACGCCCGGAATTTCCGCGGAAGAGGCGATGACCGTCGTCGCCGAATTTGTGAACACGGACTACGCTTTCGCGTTTGAGGCGTATTGGGATTTGTGGACTCCGGCGGAAGGGGGGCCGCATTGGCGATTGACGCCTTCGCTTGTGCAAATTGTGGCGCATGGAAGTGACTTTGAGGAAGATGCCTCTGCGAGTAACGGGCACATTCAAATTGATTTCGGGCTCGACACTCCCTTTCTGCACGAGGAACTCGACTTGACGTCGGATGCGGAACGGGGCGTCCGCAGCAACGTGCAACGGCTGGTGGAGTTCACGGCGCTGATGGAGAAGAGTGCTGGCGCGACGGCGCGGCTGCTGTGGTCGGAGTCGGAAGAGAACCTGGCGCAGAAATTGATTGCGAGGTTGCAGAGAGCGAACTGATGGACTCCATCCCTCAGGGGCTGAAGCCCCCGATTGTCGCAGCGTTGGGCGGCACGACTAAAGTCGTGCCCTTCCCAACACCACTTGTGAGGCGGCTGCTACTTCGTTCTGCCGCCCTCGACTCCGAGCTTTTCGCTGGCAGCGGCCTGAGCTGCAGCCAAGCGCGCGGTCAGAACGCGGAACGGAGAGCAGGACACATAGTTCAGCCCGGTCTGGTAGCAGAATTCGACCGACGATGGCTCGCCGCCGTGCTCGCCGCAGATTCCGACTTTCAGATTTGGGCGGGTCTTGCGGCCGCGTTCGGTGGCCATTTTGACGAGTTGTCCGACGCCGTCGCGATCGAGTACGGCGAACGGATCCTGCTTGATGATTCCCTCTTCCAGATAGGTTGGAAGAATCTTGTTGACGTCATCGCGCGAGAAGCCCCAGGTCGTTTGCGTCAGGTCGTTGGTGCCGAAGGAGAAGAACTGCGCTTCTTTTGCGATCTCATCGGCGACGAGCGCGGCGCGCGGTAGCTCGATCATCGTGCCGACCAGGTAATCGACACTCGAGTCTCTCTCTTTGAAGACTTCTTTCGCTACGCGGTGAACGATCTCCGCCTGGTTCGCCATTTCTTTGATGCCTGTGGTCAGCGGGATCATGACTTCAGGGAATACCTTCACGCCTTTCTTGGCAACATCGACGGCCGCTTCGAAGATGGCGCGGGCCTGCATCTCGGTGATCTCGGGATAGGTAATGCCGAGGCGGCAGCCGCGATGGCCGAGCATGGGGTTGAATTCGTGCAACTCCTCGACGCGCTTGAGCAGCTTCGGCAGGAGTGCCTTGAGGTCGCCGGCTCCCTTGGCGCCGTAGTCTTTGTATTTGCCGACGAGTTCCTTCTTCTGTTTCGCGGTCATGCGAGAGAGGGTGGCGATATCGACCATGAGGTCTTCGCGGCGCGGAAGGAATTCGTGCAGCGGGGGATCGAGGGTGCGGATGGTGACGGGGAAGCCGTCCATGGCGCGGAAGACGCCGTCGAAATCCTTGCGCTGCATGGGTAGGAGTTTCTTCAAAGCGGCGCGGCGATCCTTCTCGTTGCCGGCGAGAATCATGGCGCGCATGTGGGGAATCTTCTGCTCGCCGAAGAACATGTGCTCCGTGCGGCAGAGACCGATTCCTTCGGCGCCGAACGTGCGCGCCTGCATGGCATCGCGCGGGATGTCGGCATTGGCACGCACTTTCATGGAGCGGAACGGATCGGCCCAGCCCATGAATTTCTGAAGCTCGGGATCGTCGGGCGAGGGATCGAGTGTGTTGAGCTTGCCTTTGATCACGCGGCCGGTTGTGCCGTCGAGCGAAATCCAGTCTCCTTGCTTGAAGACCTGGCCTTTCACTCGCATTTCCTGGGCCTTTTCGTTGACGTCGACGTCGCCGGCACCTGCCACGCAGCACTTGCCCATGCCGCGCGTAACGACGGCAGCGTGACTGGTCATACCGCCGCGCGAGGTGAGAATGCCCTTGGCGACTTCCATGCCGTGGATGTCTTCGGGAGTGGTTTCGCCGCGAACCAGAATGACCGAGGCTTTGCTGTCTTTGCGGACGGCTTCGACGGCGGCGTCGGCGGTGAAAACGATTTGGCCAACAGCTGCGCCTGGAGAGGCCGGGAGACCCTTAGCCAGCACTTCGATCTTCTGGCCCTTTTCGTCGAGGCGCGGGACGAGGAAGTCGTAAAGCTGGTTGGGCTCGACGCGGAAGATGGCTTCTTCCTTTGTGATCAGGCCTTCGTCAACCATTTGCAGCGCGACGCGCACAGCAGCCAAGCCGGTGCGCTTGCCGTTACGCGTTTGCAGCATGTAGAGCTTGCCATCCTGGATGGTGAACTCGAAATCCTGCATGTCTTTGTAGTGCTTCTCCAGCCGCGTCGTGATGTCGCGGAGCTGGTTGTAGACACTCGGCATGATCTTTTCGAGCTCGAGAATGTGGACGGGAGTGCGGACGCCGGAGACAACGTCTTCGCCCTGCGCGTTGAGCAGGAACTCGCCGTAGAACTCTTTGGTGCCGGTGGCAGGGTTGCGCGTGAAGCCGACACCCGTGCCGGAGGTTTCGCCGAGATTGCCGAAGACCATGGCCTGCACGTTGACGGCGGTGCCGAGCATATCGTCGATGTTATTGATGCGGCGATAGTGCTTGGCGCGGTCGTTTTGCCAGGAGCGGAACACGGCATCGCGGGCCATGACAAGTTGCTCGTGGGGATCCTGCGGGAAGTCGCGATGGGCGTGCTTTTTGACGACCTTCTTGTATTCCGCGATGACTTCCTTCAGGGCTTTGGCATCGAGTTCGGTATCGAGTTTGACCTTCTTCTGTTTTTTCTTGCCGTCGAAGACTTCCTCGAATTCGGCCTTCTCGATATCGAGCACGACGTTGCCGAACATCTGGATGAGGCGGCGATAGGAATCGTAGGCGAAGCGCGGATCGGCGCGCCGGGCGAGGGATTCGACGCTCTCGTCGTTGAGGCCGAGGTTCAGAATCGTGTCCATCATGCCGGGCATGGAAAACTTTGCGCCGGAGCGGACGCTGACGAGCAGAGGATTGTCGCCCTTGCCGAGCTTTTGGCCTTGCAGGGCTTCGAGCTTGGCGAGCGCGGCATCCATCTGCTTGTCGACCTCGCTCGAAACTGCATTGTGGCGCATGTATTCACGGCAGGCTTCGGTCTGAATGGTGAAGCCAGGAGGCACAGGCAGGCCGGCGTTGGTCATTTCAGCGAGGCCAGCGCCTTTGCCGCCGAGCACATCTTTCATCTTGCCGTGGCCGTCGGCCTTGCCGCCGCCGAATGAGTAGACATACTTTGTGGAGCTGCTCTTTGTTCCTGTTTCTTTCACTTCCGGTTCGGGGAGAGTTGTTGTCGCCATAATGAGTCCTCTTCTTACTTCGTGGATTCCTTTCCTTCCGTCACGATCTCCGAGAAGTCGGCGATCGTGGAAAATTCCTTCACTAGCGTTTGGAGCAAAGCCAGGCGATTGGCGCGGAGATTGTCGTCGTCTACCATCACCATGACTTTGTCGAAAAACTTGTCGACCGACGGGCGCAGTTTGGCAATTTCCAGGAGCGCGGGTTCGTAGCTGCGCGTTGCCCGGAGTTTTTCGACCGCGCTGGCGGTCGCGGGAATCAGCGCCGCGAGGCCCTTTTCCGATTCCTCGGTGAGAGCGCTGGAGTCGAGGCGGTCCGCGATGCGTTTCTTATTTTCGTCCGCCTGGCGCAGGATGTTCTTCATGCGCTTGAAGGCGATCGAGATGGACTCGAAGTCTGCCGAGGCGCGAACTTTGCTCACGGCTTCAGCGCGGGCGGCGGCATCGACTACATCGTCAGAATCGGCGGCCAGCACGGCATTCACCACGTCGTAAGCGTGGCCCGTCACGTCTTTAAGGTAGAACTCAATGCGCTCGCGGAAGAAGCCGCGGACCGATCCGGCGTAGTCGGGATTCGAGAATTTCTTTTCCGCCGCCGCGCCGCGATAGTGCGAGCGCGCGTCGGTCATGATTTCGGAGAGGCGGAAGGGAAGCTTGTGCTCGGCGATGGTTTTGACGATGCCGTTTGCCTGGCGGCGCAGAGCAAAAGGATCCTTCGATCCACTGGGCACGAGACCGAGGGCGAACATGCCGGCAATGGAATCGGCTTTGTCGGCGATGGAGAGGACCGCGCCTTCGACTGTGCGTGGGACTTCGTCTTCCATCGATTCCGGCTTGTAGTGGTCGTAGATCGCCTTGGCGACCTCCGCTTGCACTTCCGGCTTGAGGTCTTCGTCGAGCGGCTGCACGTTGGCGTAGAGGCCGCCGACGATTCCCTGGAGCTCTGTAAATTCCTTTACGAGTTCGGTGGTCAGGTCGGTCTTGGCTAGCAGCGCGGCTTTGTGCACTACGCCGGGACGGACCGCGAGTTCATTCTGGCGGATGGTTTCGGCGAGCCAGCTCGAGAGATGCTGCACGCGCAGCGTTTTGTCGTAGTAACTGCCGAGGTCTTTCTGGAAGGTGACGTTCTTCAGCAGTTCGACGCGCTGGCGGAGGGTTTGTTTCTGGTCGGTCTGCCAGAAGAAGCGGGCGTCGTTGAAACGCGCGCGCAACACGCGTTCGTTGCCATGGCGGATGAGGCCGTCGGAGTCGCCCGCAGTATTGAGCGCCGCGAGGAAATGTGGAAGCAGCCTGCCCGTTGCATCTTCGATGGCGAAATACTTCTGGTGATCGCGCATCACCGTTACGAGAACTTCTTCGGGAAGCGCGAGGAATTCGGG
>Ga0335069_10016843_pt1 | contig 10190 bp, 6 predicted proteins | sample Lox_Sample_11_FD_206714 | JGI IMG/M metagenome (GOLD analysis project Ga0335069, IMG submission 206714) | Soil microbial communities from Loxahatchee National Wildlife Refuge, Florida, United States - Lox_Sample_1.1 | ecosystem: Environmental > Terrestrial > Soil > Wetlands | place: USA: Florida...
CTCCACAACTGGGAACGTAGCCATCTGTTCGTGTATGCCTCGAACGGACGGGTTTATTCCCGAGTCTTGCTAATAGCTTTTGGCGATTAGCCTTTAGCTGTTGGCTTCGTTTTGTATTTTCGCAGGTGGAGGATCTTGGGAACAAACCGGGTGCTTGCTGGCATATGTGATGCGGAAGGCGGGGAACGAAGCCCTTCCTTCCAGGAGGCAAATATGAATAAGCAAGGCAACCTGGTTCAGAGAACGGTCAAAGCCGCTTCGGAAATTGTGGACAGACTACAGTTCGCTGCTCCGTTGCTGACACGACTAGTGGTTGGCATCACCTTCTTTTATACGGGCAAGGGGAAGTTGGCGAATCTTGACCGGACAACTGCGTTCTTTAGCGATCTCGGGATTCCGTTTCCGGCGGCCAATGCGCTGTTTATCTCGAGTCTCGAACTTATAGGGGGCTTGTGCTTGATGTTCGGGTTCGGAACCCGAATTTTCGCTGCGTTGCTGTCGTCGACGATGGTCGTCGCGCTCCTAACCGCGGACAAAGATAGCTTGATCACGAAATTCCCCGCCGAATTAACCGATGTCGCTCCGGTCGTCTTGCTGCTTTTCTTGACTTGGCTGGTGCTTTATGGTGCGGGCGCGGCCAGCGTGGACGCTATGATCCGCCGATGGTGGAACCGGCGCCAGCAGTCGGTCACCCAGACCGATGACAGCCGTTCCGCCATGCGCAGTGCGGCGTAAACCGGCGCGGAAATAAATCGAAGGGCTGATGGTATTCTCTGTTGAGGAAAATATGACTCGATACATTCGACGGGGCTTGATCGGCGTCATCGGAGGCCTTTTGGCCTCCTTTCCGCTGGCTGTAACACAGGAGACGGTACTCACTGGTCTGTTGCTCGGCATTCTGGTCGGGGTTGTCTACGCAATCGCATTTCGGCCGCAGCCGCGAGCATACGCGGACAGCGCCATGACCGCTGCGGCGCTTGGAGTACCGGCCTGGGTGGTTTTCGGCGTGATTCTGTTCCCGCTGTTCGCGGGCGAGTTGCCGGAATGGTCGAACCAGGGAATGCGCGACCTCTTTCCCGAATTGATTGGCTGGGTTTTGTTTGGCGGCGCCCTAGGTCTGATTGCGCAGGCGTTGAATGATCTAGCGCTGGCAAAGCTTGGCCCCGAGCCGGAGCCGCACAAAGAGGCACCGCCCACGCCGAAACATATCGTCATTCTCGGCGGCGGCTTTGCCGGCATGACCACGGCGCAAAATCTGGAGGAAGTGTTTGGAGCCGACAGATCTGTCGCGTTCACGCTTGTCAGCGAAACCAACGCACTGCTGTTCACTCCTATGCTCGCCGAAGTCGCCGGCAGCAGCTTGGAGCCGAGCCACATAAGCACGCCCTTGCGGACCAGCTTACGGCGAACCAAGGTCGTGCGAGGACGTGTTAGCGAACTGGATCTGGATGCACGCATCGTGCGCATCGCCGTAGAGGGCGGAGAAACACGCGAATTGGTCTATGATCAGGTCGTCTTTGCTCTGGGCGCGGTTTCGAACTACTTAGGCATGAAAAACGTCGAGGAGCAAGCCTTCGATTTCAAGTCGCTGCTCGATGCCATCCGTATCCGCAATCATGTGATCGACATGTTCGAGCAAGCCGACCGCGAAAAAGATATGGAAGTACGCCGCGAAATGCTGACCTTCGTCATCGCAGGTGGCGGTTTTGCCGGTGTTGAGCTGGCCGGCGCATTGAACGATTTTTCGCGCGGAATTCTGGCCGATTACCCAAACATCAGCCCGGAGGATGTGCAGGTCGTTCTCGTGCACGCACGCGAACATATTCTGCCCGAGCTGAGCGAATCGCTCGGCCGGTACGCACAGGAAAGCATGGCGATGCGCGGCGTGACCTTCCGATTGAATTGCCGCCTGTCGGACTGCCGGCCCGGCGCGGTCGTCCTGAGCGACGGCGAGGTGAAGTCGCGAACATTGGTATGGACGGCCGGTACCGCGCCCAATCCGTTGTTGAAGTCGCTTCCGATTGAGACCGACCGCCGTGGGGGTGTGATCGTCGAGAGCACGATGGCCGTAGCGGGGCGCCCGGGAGTATGGGCGGTCGGCGATTGTGCCGCTTTGAAAGATGGGAAAACGGGCAATCCGTGCCCGCCCACCGCGCAGTTTGCGCTGCGTGAAGCCAGAACGCTGGCTCGCAACATCAAGGCGGCGATTCAGGGCCGGCCGCTCACGCCGTTTCATTTCGACTCGCTCGGCGCGCTGTGCGTTGTAGGGCACCAAACCGCGTGCGCCGAACTAACCGTTCCGTTTGCGCGGGCGAAGTCGATGCGTTTCCGCGGGCTGCTCGCGTGGGCCCTTTGGCGCGGCATTTACTTGGGAAAACTCCCCGGTCTCGAACGGAAAGTTCGCGTTCTGACGGACTGGGTGATCGAGCTGTTTTTCCCGCGCGATATTGTGCAGACGATCGATTTACGCTGAGGAGCGATGACGTACCATGTCTACTACCGTGCTTGTTACTCCGATATCGGAGACGGTCTCAATGCCTAACCGCGGGCTCTCGCTGGCCGCCTGCGGCGTAACCGGATTGCTGGCTGGAGCCGCACTGATGCCAGCAGTCCACGCAAGTATCGTCATGGGTCCGGTGCTTGGCGCGATCTACGGATTGCTATTCGCACTCGTCTTTTCCAACCGTGCGATCGATCGCGGGTCGGGCTTTTTGTGGGGAATCAGCTACGCGCTATTGCTCTGGTTGGCAGTGATCACAGGCGCGCAGGTGATCGCGGCGAACCTGTCTCCAGGAACCTTCCAAACGAATCGCGATAATTTTCCGGATTTGGTTGCCTATCTCGTTTGCATCGGCATGCCGCTTGGCCTGGTGCTGGGAACACTGGGGGCTCGCCGCAATCGCGCGGCGCTCGCACCCCTGAAACACGTTCGCGCAATTATCGGCGGAGGCTTGGCTGGTCTCGTCGGAGGTTGGGTATTCGGCCAGTGGATGGGTCAAGCTCAGCTCTATCCAACAATTGCTGGACTCATTGGCTCCACATCCCCGATGGCCGGCGAGTCACTGCACTTCCTGTTTTCCGCATTGATCGGAGCAAGCTTCGGGTTGCTCTTTCAGCGCGACTTGCGCGGTTATGGGTCGAGCATGGCCTGGGGCATGGCGTACGGCGTCTTCTGGTGGTTCCTCGGACCGCTCACGATCATGCCGCTATGGTCGGGCAAGCCAATCGATTGGTCGTACACGCACGCTAGCGAGCTTTTCGGTTTGCTGATCGGGCACATCATCTACGGCCAGATCGTAGGCCTGCTCTACGCAATCGTCGATCGCCTGTGCGTGCGATTCTTGACCGAGACCGATCCCATTCGACGCGAACCGGAAGGGCCTGGCGTCAACTTTATTCTCTCTGTGCGATGGGGCGGGCTTGCCGGATTGGCCGGCGGACTACTCTACGCGCTCGTGCTTGCCGCAACGAGTTCATTACGCGAGATCGGCGGAATCGTAGGCGGTACCTCCGCTGGCGCTGGCTTGTTCGTTCATCTGTGCATTAGCGTATTGATGGGCATCAGCTATGGCATCTTGTTCCGGCGCGAAGCTCCGAATCTAGCCTCCGGAATCGCGTGGGGCATGGTCTATGGATTGATCGGATGGTTTGCTGGTCCGCTGACATTGTTTCCTTTGTTCGCCGGTCGAACCGGGATATGGACGCCGGCTCAAGCGGAAGCGCAGTTCCCGGCGATGGTTGGCCATTTGATTTACGGAGCCGTGGCGGCAGCCGCCTTCTGGTTCTTCGAGCGGCGTCACGACGAATGGCTTCTGCTCGATCCGCGCATCGCAGCCCGCGAAGAGCGCTTGCGCCGGCCAGTCGGGACCGCCGCACCCGCATTATGGCTGTTTGTGTTGGGTATGGGTGTGCTGTTGCCGATATTGCTGGCTTAGAGCCGTTGGCTTTTAGCGATTGGCTGTTAGCTTTTGTTCGATCGTTTATCAGGAAAAAGCTAAGAGCCAAAAGCCAATCGCTAATAGCTGTTTTTAGAAATCGAACCCATCGATATTCGCTTTATTAAAGATAAACGGCTTGCCGAGCAGAACTTGGTCACCATTCACTTTGATCGTGCCGAGCCGGCCTGCCTGTAGCATTGTGTCTCCAGATTTCAGTGTTCGCTTGGCTAGGGCATTGGCGGCATAGACGGTAAGGTAGCCGAGATCGGCTGTCTTCCATAAGACGATGCTCTCAGCGACCCCTGCGTGGACGTAGGGCTTGCACATATTCGGTAGCGAAAGGCCGGTTACCTTGACGTCCGATCGGCCCGACTGTTTCACTGCCTCGGCCGCCCCTGGGACTGCTGGAGCCGCAATGGCGACAACAACCTTCGCGTTCGGATACACCTTGAGCAACGTCTGGGTCTCGGCAAACGCGCGGTCCCGATCATCGTCGCTAGGTCGAATCGTGACCAGCTTCAACTTCGGATATTGTTCGGCGATTCGTTGCTTGATGAACGCGATCCATTGATTCTGGTTTGCGGCACTCAGCGCGCCCGTGACGATCGCGAACTCGCCGGAACCACCAAGGATTCTTGCAGTCTCATCGGCCAGCACGTAGCCGATATCCTGCGCCGTACCTTGATTGATGAAAAAGTCGCGCGCATCGGGACGCGAATCCGCATCCCACGTAATCACGGGGATTCCCTTCGAACGCGCTTTGCGTAGGACCGTGGAAATCGCTTCCTGATTCTGAACGCTGACGGCAATTGCATCGACGCCGCGCGTGATCCAGCCTTCGACGACTTCGTTCTGCTTCGCCGCATCGAGTTCCGTTGGACCGTCCCAAATGAGGTTGACGTTCAGTTGCTTCGCCGCTTCCTGTGCACCTTTCAGGCAACTGACGAAGTACGGATCACCCTTGGCCTTAGGCATCATTCCAACGGAGATCCGATGGACTTCAACGCCTCGGCCCGCGAGCAGCCAACCTCCAGCGCCAATAACAAGCAAGGCAAATGCCACGGCAAGGACTCGGCTGCGACGAAGCGTCAAATTTCCGACGGCTAACGTCACCAGCAGCAGGCCGCCGGTCAGAATTCCGGTGAGTTCCGCGGGCAAGGCCGCCAGGCGGAGGCCGTTTTGAAGGACGATGATCGCCGCCAGTCCCAAGACGGTTCCGAGAATCGTGCCGCGGCCACCGAAGATTGACGTGCCGCCGAGGACGACGGCCGTTATTGCGGAAAGTTCGTATCCGGTCCCGGCGTCAGATTTCGCTTGGCCGAGATGCGCAACATAAATAATCGCCGCAAGTGCCGAGGCAAGCCCGCAAAGAATGTACACGAGGCTGATGCGTTGCTTGACCGGCAGACCGGCATAGCGCGCGCCTTCGCTCGAAAAACCGATCGCATAGAGTGCGCGGCCGATCACGGAGCGGCGCAGCAAGAGGTCGTAGCCAACGATCGCCGCCACGAGGATCAGCGTCTGCGGGGGGATGATACCGGCAATGTATCCTTGCCCGAGATACAGAAATCGGCCTGGAAAACCATTGAAATTGTCGGCTCCGCCAGTGATGCCTTCTGCTAATCCGCGAAACAGCGAATAAGAACCGAGAGTGACAATCAGAGGGGGGATGTTCCAACGCGCGATCAGAAGCGCGTTGACACCGCCGCCCGCGAGTCCCGCCGCCAAGGCGCCGAGTGCTGCCAGTTCGATCGGCCAGCCGAAATCGCGCCAGAGTTTTCCGAACAGGACCGCGGCCAAGCCCATCATCGAACCAACGGAAAGATCGATGCCGCCAGTGATGATCACAGGAGTTAAGCTCAACGCAAGAAGTCCCAGTTCGACACTCAGCCGAACAATTTCGAACGCGTTACCGCGAGTCAGGAAGTTCTGGCCAAGGAAGCCGAAGATTACAATCTCCGCCAACAGCAGAACTGCTAGAACTCGTTCCTGTTTCATTTCTTGCGTGCGATCCGATCGATCGCCACTGCTGCGAGGATGATTGCTCCTTGAATCGCCTTCTCCCAATAGGCATTCACGCCAAGAAAAGTCAGGGCAGGACCGATGATTCCGAGGAGTCCAACGCCCAAAAGCGTGCCGATCAGCGTTCCGCGGCCACCCGTAATAGCGACGCCACCGACCACGACGGCGGCGATCGTCTTCAGCTCCAAACCTGTTCCAGCATTGCTCTGGAGATCGCTAAATCGGATGGAATTGAGGAGCGCGGCGATTCCGGTCAAAGCGCCCATCCAGGCGAATGAGCCGAAGATCATCGCGCGTGTATGAATTCCGGCAAGACGCGCGGATTCCCGGTCGGATCCGGTCGCATAGACTGCGCGACCTACCGTCAAATAGCGCATGCCCCACACACAAAGAAAGAACAGCGCGATGGCGATAATCGCAATAACAATTTGGCCGGCGAGCTGGGAAAAACCCATCCACTGGAATGAGCGGGGCAAGTTCTGCACCCACTCTCCGCCCGTCGCCCAGCGCAATCCGTCGCGCAGGATCACCATGGTCGCGAGCGTGACGACGATCGACGGGATGCCGATCCATGCGATCAGCGCGCCATTCAACGCGCCCAACAGAACACCTGTCGCGGCGGCACCGACTGCCAAGACCGGCATGGGCCAGCCCATCTTCGCCAACAAGCCTGCGGCAACACTGCAAATTGCGAATTGCGAGCCAATGGACACGTCGATCTCGCCCAACAGAATCACCGCGGTCATGCCAATGCCGGCGACAAGGACGGGGATATTGGTGAGCAGTACATCGCGAAGGTTCGCGATGCTGAAAAATCCTGGCGCGCTCAAGGCGAGGATTAACAAGAGGCAGCCTATCGCGAGAAGCAGCGAGAACTCGCGCCTCACGCGGCGCTCCCCAGTGCGAGGGCGAGGATCATTTCCTGTGTGGCTTGCTGTCGATCGAGAATCCCCGCGATCGTGCCCGCATGCATTACCGCGATTCGATCGCTCATGCCCAGAATTTCGGGCAACTCAGAAGAGATCATTATTATGGCGAGGCCTTGCTCGGCGAGATCGCAAAGCAAGGCGTGAATCTCGGACTTTGCCCCCACGTCGACACCTTGCGTTGGCTCATCAAGGATCAGGACCGTCGGATTGGTCGCCAGCCAGCGGCTCAGCGCGACCTTCTGCTGATTGCCCCCGGATAGTTTGTCGACACTATCGTCGACGGTTTTCGTTTTGATGCCAAGCCGCTCCACAAATCGCGCTGCGAGCGTTTTCTCCTTCGTAGTGTCCAGGAAGCCATTCTTCGATACTGCATTCAGGTCGGCTAAGGTCGCGTTCGCGGCTACCGCCATCTGCATGATAAGGCCATGCCGGCGGCGATCCTCCGGAACGTGCCCGATCCCTAGGCCAATGGCTTTTTGAGGATTGTCAATTTGAACCTGCTTGCCATCCAGCAGAATCTGCCCGGTGTCGGCGGGGCGAAGCCCGAAAAGCACTTCCGCGAACTGCGTTCGCCCGCTTCCAACGAGTCCCGCGATGCCGACAATCTCGCCAGAGCGAACCGCGAGACTGATGTTGCGAATGCCTGCGTCGTGGCTAGCGAGTCCACGTGCTTCAAGACGGACCTCGCCGATAGGTACAGTCCGCTTTGGAAACACCGCTGTCAGTTCACGTCCCACCATCGCGCGAATGAGTTCATCACGCGTCATGGCGGACATGGGGTGCGTACCGACGTGCTGGCCGTCCCGAAGAACCGTTACGCGATCAGCGATCTCGAACAACTCCTCCAACCGATGCGAAATGTAGATCAGCGCCACGCCTTGTTCTCGCAGCGAGCGGATGATGCGGAACAAATTGTCGACCTCGCGGTTCGTCAATGAGGGCGTCGGCTCGTCGAGGATCAGGACTCGCGCATTGGCTCCGAGCGCGCGAGCAATCTCGACCATCTGCTGTTCGGCGAGAGACAAATCAGCGGCGAGCGCGTTGGGATTGACATTTGCACCGATTCGTCCGAGAAGCTCAGTGGCGCGGTCGCGCCGTTGACCCCACCGGACGCGACGGCACCACCCACCTTCCTCAAGGCCTATCGCAATATTCTCAGCGACGGTCAAGTCCGGAAACAAGGCCGGCTGTTGGTAGATCGCCGCGATCCCGTGTTCCTTCGCAATCAGCGGATCGCCATGGGAGAGAACTTCGCCGTCCATTTCAACCGAGCCCGATTCCGGTGCGATCGCTCCTGCCAGAATCCGGATCAAAGTCGATTTGCCCGCTCCGTTTTCGCCAACCAAGGCGTGAACTTCACCGGCGCTGATCTCGATGGAGACGTCTTTCAGTGCCTGAACGCCTGCGAAGGATTTCGAGACTGAGATTGACTTGAGCAGCGACACTGGATCAGTTCACGAGGAAATCGTAAGAGCCGGACCCGATCGAGCAGACTACAAACCCAGGAGGGCCTTTTTTCGCCTCAACCCTCTTGCCGCTCTCTGTCACCTTGCTGTTGGCGTCGCCGGGCAGGTACACCGTGGCAGTCGCGTTCGCAGGTACGGTGACCTTAAGATTAAACGCGCCCGCGGTGCGCGTCCAATCGCTGACGATTTTTCCGTAGGCGGAGTCGTACTCTCCGCGCACGTGCGTCATGCGCTCGTCAGGGCGTGGGTGAATGATAACGTTCTTGAAGCCAGGGGCATCAGGCAGAGTGTCGATGCCCGCGGCATATCGATAAAGCCAGGCAACGACCGCTCCGAACGCGTAATGGTTGAACGAGTTCATGCTGGGATCGCCGCGGTCGCCATTCCAGCGTTCCCAGATCGTGGTCGCGCCCTTGCTGATCATATAGCCCCAGGACGGGTACGTTTCGTTCAGAAGAAGCCGATACGCGACATCGGCCCGGCCATTGTCAGCAAGGACCGAAAGCAAATTCGGCGTGCCTAGAAAGCCGGTCGAAAGATGCCCGTTGCGCTGTTCAATGTCATACACCAGTTGATCCATCATGCGCGCCTTCGCAGTATCGGGGGCCAAATTCATGTAGAGCGCCAGCGCGATGCTGGTCTGGCTGCCATTGCCTACGCCGCCGTTGTCGCGAATGAACTTCTTTTGGAATGCCTCGCGAATGCGATTGAACAGCTCCGCGTATCGTTTGGAGTCGGTCTCGCGGCCGGTCGCGTGCGCCATCTGGGACATCAAGTCGGCATCGTACGCCCAATAAGCCGTGGCGATCACATCCTTCGGAGTCGTGCTATCGGCCGGCACCCAATCTCCAAAATCGTTATTGCGGCGCTTATTGCGAATCAGATCCGGGTTCTCGCTGTGGATGTATTTCATCCAGCGTTCCATTGCGTCCCAATTTTCGTCGATGATGCGCTTGTCGCCGTATTGCAGCCAGGCCGTCCAGGGAACAATTACCCCGGCATCTCCCCAAGCCGGAGCGCCGTCGCTTTCGTCGATCACCCGCGGCGATACATCAGCGAAGCCACCTTCCGGTGACTGTGCCTCGACGACGTCGCGCATCCACTTGTGCGTGAACGCGGACATGTCCATGTTGTACGAGGCGGTGCGCCAGAAAATTTGCGCGTCGCCCATCCAGCCGAGCCGCTCATCGCGCTGTGGGCAATCGGTGGGAACGCTTTCGAGATTTCCGCGCTGGCCCCACAGCGCGTTCAGCCGCAGTTGATTGACCATGGGGCTCGAGCTGGTGAATTTTCCCGTGAACTCGTTCGCGGTATGGAAGACCTGACCGGTGATCGCGGTGAGCGCGGGCTTGCCAGGATAACCGGTGACCTCCACATAACGGAAACCGTGATAGGTGAAATGCGGCTCGAATGTCTCTTCGCCGCCGCCCCGCAATATGTACGTATCCGTGACCTCGGCGGCACGCATGTTATCGAGATAGATGTTGCCGTCGGGCTTCAGAATCTCAGCGAAACGCATCCGGATCTTGGTTCCTGCTGACCCTGATACCCTTAACGTCACCCAACCCACCATGTTCTGGCCCATGTCGAAAATAGCCAGGCCTTCGCCCGGCGATGCGACGCTTTTGGGCTGAATTGTTTCAGTGACCTGAATCGTGGGCGACACCTGACTCGACACCAGGCCTATTGGCGGATCGGAAATCGTTGCAGGAGTCCACCGGGCATCCTGAAATCCCGGCTTGTCCCAACCCGGCTGTTCGAGCCGGGCATCGTAGGTTTCACCGGCGTAGATCTCCGATCGCAGGATCGGCGATTCGCTCGTTTTCCACGATTCA
>Ga0335069_10016845_pt1 | contig 10189 bp, 15 predicted proteins | sample Lox_Sample_11_FD_206714 | JGI IMG/M metagenome (GOLD analysis project Ga0335069, IMG submission 206714) | Soil microbial communities from Loxahatchee National Wildlife Refuge, Florida, United States - Lox_Sample_1.1 | ecosystem: Environmental > Terrestrial > Soil > Wetlands | place: USA...
CGTCTTGAGGCGCACGCGACGGAACTGCTGACCGCGTACGACGCGGCGCGGCCGATGCCGCTGCTCGTGCCACGAGAAGGCGGTCTTTCGCTGCCGGATGCGTTCGCCGTCGCCGATCGCGTGCGTGCGCGCCGGATCGCCCGCGGCGAGCATCCGCTCGGCTACAAGATCGGCTTCACGAACCGCACCCTCTGGGATCGCTACGGCGTGCACGCGCCGATCTGGGGGCCGGTGTGGAGCACCACCGTCACGCAGATGGACGGCACCGTCCACGAGACGTCGCTGCGCGGTCTCGTGCAGCCGCGGCTCGAGCCGGAGGTCATGTTCGGCATCGGGCGCACGCCGCGCGCGGGCATGTCGATGGGCGAGCTCGCCGACTGCCTCGAATGGGTCGCGCACGGCTTCGAGATCGTGCACACGCATTTCGAAGGCTGGCGCTTCGCCGCTGCCGACACCGTCGCCGATTTCGCTCTGCATGGCCGGCTGTTCGTCGGCCCGCGCGTGCCGGTGGCACGTTTTCGTGACCTGCGCGGCGAGCTTGCGGCGCTGCGCGTGCAGCTCAGGGCCGATGGCCGGACGGTCGACGAGGGCGTGGGCACCAACGTGCTCGACGGCCCTCTCGATGCGTTGCGCACCTGGGTCGATGCGATGCACGCGCAGACGCCTTCGTGGCCGATCCGGGCCGGCGACATCGTGACCACCGGCACCCTCACCGACGCGTATCCGATGGCGCCGGGGGTGCGCTACGAGAGCGCGCTCTCCGATGCGCGCCTGCCCGGCCTGACGCTCGTGACCGCGCGAGCCGGAGCCCTGTCGGCCAGCCGCTAGAATCGCGCGCTCGGCGTCGACCTGCCGAGGCGTGGCCCCGCGGAAAGGTGGCAGAGTGGTCGAATGCGCCGGACTCGAAATCCGGTATACGGTAACTCCGTATCGTGGGTTCGAATCCCACCCTTTCCGCCAGGATACTCCCTCACCAAGGTGCACAGACAGTGCAGCCAAGGTGCAGCGGAAATAGCGCAAGTCCTTGATTTGACGGCGCTTTTCGACTCCCGAACACTGTCGATCGTGCACTGACGTTGCGATTCAGTGCACCCTGCAGTCGCCCACAACTGGGGGACAGGCTGGGGGACAGAGAGGGGGACGGCCATGGTCCGAAAGCGCGTTGCCTCGCGGCTGCACCTGCTCACCGTTCGCGAGCTGCAGGTCGCTGCCGATGGCGATCACGCGGACGGCGGAGGCTTGCTGCTGCGAGTCCGCGGCGCGTATTCATCGTGGGTGTTTCGCTATACCGCGCCCGATGGTCGACGTCGGGAGATGGGGCTGGGTGCCGCGCATCTTGGAAGCGCCAAGCTCGCCGGCGAGGGTCTCACAACAGCGCGTCAGCTGGCGCACGCCGCACGCGAGGACCTGGCCCGTGGCGTCGATCCCATCGAGGCGCGCGATCGCCAACGTGAGGGCGCGCGCAAGGCCGCCGAGACGGTCAAGGCGGACAAGGCGAAGGTTCAGATGACACTGGCGCGTGCGGCGCGCGCCTACCACGAGCGCGCCGTCGAGCCGAGCCGCACCCCGAAGCACGCCGCGCAGTGGATCGCCTCTCTCGAGCAACACGTGCCGGCGAGCGTCTGGCACATGCCACTCGTGGAGATCACGCCGCCGATGCTGCTGACGGCGCTGTCCGGTGTGCGCTCCCTCGCAGACTCCGAGCGGCGCGTCCCTGAAACCCTGCAGCGCGTGCGCCAGCGGCTCGAGACCGTCTTCGAGGACGCGATGTTCCACGGGCTCTGCACCTCGAACCCTGCGGCCGCGTTGCGGCGCAAGTTGCGCGAGACGCTCCCTCGCAAGAAGGCCGGCAACTTCGCCGCGTTGCCGCACCGTGAGGCGCCTGCGTTCATGGCGCGGCTGCGCGCCGCCGAGGGTGTCGCGGCCAGGTGTCTCGAGTTCGCGGTGCTCACGTGCGCGCGCACGAGCGAGGCGCTGACGCTCGAGTGGCGCGAGCTCGATCTGGACGCCCGGCTCTGGGTGGTGCCTGCAGCCAAGATGAAGGGCGGGGAGCAACACGTCGTCTACCTGTGCGATCGAGCGATCGAGATCATCCAAGGCATGCGCGGCGTCGATCGGACCTACGTGTTCCCGTCGACAATGCTCCAGGGCAGGCCGATGTCGAACATGGCGATGCTCGCCGTGCTCGATCGCCTCGGGATGCGCAAGCGCACGACGGTCCACGGCCTTTGCCGAGCGACGTTTTCCACGTGGGCGAACGAAACGGCGGCGGCGCGACCCGAAGTCGTCGAGGCGTGCCTCGCGCACAAAGAGCAGGATCGGGTCCGGGCTGCGTACAACCGTGCGCAGTTCCACGACGAGCGTCGGGCGCTCACGGACAAATGGGCCGAGTACCTGGGAAGCGCTGGTGCCAAGGTCACTCCGCCACGCAGAGAGTGAACGTGCGATTCCGGGCCGCGCCGGTGCCACCTCCCACGATGTGATGCAAATGCGATACAATGATCCCATGAAGACCGCCACGATCCCAGCCGTTCGCGTTGAGCCGGAGTTGCGGGCCGAGGTCGAAGCTGTGCTAGCCGATGGCGAAACGTTGTCGCAGTTCGTGGAGGCTTCGATTCGCGCCGGCGTCGAGCGGCGACGAGTGCAGGCCGAGTTCATTGCACGTGGCTTGCGCGCCCGCGAGACGGCGCTCCGGACGGGTGACTACGTCGATGCTCACGTCGCCCTCGATGGTTTGCAGCGCAAGCTTGAGGCAGCACGTGCGCAGTTCGCCAAGAAACGGAGATGACGTTCAAGGTCCGGCTGACGCGAGACGCCGAGGCCGACCTCGATCGACTCTTTGATTTCGTTCTCGAGCGCGAGCTCGCCCGGGACGCCGGCGACCTCCAGCTGCCTGAACAGGCCCTGGCTGCCTTGCGGGCCGGGATCGCCACGCTCGAGTCCTCTCCCTTTACATGCCGCAAGGTGGGCAAGAGTCCGTTCCTGCGCGAACTGGTCATTCCCTTCGGGCGATCGGGCTACGTGGCACTATTCGAAATCGAGGACCCGTCAAATGTCGTCGTGCTCGCCATCCGTCATCAACTCGAGGACGACTACCACTGAGCGTCTTCGCGTCGTCACGCATCGCGACCACAGCCACCTCTGACGGCGAGCGCGCGTCGCTAGAAAGTGTTCTTCTGGTTCCAGGACCGGGACGGTCCACAGCCGGCTTCGCCGGCTGCGTCCCGCCGGTTGCCTCGAAGCTTGGGCCTCACGAGCGAGGTCTTGAGCGGCTTGACATCTGTATCCGATCGGATACAACGCAACCGTGCTCACCGTCCGCCTCGCGTCGAAGTTCGAATCGTGGCTGGGCGATCTGCGCGATAAGAAGGCTCAGGTTCGAATTGCCGCCCGCCTGCGGCAGGCTGACGCCGGCAATCTTGGGCGACTGCAAGCCTCTCGGGGGCGGTGTATCCGAGATGCGGGTGAATTTCGGGCCAGGCTATCGGCGGTATTTCACCGCAGGGGTAGCGTTCTCATCGTTGTGCTCGCCGGCGGAGACACGTCTTCACAGGCAGCAGACATACGGCGGGCGCAGCGAATTCTCAAGCAATTGGAGTCCGAGCTATGAGCAAGGCGAAGCTGGTGCCATTTGATGCGGCGCGGTACCTTACCGACGATGAGGCAATCGCAGAGTACATGAATGCAGTGCTCGAGGCAGAAGACTTCGACCTTCTGCTTCTCGCCCTTGGCGACGTCGCGCGGGCGCGTGGCATGGCCCAAGTTGCCAAAGACGCTGGGCTCGGTCGGGAGAGCCTGTACAAGGCACTCACCCCTGGTTCGAAACCGCGTTTCGATACGGTGCTGAAGGTTGCGCGTGCGCTTGGTGTGCGGTTGACGGCCCAGCCTGTCGAGCATGCATAACGTGCGGCCCAACTCTGGACTCCAAGACGAGCTCGGGTGGGTTCGAGGACGGGTGATGGCCGAGCGGGTGGGCCGACGTGGGCAGGTTGCCGAATTTCGCGCTAAGCGTGGGACGGCCAGCAACTCACGACCCAGTGAAGGGATTCCGAATCGTCAGTTGCCGTTCGATGACCTGGCCGTCCTTCATGTCCTCCGAATGCAGCGTCTTGCAGCCCGCTAGCAGGGCCGCTGAGACGATGAGGGCGTCGTAGATCGACAAGCCATAGCGCTCGGCTATTCGCAGCGCCCGGTCGTGCGTCTCAAGGGTCATTGGCTCGACCGCACACACTGCACGGATCTGCGCCAGGACTTCACGGATCTCGGGCCACGACATGCGCAGCTTTCGAGAAGCCACGGCCACGAACTCATTGAGAACCTGAATGCTGATCGTGCCGCCGAGGGCGAGCAATTCCTCCGCTCGGTCCGCCTTTGCTACGTCTGCCGACAGCAGATAGAGCACGACATTGGTGTCGAAGAAGTCTTCACCTCCGCTCATTTGCTGCGCCACGGTCGAACCTGAAGTCTGACGGCAGTCGACCACGGTACTTGCGCAGCCGAGCGAGCAAGTCGCGCGCCCCGGGGGCCTTTTCAATCGCGAAGGAACGCTCGCCCTTGACGTGGATCTCGATGTTGTCACCCGGCTTCAGATCGAGCGCTTGTACCACCCTAGCCGGCAGGCGAACCGCCAGGCTGTTGCCCCACTTTGCTACTTGCATCTGCGCCTCATCAGGATCTACATGCACGAGTGTATATCCTATCACCATCGATCGGGCTCGAGGGCTCGACCACCCTTGCCCACCCCGCGGTTGCCCTGTCGCGCTGAGCGGCTCGAGGTCCGCACTACGAGGACATCAAGAGTGAGTGGCGGCAGTCCGGAACCTGACATTTCGCGAACGGCTGCAGTTGGCCGAAACGGTGCGTTTGGCGCTCCACCAGTGAGCGGCCGCTCGGGTCCGCCACTGCTGTCCGAGCAGCGGTGGCCCTTGGCCAACCGGATCAGACCTCTGTCTGTTCGAAGATCTCGAGCGGCGTCATGCACCCCGATGAGAGGTCCTTCACTGTCGACTCCAGCTTGGCGAAGGCGTTTCCGGCCGAAGGCGTGTCTGTCAAGTCCCGCTCCGTTGCTCAGTTTGCGGGCCGTTCGTGCCCAATCCACCGCCTGTTCACCTTGGAGTCGGAATAATGGTGCCGCTCCATCGTTTCGCGCTCGGTAGCCTCGTCCAAACCCCGAATGCGTAATCCACACGCACCATCGTCGCAACTGCCCACCGCCGTTGGCTTCGATATCGACGTGGGAGCGAACCGCTCACGTCAATGGCGTATTGGCTGGTGACTGTATTAGAACAACTTGCAGGAACGAGAAAGCAAGCTGCGCAGCAGGTTCGCATAGACGGCGCGATACTCAGCACGCTTGGACGCCTCAGCAGCACCGCCGGCGACGCTCTGGAGGGCCGTAAGTACGTTCCTGGCGGTGCTCAACTCACTGGGACGGAAAAGCAGTGGATGGAGGAAGTGGTCAAGCGGCTCGTTTTGCGCCTCGGTGAGCATGCATCTGGAGCGCCCCTCACTCAAATAACGGTGCAGCAATTCCCGTTGCTGTGAGCGACTTCCGCGATACCGGCTCACGTCCGCCGCGCCACGTTCCACTCGTCCGGCGACTCCGGCTTCGCCGCATTGCCGGCCACCGCCTGCGCACAGCGTGGGCGGCTCTCGCGTGGGAAGCCAATCGCTCAGGGCAGCACGTTGACATAGAACATTGTGGTCGACCGGTAGGTCTGACTGTTGCGCTGCACGCTGATCACTGCGTTGAGCTGCCATTGCCAGCCGGGGGTACCGTTGGGCGGACCGGTGCCGCTAATCGTTCCCGTCCCCGAGTCGATGTGAAGCCAAGGGGGCACGGGGGTGCCTGAGCCGGTGTTGCCGCTGGCTGCGGAGCCCGGATACGGCTCGATGCTGAGCAAGATGAAGTCGCTGCCGGGACGAACCCCTAGAAACGCCCCCGGACCGTAGGAGAACGGCGTCATCCAGTGGACGTTGAGGACCGGGGTGTTGTCGACGTACACCAGTTGCGGTCCCGTGACGTCGAACGTCATCGCAGCGCTGAAGTCCACCGACGTGGCGTTGGGCAGGAGCACGTGCTGCCGGATCGTGAACGGGTACGTTCCGCCGGCAGACGGGGTGCCCGTAAGCGTTCCGGTGGCGGCGTCCAGGCTGATGCCGGGAGGAAGGCTGCCGCTAACGACCTGGAACTGACTGCTGGATCCCGAGCCGCCGCTGTAAGTCGCGCGCGGGGCCGCGAAGACAACGTCGCCGTCGAAGACTTGGCAGCACCGGCCATATTCGAGCGTCTTGTCCTTCGACTCCACCGTCACAGCCACCGGCGGCGTCGTGTAGGTGGAGGCACCGCGGCGAGCGGTTGCAGCGATGGAGAACGTGGCGACCCCGACGTTCGCGGGAGTCCCTGAGACGGCGCCGGTGGAGGGGTCAAGAACCAGTCCGGCGGGCAGTGCCCCGGAGACGACAGCGAAATCGATGCTGTTGCCGGCGCCGGGGACGTAGTCAAGCACGTTCACGAGCGGCACGGCCGCCACTGCGGCGCCCACCTGCAGGGATTGGTTCATACCCGCGGGGGCGTTGATGTCCTGGATCACCAGTAGCGACGGGCTCTTGACATGCGCGTAGACGGTGGCGGACACGGAACCGGTGTAGCCATCCGCCGTCAACGTCACGGTGGCTTGGTAGTCGCCGGGGCTTGTGGGCGCGCCCGAGATCGAGCAGTCGGACGCGACGAAGTCACCCGGCGGCAGGGAGCCCGCCGTCACCGCGCAGTGCGCGATGGTGCGGGGGATGCCATCGATAAGCGGCTGGTCGTTGACGCTTTCATAGAGCTTGGAGTCGGCGTTGTTGTACGAGAGGAGCACGGGGATCGGTTGTCCGCCTCCGCCGCCGCCACCGCAGGCAGTGAGCACCGCCGCACACGACGCCACGATGCACGCGCTCGGGGCTCGGCCCCGCACCATGCTCATTGCTCCCTCCGCCCGTAACCGCCGATCGAATCGTCGGCGTTTAGAAATCATGGCATCGCGAGGCGCCTCGGGACGGCGGGAGAAACCCCCAAGGGCGGATGAGCGGCGTGGTCGCGAAGCGGCCGATGAAGCGCTCGAAGGGAATGGACGTCGAACACCTCATCGTACTTCGACGACATCCTGGCCCCGATCTCTACGGCATCACGAACATCGCCGGCGCTGCACTACTGACAAACGATAGGTTGTTAGGGAGCGACGCCGTTACATGCTTCACGAGGCCTGCGGCGACCTTTCCATACACTGCCCCCTTCACAACAGAGCCCTGGGAGGCGAGATGAGTCGAGCGGTGCTGGTTGCGGTGATTTCAATTGCAGGTCTTCTTGTTGGTTGCGAGACACCGACGACACAGCGGTATGCAATCTCAGCGGACAACAATCAGGCAATCAAGGCGCTGAATACAAGCGGGGTCGGTCTGGGTGACTTCGCTGCACCAGCCGAATTTAGCGCGACCTGCCGCGCTCTGGGCCCACTTCACGTTGCGGATGGCTTAACTCATACTCAGTACATCCGGAAGGCATTCGAAGACGAGATGAAAGTCGCGGGCGCGTTCGCGGTGGGAGCACCGCGCGTTTCGCTTACCGGGAAGGTGAACAAACTCGAGTTTTCGTCCAGTCGCGGTCTGACAGGAGGGTCGTGGACCATAGATCTAACGCTTACCTCGTCGAACGGAAAGGCTTTGACGGTCAACGAGTACTACGAGTTCGATAGCGGCTTTGTAGCCAACGAGGCGTGCAGGAACACGGCAGAAGCATTCTCCCGAGCGGTCCAGAACCTCGTGGGCAAGACCGTGAGAGATCCAGCGTTTGCGTCACTCCTGGCATAGGGAACCCACAACGGCCACGGCAAGAACCGGTCGTTCCGGCGCGGCATGCAAGCCGGCTTCGCCGCCTCGAGTCCGCCGTTCACGTCGCACGTTAGACCCCATGATTCACCGCCGAGCCACTGTCGCGGTAGGTGCAATGTCAGTCTTTGGTCTCTTCTCCGGTCGCGCGCGCGCAAATCCCGAATCAAACTTCTGGAGCTGGTTTCAAGCGAATGACGCGGTGCTCTTCGATTTCGAGCGCGATCAAGAGCGGACGTTCGATCGGCTAGCCTCTGAGCTACGCAAGGTCGATCCGAACCTGACCTTCGAGTTCGGTCCCAAGACGGATGGTCGGCGGGAGTTTGTCATCAGTGCAGATGGCACACGCAACTCCTTCCCGAAGGTCGAGAGCCTCTTCGCCGCGGCACCGACCATGCCACGATGGAAAGTCATCAAATTCCGCCCGCGTCGCGAGCCCTTCGACCTGCAATACAGCGGAATCTTGGTCAAGGCTTCGACAGTTACCGCCACGATCCGACCGGAGGGCCAAAAGGCGGGCATCACACTCTTCATTCCGGGCTACTCCGAGTCGGCGCACAAGGCTTACACCGGCATAGCGTTCCTCTTCATCGACCAGGCTCTCGGTGAGTACGACGTCGAAACGCGCGTAGGGCGCATCAACGTGCAAGCTCCGTCGACTTCGGCGGAAGGTGCCTTCCCATTGGAGAAACTGCCTGCGGCGTTCGACGCCCTCTTTGCGAGGCACTGAATGTGGTCTAACCTCTCCATCAAGCTGACGTCCTCCAGCAGGTTGCGCCTGCTTGCGACCGTCGTTCATTTCGAACGTTGGGCACCCGTGAAACGCTGATTCAGGTCGCCATGAAGTGCCGTACGGCTACGTCTGCAGACGTCCCAACGATGGCGACGATGCTCGAGGCGTACTTGGAAGAGTCGTTTTCCGCTCACTGGCAGGGATCGATCGACGCCTTGGCCAGGGACGCGATGGGGCGTGAGGTTCAATTGGCGGTCGCGGAGCGTCCTGAGGGCATCGTCGGGTTCGTGTGCTGGCAACGTGTCTACGACTTGCACCACTGCGCAGTTGGCGGCGAATTGACGGATCTGTATGTTCGACCGGCCGCAAGGGGCTGGGGGGTCGCTGGCAGAAGATCACGCGCTACGGGGTCGAGTTCAAGCTGCGTGCGGTGAGCATGAGCGAGCAACCTGGCGTCCTCATCAAGGATGTGGCCGAGTCGTTGTGCATCCATCCATTCATGCTTTCCAAGTGGCGCAAGCAGGTCCGAGACGGCGTGCTGAGCGGCGAGCCGCCGAAGCTCGATGCAGCCGCTGTAGCGGAGCTACAGCGGCTGCGCGAAGTTGAAGCCAAGTACCGCCAGCTGCAGATGGAGCACGACCTGCTAAAAAAAGCTATCCGGTTTGTCTCGGCTCGAAGGGCGAAGTCTTCGCCTTCATCGGGTCAAACCGGCAGGCGTGGCCCGTTGCGGTGATGTGCAGGCAGTTGGGCGTCACGCGCGCAGGCTTCTACGCCTGGCAGGCGCGCGCACCGAGTTCGCGCCAGCGCGAAGACGTCGCCATCACGGAGCAGATCCGCAACGTCCACGCGTCGAGCCTGAGCACGTATGGCAGCCCGCGGGTGACGCACGCGATGCGCCTGGCAGGCGTTGCGATCGGCCGCCGGCGCGTTGCCAGGCTCATGCGCCGCGCGCGCATCCAAGGCCGCAGCGCACGGCTGTATCGGCGTCGACGAGTCGGCCAGAAGGCGTTCTACAAGAGCATCCCCAATCGGCAGCGCCACCTGCAGCTCCAAGAGACCAATCAGGTCTGGGTCGGCGACGTGACCTACCTGCGAGTGCGGCGCCAATGGCGCTACATGGCCGTGGTCATGGACAAGTACTCTCGCAGGCTGCTGGGCTGGAGCCTAAGCAAGAGGCGCGACGCCGACCTGACACGCACCGCGCTGCAGCACGCCCTGCGCCGGCGGCGCCCCGGCCCGGGCCTCATCTTCCACACCGACCGTGGCATTGAGTACGGAGCGCACGACTACCGCTCGGCGCTCGGCCGCCACGGCATCGTGCAAAGCATGAACCGCCCGGGGCAGATGAACGACAACGCCCACATGGAATCGTTCTTCCACTCGCTCAAGACGGAGTTCCTCTGGGGCAAGCAGTTCGACACCGAACAGGAGCTCAGGCAGACTCTGCACACCTACCTGCAGTACTACAACCAGACGCGCCTGCACTCCTCATTGGGGCACACCGCGCCAGCTGACTTCGAGCGACGCACGACCTAACAACCATGTGTCAACAAAAGCGGAGCAAGATCCCGTCTTGCCAGCCGCTTC
>Ga0335069_10016846_pt1 | contig 10189 bp, 9 predicted proteins | sample Lox_Sample_11_FD_206714 | JGI IMG/M metagenome (GOLD analysis project Ga0335069, IMG submission 206714) | Soil microbial communities from Loxahatchee National Wildlife Refuge, Florida, United States - Lox_Sample_1.1 | ecosystem: Environmental > Terrestrial > Soil > Wetlands | place: USA: Florida...
GCTGGGGCGGTGTCGCCGTGTGGCCGGATGGGCTCGGGACGGCGCTGGCCGCGCACGATGCACCGCAACTCCCCGCCCTGGTCCGCGAGGAGGCCACCGCCGCGTTCGCCGCCCTGCGGGGGCCGGTCGAGGAGGCGGCGCGGCTGCGGCAGGAGGCGCGTGCGCGGCGGGCCCTGCTGGAGCGCCGCGGCTGGGCAGGCGGTCCAGCCCGGCTACGCTACGCGCTCAATCCGCTGCTTCCCTGCCGCAGCCGCACGCTGAGCGGGGCGCAGGTGGTCCGCCTCGCCGACCTGGTGCCGGCGCTGGAGGCCGCGGTCGCGCGGAGGCGCCCGACGGACGGGGCGGTGCTTGACGCCGAACTCGTTGCCTTCATCGCAGCGCGGCAGGACGGCGCGCTCGAGTCGCTGCTTGCCCCCTTCGCCGACGGCATGGGATCACCGCGCGCGGCGGTTATGGCGGCGCGGCTGTTGGGGCGGCTGCAGGCGGCGTTCGCCACCGGGCCGCTGCCGGCGCTCGCCGGGGTGCTGGCCGAGGCGGCGCGGCCGGACCTCGATTCGTGGCGCAGCCGCTCGCGGCGGGCAGAGAAGGCGGAGAGGCTGGCGCAGGCGGCGGCCGGGGGCGACCTCGCGGCGATGGTGGCGGTGCTCGACGACCCGGCGACGCGCGCGGCGGAGGCGGCGGAATGGCAGGAGGCGCAGGCCGCCGCCGCGGCGATCGACGCGCGGATCGCCGCGCTGGTGGCCGGCGACGCCGCCCGCACGGCGACCGCCCGCGCGCTCGGGCGGGAGATCGCCGCGGGCCTCGGCCTTGCCGCTCTCGCCGCGAGCGGGGTCGCGGTGCTGCTTGGATGAGCGGCGTGGCGGCACGGCGGCGGGGGTCGGGCGGCTGGCTGCTGGGCGCCGGTGCCGGGGCACTGGCGACGCTCGCGACATCCACGGCGCTGCTTGGCGGGGTGCTGCTTGCTCCCGCGCTGACGGCCTGGGCGCTCGATCCCTCGCCGCAACGCGATCTGGCGCGGCCGATGCTGTTCTGCGGCCTGGCCGCGGCGCTCGGGCCGCTCGTCGCGCTCTGGTCGGGTGGCGGCGGAATCGCGGCCGGCTGGGCGCTCGCCGGTGACCTCCCGACGCTCGGGCTGGCCTGGGGGGCGCAGGCAGCCGCCTGGCTGGTGGCGGAAGTAGCGCCGTTGCTGGTTGAATTGGTACTCGCGGCGCGGCTGGGCCGGCGGATCGCCCGGCTGCGGGCCGAGCGGATGCGGCTGGAGGAGGAGTGGGGAGTGCCGCCGCCTGCGACATAGGGCAGGGATTTCGTTTGCCATCCGGTTGCCGTTCGGAACCAATTTCTATCAGAACATTAAAGTTAAAGAACATTCTGGTCTTTGATCGGAGGGATACGGACAACCATGCCGGTTTCCCGGTTTCGAGTGTCCCTCGCGTCAGCGGGCACCGGGTTCACCGGCCGCGAGGCCGGTCCGGGACGTCACCTGCTACGATCACAAATCGCTTTACCTCCGATTCAGTTTCTGTTACGGGGGTGTTCATAAAGCGCGTCATGGCTCGCGCATCGGGGGACTCGACGATGATTCGGTCGGCGATTGTGGTAGCGGCGGGCAGCGTGACGTTGCTTGCGGCGCAGGGGGCGAAGGCGGACGCGTTCACTTCGTCGCTTTCGTATAACGACTTGGCCGGCGTGGCGACCGAGACTCTCGGCGGGTCGATCTCCACCACGAGCGCTCAGTTCAACATCGACCAGTTCCAGGTCGGCGCGGACAATCGCGTGCTAACCAGCGTCCATGTGACGATCGAGGCGAACCCGACGATCCAGTCGGGCTACATCTCGAACAACGACACGGCCAACGTGATCACCGGCGGCACGCTGTCGGCGTCCGAATCGTCCGGCTATGCCGACTCGTACACTGGCGCGTCCGTGCCGGGCGCGCTTCTGTACGACCTGAACGTGCCGCACATCACGACGGACACGTACGTCGCGACGATGGGCCAGAACGGCAACCCGAGCAGCATCGCCGCCGCACCGAACGGGACGACCTCGACGAACGGCATCATGACCGCATACGTCGATGAGGCGAATTCCGAGGTGTCTTCGACCCCTATCGATATCACGATCACTGACCCGTTCTCGTTCACCTCCAGCCTCTTCGACTGGGAGGGGAACTCGACGATGAACCTGGCGCTGACGCTGACACCCAGCTTCGCGGCCCTGGTGACCGGCACGACGAAGTACGGCGCGGGCGGCTCGATCGCGAACGCCGAGGACATCGTGGTGACCTACGACTACTACATCCCGAGCAAGGCGCCGGAGCCGACCGGCCTGATGGTGATGCTGTCGGGAATGCTGGGCCTGGCCGGCATGATGCGGCGGATCGGGCGGCAGGGCGGACGCTGATCCGTCACCTCCCGTCCGAAGATTCGCTCGGCTCCGTCGTCCTCTGCGGAGCCGGGCTGATTGTCGGCCCCGCAGTGCCGGTCTGACCGCACGCCGCACCGCGCGACCGGCCGGCTAAGCCGGCGGTCTGTCTCCCAGTCGCCGCGTGAGCCGCAGCCCCGGCGGCAGCGCCGCATCGAACGGCAGCGCCAGCGCCTCCCGCACGCGCCAACACCGGCGCATCCGCAGTCGTCGGGAAGCCGGTGCCGGCAGGCACGGACAGGCGCCTGCCGGCAGGTCGGCAATCCGCAGCAGCAGGCAGCGCGGCGCGTGGTAGGCGCTGGCCGCGACATGCACCGCCGCCCCCGGCCCCGCAGCAGCAGGGCCACCGCGCGGACCGGGGACAGCGTGTCGGTGCCGGTCGGCTCACACAGGATCGCCGCGCCCGGCACGCAGGCCCCCGCGGCAGGCCCGCCGTCACTTCCGCCTCGGCAGGCTCCGCCCGCAGGCAATGGCGGCCTCCACGCGGCGTCGCAGTGTGTTGCTAGGTGAGCCGTCCGGGCGCACGGCAGCGCCGAAGATGACGACCGCCGGCCCCGTGACGCGCCCCGCTCAGACCATCTGCCGCACGCCGTCGGAGGCGAGGGTCAGCGCCATGCGCCGCCGACTGGGCAGGCCGCGCGCCATCGCCTCGGCCATCTGCGCGGCCTGGGTCTGCGTCGCCTTGGGCGGCAGCGGCGGCTCATGCGGGTCGACCAGCGCTTCGATCAGCGTCGGACCGGGCTCGGCCATCGCCGCCGCCAATGCCTCGGCGCATTCCTCCGGCCGCTCGATGCGGTGCGCCGCGAGGCCGAGGCCGCGCGCCACCGCGGCGAAGTCGATCGGCGGCACTTCGGTCGCGTAGTCGGGCACGCCCAGGAACACCAGCTGCTCCCACCTCACCTGCGCCAGCGTGTCGTTGCGCAGGACAAGGATCTTGATGTCGAGCGAGCGTTTTGCAACCGTGCCCAGCTCGCCGAGCCCCATCGCCAGCGCGCCGTCCCCGACGACGCACACGACGTGCCGGCCGGGATGCGCGAGCGCGCCGGCGATGGCATAGGGCAGGGCGCAGCCCATCGGCGCGTAGGTGCCGGGCCAGGCAAAGCGCATCTCGCCGCGCATGCGCAGGTAGCGCGCGGCCCAGGTGGTGGTGGCGCCGTTGTCGACCGTGACGATCGCGTCCGGCGGCAGCACGCGGTCGAGTTCGCTCAGCACCAGCTGCGGCTTCATCGGCGTGTCGCCGCGCGTCGCCTGCTTCTCCATCTCCTCCCGCCACTCCGTCATTGATGCCTGCGCCTGCTCGAGGAAGAAGCGGTCGTCGTGGCGCTCGACCCGCGGCAGCAGCGCGCGCAGCACCGCGGCGCCATCGCCAACCAGCCCCACCTCCACCGGCACGCGCAACCCGATGCGCGCGGGGGCGCGGTCGATCTGCACCACGCGCGCCTGGCCCGGCCGCGGATAGTATTCGAGGTAAGGGAAGCTGCTGCCGGCGATCAGCAGCGTGTCGCATCCTTCCATCACGTCCTGCGCCGGCCGCGTGCCGATCAGGCCGGGCGTGCCGACCAGATGCGGATGATCGTCGGCGAGGATGCCCTTGCCGAGCAGCGCCTCGGCGACCGGCGCGGCAAGGCGCTCGGCAAGTTCGGCGACCTCCGCGCGGGCCCCATGCGCGCCGCGGCCGGCGAGGATGCACACGCGGCGGCCGTCGTTGAGCACCTGCGCGGCGCGGACGAGTTCGGACTCAGGCGGCACCGCGGGGACGGGACCGTGCGGGGCCATCGCCGGCCGGGCCGCGGCGCGCGAGGCGCGCATCGCCCGGCTCAGCGGCGCCATCTGCAGGTCGATCGGCACGGCGAGATGCGCCACGCAGCGCATCGCCACCGCCGTGCGGCAGGCGAGGTCTGCGACCGTCTCGGCGTGGCCCGGCCCCATCACGCGCACGCTGTAGGACGCAACGTCGGCGAACAGCCGGTCGAGATCCACGTCCTGCTGCGCTGCGGTGCCGATCAGTTCGTGGTGCTGCAGTCCGGTAAGCGCGACCACCGGCTGCCCGTCGAACTTTGCGTCGTAGAGCCCGGCCAGCAGATGCAGCCCGCCCGGCCCCGCGGTGGCCAGGCAGGCGCCGAGCCGGCCGGTCAGCTTCGCGTGGCCCGTGGCGGCGAGCGCCGCCGCCTCCTCATGGCATGTCTGCACGAAACCGATGTCCTCGCGCCGGCGACGCAGCGCCTCAACGAGCCCGTTAATGCCATCGCCGGGGATGCCGAAGATGACGCTCACCCCCCAGTTGATGAGTGTCTGCACGATCACGTCCGCGACGGTTTCAGCCATGGTCCCCGCTCCCCGAATGCCTGCGAGCGCAAACAGTGCGGGGGCGGCGCGGTTCCGCGCGATCGTGCACGATTCGCGACCGTTCCACAGACGTGAGAACACGTCTGCGTCTGCCTGCCATTCCCGCGGGTGCTGCGCCGACCCTGGTATCGCGCGCCGCGCATGCCTATACAGAGGGTTCAACTGCCGTCCCGGCGCACGGGGTCGTGCGCTTGTAAGGGGGCGGATGGCGACTACACTTGGGCGCGAGAATGTCGATCGGCGACACGGTCGGACGGCACGCGCCAGGGCGGCTGAACGTGCATGACAACAAGAGGATTACCTCGTGGCCACTGAGAAATCGCAGAATGTTCAGGACGTTTTCCTGAACCATGTGCGCAAGAACAAAACCCCGGTCACCGTTTTCCTGGTGAACGGCGTGAAGCTCCAGGGCATCATCACCTGGTTTGACAATTTTTCCGTGCTGCTGCGCCGCGATGGGCATACGCAGCTCGTCTACAAGCATGCCATCAGCACGGTGATGCCGGGCGCCCCGATCCAACTGTTCGATACGGCGCGGCCGGAGGGGTCGTCCACCACGCTGACCATGCCGGCGAGGGAGCCGGCCGCTGCCGGCGGGCAGTGAGCCGGTCCACGGCTCGCCGACGCGCGCCGCCGTCATCCTTCCCTGGGAGCGGCCGGATCGCAGCGGAGAATCGAGCCGGGCGGCGGAGGCACGCCTCGCGGAAGCGGTCGGGCTGACCGCCTCGATCGGCCTTGTCGTCATCCACGAGGCGATTCTGCCGCTGCGCGCGGTGCGGCCGGCGACGCTGCTCGGCGAGGGGCAGGTGGAGGCGCAGAAGGCCGCACTCGCCGACGCGAACGTCACGGTCGCGATCGTGGATGCCCAATTAAGCCCGGTGCAGCAGCGCAACCTGGAACGCGCGTGGGGCTGCAAGGTGATCGACCGTACCGGTCTCATCCTCGACATCTTCGGTGAGCGCGCCCGCACGCGCGAAGGTTCGCTGCAGGTGGAACTCGCGCACCTCGAATACCAGCGCAGCCGGCTCGTGCGGTCCTGGACGCACCTTGAGCGCCAGCGCGGCGGCTTCGGCTTCCTTGGCGGTCCGGGCGAAACGCAGATCGAGGCGGACCGGCGGCTGATCGGCGAGCGCATCGTGCGCCTCAAGCGCGACCTCGAACATGTGCGGCGCACGCGGCATCTGCACCGGGCCGCGCGGCAACGCGTGCCGTTCCCGGTGATCGCACTCGTCGGCTACACGAACGCCGGCAAGTCGACGCTGTTCAACGCGCTGACCGGCGCGGGCGTCGTGGCGCGCGACCAGTTGTTCGCCACACTCGATCCGACGATGCGCGCCCTGCGCCTGCCCTCCGGCCGGCGGGCGATCCTGTCCGATACCGTCGGGTTCATCAGCGAACTGCCCACCGAACTCGTCGCCGCCTTCCGCGCGACGCTCGAGGAGGTGGCCGAGGCTGACGTGATCCTGCATGTGCGCGACATCTCGCACCCCGACAGTGCCGCCCAGCGCGCCGACGTGCTCGCGGTGCTGGACGGCATGGTTGCCGACGGGATGCTGGACGAAGCCTGGCCCGCGCGCGCGATCGAGGTACTCAACAAGGCCGATCTTCTCGGCGGTATCGCGCAGGTGCCGGCGCGGGACGGCGCGGTCGCCGTCTCGGCGGTGACGGGCGAGGGGCTACCTGCGCTGCTTGCCGCCATCGACGCGCGCATTTCGGAGGGCATGGACGTGGCGGAATACGCAATCTCCCACGACGACGGGGCGCGCCTCGCGTGGCTCTATCAGCACGGCGAGGTGCTGGCACGCGACGATGCCGACGACGGCATCCACGTCCGCGTCCGCCTGCTGCCCGCCGACCGCGCGCGGTTCGAACGGGCATGAGCAGGTTTTCCTTCGCGGAGGTGCGCGACCTCGCCGCGCTGCTGCGAGATGCCGCGCGCGCCGAGATCATGCCGCGCTTCCGCAATCTCGGCGCGGGCGACGTACGCACCAAGACAGGGCCGCTCGATCTGGTGACCGGTGCGGACGAGGCGGCGGAGCGCGCCATCACCGCGGCATTGCACGATCGCTTCCCGGGCTGCGCGGTGATCGGCGAGGAGGCGACCGCCGCCGACCCGTCGCTGCTCGGCAGGCTCGCCGAGGCCGATCTCGCCTTCGTGGTCGATCCGATCGACGGCACGGCGAACTATGCCGCCGGGCTGCCGCTGTTCGGCACGATGGCGGCGGCGATCCGCCGCGGCGAGATCATCGCCGCGGCGATCTACGACCCGCTCGGCGACGACACGGCGCTCGCCTTGCGCGGCGAGGGAGCCTGGATCGAGACGCCGGAGGGACGGCGGCACGACCTGCACGTGGCCGATCCGGTGCCGGTGCCACAGATGACCGGCTCGACCGCATGGCGCTACATGCCGGCCGGGATGCGCGCCGGCGTGGCGGCGCATCTGCCCCGCGTCGCCGCGAGCTTCGACCTGCGCTGCGCGGCGCACGAATACCGCACACTCGCCGACGGGCACTGCCATTTCCTGATCTTCTTCCGGCTGATGCCGTGGGACCACGCGCCCGGCTGGCTGCTGCACCGCGAGGCGGGCGGGTTCTCGGCGCGCTTCGACGGCACGCCCTATCTGCCGACGCGCACCGACGGCGGCCTGATGTGCACGCCGGACGAGGCGAGTTTCCATGCCCTGCGGAGGGCGCTGCTCGACGGCTGAGGCCGCCTCAGCCGCGCCGCTCGGCCGCCTTCGCCGCCTGCCAGGCTGCTTCCATCTCGCCGAGCGTGGCGTCGGCCGGGGTGCGGCCCTCGGCGGCGAGCGTGGCCTCCACCGCGCCGAAGCGGCGGGTGAATTTCGCGTTCGCCGCGCGCAGGCAGGCTTCCGGGTCGAGCCTGAGCTTGCGCGCGAGATTGGCGAGCACGAACAGCAGGTCGCCCACCTCGTCGGCAAGGCGCGCGGGGTCGGCGGAGGGCAGTTCCGCGCGCAGTTCGGCTGCTTCCTCTTCCAGTTTGTCCAGGACAGCCTCGGCATCCGGCCAGTCGAAGCCGACGCGGGCGGCGCGGGCGGTGAGCTTCTCGGCCCGCGTCAGCGCCGGGATCGCGAGCGGGACGCCGGCGAGCGCGCCCGTCTCGGCCCGCGCCGCGCGCTCGGCGCGCTTCTGCGCCTCCCAGGCATGGGTCTGCGCCGCCGCGTCGCGCGCCGCCGCGTCGCCGAACACGTGCGGGTGGCGGCGCAGCATCTTGTCGGCGATGGCGGCGGCCACGTCGGCGAAGGCGAAGCGGCCTTCCTCCTCCGCCATGCGCGCGTGGTAGACGACCTGGAACAGCAGGTCCCCGAGTTCGTCGGGGAGTGCTGCGAAATCCTGCCGCGCGATGGCGTCGGCGACCTCGTATGCTTCCTCGATCGTATAGGGCGCGATCGTGTCGAAGGTCTGCTCCTTGTCCCACGGGCAGCCGCGCGCCGGGTCGCGCAGGGCGGCCATGATGTCGAGCAGGCGGCGCAACTCGGTTTCGGCGGACTGGGGCACGGCGCACTCCATCGGGCGAAGGGCGGTCATACCGCCACGCGGCTTTACGCCCAAGCCGCCGCGGCGCACCCTGGCGTGGAACCGAAGGGAGGAACGCAGCATGGCCCGTGTCGCCATCATCGGAACCGGGTTCATCGGCCGCGCCTGGGCGATCAGCTACGCCCGCGCCGGCCATGACGTGGCATTGTGGGACGGGCAGGCCGAGGCGCCGCGCGCCGCGCTCGCCTATATCGAGCGGCTGCTGCCGGACCTCGCGGCGAACGGCCTGCTCGACGACGGCGTCGCCGCGGTGCGCGCGCGGTTGTCGCCCGCGCCGACGCTGTCGGCGGCACTGGAAGACGTCGATCATGTGCAGGAAAACACGTTCGAGGACGTGGCGGTCAAGCGCGACATCTTCTCCCGCCTCGATGCCGCCGCGCCGCCGCATGCCGTGCTGGCGAGTTCCACCTCAGGCATCGTGCCGTCGCTGTTCACCGAGCATCTGGCAGGTCGCCGCCGCTGCCTGACGGTGCATCCGCTCAACCCGCCCTACCTGATCCCCGCCGCCGAGGTGGTGCCCGCGCCCTGGACCGATCCCGCCGTGGTCGAACGCACCGCCGAGTTCCTGCGCGAGGCCGGGCACGCGCCGATCGTGATGAAGAAGGAGCTGGACGGGTTCGTGATGAACCGGCTGCAGGGCGCCTTGCTGGAAGAAGCGTTCCGCCTCGTCGAAGCCGGCTATGCCAGCATCGAGGACATCGACATCGGACTGCGCGAGGGGCTGGCGCTGCGCTGGAGCATCATCGGCCCGTTCGAGACGATCGACCTCAACGCACCGGGCGGCGTCGCCGACTACGTGCGGCGTTACGAGGCGATGTACCGGCGCATGAACCCGTCGATGCAGCGTCATCCCGATTGGCAGAAGGCGCTGCCGCAGATCGAGGCGGAGCGGCGGCACGTTCTGCCGATGGAGAAGCTGCCGGAGCGGCAGGCGTGGCGCGACCGGCGCCTGATGGCGCTCGCGGCGCACAAGCGCCGCGCCGCGCGCGAGATCGGATCATAACCGTCAGTCGGAGAATCTGTTGTGGCCAGCAGCAAGAAAGTCATCATCACCTGCGCCGTGACCGGCGCGATCCACACGCCCACCATGTCGCCGCACCTGCCCGTGACGCCGGAGGAGATCGCTGCGGGCGCGGTCGGCGCCGCCGAGGCGGGCGCGGCCATCGTGCATCTGCACGCGCGCGATCCCGAAACCGGCCGCCCCGACCAGTCGCCGGAAGCGTTCGCGCGCTTCCTGCCGCGGATCAAGCAGCAGACCAACGCCGTCGTGAATCTGACGACCGGAGGTGCGCCGTCCATGACGGTCGATGAGCGCGTGCGCCCGGCCGCCGTGTTCAAGCCGGAGGTTGCGTCGCTGAACATGGGCTCGATGAATTTCGGCCTGTTTCCCATGCTCGCCCGCTACAAGGAATGGAAGCATGCCTGGGAGCCGCAGGCGCTGGAGGCTTCGCGTGACCTCGTGTTCCGCAATACCTTCAAGGACATCGAATTCGTGCTGCACACGCTCGGCGATGCCGGCACGCGCTTCGAGTTCGAGTGCTACGACACCTCGCATCTCTACAACCTCGCGCATTTCCTCGACCGCGGCCTGGTCAAGCCGCCGCTGTTCGTGCAGACGGTGTTCGGCATCCTCGGCGGCATCGGCGCGCATCCGGAGGATGTCGCGCACATGAAACGCACGGCCGATCGCCTGTTCGGGCATCGCTACAAGTGGTCGGTGCTGGGCGCCGGGCGCAACCAGTTGCCGGTCGCCGCGATGGCGGCGGCGATGGGCGGCAACGTGCGCGTCGGGCTCGAGGACAGTCTGTGGGTCGGGCCGGGCAGGCTCGCGGAATCGAACGCGCAGCAGGTGCGGCTCGCCCGTCAGA
>Ga0335069_10016848_pt1 | contig 10189 bp, 10 predicted proteins | sample Lox_Sample_11_FD_206714 | JGI IMG/M metagenome (GOLD analysis project Ga0335069, IMG submission 206714) | Soil microbial communities from Loxahatchee National Wildlife Refuge, Florida, United States - Lox_Sample_1.1 | ecosystem: Environmental > Terrestrial > Soil > Wetlands | place: USA...
TCCCGCAGCGGTGCCAAGCCGCGCGTTTGGTATCGCGGGTTGGAGCGCTGGGAGACTTGCTTCATCGGCGGCAGCATAAGCGCCGAGGTCGCCGGCGCAGTGGAATGCGTCGCGGGAGCCAAAGTGACCCTCTCCCAAGAAGGTCAAACCGTCGCGACGGCGGTCAGCGACGGCTTCGGCGACTTTCGCTTCGACAATTTGCCCAAGGACGGAGGCGCCTATCGCGTTGAGGCGTCCCACGCCCATGGCGCCGGCTCGGCCGACTGCGCCCTTGGCGAAAGCGTCTATCTCGGCGAATTGCGGTTGAACTCGAACTGATTGAACTTCGACTTTCCGGTAGACTTCATCCTTCCGGTTGGCTGCGTCGCCATTTGCGGCTTCCGGTCGCACGCTGCAGTGCTATATATGCCGCGTAATCGCGTAATAGCGATTAGCGGTCGGAGGAGTTGCTTATGCAGGGTTTGACCGCCCGGATCGTCGGGCTTGCCGGCAACGACCCGCTGTTCGCGCGCATCCGGCAGGAAGCGGAGGAGGCGGTTGGCCGGGAGCCGGAGCTGGCCACGTTCCTGCTCACCAACATCCTCAACCATGAGACTTTGGAAGGCGCGGTCGCTCACCGCGTGGCCTCGCGCCTCGATCATCGCGACCTTTCCGCGGCGATCATCCGGCAAACCTTTCTCGATGCGCTTGCACGCGATCCCTCGATCGGGGAGGCGATCCGCGCCGACATCATCGCCGTCGCCGACCGCGATCCCGCCTGCCGGCGGATGATGGAGTCGCTCCTCTATTTCAAGGGCTTCCACGCGCTTGAGGCCTATCGCCTTTCGCATTGGCTCCTGAAGGCGGGGCGGCGTGATTTCGCGCTGAGCCTGCAAAGCCTGTCGTCCGCCGAGTTCGGCGTCGACATCAATCCCGCTGCCCGCATCGGCAAGGGAATCTTCATCGACCATGCGACGGGCGTCGTTGTCGGCGAGACGACGGTGATCGAGGACAACGTATCGATCCTGCAGGGCGTGACGCTCGGCGGCACCGGCAAGGAGAACGGCGACCGCCATCCGAAAATCCGCCACGGCGTTCTCATCGGCGCGGGCGCCAAAATCCTCGGCAACATCGAGATCGGCTATTGCGCCCGCGTCGCGGCGGGGTCGGTCGTGCTTGCGCCCGTGCCGCACAACAAGACGGTCGCGGGCGTGCCAGCGCGTATCGTCGGCGAAGCGGGCTGCGCGGAGCCGGCGCGCGATATGAACCAGATCCTCGCCGAGAAGGCGTACGAGGCGTAAGGGGCGCTCCGTTGGACAAATCCGAGATCATCAAGCTGCGCGATTTTCTGCGCAAATCCTTCGGCGCGCCAGCCTTGCGGGTCTCGCAGAGTTCGAAGTCGGCCGAGGGGGCGGACGTGTCGCTCGGCGAGCGGGTCATCGGTACGATCATAGTCGACGACGAGGACGGCGACCGCTCGTTTTCTTTCGAGATGAAGGTTCCGGTCGGACGCGCGGCGCTCCAGGACTATTTGCGCAAGCTGTTCGAGAACCCCAAGCTCACCATCGCAGCCCGGCTCAAGAAGACGGATTCGGTCGAACTCAACAACGGCGCCGAGTTTCTCGGCGTCGTCTCGGCCGACGATCCGAAAGGATCGAGCTTCACGCTGCAAATGGCGATCCTCGACATCGATCTCGAAGAGGAGTGATCGCGCTTCAGAGCGGCGAGAAGCGCGCGAACGCGCCCACGTAGGGCTTTGCGAGCGGCTGCGCGTAGGTGTTGCGCTTCGAGGTCTTGACGCCGAGACGCACGAGGCTTTCGACCAGCCCGACCGCGCAGGCGACGCCGTCGAGCACCGGAACCCCGACATTGCGTTCGAGGTCGCGCGCAAGATCGGTCATTCCCGCACAACCCAAGACGATTGCTTCGGCGTCGTCCTCGGCAAGGGCGCGGGCGATTTCCTTCTCAATCGTCTGACGCGCCTCCGAGCCCGGCGCCTCCAGCGCCAGCACTGGCACGTTCGCCGCGCGGACACGCGCGCAGCGCGCGATGAGGCCGTATTTCGCAAGGTTGCGCTCGATCGGCGCGATCGACCGGGAAAGCGTCGTGACGACGCTGAACTTCTCGGCGATGAGGCTCGCCACATGGAACGCCGCCTCGCCGACGCCGACGACGGGGGCCGACGCCGCGCAGCGCGCCGCCTCCAGCCCCGTGTCGTCGAAACAGGCGATGACGAACGCGTCGGCGTCGTCGGCTTTGGCGATCTCGGCGAGCAAGCCCGGCACGCAGAACGCCTCGTCGAAATAGCCCTCAATGCTCGGTGGGCCGAAGTCGGGATTGACCGCGCGGATTTCGACGCCGGAGCCGGCGGCCGCCCGCGCCGCCGCGCCGATCTTGGCCGTCATAGAAGCAGTCGTGTTCGGGTTGACGACGCAGATGCGCATCGAAACGGTTTTTCCTGGGATCGTGGGCGCGGTCGAGCGCGCTTTACGTCTTGCCTGGGCACTCTTTCTGCAGGCGGTCCATCGCCTGCGAGAAGCCCGAAAGGGAATAGGAATCGGTCGAGGGGTTGCCCTTGATCGAATAGGCCCTGATCTCGAGCGTTTCGCCCTTGCGCATCTGCGCAATGAGCGCGGACTCGCGCGCGGCGTTCTTCACCCACAAATTCCCGCCTTTGGGCAAAAGGTCGAAGCTTGCCTCGTCCACCGTAGCGACCGGCGCGGCGATCGTCTTCTTCGATTTCGCGTCGGACCTCGACGCCTTTCCGGAGGGCTTTCCCTCCATCTTCGCGTCGGCTTCGGCGCCGGCGGAAACTTCGAAGCCCATGATGAAGGACACCTCGTTGCGAACGCCCTCCGCCGGCCGGTCGGAGATGAAGGCGTAGCCGGGGTCGCGTTTGAGGCTCGAAGGTTCGCGGGTTTTTGGCTGCGCGAGCGTGTAGCAGATGCGGCCTTTGCCGGCCCGGCCGACGAAGACGTTCCAGTCGCCGAAGGTGGCGACCAATGCGGGCTTGACCGATTCGGCCGTTTTGGCGGCTTTCTTGGGGGCGGCCTCGGCCGAAGCGAGCGCCCCGGCGAAAGCGACAGCCGCCGCGGCGGCGATCGGGAAGGCGTGCCGAATAGCGTTAAGCGTAGGAAACACCATCAATATTCGTCCTCGGTCCCCGCCCCCTCGCGGGCCGGCGAGGGAGGTTTGGGCGCCTCATGCCGAGCGATCCGGGCGAAATTCCGGCCTTCGACTTTTCCGCGCTGGACACGCCCTGTAAACCTGCCTCTGGTTAATGAAAAATGAGTAAAATTGGGAGTCGAAGGTGAAGGCTCTAATCTGCCCGTCGCTCGGCCCGGCCGAGAACCTCAAGGTGGTCGACGTCGAGCCGCCCACCGCCGGCAAGGGCGAGGCGGTCGTCGACGTCGCCTATGCGGCGCTCAACTTCTTCGACACCCTCATCATCGAGGGCAAATACCAGCTCAAGCCCGAGCCGCCGTTTTCGCCTGCCGGCGAGTTTTCGGGCCGCGTCGTCGCGGTTGACCCGGAAGCACGCGGCGTTTCGGTCGGCGACCGCGTGCTCGGCTACTGCGGCTACGGGGCGGCGCGCGAACGCGTTGTGATTCCCGTGAATCGGCTCGCGCGCGTGCCCGACGGCCTCGCGCTCGACAAAGCGGCCGGACTTGCGATCGCCTACGGCACGAGCCTGCACGCGCTCAGGCAACGCGCCGAGATCAAGCCGGGCGAGACGCTCGTCGTGCTCGGCGCCTCCGGCGGCGTCGGGGTCGCCGCGGTGGAGATCGGCGCGGCGATGGGCGCGCGCGTCGTCGCCTGCGCCTCCTCGGACGAGAAGCTGGCATTCGCCCGCCGCTGCGGTGCCGCCGAGACGATCAATTATGTGACCGAGGATTTGCGCGCGCGCTTGCGGGCGCTGACCGGCGCCAAAGGCGCGGACGTGGTCTACGATCCGGTCGGCGGCGCGCTCGCCGAGCCCGCTCTGCGGGCGCTCGGCTGGAAGGGACGCTTTCTCGTGATCGGATTCGCCTCCGGCGAAATCCCGAAGATCCCGCTCAACATCGTCCTTCTCAAGGGCTGCGACATCCGCGGCGTCTATTGGGGCGAATTCACGGCGCGCGAGCCAGAGGCCCATCGCGACAACATGACGCAGCTTTTGAACTGGGCCGAAGAGGGCGCCTTGAGCGTGCACATTCACGCGAAATACGCGATTGAGGAGTACGTACAGGCCTTCGAGGCGATCTCGAAGCGCCAGGTTTTGGGCAAAATCCTGTTTCAAATCAATGACCGGCTGGCCTGATTCTTCTGGCGGCTTGAAAGATGGAGAACGGGGCCAGATATAGGGGCCGAGGGCAGGAGGCACCGGGGCGGAGTCGGCGAGGTGGTTCATGAGCCAAGACAATCTGCCCCAAAAGAAACCTTCCTTTGTCGAGATCCGGCGCCTATGGCCTGCCGACAAGGAAGCGTTCCGCGATCATCTGCTGCGGCTTGATCCGCAAAGCCGACACCAGCGGTTCGGCGGCGGCATGTCGGACGAGTTTCTCGCCCATTACGCCGAGCGGTGCTTCGGAGAGGGGGACCTGCTTTACGGCGCGTTCGTTGACGGCGGCCTGTGCGGAGCGGCTGAGTTGCGCTCCAACCGGGCGATTTGGACCGAGCAGGCGCCGTTTGGTCGTCACATTCATGCCGAGGCCGCTTTCTCGGTCGAACGCGAACATCGCAGGCGCGGAATCGGCGCGAAGCTGTTCAAGCGCATCCTGCGCGCCGCAACCAATCACGGCGTCGAAACCATCGAGATCATCTGCATGCCCGACAACATCGCCATGCAGAGTCTGGCGAAGAAGTACCACACCCAGTTCACTTTCGAAGAGAATTCGCTCACCGGTCGGCTGACCGCGCGTCGGCCGACGCCGCTGTCGCTGATTCGTGAAGTCGCGACGGACGCGATGGACTTCGGCGAGTCGCTTCTGGACGCGCAGTGGCGCGCGCTCAAAGAGCCCGAGAAGAGCGAGTGAGGCGGTCGCCGGTTAGCGATCGCAAACATGTTCCCGCCCGATCTCACCTCGGCCGCCGCAGAGCTCTTGGCGAAGTACCGCGAAGCGGGCCTCAAGATCGCCACTGCGGAATCCTGCACGGGCGGTCTCGTCGCGGGTCTGCTCACTGAAATCTCCGGCTCGTCCGACGTCGTCGATCGCGGCTTTGTTGTCTATTCCAACGACGCCAAGCAAGAACTCCTCCGCGTGCCGGCTGCGACGCTCGGCCGTGACGGCGCGGTCAGCGAGGCTACGGCCCGGGCGATGGCGGAAGGTGCGCTCAACGCGTCTCCCGCCGATGTCGCGGTCGCCGTCACCGGGATCGCGGGTCCGGGCGGCGGCACGGCGACGAAGCCTGTCGGCCTCGTCTGGTTCGCATGCGCGCGGCGCGGCTTTCAGACCGTGCTCCACGAAGAACGGTTCGGCGACATCGGGCGAGGCAGCGTGCGGCTCGCCTCGGTTAGGGTCGCGCTGGCCCTTCTCAAGGCGGCGGCGGAGGCGGGATAGGCTGAGGCGCCGCCGCGTCAGTTCATCCGCCAGATCGCGAAGTTGAGCGCTATCGCGAAAGCGACTCACAGCGAACCACGGCTTCCGCGCCCGCGTACCAAGGCTCGAGCTTGGCCAAGGTCGCGAGTTGGCAGAGCCCCGACGCGACCGCCAGCCCGACGGCCAGGAGCCCGAACAGTAAGCATTAGGAAGCACTGCTCGGGTTTCTGGGCAGGACGGCTTAAGTCGCCGCGGCGGAAGAATCACTGCGCACAACAGCTTAGTTGACAATGGAAAACAAAGCGCCTTGCCCAAGAGTCTTGATTTCACCACCTTCCCCGGCTACCGGGTCCGTTATCGATGTGATCGGACGACGATTTGGTTTCGTGTCTTTGGATGCGGGCTAAGCGAAACCTTCCGCAGCGATAGCGGCGTCCGCCTCCGGGGCCGCTCGACTAACTCTCCACTACAGGGACTACCTATGGCTACCGGAACCGTGAAATGGTTCAACGCGACGAAGGGATTTGGCTTCATTCAGCCCGACGATGGCGGCAAGGACGTTTTCGTCCACATCAGCGCGGTCGAGCGGGCCGGGTTGCGGGACCTCGCCGAGGGACAGAAGGTGGTTTACGACGTCGTCGCCGACAAACGCACCGGGCGCTCGGCGGCGGGCAACCTCAGGGTCGCCTGACGTTGATCGACTTTATGTCTGCGAAAGCCCCGGCCTTGTCGCCGGGGCTTTTGTTTATGCGGCAAGCCGCGTCAGCGCCGATTTCGCCAGTCGCCGGGAGTTTTGCCGGACATCCGCCGGAACGCCCGGGTGAATGAGCTTTGATCCGGAAAACCCAAGGCGAATGCGATGTCAGCGATCGGCGCGTCGCCAAAATCGAGAAGATGGCGCGCGCGTGAGAGCCGTACGCCGTCAATGATCTTCTGACAGCTCGTCCCTTCCGAGCTGAGCCGGCGGAACAATTGCCGGCGCGATAGACCAAGCGAGTCGGCGAGGGCCGCCGCGTCCACCGCCTTCAATCCGAGCCGCATCGCGACCTGCCGCCTGACGAGCTCGGAAAACGGGGCTGCGGCAATCTCCAGGCGCCGCGACTGCAAGCGACGCTCTTCTCGCGCGACGGGCCGGGTGAGCCAGTCGGCCGAGAAGAGGACGGCGTCCTCGGTCGCCGAAAACGTGACGGCCAGGCCGAAGAATTCGTTGAACGGGCGCACCTCCGCCGGCGCGCGCCGGCTGAGGAGAACGGCATCCGCCGCCCAGCCCCGCCCGCACAGCCACTGCAAGAACCGAAAGCCGATGCCGACCGCGCCCTCCAGAATATAGTTCGCGCCTTCAAAGTCGGCGTCGCGGAGATCGAACCCCAGCGATGCGATTCGGTCTTGCATCGAAAAGATCGGGTAGCCCGCGAGCGTATTGTACTGAAGGAGCCTGACGAGATTGCCGATCGCCGTGCCGACGTCCGGGCCCTCCGCGGCGAGTTCGCCGACGAGGCCGAGGCCACCCGGACGGAAGCTCGTCGCAATGAGGAGGCCGACATCGTCCCGGCCGGTCGCGCGCGCCGCGCAGGCGAAAAGCCTGCCGAGATCCGACACGGCGATCCGGTTTTCCGGATGGCGATACAGACCGATATCGACGTCCGCCGCTGCGAAAACCGCCTCCGGGGACTGGCCGTGCAGCCTGATCACCTCGGGCAAGGAAAACGACGAGCCGGTTCGGACGCTCGCATTGTGACGCATCGCCGCGGTCATCAGCGCTTCACACCCATCGCAAGAGGTTCGGACGAGCGGCCCTGGACGGCACGATTTGTCAAGACCGGGAACCTGCGAGACGTAAGCTGAGCTGCGCAGAGGAGAGGAGACGGTACGGATGTCGAGATTTGGCTTGAAGAGTCTATCCTTCGCGTCAGTTTTGGCCATCATTGCGACGACGGGCGCGGCGATGGCTCAAGAAACCCCGCTCAATCCCGGCGCGCCCGGTGCCACAACAACCATCGACGGCCGCTTTCTGCCGCCGCAGCCGCAGCAATTCCAGGGCGAGATCAACACCAACGCCCTCCAGTCGAAGGCCTGGTGGCCGGAGCTCGTGACGCCGCCGAAGGGCGCGCCGAACATTCTGCTCATCATGACCGACGACGTCGGCTTCGGCGCGCCGTCGACCTTCGGCGGCGTCATTCCGACGCCGACCATGGATCGCATCGCCGCCGAAGGGCTGCGCTACACGCGCTTCCACACCACCGCGCTCTGCTCGCCGACCCGCGCGGCGCTGCTCACCGGGCGGAACCACCATTCGGTTTCGACCGGCGTCGTGGTCGACCAGGCGACCGGTTATCCCGGTTATGACAGCGTCATCAAGCGGGACAGCGTCGCCGTCGGCGAGATTTTGCGGGAGAACGGCTACGACACTTCGTGGTTCGGCAAGGACCACAACGTGCCGCAATGGGTGGCGAGCCAGGCCGGTCCGTTCACCGAATGGCCGACCGGCCCGATCAAGGGCTTCGACTACTACTACGGCTTCATCGGCGACGACACGAGCCAGTGGACGCCGAACAACCTGTTCCGCAACACGACGCCGATCGAACCCTATCTCGGCCATCCCGGCTGGAACCTCATCACCGCGATGGCGGACGAGGCGATCGGGCGCATAAAGATGCTGAACGAGGTCCAGCCCGACCGGCCGTTCATGATCTACTACGCGCCGGGCGGCACCCACGCGCCGCACCATCCGACTAAGGAGTGGGTGGACAAGATCAGCGCGATGCACCTGTTCGACGACGGCTGGAACAAGCTGCGCGACACGATCTTCGCCAACCAGAAGAGGCTCGGCGTGATCCCTCAGGACGCCAAGCTCACCGCCTGGCCGGACGACCTGCCGAAATGGGACACGCTCGATCCCGATGCGAAGAGGCTTTTCATCCGCCAGGCCGACGTCTACGCGGCCTACCTCGCCTACACCGATCACGAGATCGGCCGCGTCGTCCAGGCGATTGAGGACGCCGGCAAGCTCGACAACACGCTCATCATCTACATCTCGGGCGACAACGGCGCGAGCCCGGAGGGCACGCTCAACGGCCTCTACAGCGAGTTCGCCATCCTGAACGGCGTCCATCCGACCGTGGCGGACAACATGAAGTTCTACGACGTCTGGGGCACGAATGAGACCTATCCACACTACGCTGTGCCGTGGGCCTGGGCCTGGGATACGCCCTACCAGTGGACGAAGGAGGTCGCCTCGCACTTCGGCGGCACGCGCAACGGCATGGCGATGATGTGGCCCGCCCGCATCAAGGACAAGGGCGGGATCCGCAACCAGTTCCACCATGTGATCGACATCCTGCCGACCCTCCTCGAAGTGGCGGGGATTCCGGCGCCCGAAATGGTCAACGGCGTCGCGCAGAAGCCGATCGAAGGCGTGAGCATGGCGTACACGTGGGACAAGGCCGACGCGCCGGACCGGCGGAACACGCAATATTTCGAGATGTTCGGCTCGCGCGCCATCTACCACGACGGCTGGGTCGCCGCAGCGCCGCCCGTCGTCGCGCCCTGGGCCTTGTCGCTCAAGCCACCACCTGCGGACGTCATGAACGGCTTCCCATGGCAGCTCTACAACATCGACGCCGACTGGAGCGAAGCCGATGACCTGGCGGCGAAGATGCCGGACAAGCTGCGCGACCTGAAGGAGCTCTTCACGATGCAGGCGACGAAATACAACGTCTTCCCGCTCGACGACCGTCTGCTTCCTCGCTTCATCGGGCCGAAGCCTAGCTACACGCCCGGCCGGACGGAGTTCGTCTATTCGGGCGAACTGACCGACGTGCCGTTCCCCGGCGTCGCCGGCGCGCCGAACGTGTTGAACAAGTCCTACACGATGACGGCCGAGGTGGAGATCCCGCAAGGCGGCGCCGAGGGAATGCTCGTCACCGACGGCGGCAAGTTCGCGGGCTACGGCTTCTATCTGCTCAAGGGCAAGCCGGTCTTCGCCTGGAACCTGATCCAGCTCGATCTCGTGAAGTGGCAGGGAAAGGACGCGCTCAGCCCCGGCAGGCACACGCTCGAGTTCGACTGGAAGTACGCCGAGCCGGGCTTGGGCAAGGGCGGGACGGGAACGCTGAAGGTCGATGGCGCGATCATGGACTCGCACCCGATGCCGAAGAGTCTGCCGGTCGGCATCGGCTGGGTCGAGACGTTCAACGTCGGCGTCGACACCGGAACGCCGGTCGACGACGACTACCAGGTTCCGTTCCCCTTCACCGGCAAGATCGACAAGCTGACGATCAAGCTCGGGCCCGAGGAGCTCACGCCCGAGGAGCGGGAGATGATCTACGGGACGATGCGGGATAAGCAGTAGCCCTCTCTCGCTCCCCGCGTGTTCGCGATCATGAGGATAGCGTTAATGATGGCGCAGGACCCGGCGTGCGCACGCGCCGGGCAACCCTTCATCACGAAACGGCAAGCGCCGACGCGCAACTGCCGTCCAAGATAAGAGCGCATACCGAGGACCAGACAATGAAGCTTGCCGTCGTCGCGATCCTGGCGGCCGTTGCGTCTCTTCCCTTTGGCGCGGCCTCGGCAGAGACGCCGTCTGACGCTGGCGACGACGCGGCCGGCGCGAGCGACACCGAACTCGCCAAGAAGCTGCAAAACCCGATCGGCGACCTCTATTCGTTCCCGTTCCAGAGCAACACCAA
>Ga0335069_10016850_pt1 | contig 10188 bp, 8 predicted proteins | sample Lox_Sample_11_FD_206714 | JGI IMG/M metagenome (GOLD analysis project Ga0335069, IMG submission 206714) | Soil microbial communities from Loxahatchee National Wildlife Refuge, Florida, United States - Lox_Sample_1.1 | ecosystem: Environmental > Terrestrial > Soil > Wetlands | place: USA: Florida...
GCGACGGAAATCGCCGAGGAGGCCAGCAACGCCAAGAGCGTCTTCCTTGCCAACACCACCCATGAAATCCGCACGCCGCTCACAAGCATTCTCGGTTATGCCGATCTGCTCCTCGATGTCGGCCTCTACAGCGAACAGCGCGCCCAATACCTCACCGTCCTCCGCCAGAACGCGACCCATCTGCTCCGCATGATCGACGACCTCCTCGACCTCTCCCGGATCGAGACCGGCAATCTCCGCTTCACGCTTGATGACTACTCGCCCACCGAGATCGCCGAACAAACCCTCGAACTGCTGCGTCCGCGCGCCGCGGCCAAGGACCTGCCGCTGTATCTCGAACTCCGCGACCCGCTTCCCAAAATGATCCGCACCGATGGCGTGCGTCTGCGGCAGATACTCCTCAACCTCCTCAGCAACGCCATCAAATTCACCAACACCGGCAGCGTCTCTCTCGTCGTTCATCAGGCCACAGCGGGAGGCGCACCAGAGACGTTCTGGCTGCAATTCGATGTCATCGACACGGGCATCGGCATCGCCGGCGAGCAGCTCGAAAGAATATTCGAGCCGTTCTATCAAATTGATCAATCCGAAAGCCGGCATTACGGCGGCGCGGGTCTCGGGCTCGCGATCTCCCGGAAACTCGTCGATCAAATGGGCGGCACCCTCGAAGTCTCCAGCCAGCCCGGGCGCGGCAGCCACTTCCGGCTCAAAATACCGGTGCTCGCCCCGGCGAGATTCGTCCAGGCCGCACGCCCACTTCTTCAAATGAACGCCCAAATGGACGGTCGCGTCCTTCTCGCGGAAGACAACGCCAATATCCGCTGGCTCGTCGAAGAATACCTCCGCCGCGGCGGCGCCGCCGTCACCGCCGTCGCCAACGGCACCCAGGCGGTAAGCGCGGTCCAGCGCGCCAAGGCCAGCCACGAGCAGTTCGACCTCATTCTTCTGGACATCAACATGCCGGGCATGGATGGCCTCGAAGCCATGAATCGCATTCGCGCCACCGGTTACGCCGGCCCCGTCGTCGCCCTCACCGCCCATCACAGCCCCGAGGAACAGGCCCGATTTATGGGTGCCGGCTGGGACGCCATCGCCCCGAAACCGATCAACCGCTACACCTTCATCCCCCTCATCGCCCGACTCATCGGCCGGAAACGCCAGGCCACCATCCAGCAATGAGCGGTTCGCCCGCGAAGCCTCACCGCTTGCGTGCCACCTTCTCCTTGCGCGCCGCCCCCGCACCGCCCGCTCCGCGCCCCGCCGTCTCCAGCAGCTCCCGCGCCTGCGCCAGCGACGTCGCCGTGATCTCCTTCCCGGACGTCATCTCCGCCAGCTCCTGCACTCGCGCCTCCCCCTCCATCACCCCCACGGTCGTCACCGTCTCCTTCCCCGTCATCGCCTTTCGTATCGTCAAATGCCGATCCGCGAAGGACGCAATCTGCGGCAAATGGGTGATGCACAGCACCTGATGCACTCCCGCCAGCGCACGCAGTTTCTCCCCGATCACCGTTCCCATTCGGCCGCCCACGTTCGCATCAATCTCATCAAAGACCAGCACGCTCACCCGATCCGCCCCACCCCGCTGTGCCAGAATCCCCTTGAGCGCCAGCATCACCCGCGACAACTCCCCACCCGACGCAATCCGCCGGAGCGGCCGCGCCGGCTGCCCCGGATTCGGCGCAATCATAAACTCGACCGTCTCCATCCCTGACGCCGTCGAAAAATCCTCCACTCCCACCCTCATCTCCCCCATCACATCGCCAAGCGAACTTGCGCCCGATTTGGAGTTTTGTGTTTTGTGTTTTGCGTTTTGCGTTTCCGGCAGCACGTCCAGCCCCTGAAACTCAATCAAAAACTTCGCCTCCTTCATCCCCAGATCCGCCAGTTGCGCATGCACCAGCGGCACCAGCTTCTCCGCCGCCTTGTTCCGCGCCGCCGTCAGTTCCTTCCCGACCGTCCGCAGCGTCTTCTCCAGCTTCGCAATGGTCTCCGCCGACGCCGTCAAATCCTCATCCTGCGCCCGCAATTCCTCGATCTGTTTTCCGATCTGCGTGCGATACGCCAGCACCTCGTCCAGCCCCGCTCCCGCCACGCGGCCCGTGTACTTGTCGATCAGGCGATTCACGAGGTTCAGCCGATCGTTCACCTCCGCCAGCTCCGCGGGATCGAGATCGAGCTTGTCCACGTAGCGCCGCAGCGAAAACGCGGCATCATCCAGGCTGACGGTCGCCTCCTTCACCTGCGTCGAGATCCCGCCGAGGGACTCATCCAGCTCCGTCAGCTCCAGCAGCACCGAGAGCGCCGCCTTCAGCCGCTCCACAATCGACCCCTCCTCCTCGTACAGCGCCCCATATGCGGCCCCCGCCGTCCGCTTGATCTTTTCCAGGTTGCTCAGCAACCGGCTTCGCGCCGTCAACTCCTGATGCTCCCCGGCCACCAGTTGCGCATCATCGATCTCTTTTGCCTGAAACTCGTACAACTCCAGTTGCTGCCGCCGCAACGTCCGCGACGCGCTCAACTCCTTCTGCTGCGCCATCAACGTTTGCCGCTGATGGAACAGCTCCGCAAACTGTTCCCGCAGTTCCACGGATCCCCCGAACTCATCGATCACCGCCAGTTGATTCGCCGGTTTCAGGAGATACTGAGCATCATGTTGTCCATGCACATCCACCAGGATTTCGCCCACCTGCTTGAGCATCGCCCCCGTGATCGGATTCCCGTTGATCGACGCCGACGTCCGCCCCGATTCAAACAGCCGCCGCGCAATGATCAGCTCCGGCTCTTTCTCCAGCGGCAGATCGGTCGCGTTCGCAATCTCCTGCCGCAGGTTCTCCGATGAAATATGAAACACGCCCGACACCCGCCCCTCCGCCGCCCCCTTTCGCAGCATGTCCGTCGGTTGGCGCAACCCCAGCAGAATTTCCAGCGCTCCGATAATCAGCGACTTCCCCGCCCCCGTCTGCCCGGTGAAACAATTGAGCCCGGGATGAAGTTCAACCGTGATATCCTGGATCACCGCCAGGTTCTGAATGTGAAGTTCTCGCAGCAAGTTCGTGCCTCTCCTTGGACCAGCCGGACCACTCCTTCGGATCGCTGGGAGCGTATCTTACCGGCGAAGCCCGTCCTATCATATACCGAACGGGCAAAATCCTCAGCCGCGGCTTTCGCAACAGCCCTGCTGCCCGCTCGCACTCGCCAAAACGTGCGTCGTGCCGTTCAATTTCAGTCCCATTTTTCCCCAAAAACCGTTATTATGGCGGCATAGATTTGCAAGCACATCCGCAAGTCCCCCTTCTTTGTCTGCACGAGTGAGGATCTATGACCCTGTTGTTAGTCGAGGACGACACCTCCGTCCAGGAGCTTGTCACCGCAGTCCTCGAAAAAGCGGGCTTCTCCGTCGATGTCGCCAAAGACGCCGCCAGCGGCCACCGCCTCGCACTTGCCGGGAAGTACGAAGTCATCATCCTCGACCTCGGTCTTCCCGACATGGACGGCCTCGCCCTTCTCGGCAAACTCCGCTCCCAGGGCATCACGACCCACATCCTCATCCTCACCTCCAAGGATGAACCCGAAGACCGCATCCGCGGCCTCGATTCCGGCGCCGACGACTACGTCTCCAAATCCTGCGTCCTCGCAGAGCTCGAAGCCCGCGTCCGCGCCCTCATCCGCCGCAAGTACAACGTGAAGAACCCCCTCCTCAAGGTCGAAGACCTCGAAATCAACACAGCCACCCGCAGCGTCTCCCGCGGGGGCAAACGCATCCCCCTCACCCCGCGCGAGTACTCCCTCCTCGAATTCCTCGCCCTCAAGACCGGCCAGGTCGTCACCCGCGCCGACATCTGGGAATCCCTCTACGCCATGGACCCGTCGACCAGCAGCAACGTCGTCGACGTCTACATCGGCTACCTGCGCAAAAAGATCGAAGGCGACGGCCTCAAACCCCTCATCCACACCCGCCGCGGCACCGGCTTCGTCCTTGGATCCGACCCCGGCGAGTAGGTCCGATTGAATCATTGAGTCATCGGGTCATTGATTCATTTGTCCAATGACCCGATGACTCAATCTCTCAATGACCCAATTCACGAAACCACGCTCCCCGGCGCGACCTCGCTCATCGGCGTAATGACGACCACCCGCTCCGCCAGCGACCCGTTCGTCGTATCCGTCGCCGCCAGCAGCATCCCCTGCGACTGCTCCCCGCGCATCGACCGCGGCGCCAGATTCGCCACCACCACGATCTGTTTCCCCACCAGTTCCTCCGGCTTGTACTGATTCCGCAGCCCCGCGCAAATCTGCCGCTGCCCGCCCCCTTCCGTCCCCAGGTCGATTTTCAAAATCAACAGTTTGTCCGCGTTCGGATGCTCGCGGCATTCCAGCACCCGCGCCACCCGCAGATCCAACTGCGTAAAGTCATCATAATCCACCAGCCCCTTGGCCGGACGCATGTCGCTCATGGTGAATTGTCCTGTGTGACCAATGAATTCTCTCCTGCCGCATCATCCTACCCATGCACATGAGAGACTTCCAATCGGACAATTCCCTACTCTCACGCCAACGTGCCGCCACACCCCATTCTGAATTCACTGATTTGCTGACTCGCTTATTCGCGTGCTACCGCGCCACCTGCAACCGATCCCCCAGCTCCCGCACCCACCGCTCACTCACTCCCGCATCGGTAATCAGCAGATCGAGTTCGTCCACCGCGCAAATCCGCGCCAGGCTCTTCCGCCCAAACTTCGTCGAATCGATCAGGCAAATCTTCCGCGCCGCCTGCCTGATCGCCAGCCGCTCCACTTCCGTCATGACCAGGCTCGAATTGAACACCTCGTTCTCAAACAACCCCGCACACGAGAACAGCAGCAGATCCGCATGCAGATTCACCAGCGCCTGCGTCGTCACCGGCCCCACCAGAACCCCCGTCCGGGGATAATGCGACCCCCCCAGCACCAGCAGCTCCACCCGGTCATCCGCCGCAAAATGATTCGCCACCGTCAGCGAGTTTGTCACCACCTGCAGCGGCCGCGCTTCGATCTGCGGAATGCAATACTGAATCGTCGACCCCCCATCGAGATACACCGTCATCCCCGGCTCCACCAGCTTCGCCGCCGCCGCCCCGATCGCCCGCTTCGCCTCCACCTGCTCCCGAAGCCGCTCCTCGAGCGCCAGCGAGCTGGTATTCCGCGGCCGAAAAATCACCCCGCCATGCGTGCGCTCGACCAGCCCCTGCTGCTCCAGCACCTCCACATCGCGCCGCACCGTCGAACTCGACACCCCGAGCGCCTCGGCCAGCCCCTCCAACTGCACCGTCTTCTGCTCCTTAATAATCTCGAGCAGCTTCTTCTGTCGCTCCACAATCAGCATCAGCGCTCCGCAAAGCTCGGAGTCCCCGCTCGGAGTTCCGCCTTTAGGCGGCGTTGGGGGGGGGGACCGCCTGAAGGCGGAACTCCAAACGACTTACTTCTTCAATCCAGCCACAATCTGATCCGTCACCATCTTCACGAGTGCATCGAAGGCCGCTCCATCCACCCCCGCCGGCTTCACCACATTCCCGTTCTCACAATCGCACTGCGCCGACGCCACCGTCGCATCCTGAAACGTCGACAAATACGGCTGATTGTCGCTGCCGATGCACCCGGTCGGCGCACACGCCAGCCGCGCATCGGGAATCCCAAACTTCTGCTTCACCTTCAACAGGTCGATCATCTCCTGCTGGCTCAGGAAGTTCACCCTCCCCACCTGCTTGATCAGCAGCAGAATCCGGCAATACGCATCCAGAATCTCCAGCTTGTAATACGTATCAATCAGCGTCGGCGAAAAACTCACCGAACCGTGATTCCCCATCAACACCGTGTTCGTCTCCGGCCCAATGAGATCGCAGACGCTCTTCCCCAGCTCCGCATACGAAGGCGTCGTGTACTTCGCCGTCGGCACCTTGCCGAGAAATACTTCCGCCTCCGGATGCACCCCTTCCGGAATCGGCACGCCCGCGCAGGCGAACGCCGTCGCGTGCGGCGGGTGCGAGTGAATCACAGCCTTCACATCCGGACGCTTCTTGTAAATCTGCAAATGCAGCAGAATCTCGCTCGTCCGCTTGTACTTGTTGTCCGTATCAATCTGCTTCCCGTCCATGTCCACCAACGTGATCATGTCCGGCTTCAAAAACCCTTTCGACAACCCCGTCGGCGTGCACAACACCCGGTCCTCCCCGATCCGCACCGAGTGATTCCCCTCATTCCCGGCGCAAAACCCCTTGTGCCAGATGCGATACCCAACTTCACACATCTCTTGCTTCATCTGAAAAATGCTAGGAGTCATGAAATACCTCGTAAATAGCGGCCGCACTTGTCGCGAGGCCAGTAACCACAGAGTCACAGAGAGCACAGAGACGCACAGAGAAATTCCGTGTCACCGCTCTCCTATCGTCCGTCGATCTTCCGTCCTCTGTGCGTCCTCCGTGTCCTCTGTGGCTCTGTGGTTTATGACCGTTCAATCAACCACAGGCCGCAAGTTCGTTCAATTCCTTCAGCACCGCCGCCGGCGCCGCATGCTGCGATTCCAAAAACGGTTTGATCAGCCCCATCATCCCCTTGTACCCCAACTGCGGGTACTCAATGATCAGCACATTCGCCCCCAACTGCTCCACGCCATCGCTCACGGCCTTATCGTTCGTCCCCACAATCGCCCGCAGCGAATGGCACCGATTCGCATAACACGCCGCCCGCGCCGCCGAATCCACAAACAACAACCCGCAGCACACTTTCTTCGACTTCACCAACCCCGCCAACTCCTTCACCACCCCGCGCAAACTCTCCCCCGAGCTCCGCTCCCGCGACGCCATCACGTTCGGCCTCAACGTCTCCACCACCTTCGCCACGCTCGCACACTGCCCCCCGATCCACCAGAAAATCGGCGCGCCAGTCGCAATCCCCGCCCCCACATTCACCGCCGTCGCAACCGCCTGCCCATCGCTCACAACATTCAATCTCTGCTCTTTAACAAAGTCCGCAGCCAGCGGCGACAGAATCGCCCCCTTCGCCAACCGCACCGTCCCGCGCACACCCTTCAACTGCGAAACCGTCACCACCCCCGTCAGCACCGCCACGGGTGCCCCCCCGGGTGCCATGCCCTGTGGGGCAGGGGCCCCATTGGGCATGCCCATCATGTTTCCTTTTTCCGTCCCCGGCCCCGGCGCCGTCTGAATCCCCTTCAACTCCGGAAACTTCGAATAATCCCCCGTGCACTGCCCAATCGGCGAATGAATCTCCGTCGGGGATCCCATCCCACCGGCAGCCCCCCGCAGCGCAGCCATCACCTGCTCCGCGATCGCTCTCACCAGGTTGGGGTCAACATCCGCCATTCAATTCTTTCTTCGTGGTCCTTCGTGACTTCGTGCCTTCGTGTTTCCGTCGTCACACCACCCGCAAACTCCCCGCCATCGTCAACCGCCGAAACCGCGTAAACGTCATCGGATTCGTCACACCCTCACCCGTCGGCGTCGCAATCGTATAACTCGGATACCCCTCCCCACCGCCAGCCAGCGCCGCCGTGCAAGGCCCATTCACCACATACAACGTCGTGTTCATCACCCGCCCCATCCGCGTGATATTCTCCAGATTGTTCGAATGAATAATCGCCGTATGCCCAAACCCATGCTCGTGCTTCACCGCCAGTTCCAGCGCCTTCTCAAAATTCGCCACCCGCACGAACGGCACGAACGGCATCATCTGCTCCTCCGGCACAAACGGATTGCTCTCATCCGTCTCGCCATACAGCAAATCACACTTCACCCCGCCCCCCCCCGGCAACCCCGCCGCCTCCGCCAGAACGGAACAGTCCTTCCCGACAAGCTCCTTCTGCACCGCCCAATGATTATCCTTCCACGCAAACGCCTTCTTCGTCAGCGACTCAATCTGCCCCGCGTTCAACCGCACCGCCCCATGCCGCGCCATCGCCTCCATCATGCGATCGAACACCTTCTCCACAACAAACACTTCCTTCTCGCTGATGCAGAGCAAATTGTTGTCGAACGACCCGCCGGCAATGATCGACTTCGCCGCCAGATCCAGGTTCGCCGTCTCATCCACCACCACCGGCGGATTCCCCGGCCCGCCCACCACCGCCCGCTTCCGCTGCGCCATCGCCGCCCGAGCCACCATCGGCCCGCCCGTGATCGCCAGCAGCGGAATATCCTTGTGCTCAAAAATCGCATTCGCCGACTCAAGTGTCGGCGGATCGATGATGCAGATCAGATCCTCTATCCCAAACTTCTCCGCAATCGCCTTGTTGTACGTCCGCACCGCCATCACCGCGCACTTGTACCCGCTCGGATGCGCGTTGATCACCAGCGAATTCCCCGCCGCAATCATGTTGATCGCATTCGCCGACAACGTCGGAATCGAATGCGTCACCGGCGTCACCACCCCGATCACCCCCCACGGCGCCGCCTCATCAATCCCAATCCCATCATCCCCCGAATGCGCCACGCTCTTCAAAAACTCCACCGCCGGCACCCCCGCCAGCCAGTGCAGCTTCTCAATCTTGTGATCCAGCCGCCCCACCTTCGTCTCATCCAGCTCGATCTTCCCCCACGAATCCGCGTTCTCGATCCCAATCCGCTTGATCATCTTGCAGATCGCATCGCGCACCTTCACGCCTTTGTCGGCAAGCTGCTTCTGCGCGCGCTTCGCCGCATCCACCGCCTGATTGACATCCTTGAAGATGCCAAACGCGCCGGAGCTGGTGCGCGGAGCTATGTTGGCGGTGCCGAGCTGCGTCAGCACTTCTTTCACAACGGCCTGTATCAATGCGGACTGGTCCATGACAATCCCCAGAAGTCAGAAATCGGTAGTCAGTAGTCAGAAGCCGCGCCTGCCAGAAGCCTTCTGACTTCTGACTTCCGACTCCTGACTTCTCCGTTAAATCTTCGTCGTATCCTCATGCGGCCGCGCAATCACGCTGCTCGACACGATCTGCCCGAGCTTCCCGCCCGCAGCCACGCCCGCATCGATCGCCGCCTTCACCGCCGACACGTCACCCTCGAACATCAGCGCAACCAGGCCGTTGCCCACGCGATGCTGGCCCTTGTACGTCACATTCGCCGCCTTGAGCGCCGCATCCGCCGCCTCAAACGACGCAATCAATCCTTTGCATTCAATCAACCCAAGTGCCTGTTGTGCCATGACCAATCACCTTTCCAAAAATTTCTCTTCGTGGTCCTTCGTCTCTTCGTGACTTCGTGTTTACGTCGTCTCTGTGTTCTCTGTGTCCTCAGTGGTTCATTTCCCCGTCAGCACGGCAACCGTCTGCCGAGCCACAATCAATTCCTCATTCGTCGGCAACATCCAAATCTGCACCTTCGATCCCGCCGCATCCAGCCGCGCTTCCACATGCCCGCGGGTCGACTTGTTCTTCTCCGGATCCAGCACAATCCCCGCAAACTCCATGTTTGCCAGAATCGCCGCCCGGATCGCCACCCCGTTCTGCCCGATCCCGCCCGTAAACGTAATCGCATCCGCCCCGCCCAGCACCGCTAGATACGCCCCCACATAATGCCGGCACGACTCCACAAACACATCGAGCGCCAACTGCGCCCGCACATCCCCCGCCGCCGCCTTCGTCTCCACATCCCGCATGTCCTGGCATCCACACATGCCGAGAAGCCCGCCCTCTTTCCCCAGCTTCTTCCAGATCGTGTCGATATCGACGCCCTGCTTCAGCAATTTCATCAGCGCAAACGCATCGAAATCCCCGACACGCGCCGCATGCGGAATCCCCGTCTGCGTCGTCGTCCCAAAACTGTTCGCCACGCTCTTGCCATCCTCGATCGCGCAAATCGAACACGACCCGCCGAGATGACAACTGACGATCTTCCGAACCTCCGGCGCGATCTCCTTCATCCGCGTCGCAATGTACCGATGCGAGGCGCCGTGAAACCCGTACCGCCGAATCCCAAACTTCTCCGTCCACTCGTGCGGAATCGCATACGCCTGCCGCTTCAACGGAATCGTCTGATGAAAGCTCGTCTCAAACGCCGCCACCTGCGGAACGTGCGGCAACTGCGCCTGGAACGCCTTCATCGCCGCGATGTACGGCGGATTGTGCAGCGGCGCCACATCCGAAAACTCATGCATCGTCTCCAGCACATGCTCATCCACCCGCACCACCTGCAGCGGCCCGCCATGCACCGCC